>Ga0307517_10002603_pt1 | contig 28721 bp, 25 predicted proteins | sample 23_EM_MG_FD_194515 | JGI IMG/M metagenome (GOLD analysis project Ga0307517, IMG submission 194515) | Populus trichocarpa ectomycorrhiza microbial communities from riparian zone in the Pacific Northwest, United States - 23_EM | ecosystem: Host-associated > Plants > Roots > Unclassified | place... | reverse complement strand
GACCACGACCGGTGGCAGCACGGCGTGCAGCCGGGTGCCGTCGGGGAGCCGGGCGTCGACCCAGGGGCGGGCGTCGTCGAGCCGGCGGCCGGCGGAGGTGGCGAGCCGCTGGGCCAGCCGCCGCACTGCGGCGGCGTCCTTGAAGCGGACGCCGGTCCGCTCGAGTCCCGCGCCGCGGTCGACCCACACCTCGTCGGGCCCGTTGACCAGGACGTCGGTGACCTCGGGTTCGGCGAGCAGCGGTTCCAGTGGCCCGGCGCCGACGATCTCGGACCGCAGGGCGGTGACGACCCCCAGCACCTCGGTGTCGCCCAGCAGCCGCCCCTGCGCGCGCAGCGCGGCGGCGACGCCGGCCGGGGTGGGCTCGTCCCCGGAGGCCGCGAGGCGCAGCCGTACGGCGTCCAGCAGTTCGGCGCTCATGCGGCCACGCTCCCGCCGCCGGAACCGTTGGAACCGCCGGTACCGGTGCCGGGCAGCGCCTCGGCCAGGAAGGCGGAGCAGAAACGGGCCAGCGGTCCCCGTCCGTCGGCCCCGGGGGCGTCGCCGCAGTCCAGCGCGGCGGGCAGGCCGGGCTCGGGCGGCAGCTCCCCGGCGAGCGGGAGGCCGATGAGCCCGGCGATCGCCTCGTCGCCGAGATAGCCGGAGCCGAACGGGCCCCGGGCCACGACCCGTACGTCCTTGAGGACCATGCCGATCCGCGAGGCGACCCGGCCCGCCGCCGCGACGGCCCGCAGCTCGGCGGGGACCACCAGGAGCCCCACATCGATCTGCGCCAGCGCCTCCGTCACGGCCTCGTCGACGCGGCGCGGCAGGTCGACGACCACCACCCCGCCGCGCCGCCGGGCGGCGCCCATCACCGACCGCATGGCCTGCGGCGGGATGACGACGGCGTCGCCGCGGTCCCAGCTCAGCACGCTCAGCGCGTGCGCCCTGGGCAACGCCTCCTCCAGGGCACCGCTGTTGACCCTGCCGCGGGATTCGGCCAGGTCGGGCCAGCGCAGCCCACCGGCCCGTTCCGCGCCGAGCAGGACGTCGAGGCCACCGCCGAGCGGGTCGGCGTCGACGAGCATGGTCCGCCGTCCGGAGCGGGCGGCGGTGACGGCGAGGGCGCAGGCCAGGGTGCTGGCCCCGGCGCCGCCCCTGCCTCCGATGACGCCGACCGTGAGGGCCGGGGCGCCGATACCCTCCGCGGCGTCGGCGATCCGGTCGACCAGCCAGTTCTCGGCATCGGGCAGGAAGATCACGTGGTCGGCTCCGATGTCCACGGCCTGCCGCCACACATCGGGGTCGTCGAGATCTCGTCCTACGAGCAGTACGCCGCCGCGCCGGCCCGCGCCGCGCAGCCGCCGGATCCGCGCGGCCCAGGTACCCCGCTCGTCCCGGGCCGCACCCACCAGCACCAGCGGCGCGGTCTCCCAGCTCCCGGCCCGTGGCGGAGCCGCGAAGGCCACCTCGGGCTGGGCTCCGGCCGCCGCGCACAGCCTCAGCAGATCGTCGAGGAGAGCCTCGTCCTCGGTGACGATCAGCGGTCCGCCCGGCACACCGGCGGTGGCTGTCCGGCGGTCACCTGTGAATGATTCAGCCATTTTCCCATCCCCCTCATCCGTCCCGTACGCATCAGGTGCATCACCGATGCGGCGTCTACGGAAAGGATCGAGCGGTCCGGGGAAAAATGTTGATCTTGAACGGGGGCTGTGGACAACTCAGCGATTGTGGATAACTCCGCCACCCGGACGAACGAATCCCGTCGAACAGCGGAACGATTACGGAATGTCACGCGTAGTAATCATCGAGAGAGCGAAGGAGCCGCCACGATGCAGCGGACGAGACCCGTAAGAGGAAGCGGACCGACCGGTCCGGTCCCCCCAAAACGCATGCGGACATGCGACGACCCCCGCCGGGGGGGAGAGCGGGGGTCGTCCCCACGGTCCGACTCGGGGGGGGGAGGAGCCAGACCGGGTTAGCACGGTCGCGAACGATCCGTGACTTCCATGGTGTACCCGAAGGCCTTCTCAGGCAAACCCACGCGCCTCAGCTTACGCCGAATGGATGGGTGCCTATGCTCGTGCTCGTGGAAAACCACCTGTCTCCGCGCACCGCGGCCTTCTTCGATCTCGACAAGACCGTGATCGCCAAGTCGAGCACGCTGGCCTTCGGCCGGTCCTTCTACCAGGGAGGACTGATCAACCGGCGTGCCGTACTGCGCACCGCCTACGCGCAGTTCGTCTTCCTGCTCGGCGGGGCCGACCACGACCAGATGGAGGGGATGCGCAAGTACCTCTCCGAGCTCTGCCGTGGCTGGAATGTGCAGCAGGTGCGAGAGATCGTGGCCGAGACGCTGCACGACCTCATCGACCCGATCATTTACGACGAGGCGGCCTCCCTCATCGAGGAGCACCACCTCGCCGGCCGCGATGTCGTCATCGTCAGCGCGTCCGGGGCGGAGGTCGTCGAGCCGATCGGCGAGATGCTCGGGGCCGACCATGTCGTGGCCACCCGGATGGTCGCCAAGGACGGCTGCTACACCGGCGAGATCGACCACTACGTCTACGGCCCCGCCAAAGCCGAGGCGCTCCTCGGGCTCGCCGAGTCCGAGGGATACGACCTGGAACGGTGCTTCGCCTACAGCGACTCGATCACCGACATCCCGATGCTCGAAGCCGTCGGCCACCCCTACGCCGTCAATCCCGACCGCGCGCTGCGCCGCGAGGCGGTCGCACGCGAGTGGCCGGTACTGACCTTCAACCGTCCGGTGCGGCTGCACCAGCGGGTGCGCGGCCTGTCCATACCGCCGCGTCCGGTGCTCGCCGCCGCCGCGATCGGAGCGGCCGCCGCCACAGCGGGCCTGGTCTGGTACGCGGCCCGCCGCCGCAGGCCCGCAATGTCCTGATCAGTCACGAATGGCAAATAACTGGGCCCAGGGGTTCCGCTTGCCCCGCTCGCGCTGTAGAAATGAGTTAACGGCCCGCGAGACCAGGACATTCCGAGAGGAATCCCCCCTAGAAATCTGCATCAGGCCCCACGGACCGAGCATGACAATCGGGCACCCACGCGACGCAGACCCGCTTATCGGGCCAGCCGCACCAGGTGACGGGCGAAGTCCCGACCTGATGGGCAAATATCGTGCACGCTTGGTAACCCGAACGTCATGCCAGCGGCGGCACCTTCGGGTGTCGCCGCAACTCTGTCCGGACACTCGTCTCAAGGCGGCTACGAAGCCGCGCCCCGCTGCAGCGCCTCGCAGACCGCCACGCTCTCCCGCACCCCGAGCCCCACGGCCCGCCCGCAGTGCGCGATCCAGGCGACCATGCCCTCGGGTGTGCCGGAGACATAGCCCTCAAGCGCCTTGAGGTAGTCCGCGCGCCCGAGTTCGGCGTGGCCGACCTCCGCCGGGCAGATCGACTTGGGGTCGAGACCGCTGCCGACCAGCACGACGCGCTGAGCGGCCCGCGCCACCAGCCCGTTGAAGGAGCCGAAGGGCCGCAGCGCGAGCAGTTCGCCGTGCACCACCGCGCCCACCACCAGGGCCGGGGCCTCGCTGCCCGCGAGCAACAGCCCTGCCAGGCCGTCCAGGCGGGCGGCGACCTCCTCGGGCTCGGGCAGCGGCAGCGCCGGAGCGGCGTCGATCAGCGGGTCGTCGGTCACCTTCTCGCCCGCCAGCCGTGGCCGCCCCACCGTCTCGTCCGGCACCGCGCCGCCCGCCGCGACCAGGTGCAGCCTGGCCAGCGCCTGCACCGGCGACTGCCGCCACATGCTGAGCAGTTGGCCCGCCTCGGCGGTCAGCCGCAGCGCGGCGCCGACCGTGCGCGCTTCGGGGTCGGCGGAGAAGTCGCTTCTGCGCCGGACCTCCTCCAGCGGCCAGTCGGCTCCGGCCAGCGCCGCCGAGCCGCGCGCGCCGCGCAGCGCCGCCTCGGAGGTCACCTCGTTGGAGCGCCGGCGCATCACCCGGTGGCCGTAGACCTGGTCCACGGCCTTCCGTACGGAGTCCACGGACTCCGCGACACCGGGGAGCGAACCGAGGACGGCGAGCGGATCTGTCGTACTCATACGTACGACCCTACGCACCCCGGCCGCGTGCCCCTCTTTGGAGTGGTGTTCCTCACCTCCGGTGCGGTACGAGCCCGCCCGCACCACTACGCTTACCGAACATGAAGATCGCTTTCGTTGGGAAGGGCGGCAGCGGCAAGACGACGCTGTCCTCTCTCTTCATCCGCCACCTCGCCGCCGCCCGGACCCCTGTCCTCGCCATCGACGCCGACATCAACCAGCACCTCGCGCCCGCCCTCGGCGTCGACGAGGACGAGGCCGCCGCGCTGCCCGCGATGGGCGCGCACCTCCCGGAGATCAAGGAGTACCTGCGCGGCGCCAACCCCCGGATCTCCTCCGCCGACACCATGATCAAGACGACCCCGCCGGGCCACGGCTCACGCCTCCTGCGCGTGGTCGAGGACAATCCGGTCTACGCCGCATGCGCGCGCCGGATTCCGCTGGACGACGGCGAGGCGCGGCTGATGGTCACCGGGCCCTTCAGCGAGTCCGACCTCGGGGTCTCCTGCTACCACTCCAAGGTCGGCGCGGTCGAGCTGTGCCTCAACCACCTCGTCGACGGACCCGGCGAGTACGTGGTGGTCGACATGACCGCCGGCAGCGACTCCTTCGCCTCCGGCATGTTCACCCGCTTCGACATGACCTTCCTGGTCGCCGAGCCGACCCGCAAGGGAGTCGCCGTCTACCGCCAGTACAAGGAGTACGCCCGCGACTTCGGGGTCGCGCTGCGCGTCATCGGCAACAAGGTGCAGGGCCCCGAGGACCTGGCCTTCCTGCGCGCCGAGACCGGCGACGACCTGCTCGTGACCGTTGGCCACTCCGACTGGGTGCGGGCGATGGAGAAGGGCCGCCCGCCGCGCTTCGAGCTCCTGGAGAAGGCCAACCAGGCTGCTCTGCGGACGATGCGCGCCGCCGCCGACGCCGCGTACGAGCACCGCGACTGGGGGCGCTACACCCGCCAGATGGTGCACTTCCACTTGAAGAACGCCGAGAGCTGGGGCAACGAGAAGACCGGGGCGGACCTGGCCTCCCAGGTCGATCCGGCATTCCTGCTCGGCGAGCATTCACCCGCCAGGGCTAATTAGCAGTCCGTACGGTCCCACGACCCTCCAGCTTGTCAGAGCTGTGCATTACTCTCCCATTACCGAGTCTTGAGAGTAACGAGATGATTACCTTCCGTTACTTCTCGGGGTCCTTGGCAGCAGCACCCGCCGCACAGCCGTGACCACGACCGCGTACCCACGCAGCCGCGCCGCCCCGGAGGAGACGGGATCCATGGACAAACTGCGCCACGACCTGCGCCACGACCTGCGCCACGACCTACGCCATGACCTACGCCACGATCTGCGACACGACCTATCCGCTTCGATCACCGTCTTCCTGATCGCCGTCCCGCTCTCGCTCGGCATCGCCATGGCGACCGGCGCCCCGCTACAGGCCGGGCTGGTCTCGGCGGCGGTCGGCGGCATCGTCGCCGGGCTGCTGGGCGGGGCCCCGCTGCAGGTCAGCGGGGCCGCCACCAGCCTGGTCGTGGTCACGGCCGAGCTGGTGCAGCGGTACGGGTGGCGCACCACATGCGCCATCACCGTGCTCGCCGGCCTGGCCCAGCTCGTCCTCGGGGCGCTGCGGGTCGCCCGGGCGGCGCTCGCGGTCAGCCCGGCGATCGTGCACGGCATGCTCGCCGGGATCGGCGCGACGATCGCCATCGCGCAGCTGCATGTGGTCCTCGGCGGCAGCCCGGATCCCTCGGCGCTCGACAACATCGCGGCCCTGCCCGCCCAGTTGGCGCACCCCAATCCGGCGGCGCTGCTGATCGGCGCGGTCACCGTCACCGTGCTCGTCGGCTGGCCCCGGCTGCCCGGCCGGGCAGGGCGCGCGCTGCGCACGGTCCCCGCGGCGGTCGTGGCGATCGCCACCGCCACGGCGCTGGCGGCCGGGATCACGCTGCCCAGGGCGGAACTGCCCTCCTGGAACACGCTGGTACTGCCCGGCCTGCCGGACGGGCCGGTGCTCGGCATCATCGCCGCCGTCCTCACCGTCACCCTCGTCGCGAGCATGGAGTCGCTGCTGTCCGCCGTCGCCGTCGACAAGCTGCGGGCCGCGCGCGGCGACACGGCCGAGCGGGCGGGCCTGGACCGGGAGCTGCTCGGCCAGGGCGCGTCCAATGTGGTCTCCGGGCTGCTCGGCGGGCTGCCGGTGGCCGGCGGCGCGATCCGGGGCTCGGCCAATGTCGCGGCCGGAGCGGTCAGCCGCCGCTCCACGGTGCTGCACGGGGTGTGGGTGGCGGGGTGTTCCGGGCTGCTGGCCGGGGGCCTGGAGCTGATCCCGCTGGCCACGCTCGCCGCGCTGGTGATGGTGGTCGGCGTGAAGATGGTGAGCTTCGCGCACCTCAAGCACGTCCAGCGGCACCGCGAGTTCCCCGTCTACGCGGCCACGGTCGGCGCGGTCGTCCTCTTCGGCGTCCTGGAGGGCGTGGCGGCCGGAGTCGCGGTCTCGGTCTTCCTGCAAATGCACCGGCTCACCCGGACCCGGATCACCGTCACCGAGCAGGACGGCACCCATCGTGTCCACGTGCGCGGCCAGTTGACCTTCCTCGCCGTCCCGCAGCTGACCCGGGCCTTCGCGCAAGTGCCCTACGGTTCCACGGCCGTGGTCGAGCTGGACGGCTCCTTCATGGACCACGCCGCGTACGAGGCGCTGCGCACGTGGTGCGACGGGCACCGGGCGCGCGGCGGCTGGGCCACGCTGGCCGGGCGGGCTGGGCAGCCGATCACCGAACCCGCCAGTGCGCATGCGTGCCGGCCCTGGACGCCGTGGCGCAACCACCACTGCACGCGCACGGACGTCGCCGCCGGCTCCGAGGGCCAGCTCGTCGGCGGGCTGAGCGCCTTCCAGCGCAACACGGCCCCCCTGGTGCGCGATGAGCTGGCCCGGCTCGCCGCCGAGGGCCAGCGGCCCACCCAGCTCTTCCTGACCTGCGCGGACTCCCGCCTGGTCACCAGCATGATCACCTCCAGTGGCCCCGGTGACCTGTTCACCGTGCGCAATGTCGGCAACCTGATGCCCCCGCCCGGCACGGACGCCTCGTGCGACTCGGTGGCCGCCGCCGTCGAATACGCCGTGGACGTCCTGGAGGTCGGCAGCATCACCGTCTGCGGCCACTCCGGCTGCGGAGCCATGCAGGCCCTCCTCGGCGGCCAGGGCCACGAGCCCGGCGCCCAGACCCCGTTGGCCCGCTGGCTCCGCCACGGCCGCCCCTCCCTGGCCCGCCTCGGCCGCATCGGACACCTGGGACGCGGCGAGGTCGCCCTCGCCGACCGGCCGGTGGCCGACGACCTGGAACGACTCGCGCTGGTCAACGTCATGCAGCAGCTCGACCACCTGATGGCCCACCCCTGCGTCGCCCGCCGGGTGGCCGAGGGCACGCTGCGGCTGCAGGGCATGTACTTCCACGTGGCCGAGGCCCAGGCGTATGTCCTGAACCGGGCGACCAGCACGTTCGCCGCGGTGCGGCCCGGGGTGGCGGGCGGCGTGCTGGACACGGTGTGAGGGTGGGCCCTCCCCGTAACAGAACAACAGGTCTAAACCAATTTCCGGGACGGCCCTTGTCATGGGAGCGCCTTGCTGATGAGCTATGACCCGGGACACCCGTGAGCCTGTTGAAGGAGACATTGTGAGCAACGAGAGCCTTGCCAACCTCCTTAAGGAGGAGCGCCGGTTCGCCCCGCCCTCCGAACTGGCGGCGGCCGCGAATGTCACCGCGGACGCGTACGCGCAGGCGAAGGCGGACCGGCTGGGCTTCTGGGCGGAGCAGGCGCGGCGGCTGACCTGGGCCACCGAGCCGACGGAGACGCTGGACTGGTCGAATCCGCCGTTCGCGAAGTGGTTCGCCGACGGCAGGCTCAACGTGGCGTACAACTGCGTCGACCGGCATGTCGAGGCCGGTCTCGGCGACCGGGTCGCCATCCACTTCGAGGGCGAGCCCGGCGACACCCGCGCCATCACCTACGCGGAGCTGAAGGACGAGGTCAGCCGGGCCGCCAACGCGCTCACCGAACTCGGCGTGCGCAAGGGCGACCGGGTCGCGGTCTACCTGCCGATGATCCCCGAGGCCGTCGTGGCGATGCTGGCCTGCGCCCGGATCGGCGCCGCGCACTCCGTGGTCTTCGGCGGCTTCTCGGCCGACGCGCTGGCCACCCGTATCGAGGACGCCGACGCGCAGGTCGTGATCACCTCCGACGGCGGCTACCGGCGCGGCAAGCCGATGGCCCTGAAGCCCGCCGTGGACGAGGCCGTCGAGCGCGTGGACCGGGTCCGCCATGTGCTGGTCGTACGCCGCACCGGGCAGGAGGTCGCCTGGACCGAGGGCCGCGACGTGTGGTGGCACGACGCCGTGGACGGCCAGTCGCCCGAGCACACGCCGGAGGCCTTCGAGGCCGAGCAGCCGCTGTTCATCCTCTACACCAGCGGTACGACGGGTAAGCCGAAGGGCATCCTGCACACCTCCGGCGGCTACCTCACCCAGGCCGCGTACACCCACCACGCCGTCTTCGACCTCAAGCCCGAGACCGACGTGTACTGGTGCACCGCCGACATCGGCTGGGTGACCGGCCACTCGTACATCGTCTACGGGCCGCTGGCCAACGGCGCGACCCAGGTCATGTACGAGGGCACCCCGGACACCCCGCACCAGGGGCGCTTCTGGGAGATCGTGCAGAAGTACGGCGTCTCGATCCTCTACACAGCGCCGACCGCGATCCGCACCTTCATGAAGTGGGGCGACGACATCCCCGCGAAGTTCGACCTGTCCAGCCTGCGCGTGCTGGGCAGCGTCGGCGAGCCGATCAACCCCGAGGCCTGGATCTGGTACCGCGAGCACATCGGCGCGGGCAAGGCCCCGATCGTCGACACGTGGTGGCAGACCGAGACCGGCGCGATGATGATCTCGCCGCTGCCCGGTGTGACCGAGACCAAGCCGGGCTCCGCCCAGCGGGCGCTGCCCGGCATCGCCGCCACCGTCGTGGACGACGAGGCCAACGAGGTGCCGGACGGGGCGGGCGGCTACCTGGTGCTGACCGAGCCGTGGCCGTCGATGCTGCGCACCATCTGGGGTGACGACCAGCGGTATCTGGACACCTACTGGTCACGCTTCCCGGGCCGCTACTTCGCGGGCGACGGCGCCAAGAAGGACGACGACGGCGACATCTGGCTGCTCGGCCGCGTCGATGACGTCATGCTCGTCTCCGGGCACAACATCTCCACCACCGAGGTCGAGTCCGCGCTGGTGTCCCACCCGAAGGTCGCCGAGTCCGCGGTCGTCGGCGCGACGGACGCCACCACCGGTCAGGCGATCGTCGCCTTCGTGATCCTGCGGGGCACGGCGGAGGACAGCGAGGGGCTGGTCGCCGAACTGCGCGACCACGTCGGGAAGATGCTCGGCCCGATCGCCAAGCCCAAGCGGATCCTGGTCGTCGCCGAACTGCCGAAGACCCGTTCCGGCAAGATCATGCGACGGCTGCTGCGGGATGTCGCCGAGAACCGCGAGCTGGGCGATGTCACGACCCTGACGGACTCCACCGTCATGGATCTCATCCAGACCAAGCTGCCGTCCGCGGCCAGCGAGGACTGACCGCTCCCCTCCGAGGGGCGGGGTTTCTCCCCCGCCCCTCCCCCGCCCCTCCCCAGGCTCAGTGGTCACGTATCCGGATAATATGGGCGCCCACGCCGTGACCTGACCGGACGACCGGAGGCCGAGCCTTGAGCGCGCCCGCGAACCGCCGCCGTTCCGTGTTCCTGGGGCGGATGTCGCTCCCCGAGCGGAACTTCGTCGCGGACGCGCTCCGTACGGAAACCGTCGGCGGCGTGCTGCTGCTCCTGGCCGCCGTGGCGGCGCTGATCTGGGCGAACAGCCCGGTCAGCGCATCGTACGAGTCGGTCGTGGACTTCCACTTCGGGCCGGCCGCGCTGCGGCTGGACCTGTCGGTCGGCCACTGGGCGGCGGACGGGCTGCTGGCGGTCTTCTTCTTCGTGGCCGGCATCGAGCTGAAGCGCGAGCTGGTCGCGGGCGAGCTGCGCAGCCCGTCGGCGGCGGCGCTGCCGGTGGTCGCCGCGGTGTGCGGGATGGCGGTGCCGGCGCTGGTGTACGCGGTGGTGAACGCGACGGGCGGCGGCTCGCTGCAGGGATGGGCGGTGCCGACGGCCACCGACATCGCGTTCGCGCTCGCGGTGCTGGCGGTGCTGGGGACCTCGTTGCCGTCCGCGCTGCGGGCGTTCCTGCTGACGCTGGCGGTCGTGGACGACCTGTTCGCGATCCTGATCATCGCTGTCTTCTTCACCTCGACGATCGACCTGCCGATGCTCGGCCTGGCCGCCGTCGGCCTGGCGCTGTTCTGGCTGCTGCTGCGCAGGGGCGTGCACGGCTGGTACGTCTACGTGCCGCTCGCCCTCGTCAACTGGGGGCTGATGAACGCGAGCGGTGTGCACGCGACGATCGCGGGCGTGGCGATGGGCCTGATGCTGCGCTGCCACCGCCACGAGGGCGAGGCGCACTCCCCCGGCGAGCACATCGAGCATCTCGTACGCCCGCTCTCCGCCGGGCTGTGCGTGCCGCTGTTCGCGCTGTTCTCGGCGGGGGTCAGCGTTTCGGGGGACGCGCTGGGGGATGTGTTCGCCCAGCCGGAGACGCTGGGGGTTGTGCTGGGCCTGGTGGTCGGCAAGGCGGTGGGGGTGTTCGGCGGGACGTGGCTGGCGGCGCGTTTCACCAGGGCGGAGCTCAATCCGGAGCTGGCGTGGGCGGACGTGCTGGCGGTGGCGACACTGGCGGGCATCGGGTTCACGGTGTCGCTGCTGATCGGGGAGCTGGCCTTCGACGAGGACCCGGTGCTGGCCGGGGAGGTCAAGGCGGCGGTGCTGATCGGCTCGCTCATCTCCGCGGTCGTGGCGGGCGTGCTGCTGAAGCTGCGCAACAACAGATACCGCCGTCTGGTCGAGGAGGAGGAGCGGGACGAGGACCACGACGGCATCCCGGACATGTACGAGCAGGGCAACCCGGAATACCACCTGCGCATGGCGGCCATCCACGAGGCGAAGGCCGCCGAACACCGCCGCCTCGCCGAAGTGGCGCGCACCGGCGGCGGCGACGACGGACCGTCAGGCATGATCGGGGGGTGACCCCGCGATCAGGGGCCACCCCGCATACGCGAGATCACACGCAGGATCAGACGGACGACCACGGAGGACGCGATGAGCGCAGCGCCAGCGGACGAGGCCGGACCCGAGGGACGCAGCCTCGGCAAACTGTTCGCCTCGGCCACGGCGGAGATGTCCGCTCTGGTGCACGAGGAGATCGCCCTCGCCAAGGCGGAGGTCAGGGAGGACGTCAAGCGGGCCGGCGCCGGCAGCGGGGCGATCGCGGGCGCCGTGGTGCTGGTGCTGTTCTCGCTGCCCGTGCTGAGCTTCGCGGCGGCCTACGGGATCCACAACCTGGGTCTGGGCCTGGCCTGGTCGTTCCTGATCGTGGGCGTGGTGTTCCTGCTGCTGGCGGGGCTGCTCGGGCTGATGGCGAGGGCGAAGTTCAGGAACATCAAGAAGCCGGAGCGGACCATCGCCTCGGCCAAGCAGACGGCGGCCGTGCTCCAGGGCGTCAAGCCGCATCCCCGGCCGGCCGTGGCGTCCGTGGACGGGGTCAAGGCGATCGCGTCCGGCAACGCGGCCGACGTAAAGGTGTGACACGCTCTCGGCATGACGGACGCTGGTAGTTCATCGACCCAATCGGTCGTACGCCCCGACGGCCCCTGGACACACCGGGAGGTCGCGGCGAACGGCGCCCGCTTTCACATCGCGGAGATGGGCGACGGACCGCTGGTGCTGCTGCTGCACGGCTTCCCGCAGTTCTGGTGGACGTGGCGCTACCAGCTGCCCGCGCTTGCGCAGGCCGGATTCCGCGCGGTGGCGATGGACCTGCGCGGGGTGGGCGGCAGCGACCGTACGCCGCGCGGCTACGACCCGGCCAACCTCGCGCTGGACGTCACCGGGGTGATCCGCTCCCTCGGCGAGCCGGACGCCGCGCTGGTCGGCCATGACCTGGGCGGCTATCTGGCCTGGACGGCCGCCGTGATGCGGCCCAAGCTCGTACGGCGGCTCGCGGTGTGCTCGATGCCGCACCCGCGGCGCTGGCGGGCCGCGATGCTGGGCGACTACAAGCAGACGGCCGCCGGGTCGTACGTATGGGGTTTCCAGCGGCCGTGGATCCCGGAGCGGCAGCTCCTCGCGGACGACGCGGCGCTGGTCGGCCGGCTGATCCGGGACTGGTCCGGGCCCCGGCTGCCGGATGACGAGGCGGTGGAGACGTACCGGCGGGCGATGACCATCCCGTCGACCGCGCACTGCGCGATCGAGCCGTACCGGTGGATGGTGCGGTCGCTGGCTCGGCTGGACGGCTTCCAGTTCAACCGCCGGATGAAACGGCCTGTGCGCGTGCCGACCCTTCATCTGCACGGCTCGCTGGACCCGGCCATGCGCACGCGGTCCGCGGCGGGCAGCGGGGTGTACGTGGAGGCTCCTTACCGCTGGCGGCTCTTCGACGGGCTGGGTCACTTCCCGCACGAGGAGGACCCGGTGGCGTTCTCGACGGAGCTGATCAACTGGCTGAAGGACCCCGAGCCGGACCGCTGAGCCGGGTCCATTTATCCCGTTCGTCTTATATGACTATCAGCCAAATGCCGGGCGCATAGGCCAATTGATGGACCCCCAGGCGATTACGGACCTTGGGGCCGGGGCACGTAGCTCGGTATGGGCTGGACGCACGACTACCGTGACGTGTCACGCAATCGCCGCTCCGGGGCAGCATCCGCCGCCCGGAGCTTCCCGGGGAACGGCACCCCGGACCCCCGAACGGGTGATTCCCGCATCGGGATTCCACATATCCTGCGGCGCCGCGCGCGCTGGGTAGGGGCGCGCCTGCGCCACGCGCGCAGCGACTAGAACCCGTCCGGGCCGCGGCTCACAGCGCGCAGCCCTGGCTGTCCACCTCGCCACTGGCCGCCGCACCCGCGGTCGCGTCGGGGAGCACCTCGTCCGCCGTCAGGGCGTAGCCGGTCGACGCGTCGTCGAGTGACTTGGCGAAGACCACCCCGTAGACCTTGCCCTCGGGGGTGAGCAGCGGGCCGCCGGAATTGCCCTGGCGGACGGTGGTGTAGAGCGAGTAGACGTCGCGGTTCACCGTGCCCCGGCGGTAGATGTCGGGGCCGGTGGCCGGGATGCGGTTGCGCACCCGGGCGGCGCGGACGTCATAGCCGCCGTTCTCGGGGAAGCCGGCCACGATCGCGCTGTCCCCGGTCCGGGCGTCGTCGTCGCTGAAGCTGAGCGCGGGCGCGTTGAGCGCGGGGACGTCGAGGACCGCGATGTCGCGCTGGTAGTCGTAGAGCACGATCTTGGCGTCGTAGAGCTTGCCCTCGCCGCCGATCTGGACGGTCGGCTCGTCGACCCCGCCGACGACATGGGCGTTGGTCATGACGCGGTGCTGCGCGAAGACGAAGCCGGTGCCCTCCAGCACCTTGCCGCAGCTCGGCGCGGTGCCGACGACCTTGACGATGCTCTTCTTCGCCCGGCTGACCACCTCGCTGCTGGCGACCGCCGGGTCCGGGGCCGGGACATTGGTGATCGGCTCGTTCGCGAAGGGGCTGAAGACCTGCGGCAGCCCGTTCTGCGCGAGGGTGGAGCTGAAGTCCGCGAACCAGGTGTCGGCCTGCTCCGGTACGACCCGGGCGACGCCGAGCAGCACCTTGGAGGAACGTACCTCCCGGCCGAGTGTCGGCAGCGTGGTCGTGGCCAGCGCGGAACCGATCAGCCAGGCGACCAGCAGCATGGCCACGACATTCACCAGCGCGCCGCCGATCGCGTCGATCGCGCGCGCCGGTGACCAGCTGATGTGCGTACGGACCTTGTTGCCCAGGTGGGTGGTGAACGCCTGCCCGACCGAGGCGCAGACGATGACCAGGACCACGGCGGTGACCACCGCGACCGTGCCCGGCGTGGCGTTGTCCGTCAGCTCGGCCCAGATCACCGGCAGCAGGTAGACGGCGATCAGCCCGCCGCCGAGGAAGCCGATCACCGACATGACGCCGACGATGAACCCCTGGCGGTACCCGATGACCGCGAACCACACGGCCGCGAGCAGCAGCACGACGTCCAGCACGTTCACCGAGACTCACCTCGCAGGCCGGGGCCCTCCCCGGGGGATTGCAACACCCGGACACCGTCTCATGGCTGATCAACCCAGCGGGACGGTCTTTGACCTATCCCAACCTCGCTCCCAGCCCGCGAAGTGCAGAATCCGGTCGATCAGGCCCGCTGTGAAGCCCCACACGAGCGCGTCCGCGACCAGGAACGCGGGCCCGCGGTAGCCGCTGGGGTGGGCGACGGTGGCGCGGTTGGCCGGGTCGGCGAGGTCCGTGACCGGCACCGTGAAGACCCGGGCGGTCTCGGCGAGATCGACCGCCCCGACCGGGGTGGGCCGGCGCCACCAGCCGAGCACCGGCGTGACGACGAATCCGCTCACCGGGATGTAGAGCCGGGGCAGCACGGCGAAGACCTGGACGCCGGAGGGGTCGAGCCCGGTCTCCTCCTCGGCCTCGCGCAGCGCGGCCCGCAGCGGCCCGTCGCCCTCGGGGTCGCCGTCCTGGGGGTCGAGCGCCCCGCCGGGGAAGGAGGGCTGCCCGGCGTGCGAGCGCAGCGAGCTGGAGCGCTCCATGAGCAGCAGCTCGGGGCCGGCGCCGTCGGCACCCTCGCCGAAGAGGATCAGTACGGCGGAGGCCCGGCCGCCGGATTCCGGGGGCAGGAAACGGCTGAGCTGCTCGGGCCGTACGTCGGCCGCGCCACGGGCGACGGGGCGCAGCCAGTCGGGCAGGCCGTCGGAGGTGACGGTGACAGCCTCAAGCCCGTCTTCGTAAGCCCTGTTCGCTCTCGTCACTCAGCCCCCAGCGCCGCGGCGGGCTTGCCCGGGAATCCGACGGGCGGCCTGAGCCGCTGGCCGGGGGCGCCGCCCAACTCGTACTTCAACAGTTTCTTCGCCTTCTCCGGGTCGGTCTCGCCCTCGCCGTACGCGGGGCAGAGCGGCGCTATCGGGCAGGCACCGCAGGCGGGCCTGCGGGAGTGGCAGACGCGGCGGCCGTGGAAGATCAGCCGGTGCGACAGCATCGTCCACTCGCTCTTCGGGAAGAGCGCCCCGATCTCCTGCTCGACCTTCTCCGGGTCCTCCGAGGTCGTCCAGCCGAAGCGGCGCACCAGCCGCCCGAAGTGCGTGTCCACGGTGATCCCGGGCACCCCGAAGGCGTTGCCCAGCACGACGTTGGCGGTCTTGCGGCCCACGCCCGGCAGCGTGACCAGGTCCTCCAGCCGGCCCGGCACCTCGCCGCCGAAGCGGTCGCGCAGCGCGGCGGACAGCCCGAGCAGGGACCGGGCCTTGGCCCGGAAGAAGCCGGTGGGACGGATGAGCTGCTCCAGCTCCTCGGGGTCGGCGGCCGCGAGATCCTCGGGCGCCGGGTACTTCGCGAAGAGCGCGGGCGTGGTCTGGTTCACCCTCAGGTCCGTGGTCTGCGCGGACAGCACGGTGGCCACGAGGAGCTGGAAGGGATTGTCGAAGTCCAGCTCCGGATGGGCGTACGGATACGCCTCCGCGAGCTCGCGGTTGATCCGCCGGGCCCTGCGCACCAGAGCGAGCCGCGACTCGGGGGCACGGCCCGTCGCGCCGCGTTCGCTCACGGCTGAATCGGGTCCGTCCTTCACCCGCCCGGCCGTACCACCCTGCTGTTTCTTGCGCGCACTTGGCGTATCAACCACCCGGCCAGCCTAAGGCTCGGCACTGACATCCGCCCCGGGCCACGAGGATCCCGTACCCAAACGGACCCCCGGAGCACGGCTCCGCGAACACATAAGACAGACTTGTGATTGATCGCACTGTTTCGCTGTACGGCATTATGGTCCGGAACCGGAAGCACGACCGAGAACAGTCCGGCATGGCCGACAAGGAGATAGCTCGTGGACGACGTTCTGCGGCGCGCACCGCTATTCGCGGCGCTCGACGATGAGCAGGCCGCTGAACTGCGCGCCTCCATGCAGGAGGTCACGCTGGCGCGTGGCGACTCGCTGTTCCACGAGGGCGACCCCGGGGACCGGCTCTACGTCGTCACCGAGGGCAAGGTGAAGCTCCACCGCACCTCCCCCGACGGCCGCGAGAACATGCTCGCCGTCATCGGCCCCGGCGAGCTGATCGGCGAGCTCTCGCTCTTCGACCCCGGCCCGCGCACCGCCACCGCCACCGCTCTGACCGAGCTCAAGCTCCTCGGCCTCGGCCACGGCGACCTCCAGCCCTGGCTCAACGCCCGCCCCGAGGTCGCCACGGCGCTGCTGCGAGCCGTCGCGCGCCGCCTGCGCCGGACGAACGACGTCATGTCGGACCTGGTCTTCTCGGATGTCCCGGGGCGCGTCGCCAAGGCGCTGCTCGACCTGTCGCGCCGCTTCGGCGTCCAGTCCGAGGAAGGCATCCACGTCGTCCACGACCTCACGCAGGAAGAGCTCGCCCAGCTCGTCGGCGCCTCCCGCGAGACCGTGAACAAGGCGCTCGCCGACTTCGCCGGACGCGGCTGGCTGCGGCTGGAGGCCCGGGCAGTCATCCTGCTGGACGTGGAGCGGCTGGCGAAGCGCTCGCGCTAGCGCGCTGACCGGTTCTGTCCTCAATCGCCGGACGGGCTGAATCTCAGATCAGCCCGTGCTCGCGCAGGTAGTCCAGCTGGGCCCGCACCGACAGCTCGGCGGCGGGCCACAGGCCCTTGTCCACGTCCGCGTAGACATGGGCGACGACCTCGGACGGCGTGACGTAACCCGATTCCACCGCTGTCTCGACCTGCGCGAGCCGGTTCGCGCGGTGGGCGAGGTAGAACTCCACCGCGCCGCGCGCATCGGTGAGTACGGGGCCGTGGCCGGGCAGGACCGTGTCCACACCGCTGTCCATGGTGAGGTGCTGCAGCCGCCGCAAGGAGTCCAGGTAGTCCCCGAGGCGGCCCTCGGGGTGGGCGACGACGCTCGTGCCGCGCCCGAGGACGGTGTCGCCGGTGAGGACGGCCGCGTCGGCGGGCAGGTGGAAGGACAGCGAGTCCGCGGTGTGCCCGGGGGTGGGGATGACGCCCAGCTCCAGGCCGCCGGTGGCGATGACGTCGCCTGCCTCCAGGCCCTCGTCGCCGAGGCGCAGGGCCGGGTCCAGGGCCCGTACGGAGGTCCCTGTGAGGTCGGCGAAGCGGGCGGCGCCCTCGGCGTGGTCCGGGTGGCCGTGGGTGAGGAGGGTGAGCGCGACGCGCTTGCCGAGGGCGTGCGCGGTGCTCACGACATGCGCAAGGTGGTTTTCGTCCAGCGGGCCCGGGTCGATGACGACGGCGAGGTCGGAGTCCGGCTCGCCCACGATCCAGGTGTTGGTGCCGTCCAGCGTCATGGCCGACGGATTCGGCGCCAGCACACAGTACGCACGCGGCGTCGCCCGTCCCCCGACGGCCGGGCGGGGGTTGCCGGGCAGGATGGCCGAGGTCATTCGCCAGTTCCTCCGATGAGCTTCGTGAATTCCGGGTGCCCCGGCCAGCTGAGTACAACCCCGCCTTTTCCGTCCTGCGCAAGCCGCGCCTGGGCCAGGACAGGGGTCAGATCGCGCTCCGCGGCGGCGGCGAGGGCCTCGGCGGCGGTTGCGTACGGGATGAGGGAGCGCAGCGTCGCGATGGTCGGCGGCATCATCGTCAGCTCGCCCCTGTCGTACGACGCCGCCGCCTCGGACGGGCGCAGCCACTCCGTGTGGTCCGCCTCGCCCGACACGTCCCGGGTGCGCTGGCCGGGCGGCAGCGCGGTCACGAAGAACCAGGTGTCGTAGCGCCGCTCCTCGAACTCCGGCGTGATCCACCGCGCCCACGGGCCGAGAAGGTCGCTGCGCAGGACGAGTTCACGGCGGGCCAGGAAATCCGCGAATGCCAGCTCCCTGGAGACCAGGGCGCTGCGGTCCGCCTCCCAGTCGGCCGGCGTCGTGTCCTCGACCACGTGGGCCGCGTCCGCGCCGGCCAGCAGCACGCCCGACTCCTCGAACGTCTCGCGCACCGCCGCGCACACCACGGCCTGCGCGCAGGCCGCGTCCACGCCCAGCCGCTCCGCCCACGCCTCCACCGGCGGCCCGGCCCAGCCGACGGCCCGCTCGTCCCGGGGGTCGACGCCGCCACCGGGATAGGCGTACGCGCCCGCCGCGAAGGCCATCGAGGTACGGCGGCGCAGCATGTGCACGGCGGGGCCCCCGGGCCCGTCCCGCAGCAGCATCACCGTCGCCGCCCTGCGCGGCCGCACCGGCTCCAGGCGGCCTTCCGCCAGATCCCTGATGCGGTCCGGCCAGCTTGAGGGGAACCACTGGCCGTTGGTGGAGGTCATGGGCCGGATGCTATGCGCTTGCGCGGGGATGTTCGATAGGGCGACAGGGCCCGGGCTCTGCCCGGACCCGCCGCGCCGTCAGACGATCAGTCCGTCAGCTCGACCTGGAAGTCGACCTCGACCGGGGAGTCGAGCGGCAGCACCGCGACGCCGACCGCGCTGCGCGCGTGCACGCCCTTGGGGCCGAGGACTTCGCCGAGAAGCTCGCTCGCACCGTTGATGACGCCGGGCTGGCCGGTGAAGTCGGGGGCGGAGGCGACGAAGCCGGTGACCTTGACCACACGCTTGATGCGGTCGAGGTCGCCGATGACGGACTTGACCGCCGCGAGGCCGTTGAGGGCGCAGGTGCGAGCCAGCTCCTTGGCGTCCTCGGCGGAGACCTCGGCGCCGACCTTGCCGGTCAGCGGGAGCTTGCCGTCGACCATCGGAAGCTGGCCGGAGGTGAAGACGTAGCTGCCGGACCGCAGGGCGGGGACGTACGCGGCCAGCGGCGCGACGACATCCGGAAGGGTCAGCCCGAGCTCGGCGAGGCGATCCTCGACAGCGCTCATGCCTGCTTCTCCCGCTTGAAGTACGCGACGAGCTGCTCGGGGTTGTTGGGCCCCGGGATGACCTGGACGAGCTCCCAGCCGTCCTCGCCCCAGGTGTCCAGAATCTGCTTTGTCGCGTGCACGAGAAGCGGCACGGTCGCGTATTCCCACTTAGCCATGACAGGGACTGTAATGCCTGACAGCACCCACCCCACGCGTAGCCCGCCGCCCGACTGGTTAGGCTCGAAGCTGTGAGCCCTCAACAGTCAACTGCCACCAGGCTCCACGTCGTGACGGGCAAGGGCGGCACGGGAAAGACCACGGTCGCCGCGGCGCTCGCGCTCGCCCTGGCCGCCGAGGGGAGGCGCGTCCTCCTGGTCGAGGTCGAGGGACGGCAGGGCATCGCCCAGCTGTTCGAGGCCGAGGCGCTGCCGTACGAGGAGCGGAAGATCGCCGTCGCCCCCGGCGGCGGCGAGGTGTACGCACTCGCCATCGACCCCGAGCAGGCGCTGCTGGACTACCTGGACATGTTCTACAAGCTCGGCAGAGCCGGCCGCGCACTCAAGAAGCTGGGCGCGATCGACTTCGCCACGACCGTCGCGCCCGGCCTGCGCGACGTCCTGCTGACCGGAAAGGCGTGCGAGGCCGTGCGCCGCAAGGACAAGGCGGGCTGGCGGACGTACGACGCCGTCGTCATGGACGCCCCGCCGACCGGCCGGATCACCCGCTTCCTCAATGTGAACGACGAGGTGGCGGGACTGGCCCGGATCGGCCCGATATACAACCAGGCGCAAGCCGTCATGCGCGTGATGAAGTCCCAGGAGACCGCCGTCCACCTCGTGACGCTCCTTGAGGAGATGCCGGTCCAGGAGACCGTGGACGGCGTCGCCGAGCTGCGCGCGGCCGGGCTGCCGGTCGGCGGCGTGGTGATCAACATGGTGCGTCCGGTGGTCCTGGACTCCGACGCCGTGGGCGCGGTGGCCAACGGACGGCGTACGGCGGTGGCGAAAGCCCTGTCCCAGGCCGGTCTGGGCGGCGCGCGCAGGGGCGGTCTGGCGGAGCGGCTGGTGGATCCGCTGCTTGCGCAGGCGTACGAGCACGCGGAACGGGTAGCGCTGGAACGCCGCGAGCGCGAGGAGCTCTCCGCTCTCGGCCTGCCGACGTACGAGCTGGAGCTGCTGGGCGACGGAATCGACCTTGGCGGGCTCTACAGGTTGGCTGAAATTATGCGCAAGCAGGGAGTGGGGATCGCGTGAGCCTGGAGAGTCCGGTATTGGAGATCGACCCCCTTCTGGACGATCCACGCACGCGGATCCTGGTCTGCTGCGGCTCCGGCGGCGTCGGCAAGACGACCACGGCCGCCGCCCTGGGCGTACGGGCCGCCGAGCGGGGCCGCAAGGCCGTCGTGCTGACCATCGACCCCGCGCGGCGGCTGGCGCAGTCCATGGGGCTGAGCGAGCTGGACAACACCCCGCGCAGGGTGGCGGGCGTCGACGAGTCGGCGGGCGGCGAGCTGAGCGCGATGATGCTGGACATGAAGCGGACCTTCGACGAGGTCGTGCTGCAGCACAGCGACCCCGAGCGGGCCCGGGCGATCCTGGAGAACCCCTTCTACCAGTCGCTTTCGGCGGGCTTCGCGGGCACGCAGGAGTACATGGCGATGGAGAAACTGGGCCAGCTCCGGGCGCTCGACGCCTGGGACCTGATCATCGTCGACACCCCGCCCAGCCGTTCCGCGCTGGACTTCCTGGACGCGCCGAAGCGGCTCGGGTCGTTCCTGGACGGGCGGTTCATCCGGCTGCTGATGGCACCGGCGAAGGTCGGCGGGCGGGCCGGGGTGAAGTTCCTCAACCTCGGGATGTCGATGATGACCGGCACCCTGAGCAAGGTCATGGGCGCGCAGCTGCTGCGGGACGTGCAGACCTTCGTGGCGGCGATGGACTCGATGTTCGGCGGCTTCCGCAAGCGCGCGGACGCCACGTACAAGCTGCTCCAGGCGAACGGCACGGCCTTCCTGGTGGTGGCGGCGCCGGAGCGGGACGCGCTGCGCGAGGCGTCGTACTTCGTGGAGCGGCTGGCGGCGGAGGACATGCCGCTGGCGGGTCTGGTGCTCAACCGGGTGCACGGGAGCGGGGCGGCGCAGCTGACCGCGGAGCGGGCCCTGGCGGCGGCGGAGGCCCTGGAGGACGGGCTGCAGGAGAAGTCTGCGGAAGCGTCAACTCCCCTCCCCAGCGGGGAGTTCGACGAGTCCGCGGAATCCGCAGAAAATCTTCAAAACGACGGCATTGTGGATCAGGCGGACGGGAAGGCTCAAGTTCGTGAGACCGACCACGCCTCTCCCGACCCGGAGACGGGCCCAGAGCCAGTAGCGGAGCCGGTAGCGGAACCCGAATCCGCAGACCGCCTCGCCGCCGGCCTGCTCCGCCTGCACGCGGAGCGCATGCAGCTGGTCGCGCGCGAACGCCGGACCCGCGACCGGTTCGTCTCAGTGCACCCCGAGGTGCCCATGGTGGACGTGGCCGCGCTGCCCGGTGACGTACACGACCTCGCGGGCCTGCGCGAGATCGGCGAGCGCCTCGCGGCAGGTCAGCCGACCGCCGCGTAGTCGCCGTACTCGTCATCGTCGTCGTCGAGCGTCAGCAGGCCGGTGCTGCGCTCGTACTCGTGTCGCGCCGTCTCCAGCAGGGCGCGCCACGAGGTGACCGTGGGACGCCGGCGCAGCAGCGCCCTGCGTTCCCGCTCGGTCATACCGCCCCAGACGCCGAACTCGACACGGTTGTCGAGCGCGTCGGCGAGGCACTCGGTGCGCACCGGGCAGCCGGTGCACACCGCCTTGGCCCTGTTCTGCGCGGCTCCTTGGACGAAAAGCTCATCCGGATCCGTCGTACGGCACGCGGCCTGCGTGCTCCAGTCGGTTACCCAGCTGCTCATGCTGGCGCCGTCCTCTCCCGAATCGAGGCTCCCCCACGGCGGCGAGCGGCATATTCGCCGCCGCCAGTTGAGGACGTTACGGAAGGTGGGCACGGCGCAACAGCCCTTTCAGGCCCAATCTTGAATGGCCCGAACGGACTATGGGTACGCGGCAGATCACCCATGGGAGTGAGCTGGCGACATATCCGGCTTGGGTGGCGTAGCCGGACATTTCGATCTTTCCAGCGCCCGAGACCTATGGCATATGACAGGATTCCGGGCAGATCTCATCACCCACAAGAGTGACGGGGATGGACAGACGCACGCTGCGGGTTGCGACTGCCTTGTTACAAGGGTAGGCGAACAGATGGCCGCACGTCCTAAGAATCGCAACGTACGATGCCCTGCATGGGTCAGAAGCGATCGGGTGGAGGGCTCACCACAGCCCAGCAGGCCGCCAAGTTCCTCGGTGTCAGTGTCATGTCAGGCGTTGTGCTGGCGGGCATCGCGCTGCCCGCCGCCGGCGCCCTAGGGCTGTCCGCGAAGGGCACGGCCTCCGAGTTCGACTCGCTCCCGGGCGAGCTGAAGAGCCCGCCGCTGAGTCAGAGCACCCAGATCCTCGACTCCAAGGGCGGCTTGATCGCGACCGTCTACTCCCGTGACCGCAAGGTCGTGGCGCTGGACGACATGGCCAAGACGATGCAACAGGCCATCGTCGCGATCGAGGACTCGCGCTTCTACGAGCACGGCGCCATCGACGTCAAGGGCATCCTGCGCGCGGCGAACAAGAACGCCCAGAGCAGCGGCGTCTCGGAAGGCGCGTCCACGCTGGCCCAGCAGCTCGTGAAGAACGTCTTCATCGAGGAGGCCGGCGACGACGCGACCAAGGTCGCCCAGGCCACCCAGCAGACGCTCGGCCGCAAGATCAAGGAAATGAAGTACGCGATCCAGCTCGAGAAGGAGCTGGGCAAGAAGAAGATCCTGCAGAACTACCTCAACATCACCTTCTTCGGCGAGCAGGCCTACGGTGTCGAGTCCGCCGCCAAGCGCTACTTCTCCACCACGGCCAAGAAGCTCACCCTCACGCAGTCCGCGCTGCTGGCCGGCATCGTCCAGTCGCCGAGTGTCTACGACCCGGTCAACGACCCGCAGGAAGCCCTCAAGCGCCGCAACATCGTGCTGCAGCGCATGGCCGACGTGAAGGACATCACCCAGGCCGAGGCCGACGCCGCGAAGAAGAAGCCCCTCGGGCTGAAGATCACCAAGCCCAAGAACGGCTGCATCACCGCCGTCAGCGGCGCGGGCTTCTTCTGCGACTACGTACGCGAGATATTCCTCAACGACAGCACCTTCGGCAAGACCCGCGCCGCCCGCTACCAGCGCTGGGACCGGGGCGGCCTCACCATCCGCACCACCCTCAGCCCGAAGGCGCAGGCCTCCGTCCAGTCGGCGATCAGCAGCCACGTCTACGCCAGTGACGACGTCGCCACCGCCGTCACCCTCGTCCAGCCCGGCACCGGCAAGATCCTCGCGATGGGCCAGTCCCGCGCGTACGGCATCGGCAAGAACGAGACCACGATCAACTACTCGGTCAACCGCAACCGCGGCGGCGGCGCCGGCTACCAGCCCGGCTCCACCTTCAAGCCGATCACCGCGGCCGCCGCGATAGAGCAGGGCACCAGCGCCTCGCAGGTCTACGCCTCGCCGTACGAGATGAACTACCCGAGCCCGGTCTCCACCTGCAACGGCAGCTGGACGAACCAGGAGGGCTCCACCGTCTCGAACGAGAGCGAGAGCGAAGTCGGCCCGATGGGGATGAAGGAGGCGACCGCCAAGTCGGTCAACACCTACTACGTCCAGCTCATCAGCGACATCGGCATCTGCCCCGTCACGCGCATGGCCACCTCGATGGGCATCCAGCGCGCCGACGGCAAGAAGCTCTCCCAGGTCCCCTCCATCACCCTGGGCACCCAGGAAGTCACCCCGCTGACCATGGCGAACGCGTACGCCACCTTCGCCAACGGCGGCGTCTACTGCTCGCCCACCGCGATCGAGTCGATCACCGAGACCCAGACCGGCAAGAAGCTCGCCGTGCCGAAGAGCAAGTGCGAGCGCGCGATGTCCGAGAAGACCGCCGCCACCCTCAACACCCTCCTCAAGGGCGTGGTCGAGGACGGCACCGGCCAGCAGGCCGGCCTCGACGACCGCGACAGCGCGGGCAAGACCGGCACCACCGACTCCCGCTACGCCGCCTGGTTCGTCGGTTACACCTCCAACCTGGCCGGCGCGGTCTGGGTCGGCGACCCGCGGCACAGCCGCAAGATGATCAACATCACCATCGGCGGCGTCTACCACGCCAAGGTCTTCGGCGCCGACACCCCGGGCCCCATCTGGAAGGCCGCCATGACCGGCGCCCTGTCCGGCACCAGCTCCGACGACCTGCCGACGGTCGCCATCCAGGACCCGCAGCAGAACAACGACGACAACGGTGACGGCGACAACAAGGGCACCACCACCGGCACCACCACGGGCACCACCAGCACCACCGGGCTCCTCGGCGGCATCTTCGACACCACCGGCAGCACGAGCACCGGCAGCACGGGCAGCAGCAACGGCCGCAGCGGCGGCAACGGGAACGGCAACGGCGGCTAGCCGTCGCGCATGGCATGCGTAAGGGGCGCCCTCCATTGGGGGGCGCCCCTTACGCGTTCTGATCTAGCCCAGCAGTTGCTTCTTCACCTCGGCCGCCACCCGGCCGCCCTCGGCCAGTCCGGACACCTTCGGGCCCACGATCTTCATGACCGCCCCCATGGCCCTCGGCCCCTCGGCGCCCGACTCCTTGATCGCCGCGGCGACGATCCCGCTCAGCTCCGCGTCATCGAGCTGCTTCGGCAGATACGCCTGCAGCACCTCGCCCTCCGCCAGCTCCCGCTCCGCCGACGCCTTCCGGCCCCCCAGCTCGAAGGCCTCCGCCGCCTCCCGGCGCTTCTTCTCCTCGCGGGCGATCACCTTCACCACCTCGTCGTCGGAGAGCTCCCGGGCCTGCTTGCCCGCGACCTCCTCCTTCGTGATCGCGGTGAGCGTCAGCCGGAGGGTGGCGGAACGCAGCTCGTCGCGCCCCTTGATCGCGGCGGTGAGGTCGGCGTGCAGTCGCTGCTTGAGCGTGGTGGTCATGGCGTCGAGTCTGCCAGGTCGGCCGCTGGGGGGCCGAAAATTTATGATGTGACAGGCCGTCTGCCACCATGGACCGCATGCGCGCGCGATACGGAGTCCCCCTTGGCATCACGGCAGTCGGCGCGGCCTGCGTGGCCTACGCCGCCGGCATCGAATCCCGCTCCTTCCGCCTGAGGCGGGTGGAGGTCCCCGTACTGCCCCCCGGCATGCGCCCGCTGCGCGTACTCCAGGTCTCGGACGTCCACATGGTCAGCGGCCAGAACAAGAAGCGCCGCTGGCTGCAGTCCCTCGCCGGGCTGCGCCCCGACTTCGTCGTCAACACCGGCGACAACCTCTCCGACCCCGAAGGCGTCCCCGAGCTCCTCGACGCCCTCGGCCCGCTGATGGAGTTCCCCGGCACCTACGTCTTCGGCTCCAACGACTACTACGGCCCCAAGTTCCGCAACCCGGGCCGCTACCTCATCGAGCGCTCCCGCGGCCACCACGGCCTCAACGGCAAGAACGAGCCCGCCATCGGCATCCTCCGCAACCCCTGGGAAGACCTCCGCGACGCCTTCGACACCGCCGGCTGGGTCGGCCTGTCCAACACCCGCGGCCGCCTCAAGCTCGACGACGGCATCGAGATCGCCCTCACCGGCCTCGACGACCCCCACATCAAGCGCGACCGCTACAACCTCGTCGCCGGCGGCCCCGAATCCAGCGCCGACCTGGCCCTCGCCATCGTCCACGCCCCCTACCTCCGCGTCCTCGACGCCTTCGCCGCCGACCGCTACCCCCTCATCCTCGCCGGCCACACCCACGGCGGCCAGCTCTGCATCCCCTTCTACGGCGCCCTCGTCACCAACTGCGACCTCGACACCGACCGCGTCAAGGGCCTCTCCACCCACACCGCCGCCGGCCACCGCTCCTACCTCCACGTCTCCGCCGGCTGCGGCGCCAACCGCTACACCCCCATCCGCTTCGCCTGCCCCCCCGAAGCGACGCTCCTGACCCTCACCCCACGGCAATAACCGGATTTCGTGTCGGGCGACCGGTCCGCTAGAGTAATCCTCGTCGCGCCGGAAACGGCGTGGCACCGCAAGACCGGGGTGTGGCGCAGCTTGGTAGCGCGCTTCGTTCGGGACGAAGAGGCCGTGGGTTCAAATCCCGCCACCCCGACCCAGGTCAGAGGCCCTGTCGAGATCACTCGGCGGGGCCTCTGGCGTATTCGGGGTTCGCCGACTTCGCGTGGCCTTCGGCTAGCGGGGGCGCCAGGCGCTGAGCAATTCTTCTGGCCCGAAAATTGCCTGGAGTCCGGAACAGCTGACGCCGCTTCGGGAGACCGCGACAAGCGGGATCGGATCGTCCGTGAGCGCGGCTCTGTGCTTGTGCAGGGCCGCCAGATCGTGGGCGTCGAACCGGGAGGTCTCCTGCCACTTGATCGACCCCAGGAACAACAACTGCTTGGCTACGGGCTGCCGGTCGGCGCCGACGAGATCGATCTCGACATCGTTGCTGCGGGTCCAGTAGCCGCCGACGACGGGAGCGGCAGGCAGCTCGCCGTCGGGCAGGATGCGGGCGAGGGACTCGCGGATCAGCGGCTCGACGGCACGTCCTCGCCAACTGGTCCACTGATCCCTTACGCGGGCCAGGGTGAGGTCGCCTCGCATGCGCTCGATCTCTGCCATGTGCGGATCGAGGAACGCCAGCCAGAAGCGCAGATAAGGGTCCGCCACTCGGTAGCGGCGCTCTTTCGAGGGGTGCAGGGAGATCGGAAGTTCGGCCGCCACGACGCGCTTGTCGATCAACAGATCGGCTGCCCTGGTGAGGGTGGAGTGGGCGATGCCACCGGCAGCGCGTGCGATGTTGGTGAAGGTCCGCTCGCCCGACCCGATCGCCCGCAGCACTTCCCTGCCCATCGCCTGCGGGGGGAACTCCGCAGCGAGCGACCGCTCGGCCGAGACCAGCAGAGCGGAGATCGGGTTCTCCAGCGCCGCGTCAAGGAAGTCCCACATGGAGGTCCCGGGCTTCCATTCCCGGCAGATCAGCGGAAGGCCGCCGGTGATCAGTGCGGCGTCGAAGGCGGCGGCCGGCTCCAGGTCGAGCATCTCGCTGATGTCGGCCGGGTTCAGGGGACCCACGACCATCTCTCGCCCACGCTGGTGGAACGGACGGTCGTAGCTGTTGAGCGCCTCCATCATCGACAGATCCGAGCCGACCAGCAGCAACAGGACGGGCTTGCGGCTGAGCAACCGGTCCCAGGCACGCTGGAGCATGCCCTCGAAGGCATCGATGCGCTCCATCAGGTAGGGCACCTCGTCGATCACCACCACGCTCGGCGTGTCGTCGGGCAGGATCTCCGCCAGGAGCCGGAAGGCTGCGTTCCACTGGCTCGGCGTCTCCTCCGCGAAGAGCGAGTGATCCGGCAGAGTGGAGCCGGCAGCGGCGTCGAGCAGTTCCGCCAGTTCGTCCTCGGCGGAACCGCCTCCGGCAGTGAAGAAAAGGTGTGGGACCGCCGCCTGCCGCAGGAACTCCTCGACCAGAGTGGACTTCCCGACACGCCGCCTGCCGCGCATGAGCACGCACTGGCCGGGCTGGGCCGCACCGACGGCCTCGCGGACCTCGTCGATCGCGTTTCGCAGCGTGCGCAGTTCTCGATCCCTGCCGATGAAGCGATGCATGAGGACGGATCCCGTCGTGGCAGCACAGCAATACTAGCGATAAAGATAGTAGCGCAAAGAATACTATCTCTGGAACAAGTGTTGACGAGATGAGTCTCGCTAGTGACCGTCAACAACCGCCGCACGGCTTCTGACGTGCGCAGATGCCCTCGGTGACCGCTGTGCCCGTGATTCGGGACGAAAAGGCCGTGGATTCAAATCCCGCCGCCCCGACTTCGTAGGTGCAGGTCAGGGCCTTGATCCATTCGTTGGATCGGGGCCCTGAGTGCTTCCCGAGGCTTCTTGGGAGAAATCTGGGAGAAGATCTTGGTCGAGCTCTCCCGCTGGGCGCGCGCCCCCGGCAGCAGGCCCAGGCCGACGCCGCTGAACCCAGAGCTAATGGCCTTGGCGGGGTGTCCCCGTAGTCCGCGAGCGTCTCGCCCGGCCAAGCGGGCGCACGGACCTTGCCACGGAGATCCACACGACAGGCCCTAGTTCGAGTCGCCGCCCATGACGGCACCGGAACTGTCCGAGGACGATGACTTCGAGCGGCCGCTCCTGCGCAGGAGTTCACCGGCGGCGAGGGTCAGGACGGCCACCGCGCGAGCCCAGCGTGGGCCGCCGCGGGCCGCCCAGAAGACGCAGGCGCAGCCGCCGATGACGGCGACGAGGAAGAGGGACAGGACCAGTATCGCCATGGCGGGACTCCCCGGTGTCGGATCTTCGGCAGTGTCTTCGGCCTTTGGCCGTGTCTTCGATCTGCGGCCGGGAAGACGGCGGCGGGGACGGTCGGGTTGCGGCCAAGGCCGTTTCGCATCCGGCCTGTTGCTCAGGTGTTGCTGTCGGTCCGGCGCTCAGGCGTTGCTCGGGCCCGTGCGGTGCGTGAGGCGACCGCTGAAGCTGCGGTACAGCGCGCCCAGCACCGCCGCCTGGAGCACTGCGCCGACCGCGATCCCTATGAACGGGAGCG
>Ga0307517_10002602_pt1 | contig 28741 bp, 18 predicted proteins | sample 23_EM_MG_FD_194515 | JGI IMG/M metagenome (GOLD analysis project Ga0307517, IMG submission 194515) | Populus trichocarpa ectomycorrhiza microbial communities from riparian zone in the Pacific Northwest, United States - 23_EM | ecosystem: Host-associated > Plants > Roots > Unclassified | place... | reverse complement strand
GTTGAGTACGAGTTCTGGACAAATAGCAATGATGAGTGCGGGCCAAAATGTGACAGTCAGATTGAGTTTGTCAAGAACTTCAAAGGTGCAGCTCAGATACTCGAGCGGAAGGGTTACACACAGTTCACCCCTCACTACATAACATGGTATTGCCCAGAGGCATTCATTCTGAGCAAACAATGCAAATCCCAGTGCATCAACCATGGGAGGTACTGTGCTCCAGATCCTGAGCAGGATTTTAGCAAAGGGTATGATGGAAAAGATGTTGTAGTACAGAATCTACGCCAAGCTTGCTTTTATAAAGTGGCCAGTGAAAGTAAAAAGCCATGGCTTTGGTGGGACTATGTGACTGATTTTTCAATCCGTTGCCCAATGAAGGACAAGAAATACACCAAAGAGTGTGCAGATCAAGTTATCCAATCCCTTGGTAAGTGATTGGCTATATAATATATGTTTTCATGTCCACACTCTGTAGAAAACAACTGCTCTCTATATGTTGTTTGTCTAGTCAATTTTCTTAAATTTTTTGCATAACTTTTTTTTTATAGCTGTTACTACAATGTTCTTGATCTTAAGTTACCTATCGTTTTCTTTTGGATGAAATGTTTGTCTGATTCTTCTGTTCAGAATAAGGCTTAGTTAATCCATTTGCTGCTGAATTGACTTCTGATGTTTATCGAGACCAGAGACAAAAAAAAGCAGCTTCTGAAAATGGTTGTTTTGCGAACTTAGGTGTTGATCTTGAGAAGATAGATAAATGCATAGGAGAACCTGAGGCAGATGTGGAAAACGAAGTTCTTAAAGCTGAACAAGATACACAGGTTAGGTCCACCAAAATTTAATTGCTCCAAACTGATGTGCTGTCCGTACCTTTAAGGTTTTATTGTTTGGGAAATCAGCTAACTTTCTTTTTTTGGTTTTCGAATTATCTATTCAGATCGGAAAAGGGTCTCGAGGAGATGTGACTATACTTCCAACTCTTGTAATAAACAACAGGCAATATAGAGGTTTGAACTCAACATTCTTACTCTGATGTTCAGCTTTCTAATTGCTTGATGATCATTTCCAATCTGTACTTGTTATTGTTTTCAGGTAAGTTGGACAAAGGAGCAGTTCTTAAGGCAATATGTGCAGGTTTTGAAGAGACCACGGAGCCAGCCATATGCTTAAGTGAAGGTTATCTATCAGGCTTAATTTTACTACATTATGTTTCATAACTGCTGGCAGTTAACCATGTGTTCCTGTGCTGGTGTGCTAGTTACTGCGCAGAAGATGTTCAAATTGTTTACCAACACAATAAAAGAGCACATTGCTGCAGTATTGTATTTTTGGTGAAATGATGGAAGCAATTCCTTTTGAGTAGCAGAATTTAGCATGATTAACTATACTCATATATTTTCACTGCTGTTTTTTTGATAGACTCTTGTGAGATGGAAGTCATTATTTGCTAGTTTTCTTTACAGATGTAGAAACCAACGAGTGTCTAGAAAACAATGGTGGGTGCTGGCAGGACAAGGCTGCTAACCTTACTGCATGCAAGGTGTCTTCAGAATTTCAACATTTTGTTGGTATTATGTTTTTGGTGCATTCTTTGATTCTAAGTTTATTTTGGTCCTGGAATTTCATTGTTATAGGATACTTTTCGGGGTAGAGTATGTGAATGTCCTGTGGTTCAGGGGGTGAAGTTTGTTGGTGATGGTTATACTCGCTGTGAAGGTAAATTTCTTTCGTGTAATCCTAAGTTTAGTTTTGACTCAAGTTTAGAAACATCTCTCTTTTAATTCTGTGAACATAATCTTTTTGCTTGTTTGTTCAACAGCTTCGGGTTCTTTACGTTGTGAAATTAACAATGGAGGATGCTGGAAGAAAACTCAAGATGGCAGGACCTTTTCTGCTTGTGTTGTGAGTCTTGAATTTGATGGAAATTATCCAGCTTACTGTTTTCTTGCTCACATACTTAATTTGATTGTTTCTAATGTGACTTATTCATTGGTTCTCGGATGGGTTTCAGGAAGATCATTCTCAAGGTTGCAAGTGTCCTCCGGGATTCAAGGGTGATGGAGTAAATTCCTGTGAAGGTACTCTTCCTGCTTTTCTTTGTTATTGTTCCAACATTATACTATTTAGTGGAATGCAGTTTTGCGGGCTCAACTGGATTATTTGTAATAGCTCCTTGAACTACTACTATTATTTTAAGTTCCAGATGAAGAATTTTCCTCAGTGAAGATAATGCAAGTTTTCATTGGTAAAATATTAGATGAACAAGTACAAAATTCTTTGTTCCAGTTTTATGAAAACACATTTGATGTAACATGCATGCAATTTCTTCCAATCCAAAATGTTTGTGGAACCCATTCATTGAACCTTGTCATCAATAAATAACTCAACAGCTTTGGTTTCTTCTTAGATGATTTGAGGAAATATTTTTCTTCTCATTTTAAATTTCCATGCATTATATCAATTGCACACTGGTTCTTTTCCATCTAGGATATGTTGCTTCTTTATAAATTGCAAGCAACATGTCATTTTCTTTTGTTTGTGAGACGAAGTAGATTATGAGGCACTCTTCAAACGTTCTCTTTTGGCTGTTTCCCAGATGTGGATGAATGCAAAGACAAGCTGGCCTGCCAGTGTTCAGAATGCAAATGCAAAAATACCTGGGGCAGTTATGACTGCAGCTGCGGTGGTGGTTTATTGTATATGCAAGAACATGACACGTGCATAAGTGAGTATCCTCTGAGGGTTTTGAATAACCTGCTCTGTTAACCAAACAATCAATTTGCAGCTGTGTGTATGCACAGCATACTTCAAAGTCCTCATTATGATTTTTTCAACTGTGGTGCAATTTTTCATTTTAAATTGGATGCTTTGAAGGATGTCAATTTCTAGCATGATGAACTGTGCGGTGAAATATATTTTCAGTTTCATCAATTAACATAGAAGCTCAAATCTTAGTGGAACCTATTTCTAAAACTGGTAGATACACCTTGTACCTTATGAAGGTATTGCATTTCAGTTCTTCTGTTTTAGCCACTGCATATCTTAAAAGTAATCTCCAAGTTCAACTCAACTCTAGAGTTGGGACTAGTTTTGGTTATTGGCTCTTGGAATCTTCTATGCTAAATGGGATCACTAGCATTCCACAATACGTTTGCTTCTGTCATGTTAGCCTCCACTGATTTATGTTTTACAATGATTTAGGTAAAGCTGCCAACACAAATTACAGCTGGAGCTTTGTTTGGATTATTATTCTTGGCTTGGCTGCTGCTGGTGTTGCTGGATATGCAATTTACAAGTACAGAATCCGGGTATGTATCTTAAATTTTTTGTGCCATTCCTTATTTTAGCTTTAATGTAGAAAAACACGCATGTGGCATTTGTCAAATCTTAGCAATCTCGATGGAACATGACAAAAAATGTCTGTTCTTCTTTTGTGTGTGCACGTGTGGTTTGGGTGCAAAATCCTTGCCGAAGTACATGCTCAAGCATCATTGAGGACCCAAGTTCCTAGTTGATTTAAATGACGGCGCATCATTCAAGGAAAAAAACAGATGCTTGCCAAATGAGTATTTTGAGCATGAAAATCCGGACTCAAACAAATATTATGAATTTGGATTTGGTGGTGTTGAGATACATCTGAAATTATTGATTAACAGGTCTAGTTTTAATGCTAATAACAGTGAACTGAATTTTATCTTTATTAATGTGCACACAGAGATACATGGATTCAGAGATACGGGCTATCATGGCACAGTATATGCCATTGGATAGTCAAGCAGACATCCCTGTTCATCATGCTCCCCGTGGGGACATCTGAAGGTGAGCTAGTGAGATGATGTGCTGAGGCATCGAGTAAAGAAGCAGCATCTCCAAATTTCGAAGTGACCTATCAGCTTCGATTTGGCTTGTAGCTATTTCAGCCAGCACGCTCCCATTTAGTCACACGTATATGTAAATTAATATTACAAGTTCTGCCTGTAATTCCATGGAATACAGCAAGTTTTCAATTCAATGTAAGAAGCGTTATGGGATTCAAAATTTTTGGCCATCTTGGTTGCATTCCAGTTTCTTGCTGCCTAGGTTATCAAGGATTTTTCCTTGGTTTCTAAAACTAATTCAAGTTGTCCTTCTAGCTGAGAGTGATCATAAGTCCTGTGAAGGTGGACATTTTACATTGTATGGCTTGGATCTTAATAATAACTGTTTTTAGATCAATTGCTCTCCAGGATGTTCAAGGTAGCTAAGAAACTGTTTCGTCTTAGCGTATAAATTTACGCCCACGCCCGAATGAAGTAGATTGCACTTGCACTCGCTATTAGCTTTATTAGCTACCAAAGATTTTAACTGTACACCGGTAACTACAGAACAGTCTTCCCACTGTCTAGAAATTATTATATCACTAACTTCTGCAAGGTCCTCCCAGGCAAATGATAACAACACTAAAATAGCGTATTGGAGGGAGAAAACAACACGATGTATCCGCCAATATAACTAAACAACACGAAATGAACAAATATCAATATAACCCTGTGGCATTGGAGGGAGAAAACACCAGTAATTTCAGCACATCAAGGGGGAAACATCCGCCAGATTATTGCAACTTTCTCCCATACCCTAGCAACCCAAACTAAAAGTAGACAAAAAGCTGTAATCAGTAACCCGACGCTCCAGAATCAAGCAATGTTTTCTGGGATCCCATCCTTTTCTTCCAGAGCTAGCAATGTCGTAAACCTTCCACCTGGAGGTCACAGGAGAAGTTAATTTGATCAGCTACAATACAGAACAATGGAAGACCAACTTGGCAGCAAACTTATCATTCTAGGCATAGGTTAACAACAGCAACTTGAGTATTTTTTTTTATTAAAGAAAATGCTGAAAAAGAAAGTGGAGATTCATATATGATGAAGTTTTGCATCACGACAACTAATAATATTTGTTCAAGAAAAGGTGAGGGTTGAGAGGGAGGGGAGAAGAACAAAGCATGCAATCCAACTAACCAGTGGAACAAATACATCAATTTTCTGCTCCATGTCCCATGTCTGACCCCTTACTCTGCTTACCACCCACGGCGATCTTATATAGATAGAATGCAACCACTGCACCACTGAAAAGCAATGCCAGTTATCAGAAAATCAAATGCACACACAACGAGATAAATACCACTATAAATAAAATGCTTGACATAGAGCCTACAAGCATCTGAAAATGGAGATACTCATGTCCTCTTACTGTACTAAGATAAGTCCATGTGGTTTTATGACCCGGAGCAAGGCAAGTATGTGCATGACCATGCACGCATGCAGCAAGACAGATTACGGATATGCTGCTTTCAGAGGGTGGCTTTGACTAATTAAGATGAAGAAACCAAAAGGTATAACCTTAACAGTATCAGAAAAGTATTAACTGAGAGGTGCTACAAGTAAAAAACTTGGCTAGACTGAACCATAACCACTACCAGATCTACCATGGGTTCATAGGCATGAGATGAGCAATGGTTCCTGGTCTTGGATTGAGACTACTTATGTTATTGGACCAGTGTAAATTGCCCAATGTTATTTTGTAAGACGGTACATTGTGTATCTTGAGCAAAATTGCACTGGATGGCCTAGGATATTATACATGCAGATACCAATTCTTGTTTCATTTGAGATCGAACAATTTTGATCAAAGGCTGCATGATGCAACTCCTGTGCTGCACTCTTAAGAGAATTGAGTGGCAAATCGCATAACATTTCCTCAATTTTAACCTAGAATTTCCTGAACCTTTCAAACCACATCAAAGTTCAAGTGCTCTAGCACCTTGTCTAATTGTTAGTTTAGACTCGAAAAAAATTACTTTTACCAGCGAACTTTCCATCCTAACTACCAAGGTAGAAAAGGAAATATGATAGCACAAAAAAATTAGGGAACAAGGAACCTGATGAGGGTTGCAACAGGAGTAAAAAATGAACCTCCCTGCAAAACAAAAAAGTTTAGACTGTTAGAACTTTGAAACACAACAACAAATATGTAATACAGCAGATAAAACGGGAAAGACGACATGGCTGTTTAAAGAACCCGTACCCGAGTCATTATGATTCTAATGTCCCTAAGAAAGATTATAGCCACTATTGCTGCAGGACCAAACACAATAGTTAAAAGCTTGAAGTCAAATATACAACAGAAGATATGTACAAGTATAGCATAAGTTGTAGAGAATAAAAAAATAAAAACCATGTAAGAAAAAAAGTGATCAAGCAATGGCCCGAAATAATAGCTATCCTTTCATCCCGAAGTAGCTCACACACTAATATTATCAGAAAATACAATCAAAATAGTCAGCCTGATGAGTTAGAGCATGGAGGAAAGAATGCCCCAAAGCACCGAAAACATGCACTCACAAAACCTAAATGGTTAAAATATGCAATAGAAGCAAAAACTTATAGATGAGGAAGAGCTAAGCTAGACACTAAAGCTCTTGTCTACGGTGCCTTTTAAATTTTTAACTTAACCCTGATCTCTCTTTGTTATGAACCTGCAAGTGAATCCAAGCATTTCATCCTTATGCTTTGAGACATTCTACACAAGGTGCAAGCTGTTAAATTCATAACTTAACGGCGTCCTTTGTTACATATGATACCGTATTCCAAAACTTGTCCAAAATGATCCAACTATATAACTAATAAGAAACAGAAAGCAGCCTGCCTAAGCTCATATAGTTTAGAAGCTACCAACAGAAAGCAATTTGAGATTTTTTCTTTTTATATGTCTATGTTTCATTATAGAATAGAACCACATACTAACCTGCCTGTCCTTTCAAGGCCAAGGAATCTGGCTCTCCTCTTTTGTAAGATTTTAAACTTGATACGCTTAAAGCCAGAAGTGCACCGCCAAGAATGACACCAAACCTAATGGAATTGATGCTGCCCGACAGCATGAAGGAGAGAAATCCAGCAGTGGCTAGTAATAAACCTGTGAAGTATCGCAATAGCATGAAAAAAATTGAAGCCATTTAAAATAGAAAATACACTAAAAGGCAATTGCCCAGTTAAGAGTAACCAATGTGGGGGTCGGGAGAGAATTCAACAAAACCTTTCCCAGCTCATCCATATTCAGTTAGCATTATTAAGGGTCGTATAATAGAATAGACCAGAAGAGCTTGCAACCGTAAATTGACAGTATATTGCAACATTGTTATATCTATCATGTTGTTACTCCTAACAAATTCTAATTTATGACAGAAACCTCATTCAACAAAATTTTAACAAAATGAGTTCCAGTGGCGCACTAGTCATACCATATGGTATTCCAACTTGGAAATCACGAACTTTAGAAATATCATTAAAATCATCGGTCGAAGAAGATAACGTTTCCACAACCTCCTTCACTGGTTCTGGAGAATTCTCTGTAGCTGCTACAAGATACTCTATACTATCTTCACCAAGTTCCTTTGCTAGCTCACCCAAATCCTTCTTTGCCTTCACTGCTTGAATCTTTAACTTCTCTGAAGTTTCTTCCAAAATAACCATGGCTTTCTCTGAGTATATCTCATATGCTTCTTGAGAAACACTTTGCAACCTTAAAGCTTGTTCTTTGAAAGATTCTAGTGTCTGCTTCCATACTTCCTCTGATTCTTCACCCTCTAATTTTTTATCTTGACTTTCCTTTTCCACTTCAATCTCTGAATGCTCCTAAACATTGCCAACAAAAAATAAGAATAAAACAATAAAAGATGATCCAATTACACCTCATTTCAATTCAAACATTGAAAAGAACCCATTTTAAAAATCTCTCTTGAAATGAAAATTGCAAGGAGAAACAAATAGCTTTAAAATTTGGCACAAACAAGATGGGATTGCTCTAAATACAAAACCAAATCAAACCATGAAAATTCGATGTTAATCAAACAGCACGGCTTTCTCATGTTCAACAAAAAGCACTAACACCCAACACAAATTCAACAGTCAAAAAAGGGAAACCCAATTGGAAAAACACAAAAATCACTCAAAAAGAATTCAAGAATTCAAATTTCAAATTTTCAAACGGTAGATGAAATTAAAAGAATAGGAATTGCAATTCTTACAGAATCCTCGTGAGAGCCAGCAAATACCACAATTTGTCGGTTCAACGAATTCCCAGAACGAAAACCAACGCCAACACCAAGCCCTTTTGGGACAAAAGCCCTTGGAGACTCAAAAGACAACCTGTGACCGCTAGGTTTAAGCAATAGAGATCGAAACTTTAAGGATGGAGCAAACAAAGCCATTGAAGAAGATGAACAAAAAGATGGCCTTTTTGTTAGCAAAGAACTACAGCCAGCAGATAACAACTCCATTGACACACTCATTTTCTTCTTTTACCCTTCTTGTTCAGAGAGCAACAGAGAGAAGTCTAGGTTTTTGAAGCGAGAGTCACGAGGGGAAGAAGAGAAACGAGGGTTTTAGCAGTGGGATACAGTTTTCCTACTTCCTTTGCCTTCGGACTAGGAATCGTGTAATGTCTTGGTTACACGTATTGAGCAATGTTTGCATGAAATTTACTCTCGTCCTTATATTCTTAACAATATTTCACTTCTCCCTTCATATTCATAGATAAGACTTTTTCAAGGAGAATAATAGAATTATATATATTATTTTCATTTATTAATTTAATTATCTTTCTCCTTCAATTCTAATCATTTTCAAAATATTATTTTCAATAATAGAATAATATTTTGAGAATAATAGAATGATATTAAACATGATAAAAGATTTTGATAACCAACCACCCATATCAGAATTCTCAAAATATTATTTTCATAATAATTTTTAAAATAATGCAATTTGTTTTCTAGCCTTTAATAATTTGAGTTTCTATTATATGGAGATTGATTTAATTTTTTTTTAATGATAGAGTAGCATAAGAAAAAGAAATTGACGTGGATGCTAAAACCTCGTGAAAATAAGTTTTAGAAATTAATTTATTAGTAAATAAACTACAGAAAATTTATTTTTCTGTAGCTATTTTTCAGTCAATTGATTTCATAAAAAATCACAAAAAAGAACAATAAAAGAATCAATATGTAGATCCTATATAGCGAATAATAAAAGGGTTTTTTGCTCTAATCTTAAAAAAAGATATTTTTTTTTAGCTATTTATCAATAAATAAGAAAATGAATGCATTAAGGTTTGGACAGTAATCTTAGACATCCTACAACTACAAGAAGTTGAATTTCCTATGTGCTCCATCGCATGTGCACGGAGGAGTTTATTTGAAGAAGGGAATAATAGAGAGCGCAGACGGCAAGAAAAGGATTGGATGCAATCGGCATACCGTTGTTTTTCTTGGCTATTTTACGACCATATTATTCATCTGAACAGGAAGAACTTTAGCCGTGTCAAGGAAAAAACAAAAGAAGAAGAAGACAGAAACAGCATGAAAAGACGTCTAATCATTTATTTATTTTTATTTATTTATTATTATTATTATAGATACTATGATACGGTATACCATTAGTAGTTGTAAAATCAGAAATAATTATTTTTAAAAGTATTTTTATTTAAAAATATATTAAAATTATCCTTTTATTTTTAAAAAATTATTTTTAACATTAGTATGTTAAAACGATCTGAAAAGTATAATAACGACTGTTTTTAAAAATATTTTTATTTAGAAATGTATCAAAATAATATTTTTTTTATTTTAAAAAAATTATTTTTAACATCAGCATGTTAAAACGATATGAAAACACTAAAAATATTTTGTTATTAATGTGGGTGTCCGGGTTAGCTTGCGTGCACCTCGAATAATCGCACGGGTCCTGGAGTTAACGACCATGTAAGCCTCTAGTGGCTATCATATTAACAACCACATAGCTCAAACCTGAAATCACAAGAAAAACAAACTCTTTAATCACAAACTCTTACCACCAAACCACTCCGGCAGTTCTTTTATTCTAGATTTGAAGGCAACGTCTGTTATTAAACGTTATTGTGTAAACAGCTAGCAATGCCATGGTATGTCAAGATTTGTTGGGCATTACTCTGGCCCAGGATATATAATTGATAAATCATGAGCTTCAAATGTCCAGAAATATTGGGCCCTGATGGGCCATGTTTTTGCCGTTCTATGGGCTTCTGTTGAGTTCATGGATATGCCCTCTCTGCCTCTCCAAGACACGTCAATAGAAGTATAGAACTATGAAAATGTTTGGGCCTCTTCAAGATTTTTCCAAAAAAATGGTTACCAAGTGACTGTAATTGTTGTAGGAAAAGCTTTTCAATCATGGAGGGCAAGCCGTATCCTATTTGATAAACAATTATAATTATTGGAATTAAATAACTAATTAATCACCATTGGCAAACCACAACTTCATTTAATTAAAAGGGCCTAGAAAAATTAAAGTGCCTCCAAAATTATAGAAAGTGGGTAAGTTGATGTATTCCTGTTTCCTTTATTATCAATACAATTAAAAAGTTTGGGATAGAAACATTGTTTATATGAAAGGTGAACCGTCTTGATATTTTTTTCATTTGTTTTTGTTTCTTGACTTTTCTTTTTTAAATTTGATTGTTGAATTAGGATTGACCTCGGTGAATTATTTTTATTGGCTTTGTATGGGTCATCGTCTAACAAACCTTACACTGAATTTGACAAATTTAAATTCAATTTTGTTGGGTTTTTTTATTCAAGTTATTTTTTGTCATTTGTTTTTTTTTTTTAATTTGATCACTTTACATTAGATTTATTTAGGGTCGAGCTTGATGATTTGTTCTGGTTGGCTTGGTATAGGGTTCTCGCGATGTAGAAAAACATATTTGACACTTGATTTGGCAAATTAAATTTATTTTGTTGATTTTTTTTCTGATTCGATCCTTTTATAGCCAATTTAACGAGTAATTGATGAATTTTTAAATAAAAAAAGAAGATTGAGATGGAAAAGACGAGGAAATCACATAGCCAATCTAGAATTCATGCAAAAGATCATTTTAGTTTAAAATTCTAATTTGTTGATTTTTTAGTTTCTATATTAAGAGATGAGAGAGAGTCTCGTCGAAAAACAACATAGAAAAGAGAATGCTATTAATTGGTCACATTTTAACAACCAAAATAGACGATCTTGGTGTCGATGAATCTATATTTATTTTAATTATACTTGTTTTTTTATATCAAATTAAGAATCTATGACAAAAAATATATGTTTTTTTTCAATGGAGTTTCAATCATTTATTTTCTAACAAAACAAAAACAATTTTATTGTTATGTAATTAAATAAAAAAAAATTAAAGAGCTCCCATAACATGAGATCAAAAGCATGCACTTTATCCCAGCTTCCCAACTCAATTTTTTTTTTGTTGGAATCATTGAATTTATTATAATTTATTAATATATATAATTCTTAATTTATTTTAATGAATGCACATATAAACTTTTTAGTTTGCAGTTAATTTTTTCTTGATGGTAGAAATAGTGTTATAGCACTCACATCTTTTTTTATTGAAAGAACAAAATAGTTATTATGATTTAAATTGATACTTTTTAAAAAGATAAAAGCATTGTGGTACTTTAAATCGGTGTTATTATATCCAATCTAATTTAATAGGTTAACTTGGTAACTTGTTAACCTAAATTTTATATCGAAGTGGATGAGAATGATTTTATCAAACTCGGTTGACTCGATCAAAATTTAAGTAAGACTTGGTTTAAGTTTTAATTTTTTTTCAAAGCTACGTTGTTTTAACTTTTTTAGAAAATATATTGAAATAATATCGTTTGGATTGACTCCTAAAATCCATGAACTAGGTCTCAACCAAGTCATGGGTCAGGTCGGAGTTTGTAACTCCAGGTTAAATTCCACCCACAGTAGATATTAGATCTTTCAAACAACTGCTGGGGGTGTTAATCATGACAAGCTAGTAGACGAGGCAAAGGATGATGTTGTTTAATTACTTGTGATTTAAGGGTTTAAGATGGAAATCATGTTAGAACTCGATCGAAACATGAACTGCATGCCACAACATTGCCAGGATACACTTTTCAAAAAGGCCATGGATTCTTTTACAAGGGCAATCGATGGGGACACCAAGAACTACACAAGTCATAATTTGGATTTACCAAAGATTTTAGATCTATTTGTAGATACTATTAGCATGATAGCCCGCCATCTACGCCACCCATCCACCATCCATGGCAGCTCCACGAGAAGCACGATTAAAGCACAAATTTTCTAAGCATAAAAAAGTACATCGGGAGGAGGGTTTGAAGTGTGGAAACCGGGGGGGGATTAATTAATGTAGTTTACAAAAGGGATCTCAAATCTCTCTTTCTCCTTGTGAAAAGGCCAATCAATTATTTAATAAATTGAATTTGAATGTCATTTATATGAAGAATTTACTAGAACAAATGGTAATATATATATATATATATATATATATATATATATATATATATATATTCAAAAATTTGTTACCAGGTGACTGTAATTGTTGTTGTTGTTGCAGCAGGAAGAGTTTTTAAATCATGTAGTGCAAATCGTATCCCATTTGATAAATAATTATAATTATTAGAATCAAATAACTAATTAATCAGCAATGGCAAACCACAACATCATTTAATTAAAAACGCCAAGAAAATTAAAGTACCTCTAAAATTACTCTAAAATTATAGAAAGTGGGCAAGTAGATATATATTGATATAATTAAAAAGACTTGGAATGGAAAAACTAATTAAAGAGTGAACCACCTCAAGGTCTTTATTTATTTATTTTTTCATCATTTGACTTTTTTCCTTCTTCAATTTGATTATTTTATATTAGATTGATTTAAGAGTGTACTTGGTTATTTATTTATGTTGGCTTGTTATAGCTTTCTCATGGTGTCAAATCCTATGCTCCATTGATGCTTGATTTGGTAAATTCAAATTCAAATTTGTTATTTTTTTTCATTGAATCCTTTCAAGTTATTTTTCTTGATCACTTGATTTTTTTTTTCAATTTTATCAATTTCAGATTGATTTAGGGTCAAGTTTAATGATTTATTTTGGTTGACTTGGGGATTCTTATGGTGTTAGAAAACAAATTAAACACTCGATTGATGCTTTAAGAGAATCAAATTTAGTTTTGTTGATTTTATTTCCGATTAAATCCTTTTATGGCCAATTTAACAAGTAATTGATGAAGTTTTCAATAAAGAAAATAAAAAAAAGGGCCAAAATGAAAAAAAGCAGGAAATCATATAGCAAGTCTAAAATTCATGCCAAAAGTCATTTTAGTTTAAAAACTCATTTCGTTGATTTTTTTTGTTCTTGAGTTGAGAAAAGAGAGAGAATCTCAATGAAAAACAGTGAATAAAAAATAAAATTATCGATTAGCTACAATTCAACAACCAAAAATGATAATTTTGATGTGATTCTTTTTGTTTTCTATCAAATCAAGATTCCACGACAAAAAATATATATTTTTTTATAGAGTTTAAATTATCTTTTTTCTAACATTTTTTTATTGCTATATAATTAAATAAAAAAGATTTGAAGAGCTTCTCATAACACGAGATTAGACAGCTTAGTATGCACTTTATCTTAGTTTTCTTACTTAATTTTTAGTTGGAATCAACAAATTTGTTATCATTTATTGGCCTATATAATTCTTGATTTATTTTATTGAATGTACATATAAACCTTTTAACTTGCAGTTAAAGTTTTTCTTGATGGTAAAAATAGTGTTTCCAACGTTCACACCCTTTTTTTATGTTGAGAGAAAAATTGTTATATCTCGCAACGTAGTGTAGAGAATCAAACTAGTTATTATGATGTAAGATGATACTTTTTAAAAATAGAAAAGTATCGTGGTAGTTTAAATCAGTATTATTAAACTCGGCCTAACTTAACGAGTCAATTCAATGACTTGTCAACCTGAATTTCAATCGAAATAGATGGAAATGATCTAGTCGACCTGGTCAAAATTCGAGTAAGACTTTGTTTGACTTTAAGTTTTTTTTTTCAAAACTACACCATTTTAGTTTTTTAAAAAAAATTCTTAAACAAAGTTTTTTTAGATTGAAGAACCCAAAGATATTGATTCGAATCATGAAACAATTAAGTCGGTATTTATAACTATGGGTAAAATTCCACCAACAAGAGATATTATATCTTTCAAACAATTGAGGTTTTTAATTATGACAAGCTAGTAGACGAAGCAAAAGATGATGTTCTTTAATTACTTGTGATTTAAGGGTTGAAGATGGGCATCATGTTAGAACTTGATCGAAACATTAACTGCATGACACGGCATTGCCAGGATAGACTTTTTTCAAAAAGGCCATGGATTCGTTTGCAAGGGCAATCGATGGGGACAAGAAGAATTACACAAGTCATAATTTGGATTTAGCAAAGATTTTAGATTTATTTGTTGGTATTATTAGCATGATAGCCCGCCATCTACGCCACTCATCCACCACCCATGGCAGCTCCCCGAGAAGCACAATTAAAACAAAAGTTTTCTAAGCGTAAAAAGTACATCGATAAGAGGGTTTGAAGTGTGGAAAATGGAAAAATAAATGGAGTTTGTAAAAGGGATCTCAATTTTTTTATTCTACTTGTAAGAGTAATTAAGAAGTCAATTGATTATTTAATAACCGGTTCAAATTCCAAATAAAATTAGTATAGTTCTAAAACTTGGATTAGTATGATGGATTAAACCCAATAAATTCAAGATCTTTATTAGTCTGAATTAAAAAAAATAAAAAGAAATCGACATGCTAATCTAATTGACTCAAGCTTAATCGGGTATACTAAAGATAATTTTCTATAACGTCATTGAAACATTTACTTACAATTATATTTTATTCAAAATACCGGTATAAATATCGATCGAATAATCGCTACTAAAATTTCATGTCTGTGGCAATATTTTATTCAAAATACCAGTATAAATATTCTAGGTTAACTCTTGCTCGCCATGGCTACGTGTTTTTCTCATTAAACCCATCATTTCTTGGCGAGTAAAATCTATCTCAAGGCCTCCCTTTATACTCGAACATAACGTGAAAAACAAATGTTAATTTGAGTAAACACTCAAGGGGCGAGCTAGACGAGGCTGGTGAAGGTGGGTGGAGAGTATCTAAGTGGAGAAAAACGCCAAAAGAAGTAGGTTTTTTGATTGATGGCTTGCAAGGAAATCTTATACGACAACTGGGTTGTTAGAATACGAACAACAGTAGAGAAAACATTAAAGAAACAGAGAGGAATTTGGCCACATTCTAGTGACCAGACCACACATGGATCTTTGAAAACTGCAACTACGATTTGCCTTTTTTTCTTGTACTTTGTAGTCTAATCTTGGACAAGACAGTACTGCTGCGCTAACTACGGTATCTTATATTATCATGCCTCCATTGAACAGTGTAGAAAAGGAGGTGCAGGTCTCTGTCCCTCTCCTGTCTTGATTACTACCATTTCTGTTCATGTTCTACCTCCATGTTTTCTCATCCTGGGTGTGTAGCCATGGATTCTACACATGAATGATCGGAAACGATAAAAGATAGCTTACCCCATCATTCTCTGAATTTCATTTGATTTTACTATGGTGCTTGATTTTTTTGTCCCACGCCATAGCTACAAACTCTAAGCAATCAATTACAAGTAATCGGCAAAATGAAAAGCCATCTTGACTAATAAGATACTTGACGTAATTTTGGGGGGAAAAAAATGTTAGATAAATTTTATATGCTTTGTAAAAAAAAAAAAATTCTGCATATATACGATCACAATCTTAGTAGTCATTTGACATGTATATAGTTCGTACTCTAGTATAAATACACATGTAATGTACGTACGTGCAAATGTTAAAATACGATAAATTTTGAAAATGAAAATAGGAGGGATATCAATGCAGTTGAGTGCTGTTAAGTATGAATAGAGGGAAGAGTGAATCTTAAGTTAATTAGTTAGTATTATAAGATAGAAATGATAGATATAAAAATATATATAAATGTATATGGTTAAAAATATAAAAGAAGAACATATAAAATAAATCTGTTTTCAAATAATTTTGTAATGAATTTTTGTTTTTTTAAAATATAAAAAGCACAGAAAAACATGTTTATTTTATCCCTATTATCTCTTTTTTTTTTTTCCAAGATGATATGTTATTTAATAATATGATATATGATACTTTTCACTTTAAAATTTATTAAAATATTTTTTTTTAATTTTTTTTAATATTAATGTATTAAAATCATTAAAAATACAAATAAAAAAAAAACAAAGGTTTAATGTTTCTTCATTCTGGATACACTTTTAAAGCGCAATTTTGATGACAAGAATAAACAGAATTTTAATCAATTTCAAAATTCCTCTGATTCCTGAAACTAAAGAAAAAGAAAAGGATAAAATGGCTGACAATTTTGGCAAGAAATGGACAAAAAATTACAAAGAAAACGGGAGAAGAATCGAAGAAATGGCACTTGGTTTCAGACAAGGGATTCTCCTTTGACCATGAAAACCCCCAAACAAAACATTAAACAAATCAAAGAGAAAAGTAAAAACCCTTCCGCAGTTCCTTGTCTTCTGTTCCTGTTCTCATCGGTTACTCCTTTTCTTTGTTTTCAAAAAGAAAGAAGCTTTGAATGCCCTCTGCTGCTGCTGCTGCTTCCACTAGAGCACAGCACACTTTACTCTTTCTTTATTTCTCCTTTCCTTGTTATTAGTTATTACACCCACTAGCATCGACACCAACACCAAAACAGAATCATTACTGTTTCTCTTCTCTTCTTCTGACCCCATCATTAAATGTTCTTGCTGCTCCCTCACCTTTCTCATCTCAACCTCCAGTGATCAATCCCTTCAAAAATTCTTAAGAAAAACCTCTCTTTCTCCCGCTTCTTTAGCTGCTTTACCGGCTACCCTCCCGCCACGATTCCCTTTCTTTAAAATTTCCCACTCCTATTAACTCCTCCATCCCTTCAGCACCTAACACCCTTTATGACCTACACTTTGTCGAGTTATAGAGGTGGAACTAACTAACTGGCTATAGAAGCCTCATTAATGTGAGGTTTGGTAGTTGGTGTTTCTTTTTTAGGAGATCGAAGGTTGTATTTGTGAGAATTCCCGTATAATCTATACCACTTCTACTACTACTCTACTGATACTATAGTGACTGTCTTTTTTCTTTTTTGAAATTTGAAAAAGTTAGGGAATTGAAAAAAGAAAGTGGGTTTGCATCTGTGGTTTCATTTTATTGCCTTTGCTTCATTTTTAGTCCAAAAATATTGCCACCCACATTCTCATTCTTCAGACTCTCTCTCTCTCTCTCTTGCTTTTCTTTTGTTTGGCCTGGAAATTGTTTTAGCTTCTTCCATTGCAGGGCTTATAGCTTCACCATCCCTAGCTTCCACTGCTAGAAGTGTATGTTTTCAGAGACAGAAACTTTCTGCTCTCTCTCTCTCTCTCTCTCTCTCATTTATCTCCAAAGATTAAAAAAAAAAGTAAGAACAAAACCTTTTTGTTTCTACTCCATCCCTGCTATTGTCAGTTGTAACCTCCACCTTGTTTTCTGTCTTTTGAGTCACAAGCGTTGTTGCCATCTTTGATAGCCCAAAAAATCTCTTCTTTTCAAGTTTGATAGCCCCTTTTCTCCACCTTTTGCATTCTTTCATGTGGTCCTTTTCTTAGCATCAAATGTATCAAAAGTTGGGATTGAATTGAACTGGGAAAAAAAATGCTGCTCAAGTTCTTATTTTTAGCTGTTTTAGCTCCACTACTTCTGGTACAGTGTTTGGACTCAATCAATGATGATGTACTTGGCTTGATAGTATTCAAGGCGGGTCTTCAAGACCCAGAGTCTAAACTCTCATCATGGAATGAAGATGATGACAGTCCTTGTAACTGGGTTGGTGTCAAATGTGACCCGAATACCCATCGGGTCACTGAACTGGTTCTTGATGGCTTCTCTTTATCTGGGCACATTGGTCGTGGCCTTTTGAGGCTACAATTTCTTCAGGTTTTGTCTTTGGCTAATAATAACTTTAATGGGACTATAAACCCTGATCTTCCTAGACTTGGCGGCTTACAAGTTATTGACTTGAGTGAAAATGGTCTATCAGGGTCAATCCCCGATGGGTTTTTCCAGCAATGTGGGTCATTGAGGTCTGTTTCATTTGCTAGGAATGATCTTACAGGGATGATTCCTGGTTCTTTGAGCTTTTGTATGTCGCTTTCAGTTGTTAATTTCTCATCGAATGGCCTTTCTGGTGAATTGCCATCTGGATTATGGTATTTGAGAGGGCTACAGTCTCTTGATTTGTCTGATAATTTGTTGGAAGGAGAGATTCCTGAAGGAATTGCAAATTTGTATGCTTTGAGAGCCATTAATTTGAGAAGGAATAGGTTCACTGGGCAGCTACCAGTGGATATTGGAGGTTGCCAGGTTTTGAAACTGCTTGATTTTAGCGAGAATGCTTTGTCTGGTGGTCTTCCAGAGTCATTGCAGAGGCTTAGTTCATGTGCTACTGTTAGACTAGGAGGAAATTCATTTACAGGGGAAGTTCCTGGGTGGATTGGGGAGTTGACAAGTCTTGAAAGCTTGGATCTTTCTGTCAATAGACTTTCAGGTCGGATTCCAGTTTCAATAGGAAACCTTAACGTGTTGAAGGAATTGAATCTGTCCATGAACCAGCTTACTGGAGGATTGCCTGAGTCAATGGCGAATTGTGTTAACCTTTTGGCTATAGATGTTAGCCATAATCGGTTGACAGGTAATCTTCCTTCATGGATTTTCAAGACAGGGTTAAAAAGTGTGTCGCTTTCTGGGAACAAACTTGATGAAAGCATAGAACATCCTTCAGGTGTATCTTTGGCAGCTTCTCTTGAAAGTCTTCAGGTCTTGGATCTATCTTCAAATGTCTTCTCTGGAGAAATCCCATCTGACATTGGGGTTTTAAGCAGCCTGCAACTCTTTAATGTGTCAAGGAACCAACTGTTTGGTTCTATTCCACCGAGTGTAGGAGAATTGACAATGATACAAGCTCTGGATTTGAGTGATAATAGGCTAACCGGAAGCATTCCTTCCGAAATTGGAGGAGCAGTCTCCCTCAAGGAACTGAGATTGGAGATGAACTTCCTAACTGGGAAAATTCCTACTCAGATCAAGAAGTGCTCATCTCTAACATCTTTGTGAGTTTTTCCTCGCTTGCTTGACTTTTGCTTTAAAAGTTCTCCGATTGGTTCTTCCCATTTGTAATTTCCTTGTGCTTGCAATACTCTGAGAAAATAACTTTCTGCTTTTACAATTCTGTTAGCAGTCCTTAATAATTTCAACTGAGAGCCATTACATTCAATCATTACAGTGAAAACAATTGCACTGTCGTATTGTTTTCGAGGGCAGGCCACCCTTGTGGTTGGTTGCTTTAGTTCTTTTTGAAATTGTTTGCATGAAACAACTAGATTGTCATACCTTCTCTTAGTTTAATTATGTGTTTGTTGGTGTTTAGTCTGACCTTTGCAGGCAAACTTTATTGTCATTTTGGTGTAAGATGAAAAATTATCTACGTTTTTAGTGCTGATAGGCTCACCAAATGGCAATCAACATATGACTATCATCTATGCAGCAGAACCTGATCAGTATGATTTTTTGTGTGTTTATTTGTTTGTTTAAGCTGATAATCAGTGGTGTTTGCTATAGCTCAGTGCATTACTATATGGTGCCCATCTTAAATCTGTTATCGGGATTTGATCAAATTGATATAATTCGAAGTTTTCGTTAAATGCTGAAAAAGAATGAGGAAGAGAAAGACTACAACAAAGAAAAATATGGACTCTTGAATTGCTGTTGTCTATTGTACCTTCATTTAATAATTTGTAGTTTCAATTTATAAGTTATGGAACCTGCATTGTTCTAACAATTTCTCTCTCTGTTTTTTGACTGGACTGTACAGAATTATATCTGGGAACAACCTTAGTGGTCCAATTCCAGTAGCCATTGCAAACCTAACCAACCTACAATATGTAGATTTATCATTCAACCGCTTCTCTGGAAGCTTACCCAAGGAGCTGGCCAATCTTTCCCACCTCCTGTCCTTTAATATTTCTCATAACAACTTAAAAGGTGATCTCCCACTTGGGGGTTTCTTCAACACTATTTCCCCATCATCTGTCTCTCGTAATCCCTCCTTGTGTGGATCTGTTGTCAACCGATCCTGCCCTTCTGTCCATCAGAAGCCTATTGTTCTGAATCCCAACTCTTCTGGCTCCTCCAATGGCACCTCTTTTAATCTCCATCACAGGAAGATTGCACTCAGCATCTCTGCTCTCATTGCTATTGGTGCAGCCGCTTGCATTACACTCGGTGTGGTAGCTGTTACTCTCCTCAATATCCGTGCAAGATCTTCTATGGCGCGCTCTCCTGCTGCTTTCACATTTTCTGGTGGGGAAGATTTCAGCTGTTCCCCAACTAATGATCCAAACTATGGCAAGCTTGTCATGTTTTCTGGTGATGCTGATTTTGTTGCTGGGGCCCAAGCATTACTCAACAAAGACTCAGAACTCGGTCGTGGTGGGTTTGGGGTTGTTTACCGAACAATACTTCGAGATGGGCGTTCAGTTGCTATAAAGAAGCTAACAGTTTCAAGTTTGATCAAGTCCCAAGATGAATTTGAAAGGGAAGTGAAGAAACTTGGAGAGGTTAGGCATCATAATCTTGTCACACTGGAAGGTTATTACTGGACTCCATCCTTACAACTCCTTATTTATGAATACGTATCCAGTGGAAGTTTGTATAAGCATCTCCATGATGGACCTGATAAGAACTACCTCTCCTGGCGGCATAGATTCAACATAATACTTGGAATGGCTAGAGGTTTGGCCCATTTGCATCACATGAACATAACCCATTACAATTTAAAATCTACCAATATTCTGATAGATGATTCTGGGGAGCCAAAAGTGGGAGACTTTGGCCTGGCGAAGCTGTTGCCCACTTTAGACCGTTGCATCTTAAGCAGCAAAATCCAGAGTGCATTAGGATACATGGCTCCCGAGTTTGCCTGTCGAACGGTGAAGATAACTGAGAAATGTGATGTGTATGGGTTTGGGGTCCTAGTTTTGGAAGTGGTGACAGGGAAGAGGCCAGTGGAATACATGGAGGATGATGTGGTTGTGCTATGTGACATGGTGAGGGGAGCACTGGAGGATGGAAGAGTGGAAGAATGCATTGATGGCAGACTTCGAGGAAATTTTCCAGCAGATGAGGCGATTCCAGTAGTAAAACTTGGTTTGATATGTTCATCTCAAGTGCCATCGAATCGGCCAGACATGGAAGAAGTGGTCAATATTTTAGAGCTGATCCAATGTCCTGCAGGGGGCCAGGAAGAGCTGGAGTGAACTGGACTTGTACTAGAGTTCAAGAAAGAAACTGAAAACATGTTTTCTCCGGTGAAGAAGAATCCGGTTGGTTTGTTCAAAGAAAAAAAAAAAGAATATATTGTTCAATTTACCTTCAAAATTTTCCTTCTTGCTATTGAATTTTATTTGTATCCCTTTTTTAATGACAATCTTATCTACAGTTTCCATGACCGGATTCCTTTTCACCGGAATATAGGGCACGTATAATATTGCATCAATGGTATTCCTCCCTAAGGAGTATACTTGACTGGTTACTCATCTTTGTCTTGATAGTATCTTGTATTTGTTTCATGTTACATGGACTAAGTTTTCAACAAGAAAATGAAAGCACAGCTGAGGTCACTACCAGACAGACTACAAGGGCTTCTGTGGAGTATACAATTTGAATGGTATGATGCTCTTGGATAAAGCAATCTTTTGCTTTATTCATACTTGTTAAGCCAGAATTTGCCTTTGCTTTAACCTTTTGCTTTTCTGAGAATTTATTGCACCCTCAAGCGCAGCATGGTCAACAACTTTTTTACTCATTGCAGAGAGCAGCCGTGCTCTCAATTCTGTGAACCAACCGATGCCAATTATTCTACCGATGCACTCCTTCGCACTGTTTGTAATTTATTATCATAAACAACCTCCTCTGTGTCTGCAACTCGGGTGAATAATTAACCCTTGGATTTGAAGTATGGTGTTGGACCCCAAAGGGAAACAAATAAAAATGGAAATGGACATCATCATAGCAAATCACATGGGGGTCCTGAAAAGCACCACCATGGCACCTTTTTGAGTGGCAATATTAGTGCATGGCAATCAAGTGGGAACTTTGCATGATATTCATTGGTAATATGCCTTGTGAAGGGGAAAAAGTTTAACATGCTCTTATGAAATAGTGTGCTCATCATACCTTTTTATTTACATCATAATATTTACCTGTGGAATGAATGGAAAGTTCTAAACCCGCCCAACCAGTAGAGACAGAGTTCATCAGAGTTTCACGGACAGTAAATTTGCATCAACTATGATTTTAATCAAGCCCAGGTGCTCTACGCTCAATTCTTTTGACTTTCTAAATTTGAATCTTACAGTTAGTGTTTAAGAGGATTTATTAAATTCTTTTTAATGCATTAAATTGAATATTTAATCTCGCTTGAGAAGAAAATGCTAAGGGTTACAGTTAGTGTTTAAGAGGATTTATTAAATTCTTTTTAATGCATTAAATTGAATATTTAATCTCGCTTGAGAAGAAAATGCTAAGGGTTAGTTTTGTGGTGAGGTTCGAACAGTTGCCACTCTTTGCCAAGTAAATTATCTGTTTTTTTGTCTTTGAAAGCAAACATATGATGCCTGAGCTGTTGACTAAGTGGTAAGTGGGTTGTTCTTAAGTTTTTAAGATTTCATTGGTGAAAAACTTGTGTGATGTGTGTATTAACTGTTCGGGAACTTGTTCGTAGCTGTAATGGGCACCAAGAGAGAGGTTTGGGATAAAACGTGCAAAAAATACACGGGGCTTGAAGGCCTCTAGTTTTAGCACAAGGGTTGCTAGCTGCATGATTTGGTGTCCTGCTTGCCATTCTTAAACTGAAAAATGACTTGGAATCAAAATAGTTGAACGACAGGGAGAAACTTTTGTCCACGGTGCAATCAAAAGACGATGTAGAATACAGAGGACTGAGCTTGATGCGACTCCAACTCATGGGACCTGGTGATTAGAATAAAGGTAAAAGTACATCCATATCCATAACGCATGACAGGAACATACCAAATATGAGTGGGGAGTTGCATTCTTGGATTGAATGACAGGCACCATTTCTTGTTCCTGCTTTTGGGTCCCAAGCCCCAGCCCCTACCATACTGCTTCTGCTTCCCCTGGTTGACTTCATGCCTGAAATATGATAATTAAAAGGAGATCATCCTTCATCCTCAACCTGTGTATGTTCATCGACTGCCCGCCCTTCTAGCCCCTTTAGGCCACTTCTATATGTCCCATGTCGTTTCCCTTTCTATGCTGGACAAAAACAAGAATTGGGTTTCCCCTTCAATGAAGAGGAACAGAATGTGCAATGGAATATGTTTTCAAGTGCAAGTCAAAGAATGCAGATTGCACAAAAACAAATGTGAGCAATTTACACTTCACAAAAAGCAGAAAGATTACATCATCTACGCATTTCAACACTTCTCTGGACTCTCACCGTTGCACAAAACTACAAATGCCAAAATCGCTCTTGTCAGAAGGATTTACAATCAAAATTTTGTATATCTATTCGTTTTCTTGTTCTCCTCCTTGTCCACATCCTGGGAAGGTAGAACTTTCTTCTTTCTCTTCTCCCTGCAAAAATCCTAGTTGTCCCAGTCATTTTCCCATCCATCTTTGTTTGGAGTCCTAGAAGTAAGGCCATTGGCTGACACACTTGCTGAATGACGTGCAGCTGGTGACTTTATTGCATTCTCCTCATCCCAATTATCATCCCAGACCTTATCCCAGCCTCCAGCTGTTTCAAAATCATTTGCAACACCAGATTCTGGCATAGCCATTTCAAGCTCCTGATAAGCGATTCCAGCCTCCAGTCTCCCCTTCCTACACATGCAGCAAGCTAATGTCCCTCCAAAAACTACCACTGTAATAATCAGGAAGTATGCACCATTGATGGGGGTAATTAGCTGGTCATAAGAAGGGAGGTTCATGAAAAAGTTTGCTTGAGATTCAAGAGGATCCAAGTGCAGAACACAGGCCCCATTTTTAGCATTTAATATCACCTCTGTGCTTTGACCAACAGTCAAATTGATCTGAAAAGAAAACGTTGAAACTCTGCTTTAAAATGAGGCAACAAACACACCCATAAATTGCAATGGGTGAAGCCTGTACAATTATTAGATCACCAATATGAAACATCACTGTTACCCACCCCTCTCCTTCCCCCAAGAAATAATTAATCTGTCAGAGGTGGTACCACGATGTCAAAACAAGATTAAATTTTCCAGAAGAAGGCAAGAAAAATATCACAACTTGGTAGTAAGTTTCTGTTTCTAGTACATTTAAAGTTTTCCACTGGATCTAAGCCCGTTCTCAATATAACTTCCTTGCCTCCCAGCAATTATATGCATTCAAGTTAGCAGAAGCCAAGAACCAGTAACAACTCACCTTGTGAGTTCTTGCTGACTTTTGAAACTGCTCTTAAACCATGCCAACGGAATGTTACTGGAAGAAGCTTAATCTAATTTTGTTTTCTTACTCTGTTTTGCTTCTATTGCCTGGCTACAGCTTTTCAATTTTGTTTAAGTATTCCATATCTCATGCCAGTTTTAAGTCGACCATAGAAACAACACGATGAAACAGGAAAACGATACGTACCGTTTTAGTTTGGTGTTTCGCTATTTCCACCAAAGAATTGTCAATAAGATTTGGGGCAAGCACATCCACTGACAAAGTGCGTTCCCCAGAATTTTGTATAAGAACCGTCCACCAATGGGATCCTACAAGGAGAGGGAGAATAGATGATGAACTATATAAAACTGGTGATATTAAGTACCCCCTCTACAGATAACAGCATAACTTTTCTAGGTGAGTTGGAAAATGAACAACACATAAGGAAATGAAGTTCTTCCACTGCATGTCTTTATCTACTTGCTAGTCACAGGAGAGGTCCAAAAAACAAAAGGTTGGACAGACAATTGTAACCAAAAGGTTGCAAAATAGAATGCTATCTGAGCACGGTTCAAACAACCAAAAGCACTTGTTATGGCTTATTGAAAAAAGTTGACCGATGAACTACTGCATATAATCGCATAAGCAGCAATAACCTACATGACATTGCAGACAAAAACTCACCGCCTGATAGTTGACAAGAGGAGACTAGTCAGTGACACATATTAACAAGTATATAATGACCATGGTTAGTGGTCATTGATCCAGTTCTGATATTGCAGTCACATATACCATCACTGTCCAGAAATTGTGATATGACCATGCTGAAATGTGTGTTTTAGCTTGTACTGTATGCAAGGTATTTTAAGTTCAAGTTTAAGTCCATTTTGTATTTGGAGGACCATAAAAAAAATTATGATTTGCCAGTTTCCAAGAGAAGAAGACATGATAAATTTAATATCCCTTATGAAGCAGAAACTGCGTGACTGTCCATAACAAGCAAAAATGCTGAGGCACGCCAGCTGTCACACCTGCATCTTGTGGTCTATCAATAGAAGGCTACATTGCCCAACATCAATAAGACAGATGCCTGAGGTTCATAAGAAGGCGAGTTTAAGGAAAAAAACAAAACCATCAATCCTCCAGTCTCCACAGAGCAGCCTTCTAGAGTGTAACGATAAGAGAAATGGCAAGAATCTGAATTGTTGAAAATATCTTAACTTCTTAATAATATTTTTAACAGAAAAATTGATCCATGGACATAGAGAAGCGATTTCTGGCACAAGACATTCCACACTGACATCCTAAACCAAAGAAATGCTGCTCCCATGCAATGACAGAGGACTAAACCTGCCTATATGAGGATTGGGGTCTGGACAAGATCACTTGCTAAATATGATGCACCAATGTCCAATTTAAATTGGAAGTTGCTAAGGCCAAGAGCAAGATGACAGTAAGCAATAGATTGGGAATTTCTTAGGCACCTCCAAAGAATGCTTGTGATGACACTTGTCCTTCATAAGTTCCAATAAGACAGTTATCAATAAGGCATGTGCTCCAATCTCATCTCGATACCAAGACTTGGTGCTTCCACCGACCCCTATAATCCATATGTACTTCTCCTGCTACTCAAATGAAGAGGTCCAAGATTGGAGTTCAAATGAAATATCTAAGACTTCATATTTTCTTTCATTCCTGATAAAAATTGTTAATAGCTACATATTATAAGCCAAACAAGCTGCAGTTGAATAGCCTCAAGGGTTGCAAGTTATAGCATGAAACTCTTCATGCCATGACAAAATAGCCATTAAAATCCAAGAATCATCATTTCCAGCTGAGGTTCTGGTGCCTGAACTTTTTAAATGGTTAACAGAAAAGGAAAGAAAGGCCACCATAAGGGCTTCTGAAAATTAAAGGAAATACACACAACAGGAGTCACTTAAACATAGACATGATAGTGAGGGGGAAATGAATTTTAACTTGACGTGAATTAATGAAAGTCTTAAACAGGCATGAACAGGACTATCATGAGACTACGCATAGGAGTTACAGGAGATCTAATACAATCTCAACAGGCTTGATGCAACTTTAAAATATCAGGAGTTTGCTTAAAAAATAGACGAAGGAGTCTCCTTTTCAGAATATGCCAGTGTTCTGATAACCTACTTCATCAGACAACATAGGGCACAAACTAATCAAGGTAATTGTCTTGATAATGTATGCTCAGAGTAAAATGAAGCACTTCAAGAGAAAGCTTTATACGTATACTACTCTTTTATTTTTTTCAGAGGAGGTATACTGAATAGTTTATGCTATGCACATATTAATGTTCCACTAACTAATTGATGGATTAAACTTAAAACAGCTTGGATTTGTGATTCCAAGGTTTACATACTATCACTCCTTAAAAAGAAAAGAAAGGAAGAAAGAAAGCCATCACAACAAAAATAACTACACTAAGATTCTCAATAATAAAATAAAACACTAGTACAGCAATTAGTAGAACCCACCAAAGATACCACACAGTTGCCAGCCCTTAATATATTGTTTCTTTACTACCAAGAAAATAATTTGATTGTTTTGAACTTCAACACAGTTGCAAGTGATGTGAGTTTGGTATTGTGGTGTATGATGCTTTTTAAAAGTGTTTTTCGCTTGAAAATGCATAAATGATTTTTTTCAGATTTTTCGACTTTAACACATCAAAACCAACAAAAGCACTAAAAAAATCATCAATTTGATGCTTTTTCAAGTGAAACACACTTTTGGAACGGACCCAAAAGTGGAAGCTACCACACTCCTAAACACTCACTGAGTAATCCACAATTAATTCCCTTGTGCTAATCACACATGAATTTCTACACAGCGAACTCTAGCAGAAACTCAATATCTTAAAGAACAAGTAATCGGATTGGAACATGACCTTAAGAAAAAGAAATTGAATATTAAAAGGTTATACTGTATCACAACGAAATTAAAGACATTGTTTCAAATAAAGCAGGAATTACATGAGATTTTACAACTCTGATGAGTTTAATGCAACCTTCAAAATATAGATGACTTTGCTTTTAAAGATGGACAAGGTGAGTATGCCATCATTTTAATACCATAATCCCACTTAATGACTTTACAGGGGCCAAGAAGCACTTGACTATCCATGTCAATGATAGACATCTGAAAGTATATACTCATGCAAGACTGCTACTACCATAAATTCCTATATGCAAGAAGCTCCAACTGTTTCTCTGGATATATCGATCTTGCCTCCTTTTGAATTTGACTTCCCATTTTCATTACATCAAGGAACTAGATTTATACAGCTTTTAAATCACGCATGCCTGCAAACTACACTAACTGATGAAATGTAAAACAGTATGGACTGTCAATTCCAAGGCTTGCATAGTCCTTATTTCTTTTATTTAAAAAAAGAAAAAAAAGTGACAGTGGCTGGCCTTAGCAACTGCACTACTGCAGCAATCAGCTGCACTCAACACATGTATAACATGATTGTCTACCACCTATCGTAATGTGATGCTGCTACCAAGAACCTAATCCTCAGATAATTGCTGATACAGTAATCTAAGATTGATTCTCTTCTGCCATTCAACATAACAAATTAAGTTCTAAACCACCAAAAGATCCCATTTACATTTACCATTCGAGTTCAGCATTTCAAGACACAAAAATTCATTCATTTCCATTTTCGCCTCCTGCAATCCTAATACGTCACATTACCAAAACCATAACCACTCACAACCAGCAGTACAGATAATGTTCATCAACCATTAATTCCTCAACTCCATAAAAGAAACCAAGCATCGCAACTCGAAAAAAGGGAACTAAACAGCCAGGGAAAATAGAAACACATTGCATAATATAATAAAAACCATTACCATTATCAAATCCAAGAATGCAAGCAGTCAACGACTTGAGGTCCGTGCACCTCCTACCGCCCACTGTTGTACAATTCTCCCCACCAGCCTCTGATTCCAAATCTGGTTTCCGATGATCCTTCTCTTCACTCACATTCTTCGTTTCATCATCCCTTTTCTCATCTCGACTCTCCTTTTCATTCCCCCGAGTCGAATTTAGTCCCACAACCCCCCTTTCACCATTAATTTTATCACTAATATTACCAATATTATTATTATTATTATTATTATTATTATTTAAGCTCGTGGAATTATCAACTTTTGAAACCGAATTATCCTCAGTGTTTGTCGTATTTAGTGTCTTAGCAGGATCTGGACTTG
>Ga0307517_10002601_pt1 | contig 28744 bp, 13 predicted proteins | sample 23_EM_MG_FD_194515 | JGI IMG/M metagenome (GOLD analysis project Ga0307517, IMG submission 194515) | Populus trichocarpa ectomycorrhiza microbial communities from riparian zone in the Pacific Northwest, United States - 23_EM | ecosystem: Host-associated > Plants > Roots > Unclassified | place... | reverse complement strand
TTTGTTTTTCTATATACATAAAACCGGATCAAATATATTATCCAATTCAATTTATGAGTTAAGTCAGTATATTCATATCAATCTAAAATAATATTATTTAAAAATTATTTAAAAAAATCAAAATAATATCATTTTTTTTTAGAAGAATCAAATATGATCTTACTCGGTTTTTTGCTGGGTTAATCTAATTATGAATTTATCATATTAACTCCCACTTATTTATTATAAAACCTGGCCTGAACTAGAAAAACACTCATACACATCCATTAAAAAACTTGCATTGTTCATAAGTAAACCACCTCAAGTTTTTTCTTTTCATTTGCATTTTCTTTTATTATTATGCCCTTTAAGCTTCTTCTTTTTCCCACCTCAAATCTATTTTTTTTTCATTTGCATGCTTTGTTTTTTGTTTTATTGAGATCTTCAATTTGTGTTTTTATCATTGACGTCTTTTTTTATGGTAATTTTTTGTTTTTTATTTAACAATTATAGTTTAATTTTGTAAAATTAACCCTTAGTGAACCATGAAAAGGTATTTTGAATTATAAATATGTAAAACAATGCAAGATGAAAAAAAATATTATAAAAAACTTGTGGATTGTAGTACCCATAATATATTTTTTTATGGGTTGCAGTAGCATAAAAAAAAAAAAAAACTTCATCTCGCGCAACAACACAACACATAAAATCAAACTAGTATAGATATAAACGAACATGCCATCATAAACATATAATTAGGGACAAAGATAATAATTTGTCAAGAACTTTGTCCATTTTCTTTTGGTGAAAAATTATTCCCATGCCCCCGTAAGCTTGTCTTCTTGAGAAAGAGTTCAATTTCCATGGGAATAAAAAAATGAAGCAAGTGATTCTAGAAACAGATCATCTTTTTCTTAGGTTGCTTGTAGGCAGGACGCTAGGAGATTCATGATTGACTGTCTGCTTTTATATTTCAATTTTCGGGGTTCGTGGTGGGGGTGGGATATATATCTATATATATATTAGGCCGACTTTTATATATACGGTGTATCTTATTTTATGCCATATTTTTTTAATATTTTTTAATTAAAAATATATTAAAATAATAATTTTTTATTTTTTTTATTTTTAATATCATAACATAGAATCCAACAAAAACACTAAAATGATATTAATTTATTTTTTTAGATAAAAAATAATTAAAAAACAATATTGTGTTAAACATGCACTAAAACTATTATCCTCGTCGAGTATCTACTTTCTAGTAATTCAATTAAAAAAGATCATTCACGCTCGAACTAAAAAATTTATGAAAAAAAAATTAAAACAACTTTCTCTAGACAAGATTGGAGAGCACTATTGATTTAAATTGGAAAAACAAGTCAATTGAAGATTTTAGTTTTTTTTTATTGGTTTTTTTTTCAATTTTCTTTTCCAAAATAAATTGACAAAAATGATTTTCAAGGAAACAATAATCGTAACATTATTATTTTATATATATAATTTCAGTTTCAATAAAAAAACCAAAATTTTCGATTCTGAGAACCGAAAACCATATAGCAACTTGATTCAGGTTTGGTTTTGATTTTTTTTGACTCGGTTAACCGAAAACTGAACCGAATTTATCGAAACCACAACCAGACAGCCGAAAACTGACCCTAATCATACTCGCCTAATAAGCCAATTCTCAAGGTTGGTGGCCCCAGGGGAGATAATTTGTCATACAAATAGGACAAGGGATGTTTTAACTTTAATGCCAAGAAAAAGAGAAAAGGGAAAAAGTTCTAGTCAGGTGATAGATACTGAAGTTACAAGCTATTTCAGGAGATATCGTGATCCAGCTGTTGCTCCTGCTGCTCTCTCTCATTAATGTTCTAAGAGCATACAAAATGAAGTCTTGGCGAGTCTCTCCCGCTCAATGCTTTCACATAAACGGTAGCCATTAGGAAAGTATTTTAAATTTAAGATGCTTTTGAGGGGTATGGCCGTATAGGTTCGTGTATAGTCCTGCTATCGACTTCTTCCACTGATAATGTCAGGTTCATGCAAGACAAATACCGAATACAAAATTCTTTATGCATGAGAATGGAAAGTATCAAACTCAAGATATCTGTTGCTTTTGCCCCAGTAGAGCTGTTAAATCACCCCAAGAAAAGGTTGGCGAAGAGCAATTGAAACGGAACCTAAAACATGTTTAATAGCATTTACACAATCTAAATCACCGATTGCATCACATCACAATTGCATCTGGATTCCAGCAAGGAAAGCTAAGCAGCATGGACGTGTGCCTACTCAAAATTCTAACAGAATGTGTTCATTTCTATGAGAAACTAAATGAGATGAGATCCTGTTGGTTTTTCTCCTCTCTTAAATGGATCCTGTTAGGTTTTACTGCAGATAATATATGGAGTCAACTTACCTTGTATGAAGAACCTCCAAGGAATAAGACCGGCATCGTTATCTAAAAGACAGTGGGTTAATAAAACTTATTCGGATAGTGTTAAAAACAAAAACAAAAAATGGGGTACAGTACAAATGAGAACAGTAATATAACCTACAAAGGAAAATCAAGGGAAAAAAAATGTTTAACTACATTTTCAATGGCAATAATGCTCTCCTTCTGATCTAAGAGATCAGCACTGCAAGAGTTATGGCACGGCTCAAGAGTCAATAGTGATGCACTGATACTTAGACGTTTCGACAATAGACGAGAGGCAGCAGTGGCGTTTTAAACAGAAGTCTGGCCCCGAAGTCTCTCATTCTTTGCACATTCTTCCTGGAAATAAAAAAACCTCTATTGATGTAAATTGGGCAAAGTAGGAACAGAGTTTGTTTTACCACAATAAATAAATAAATAAAACAGTAAAAAAAAAGGCCCCACTGAATTTCTATTTTCTTGTCCAGCAACAATTTCCACGTGCACGTGTAGTGACAGAAAGAAATTGAAATGAAATAGGTCGTACTCGTGAACCACTTTTGTTAAAGAGGTAACTATTTCCTTTTGTTAAATATGACAAACTAGCATATATCATAAATAAAAGTGCTGTCTAATAAGCATCACTACCAGTTAACATCCTATCTAAATGAAGCCCCAGGAGGGAGAATTGTGATTTGTATGAAGGAGCTATTCTCAAAACTCGAACTTGGGCCCTTGTGGACCTGTGGTTGCAAGTCCAAGTCTTTCACCACTGAACCACTCAACAGCCATTCTATAGTTCTTTAAAAATAAACCAGTGCATTTCCGCATGATTAACTTAATTCATCGACAATAAATAGCTTTTCTTTTGCCAAGAAAAATCCAGGCTCGGAGGTGCCCAAGCATATTCATACATTGCCAAAGTTTAAAAGAAAATGATGTACAGCATTGAAATAACTTTGGAAGGATAGCGGAGTAATAACATTAAGCTACATTCTTGTAAAAGTCTTAAAAATGTTTTTTGCTCAGACTATCAGAAACCAGCAAGAATTAATATCAGATAGACACGGTGAAGTATTTGTGAAATTTGTTCTTGCATAGTATAACCATTATGACTAGCATAGTTTAATGACCAGTGCTTACCTGAAAAGCCTTCAAGAGGGAATAGCAGCGCCTTTGCTCTGCAATGGCTGCAGCATACCTCTTCTTGAGAGCATCAGAAACCTTCTGCTCTTCTTGAAGCCCAAGTTCGACCTTTTGCAGCTTCTGCAAGATGGATGCGGTAGTAATTACTCCCTCAAATAATTAAAATCGTTATCATGCAAAAAAGTGAGCAGTATTTTGAAGAAAGAACATGAAAACACATCCAAGAACTTAAAGTAGGCCAAAACTGCATTTCTCCACCAAACTACTAGTGCTAGTAATATCAATAAACTACTTTGAGGATGGTTCTCTCTTGAAAAACAAATAGAACAGGCAGGCATATCAAAATAGACCAAATTTTTATGGACCTTATCCTTCTTTTCTGACTGTCAAGCATCCAGACCCTTTTATCCTCACAGGAAATTAATGAACTCTCAATTCACCTTACTTAAGTTCATATATAAGAAAAGATTTCAATTACCTGTTGGCTGCCCTTGACAATTCCTTCCATGGAAGCAATCAGTTTTGTGCAACCATTGGTAGTTGTAATGGCATCCTGAAACTGTGAATTCAACATGCAAAACAAGTCAGCAACATTGAAATTAACAGATCATGGCCAGATCCGTGCAAGTGAAGACATCTATTATACGTATTATCTCAGTAATCAAAAGTTTAACATCATTGAAATAATCATAATGTGGGCTTTTCTCGATTGAACTCCAGAAGTGAGGTAAATGCATTTTAAGGGAACTTATAAGCACCAGTCTTTGTTACTTTGATATCATATAACAACACAATAGCATTCCAGTCAGAGTCAAATAATTTTAGTTATGCATCGCTTTGTTCCTTGACAGGTCAAACTGCTGCAACTAATTAGCAAGAAAAAAAAAGACCCACAAATTAAAAGAGGATTAGTCAAAGAGCATCATAAATGCATTTGTTAGTAGAACTGAATTCATAAAAAGAAACAGTGATGATGCAAGATGATGCAGATTCTATGTTGTTTGACAAATACCTGTGAACTTATTGAATTCAATAAAGAAGTTTCCTTTAGCATCAATTCTTTAATCTCCAAAAGAGTATTATAGGTTGCATAATATTTGCGGGTTTGTCGATGTTTTTCCTGTACATTAGCAAACAAACAACACGTGATTAAAGAAACTAGTTGAAGATAGATCCAACAAAAATTTCAAATGAAGGCCAACAAACCAACATGCGGAATCTTAAACCTGGATATGATCATTCACATCTGAAAACCCACGTTCATACCTGAAACGAAAGCATTGGATCAGGAGTCAATCAATATCAGCCATTAAAAAGTTACTAGGTAGCAATAATCGTAATATCAAAGAGTAGCCACTACGTTCATACATAGAATGATAGATGCAGCATTGGATCAGGTGTCAATCAATATCAAACATTAAAAAGTTAAAATAGGTAGCAAAATGCGTAATATCAAATAGTAACAATTACACTCATACGTAAAATGACAGATGTATAGGCACACTCGACCTTAGAATGTGGAAAATTTTGGAACAGAATCAGAAAAGGCATTTCTTGCAGCTATGATGATAAGATGGAAGTCTAAGCAATGGGATAGAAATTCATATTTGAAAGAGGTAACTTATAAAAGCTCTGCATGTCAGTTTTCATCCTAAAATCCTGTAGTTTAATCTATTTTACACTCACCAATGATGTAAAATATAATTTTTCAAAAGTCAGTAGGTAAGTGCAATTTCGACCAAACTATAGGAAGTTTTGGGTAATTTTCCCTTTAAAAATCGATCTTCATTTTATAGAAAATTATTCTTCATTTCAAACTAAAGATTTAAGCAAAATTAAGGGGTGTTTGGATTGTGGTTGGACTGCCCTTTTGAAAAAAATTGAGTTTTGTTTTAGCTTCATATTATTATTTTTGTGTTTTTGTATTGTTTTGATGTGCTGATGTTAAAAATGAGTTTTAAAAAATGAAAAAAAATATATTATTTTGATGCATTTCTAAGCAAAAAGCACTTTGAAAAACAACATCTACGACACTTCCAAACAAACATGAACAATATAGAGGACTTGATTTTAAACAAAATAGATCACGACTAACAATGTATTGGATGGAAGGTTTTGATTGCAAACAAAATACAATGCAAAAGGACTCAAATCATCAAATTAGTAGTAAAAAGACTCAAATAATCAAATGACCATATCATAAGGATGACATGTGTAATTCACCCCTCCTTTGAAATGAAAATCCCAACAACTTGGACTATAGTTGAAATCATTAAGGATTAGAGACGAGGACAAGGAATTATGTCATTACTAAATTCACTATTTCCCATGAAGCTACGAGAAAATCTCTCCTGAACATAGTGACAATATCTGTTGTCAACAAGAAACAGATAGAAAAAAATAAATTGAGGCAAAAGGAGAAAATTAGAGACAAAGAAGCCATTGCAAACTTAGATCAATAAATGCGCCTCTATGGAGGAATCACTAGCATCAATTTCCAGTCACCACTGTAATGTAAAGCAAAGAGAAATTTCCCGAAGACAACTGAGAAAGGCATCATCTCAATGATTTGCTTTTAATCGACATTATGAAACATGAAGATTGGTTTGGGGCGTGTGGGGGTGTTTGTACATTCAACATTAATGCGTAAGGTGAATTATGATTTACCATGATCACTAAATTGAAGAGTACCACATTACAACTGATTTTTGCTAAAGCTCATAGAAACACCAATTATACTGCAGCCGACTTCTAACAATTTATGTGAATGAAATGCTCATGTGTTACATGATTAAAAATAACCCCATGGCATTTCAGCATCTATGATATTTTACTTGCTCCAAGTTTTAGAACATCTTGTGTACTAGATATGTGAAGTCCTAAAGGGCAATAAAACTAGACAACAAAAGTTAAAAATACAGAAGGAAAATGAATCAACATACTGGATAAGTTCGGATTGTGTTGGCACTTCACCAAGTTTCCGCTTTACCGACATCACTGCCCTCAATCTAGCTGCTAATTCCTAACACAACAAAACACCACATCACCATCTCTGAAGAATTTAACTTTAACTGCAAATCAATTCAAATTCCCAAAAAGAATTAAACAAACTAAACAGTAACAGAAAGAGCAACTTATTTAAGTTTTTTAAACCTTCTTCGCTGCATTGAGTTTCTCCAGTGACTCACTCAATAAACAATCTAAGTCCTTACACAAACCCTCACTGTCCATCCCAGCAGCTATTTTCTCCTCCAAATTACAAACTTCAGCTTCCAATTCAGTTCTCTTCACATCGTAATCAGATTGCAAAACAGATTCTTGCGATTCCAAATCCTATAAAAACAAAACAAAAACACAAAAAGGAAAGAACTTTTCTCAAGATTCACCACTAACACCTTACAAAACAAAGTGGGATTAGTTAACTTTTAGTGTTTTACTACCTTTAGTGACTTCAAAAGAGGGACTAATTTCTGCACCCCGGTATAAGTAGCATCGCCTTCTTTATTGATTCTTTCTCGTAATTGTTCCAAATTGTTCAAAACATCAGCCTTTCTTTGATTCTAACAAGAACCCACCAAATTTAACAGCACCAAATTAATAACCCACAAGAGAATAAGAAAAAAAAATCCACCTAGATTAATAGATGTTTAATAAATAATTTGCTGACCAGATTGTCCAAATTGGCAGTCAGTGTTTCTACTGAAGCTCTTGCACTTTGTAGCTCTTCCTCTTCAAATCGCATGACCTTGTTAGTATCGTCATCGTGTTGTTGTTGCATTTGTACGAGAAAATCACTTGAGTTTTTTTAAGGTTTCTTTTTATTATGAAAAGATCGAAGAGGTCGTGTGCTAGCCTAAATCAGATGATGATTATGGGAAATTAAAGAGTTTTTCGGTTGTTGGATTAATCGTATATTTGGTCCGTATACTCTTGAGATTGTCTTTATATGATCCCTTAACTATTTTTTGTTGGTCCCTCAGTTCTATTAATGTTTTTAATATGGTCCCTTTATCCAAACTCCGTTCATTTTAAGAAACATATTCAGAAAACATATAAGAAAAAGGGGCACTTCTCTGGAGCATGTCCTGCCACGTGTTCAAATCTAATGATAAATTGGATGGAGAGGCTAGATTAAAAACTTTTCTTGAGTTGAGGGATCAATTGAAAAAGAAAAGGAGTAAAGGGTCCATAGAAATAAAATTGTAAAAGAATAGGGATCAAACGTACGATTAATCTTTCGGCCATGGTTGATTGAAGCTTCATAAACAGTCATTTTAATTACGTGTTCATTCTCGAAAGTCCAAAATGTTAAGAGTCATAATTAAATTGTTTTATAAGATTCGTAGTGTTCGGCATAGTATGATCGTATATATGTTTGGTTTGTATTTCAAGTCGGTTTAATAATATTTATATTATATTTATTGTTTATTAAATAAAATAATTATTCATAAAAATACAATATGATTCGGTTCGAGTTAAATTATTATTCTTGTTATTTAGTATCGAATTAACACGTAAAGTGATATAATGATATTTTTTATATTAAATGAAAAAAAAATCAAGTTAAGTAGCCATCTAAGATCCATGTAAAATTCTGCGTTTCGTCTAAGCTCGACATATGGATTTAACGGCCAGGAATGTATAAAGAAAATAAATTATTATTATTATTATTATTATCAGAAAATTTTATTTGAGCCATAAAACTGTGCTAAGTGAAATGGTAATATTTTTTAGGAATTAAAATTACAGTCAAACTGAAATTCTTGATATTATATATCAAAATATATGTTATTTTTCTTTTCCCACTTCTACTCCATCGTATACTTGGATGAGGCACTATTCACTTGAGCTTTTGTTTTATTGAAGTATAATCTATTTTGGAGCGTGGTATATGTTGTTTTTAAAAAAAAATTATTATTTAAAAATATATTAAAATAATATTTTTATATTTTTAAAATTTATTTTTGACATCAGCACATCAAAATGATCCAAAAACAGTAAAAAAATAATTTGAAGCAAAATTAAAAATTTAAATTTTGACGAAAAGCAGTTTCAACTTCAATTCTAAATGGAGAAGTAGCTAAACCTAATTTTGATAAAATTAAGAAATTGAAATTAGTATGATTCAAATCTCATAATTAACAAAGTATACCAATACTAACACTTATTGATGTCTTATATGATAAGTGAGAAGTTGCATAGTAGAAAATTCTAACTATATAGTTTTAAAACTTTGTGGGTTTAGTATGTTTAAATAATATAAATTATATCCTGAGAGTTTACCTAATAGTTTTAGGTTAAGATGATTTTTTAACATGATATTAAAGTTTTGTTGATCAAATAGTTAACAGTTCAAATCTCATCATCCCCTTTCTATTTTATCAAATAGAAAGGGAGTATGAGGTAGTGGTGGACTTGTACAAGTTTCAAGCTTAAATAACTCTAACTTGATATAGTATCATATCTTGAAACTTTACCTCATAGTTTAAATTTTTAGGTTGAGACTATATCATTAGTCTGCGCTATGCTGCGTGTAAGATCAATTTTTTTAAAAACATTCACATTACTAGTTTAAGTTGTTAGCCGAGCTGAATGATTTCTATTTAATGAAGTACATCTTTTGACTTGTTATTAAATATTCATTATTAATAGTTTTGAGAACTTGTAATAAGATTTTTAGCACTTTATATGTAATAGATTTTTTATTATGTGATTATTTATGAAATACAAATATTTTAAACCTTTTCGTTTAGCATTTATGGTTTTTGATGAACTTTGTAAAATTAGCTCTCATATTTTAAGGTTAAATGCTAGATGATACAGGCATGTCTACACCCAGTTTCGGGAGCATGACAAAATAAATCACCACTAACAGCATATTGGATGGAAGGTTTTGATTGCAAACAAAATAAAATGCAAAAGGACTCAATTCATCAAATTAGTAGTAAAGGGACTCAAATAATCAAATGACCATAACATAAGGATGACATGTGTAATCCACTCCTCCTTTGAAACGAAAATCCCATCACCTTGGACTATAGTTGAAATCAATAAAGATTAACTAGAAGACGAGGTTAAGGAGGCCACGGGATTTTGTCATTACTAAATCATTAAGCATTGGATTTTTAATGAATTTTTTATTGTTTTTTAAAATATAATAATTTAATATTAGGTTGATTTTAAATGGTTTTTTATTTTTTTATTATATAATTAAAATAAAAAAATATTATCGAACTCATTAAAATCTACAATCCAGGTCATGAGATTTGACAAGTTAATTAAAACGAATTGACCGGAATTGATCCAATATATCATCATTTTAATATTAAAAAAAAAATATCAACTTTAATTGTTTTAGAAGTCAAGTTATTTTTACCAATTATTCAGGTTGTATTTAAACTCGCGCTTTCAATTTTTATTTTTTATGTCATTATTTTTTCCTTTGATTTTTTTTTGGTTTTTTGACTTGCCAAGTTGATTAGGCCACGTCAAGATAATTTCCACGTGATTGTGATTTAATTAGAAACTCGAAATTGGCATCATTAACATAGTATTAATTATAGAAGGAAGGAGTGCTTACTTAATTATATATATATATATAACCCAACAAAGTCTTCAGATGCTAGCATATATCTCCAGCGCATCATCACTTAATTTGGAAACAAAGTAGGAGAGATAATCTGAAAAATTAAACGGCCTGTATTGAAGAGGATGCTCTTTGTCCACAAGTTCATTTGGCACCTCGATTACTGCTTCCTCCTTTGGCGTGGAAAACAGCCCACAAGAATACCTGTCTCTGTCCCCGCTAATCACCACCCTATGCCTTGCTGCATGAAGCCTCCCATTGCTCCATGCCTGCAACACCAGTTAGCATACAATCTCAGTCGACTCGCATTTATGTGTATATTAATTAATGGTAGATCGACAAAATCGTTCCACATGAATGACTGTCTGAATTATGATTAAAAAAAAAAAAGATTTACCTTGACAGTATCACCAACAATAGCAGTGAAAGCATTTTCAGGAACCATGACTTGAGCCCAATCTCCATTCTTGGTTTGAACCTCAAGACCCTGAACTTCATTTTGGCATAAAATGGTGATAGCATTTTTGTCTGTGTGAGCCACTAGACCAATGGCTGACTCAGTATCACTTGGAGGAACTTTATACTTCATCACCTTAAGTATACTGGTGGTTTCCTCAAGGAAAGAGTCATAGAGCTTTTCGATGCCAAAACTTTCATAAATCATCTTCATCACCAGAAAATTCAATTCTTGCATCTTTGAGCTCATGCTATGGATTGTCTCGCTACACCCAAAAAAAAAAAATAATAATAATTAATGCTGCCAGCCATATCCTATCAGGCACATGTCATGTATTAGGGGTGATTATTTTCGGTTCGGTTCAGTTTTTATCAAAAAAATAACCAAACCAAAATTTTTTTTTTCGAAAAAAACCGAAACCGGTTCAAACCGTCCGGTTTCGATTCAGTTCGGTTTTTTAGGGCAAAAACTAGTTCAAACCGGTTTGGCTCGGGTTTTTTCAGTTCGGTTTTTTCAGTTTTAGGCTTATAAAACCGAAACTGAACCGACCGATTTTTTTAAAATTTTAATCAGTTTTTTTTCACGGTTTGGTTTTTTCAATAATTTTTTTACCAGTTTCCTCGATTTCTAGGTTTTTTTCTCACCTAACATAAAGAAATGTGTTTTTATTCCACTCACAATTTTAACTACCACGTAGAAAACTTAGAATTCAGCTGTTAAAGAAAGAAATAGAATCATTCACCTGTAATGATGAATGATGACAAAAAATTAAATTCAGGATTCTGGCATTACTGCACACGACCTGATAATAAGACCACATGGAATTTAATGGAACTGCCAACAGTTATAGAAAAGCTAAGTCTTCTATCTCTGTGGTGCCGGTTTTTTTTTTTTTCCTGCTAAGACATGTGCATGAGTTTTTGAATTAGAACAATCATTTTAAAGCTGGCATTGTAATAAATTCAATCTGTTTCAAAGGATAAGCCCCTAATAAATTGTGCATTGGCAGCTAGCAAGCGCCTGTCTGGTAGCAGCCATTATCATGTTTAAGTAATAAGATAGCTACTGATGTGACAAAAGCTACAAACCACCATTATTTCTTAGTTTCTACTTTCTACTGGCCAAGGTAAGATCCCACCAAATACTATGATAGCTGTACCGTACCCTTTTCATATGTTTTTGCTATGATTTTATTTTATTGAGTTTTCCTTTTCCTTTTCTTTTTCTTGCAGTTTTTGGAGATCAATTTCCGTGGATAGCGACCAGGGGTCTCTGGCCATGACATTAACACATGGTAGAGGTCAGAAGATGAAGAACAGCTGGAACATCCCAACCAAGAAAGGAAATTAATTATCTGAAAGCTGGCTTTGAAAGAAATTAATTAAAGAAGTGGGGCAGTTTCTTTCTTGTGTGTGTCATGATAAGGACCAAGGAATTAAGAGGTAGGCATTAATGAGAAGACAATCATTTAGTGATGACTGATTATTATCTAATCATCTAGAAACAGTCAACAAATATAGAATTTAATTGCATGCTATAAAGCCATTACACATTAAATTAGTTTTCGTTGTGGGTAGAACTCATGATTTATAGCCTGGAATTTGATGATAATCTTAGAGAAAAAAAAGCATCGTCTTCAAGAGAAACTCAATCATTTGCATAAATTACATCAACCACATGAAAAAGAAGAAAACATCGATCAAGAACGATGATGGGATCAGGAGAGTAGTACGATCTTACCAGAAACTTGGGTTCCCTTCAGGCCACATAAGGGTGGTAAAAGCTTGAGAAGCATCAAGAGTTGGAGCATCATCAACACCAAAGCTCTCATGAAAAGGAATTACAGGACACTTACCTAAGTAACTTCGATATGGCTTAGGATTAACGTGCCTGTTCTTAGTCTCCTCAGGAAGATCAAACAGTGCCTTCATGGCACCAAACATTTCTTCACGTAAGCTACCAGGGATCTTATCATAAACCAAAAAGAAGACCCCATGAGTCTCACATGCCTCTCTAACTTGGTTGCACAATTCTTTCCACTTCTCACTCTTAACTTCTAAGCCTGTCAAAGCTTCTTCAGAGAAATCAAGAACTGGGATTTCGACCTTAGCTACAGCCATATCTCTCTCTCTCACTCTCTCTATGCTGTTGTTTGCTGTAGTACAAGTACTCCTAGCTAGAGAGGTATATCTCATTAAATAAGAGAAGTAGTTCGAGTATGTCCAAAAATTGGGTTCTACTTTCGAAGAAGTGATCTGGGCACCCATCATTGCTTCCTAGTCCTTGCTTGCTCTTTATTTTCACTATTCCATGTGTGGATGTCTCTCTATTTTCTGGCTCTATATCGGTGGCAATTGACTTCTAGAAAAAAATTTAGTTGTTTATTCCCTGTGTTTTTAAAAATTATAATTTATATTCTAAATTTTACCATGTATCTTACATCATAAATCATTTTAATTTTTCAAAACACAAAAGATAAGTTTAAAAACGACTTTATAATATATTTAAGAGAATAATATGTTGATTTTAATATTTAAATTCAAGAAATTAAAAAAAAAACTTCTTTAAATTAACCAAAACATGTCATTATAAAATCATTAATTTGAGGCATTATGTGATTAGTATCTATGTAGCTTGCTACAAATCTAACAAGTTCCATTGTTGAATTTGTGGGTGCCCATAGCCTAAGTTTCCAAAATGATTTTCTAGCTAGAGAGGCAGCACATTTATGCATGTATTGTCTTGTTCGGGTATTTATGATCTTACTTACCGTCAATGCATTTTGCCATATATGCAGAAGCAAACACATTCTACTCAAGGGCACTGAGACATTAACGTACCCAGACAATAATGAGTTTAATTGCTTTGCTTATTTAGTCAGTTTCAAGGACTTATTTGATGAAATTAGACAATGAGGCCAGCCAATCCTTATGTTGTCAATGACCCATACAAATCTTCCATTTTTGTTTCCACCGTGGTTCCATGATAGTGAATGATCATATATATATATATATATATATATATATATATATATTAAGTATACATGAAACATATAAGAAGATTAAATTTAAATTTAAATTTTTATCATCCAAAGTGTTTTAAAGATAATCAAGATTTAGGTGAGTAGGTTATGGATGGAATCCACTAATAAATCTTACTACTTTAGTGTTTAAGGTTATAATATAAGGTGTTAATTAATCTAGACATCTAAAGCTTTATATATGTGGATTTTGAATGAAATCAATTAGGGTACCTAGCTACTTAAAGTCAACTCAATCTACTAATAAATCCAACTAATTCAATAAAAATCAATTTAATCCACTAAAAAATGAAGGTTTTGTGCTATTAGCACAAAAAAATTAAAATATTGATGAATTAAATAATAGCATAATTCGTGCTTGCCGTCACTGTTTCAAAAAGCGATATACTAGATATTTATTGTGAAGACTTGGGAAATAAAACCACCACTATTCAATGAATGTATTGGGAAATAGGGGCAGTGTAGGCCCCCAGAGCTCTCTTCTCACTCAATTCATCAATGAGTAACGAGACCAACATAAACAACCAAAATGTCTCTTTGGATGCATTTACACATGATCATAACAACATGACTGGTTATATCTATCTTTGTTGGTCTGTTGAAAAGGTGGCATTCACATGTTAGCTAGCCAGAGAGGTCTCCTGTAGTCCTACTGAAGGCATTAAATCTTGACACTAGCTACGTGGTCAAGGAGGGTCCAGAACCATACACTAGCTAGCTCCAAGTGAATTCAAACTCATTATCTATATATATATATATATATATATATATATATAGAACATAACCAATCCTTCTAAGCAGTAATGGAGAGAACCCTAAACCTTAAGCATGCCTTTCTTCCTTCAAGTACTACAATGGAAGATTACGAGAGAGAAGGATATGAAGTCTCGTAGCAATATTGCCACCCATAAACCTGGAGAGACAATTAAGTACTAACCCTAATGGGGCATACGAAAATGATACATCGTCAAGAATTATATATGCTGATTGAAATATTGGCATGGCGAGCCACACGGTACAATATTATTCTATATAGGCTGTATCTAAATCACTTTCCTATATATATATATATATATATATATATACACGGGTGCTAGGGCTAGTCCAATTTGCAAACTTCATAGCTAGGTTCTCCCACTTCACAAGTCGGTTCATAACGACCCTGTGTATGCTGCAATTCCCTCACGCTATATATTAATTTATAAGGGAATGATTTGTGCTTTGGAAGAAATTGAAATATCTGCTGCACAAGTTATCTTGAGAAGTTGTTTAAGTTATTGTGTGTTTTAGTAATGGGTGCATAATACTTTTTAATTAAAAATATGGTAAAATATTTTTTTTATTTTTAACATCTACATGTCAAAAGATGTATAAAAATGAATAATTTAAATTTAATGTTCTTCAATAAAAAATAGTTTAAAAAACACTTCGTAAATAGAAAAAAAAAAAAAAAACACCCATTTAGTGTTTTGCACAAGGTACCCCAGGAAGCTGTTTAATTCAATGTAATTTATTACACGAGGATTTGCTTTCTTACAATAAAGAAAGGGTGACTATAACTTTGTCCCTTTCCACTTGGACCTAAGTGATGGCTGCATCTTTCATTAATTCAGTTCTGTGCCAACTAACTTCTGTTCCTACTCCCTTGCGCACACAAGGAGAGAAAAAAATAAGAGGGGAAGACATGGACCTAGCTAAAAGGATCCTACTCTCCTTTGGTTCCACAAGATAAAGGGATCGATTTCACAGCATATTGCCCACACACACACATATATATATATATATAACGTTTTCCTTGTCTTCTCTATCTTGCTAGTTGCTACCATATCTGGTATGAGTGGGGGTGGTCCAAAACACAAAATTACAATGGCTAATGAAGCCAGTTTTAGCTGTAAATATATGCTGACAAAAGTTTCTGATGGGTCACCTTTGTAGCTGTATACACATATACGCAAGTATGATAGGGTAATAACAGAGGAATCCAATCAAAATAATTTTGGCTCACACTGTAGACCATGCATGCGTAGCAAAAAAGTTCTTGTCTAAGCTAGCATTGTTTTGCTGCTTCACCAATTGTTTGATTAGACTGTCAAATCATAACTCAAATCACAAGGTCAGAGTTGTGGTATAGGATAGGATATCTCGGGAGATGAATCTCAACCTTCTTCTTTTTTTTTGTTAAAATTTGATTTTTTTTATTTTAAATTAAACTTTTAAGTGTTTTTCAAAAACAGGTATAGTCATGATCAGTACGTACTCTATATATATAGGGTGGGGTTTTCATAATTTCTTAGAACATCACCCATCATCCCAGACTGACATTGTTTTGCCACATGATGGCAGAATCGTTGACATGAACATGAGATAAACATTTAGGGTTCCGTCACTATCCCTATTGCTCAGCCAGAGACATTGATCGTAAGAAAGTTTTACAACTTTGTATTCTTTCTATTTTTTCTTTCTGTTTAACCAGCACCAATATTGTTCAATGAGCTCACCCTCCCTGTGGAGAAGATAATTAGAAGGGTATCTTTTCGAGTCATGTCCTGGCTCGTTGTCTAGAAAAAAATAAGAAGAAAAAATAATGCCCTTGATTCTGGCGGCTTATATACGTCAACGAGTTGTATGCATAAGAATGTAGATTTTCATTCGATATAAATTTTAAAAACATTTTTTTTATTTTAAAATGATATAAATTTATTTTAGAAATGTATTTAACTTTCTAACCTAACCAAACATGTTTTGGTTTTTTTTTATATATATCTGTTCATTTTATCTTCTGTCTTGAAACATTAACCTTGTTGTTACTTATTTTTGAATTTCCGTACAAATAATAAAAAAATACAAAAAAGATATATCAAAAAATATTCGGAAGAAATCCAAAAAATAATAGGAGCGAGAAAAGGATGCTGAAATGCCGGAAAAAAGCCAAAATTGGTCGAGGAGGTTTAAAAATGCAAAATGTTGAAATTTGACAGTATATCGTTGACTGATGAGAGCCCTGTTGACAAAAAAAATTCAATTTTGAAAAAAAATATATTCAAAATCAGATGTTTATAGACTCAATTAAATTTTATCTAAGGTTTAATTGAATTTATAGAGGGTTTGATTGTAAGAAAAATTGTTTTTAAGTCAATTTAGGCTTTTATTGGAAGAAATTAAAGTTCGAGGGTCCAATTATAATTTTGAAGAGTTGATTTGGTCAAACCAGGGGCTTAATTGCATAATTATTGAAGTTTGATGGCCAATTAGAAACTTAATTGAAACAATCCGAAACCAAGGACCAAACCGGAAAAGGCGCTAAAATCAAGGGATCCAATTACATTTTTTCCGGGGGGCTTGATTACAAAATTGTAAAAACATCCAAGGATCAAATCAGAAATATCCATTTGAAATTTAAAAAAGGCGCCGAAACTATTCATTGTCTTCTTCGCTGGCAATGAAGACAGGGGAAGACAGTGGAGCTGCAATCAAGGGGAGGCATGTCTCGCGGCTGATATTCCTCACCACCATAATGCACGCCGGCCGTTATCATGTTCTTGCCATAACGCATGCATCCTCTGGCTATAAAAGCCAAAGGAGGGACCGAACAGGAGGGGGGGAAACACAGTTAGGGTTCCTAGTGATCAAAATACTAGATGACGACTCCCATTCCAATTTTTCAGTGATAAGAGACAAGAATTTCTTGTCTCCCTGTATTTGCCAGATAGATACATAGATAGATAAAACAACATGAGGGTGGATGTTTTTGCCGCGACGCCGCACACAAGCGACAAACCTAATGCAATTTATGTCATTTTTGTTCATCCTTAACATTCAATTATTTCTTTTTTTGGTTACAATTAGGTTGCATTTTCAAGATTTTTATAATCTGAAACAAATAACTCCTTAAAATTTTACTTTTGGGAGCCTAATAGTTGAAAGTTTTTCCCAATCAAAGAAGAAGAAAAGTGACGCCAAGATAGCCTGAAAAAACTCTTGAAAGGAGAGGGAGAAGATAGGAGCTGAATGGAAGCTACACGATACGTATGCAAATGGACGATGCCACAAATTGCCATACAAGGCAATGGTGAGGTAATCTTGCACTTGCAGCCATCAATGCTCATGGTTTCTTCTCTCTTTTCAATCAACAGTTAGGTTTCCTTGTACCTTTGCGCAAAAGGAGAATAAGAAAGCCCTCCTTTTCCTTGTCACCTTAACTGAGTTTGTTAAGATTTTATCCATGCAAGGTGTAGTAATCTTTTGCGTGAACACAAACTTAAATACGTGCTTCCTCCAGTATGGTCACTATGATTACAATTGTCCACTGACGCAAAGGAGAACAGTTGGAGAGGAGAGGTGTACAACTAGCTTGAGTGATAATCCAGTAATGGGATTGTCACGGCACGCTCATGACTCCCTTCCGTTTGCCCTTGAAGGCGTGGTTTGATGACTCGGGTTTAAATTTGAAAAAGACTACAAAATGGGTATCAATGATGACCTGTTTAAGACACATCTAGCAAAAAGACTTGGCTTCGACATGCAAAGCATTTGAAAACAAAAAAGAAATTAGTCCAGATTCTTTTTAAAGCGGTCATGGCTGGGAGTGATGTCGTAGACCGCCTGCACAACAGTTCAAGCAATGTCGGGGAGCTATGACACAATTCTCCGAATTTAGTTAGAAACAATCTTCGAAGCTATGTCCGACCTATCTGATTGTTTCAACCAGCCAAACCAACATCAAGCCATATTGTATAATCAGGATGTTGGTAGCTGATAGCAACTATAGCTTGGGAGGAGATAACTTTTGACTCCATAATGGATTACAAGGTTCTGCTGCCCAATGATGAGATGCGAAGGCCCTGCGCCCAGGAGTGAACGCATACACTGCACTTCCTGTGCTCTATATCCCTCCGGAGCTCAATGTGCGCTTTTGGCCCCACTTTTCACCAAAATACAACACAAGCATCCCCCACCTCTCTCCCCCTATCCTCATGCACGACGTATAGATTTCAGCATCAGGCCCTCTTTTAGACACCTTGGGACATTTCAGTCAACTAGCTTGTTGATTCCTGTGCTTTTGGCAACTAATGATTTGGAAGCTTGTGCGAATTTCTAATAATGAAACCTTCCACACATTTCTTCCAATAATCAAATCAAACAAAAGATGTGGAATGCATAAAGCAATCTGTCGAGGAAAAGAATTATGCTTTAACGAAGTGTAGATGAGTTGAGCCAAAAAAAAGTCCAGCATAAGCAAGTTTGAGCCAGAACAGACTGAACCAGAAAACTATTAACATAAACCATTTACTTCCTGGAGTACAAAATAGTCCACGATGTTTGACCATTGATTTGCAAGTTACAGAAGTGATCATGTAACAGATACACCAACATATAAGGTTAGTTTCTGGGGTTATAGTGACCTGATATTTGAATAGAACACAAAATGGGGAGATCTAGTAACCAAAATAAACAAGCTAGAAGAACTTGAACAACAAAGAGAAACAATCATGTATCATTTCCACAGTTTAACGAACTTATCATGACTAGCAGAAGCAACCAACCCTGTAGCAGTTGATACAGCCAAAGCAGCAATTAGACCCTCATGGGCTGGCAGAGTCATTGTCTTGTTCTCATTCATGTTCCAAAGCTCCAAAGACTGCAGGCATATACCACAGATGCATATCAGAGAACCCACAACAAAATATAATGCAGGTATTGAAAAAGATATGAATAGAACCCAGTCCCAAGTGTGAATGGCCCTTCCCAACTCAGCAAAGAGAAATAAAAGGAAAGTGGGAAAAAAAAAGAGGGCAGCATCAAAGGGGACATGCAAATGAAAATATACGAGACACATTAGAAAACTTTTCTGGACTTCTCAAAAAAATATTTCCACCAGATATTAATAAATTGTTATCATAGTTTGAGAACTGATGTGGCCTTTGACCTGGATCCAGCATGGACAATTTTCGGAGTGGAGAACACCACATACAATGGTAAGAGAAATAATGCAGGTTTAGGGCTATGGTAAACCAGCACCAACCTATGCAACAGTTATAAAATTTACCAAATCCTAGTAAGAAAAACTTGCAGCAAAGGAAACCATATTGCTAGCTGATATAGAAGCTAGAAAAAACACCAACACCAGATAATAACAATACTAATATTGGTTTTAAATAACAGCCATTGTTTACCAAAAAACGATGCCGTTAATGGCAATTCACAACAATGACGGCTATGGTGTCATTATAATGGCAACAGCCATTTGTTGGCTATTATTGTGAAAATAACAGGCCAACAACCCAATAATGGCCTACCTACTAATAATGATTTTTATAAATATAGATTTTGCATGCCAAATTCATGTTTTCACAGTTTTCACTCTTTTGGAGTGTGTGTGTGTAATGTATTGTTTGTATGAAATTTAACTACTAGAAATGTTATTATTGTACAGCTTAATGAAATTATTAGAAAAACATGATTTGCTAAAATTTGTTAATAATTACTAATGATTCATGACAACAATAGCCACGATAGTTGTTTTACCACCTGCTAAGTCCACAATCAGCATCCAAGACTGCAAGTAGGATTTAAAACTATGATGCTAATGATGATAGTGAAATTGCAAAGTACAAAGAACAAAGCAGAAATCACATGCCTGGTAACAGCCAATGACTAGCAACGAAGGGAATGTAGGGTGGAAAACACAGGAGTGGAATTTGTTGCCATTACAACTCAACTCATGAACACATTCGCCCTCACTTCCTGATCCAAGCGTCCAGACTCTGACAGAGTCCTCACTGGCAGATGCCAGAAACTCACCAGAAGGATCCCAACAAACAGAATGAATTGGCTTAGTATGTCCCTACAGTTAGAAATATCAGAAGTTCAGCTAAACTGAAAGGAGAATAGAAAAATTGGTAAAGGCACAAGACATTCATGAGCGGAGTACACACGGAATCTGGATCAGTTTAAGCAAAATGTGAAGACACCTTAAAATATGAGTACAACCAGGAACAACAGATATCCATGTTATGCAAGAAAAACATCAGTGTCCCTCCTAGATAAAAACAGGCGATTTTTGTCACCATGAGTGACAAGCAACTGAATGTGCAAAATGACTACAGTAAATAAAATATGTTGGTGAATACACATGATTGAATCCAGTTGGCACCTACATTTACGAACAGCGAGAGAATACAGTTAAATATTACTTTGACCTTTTGTGCATCCTGGTTCCATTCACATAGATGAAAGAAAACACCACTAACCTGTAATGAATGTCGACAAGCTTGTGTCTCAACATCCAGTATAGACACAACATTTTCAGCCGCAGCAGCAAGATACCTTCCCACGCGAGGTTGAAATCTCATTTGGGCCATACCACCCTAATCCAAACATCTATCAGTGACCACAAGCTAGAAAACTAGAAAAAATAAAAATAATAAAAGAGACCACCAATCTCAAATCCACTAAATCTCTGATATCGAAAACCAGTCTACAAGACCTACCTTGAATACTCTTGCACAGCTACCATTGGTAACACTCCAGTACCTTATTTCACCATTTCCATCACAAGAGCTTATAAGGTCATCTTTATTTGGGTGGAAGTCTAGTGACATTACAGTGGCGGAATGTCCGGTAAAAGTGCGGAGTGAGAAATTAGGCTGCAAACACCATTGTAAAGCTATTAACAACATAAATTTAATGATGCAGCATCAAAAGGATAGAGAAAAGTCGTATCCTCAATTAGAGAAAAAAAAACATCCTATTACCATTCAATAAAGAGGAAAAAAACTTAGCACGGTATGGATCCACCAAATATGAAAGTTACTTTAAGAATCAAATCTTTATGAAATTGAACAGATGAATTTACATTTTGCAAAGGAGTTGTTCAGAAATAAAACACTCCATGATAAAAAAGAAAAAAAGAAAAAAAAAGAAGCAAGAATTAGCTGCAAAGAATTGTGATAGTCATAAAGAAAGAATATCATACTAACATTGTCAGCATCCCAAACCCTAACAGTTTTGTCAAATGATGATGTTGCAAGTCGTGACATGCTTGGGCTGAAACGGACATCAGTAATCAGAGATGTATGTTCTTCAAGGGTAGTTTTTGGCTTTAAAGTATCCGTGTACCACAATACAGCCTGTATCATAAACCATCAAACAAAAAATTAACATTGTATTTTAGGTCAGTACAAAGCAGCCAAAAGAATACCTATCTTCCTTTTTCTTACTCGAACATACACATAAGGCATAGAATTTCACATTTTGGACAGGCAAATCAGAATTTCAAATGAGTATCCCAGAAGCTTGATAATGAGAATGTGGCATCGAACTATCCCGTTTATTTATAACTTTCTAAAAAGCTTTTTTTTATAAGAAACCATCCAAGAGGTTAATTAACCTAGAATTAGGAATATAGCGACCTGTCATTTTTTTATACTCACCTTTTTATCATGGCCACCACTAGCAAGCAATTTTCCATCTGATGAGAAGTGGCAACAGATTACTTTGCTTGCACTTGCTCTAACAGAATTCACTTCAGTAAATGAGAATCCTGAAGTCACATCAAAATTCTACACTCAGGGTAAATCACAGTGCATAAACAAGACAATTTTCAAAATAAGTCTGCCATGTCATTACATTTTACATGTATTTATCAATTCAAGAAAAAACAAGGGAACATGAAGAGGCATATCATTATCAATAACCAGTCATAGATGAAATATCTATGAATAATTTGTTACAGCATCATTGCATCATATTTAAGAAATGTATATACATGATCTTGACGAAAAAGCCAACAAGATTCAGGAACCAAAGTTCTGAGAAAATCTTATCAAAAGAAAAATCAGGCCTTCATCTGCACACCTTTGCTCAAATCCATACGAGGAACTGCATCTCTAGGGTCATTATCTTCATGGGATAAAAAAGAGTCGACATTATCCTCAAGAGATCCATCCTCCACAAAACGATCCATATCAGCCTGCAATTCAAGATCTTTGTCATCCCACTGCCAAAATGGAATGCCAATGAGAATTCAAGCAAGGAATTTTCAATTCCTTCACCAATTAAAAGGATGAAAAATCTACTCACCAACTGATTTGATGGTGATGTAAGAGTGCCTGTACCATCCGCCCCAAATATAAAAGGCTTAGAAGAACCACCACTATGAGGCAGAGCAGGCATTGAGATCACATCTCCAGGTGTGTGGGTTGAAGGCGTTGAAGGTGCTGAACTTGGGGAGGGTCCTGCTGTATTTGCAGTTCCTGAGCTATTGGCAGGACCTGAAGAAGACACTGGCTGTTTTCTCTTTCTCCCAGTCGGGTTTTTTGAAACCTTAAGATGCAATAAGGAAAACCATGTTAGGAACCTGTAAAGGTCAGTCATGTTGAGCATGCTGCTTTTAAAATGAACAAACTAGCGTGCAACATCTTGGAAAGGTAATAAAATCTCAATTTAAGACAAGGGGAGCAACAAAAATCCATGACATGAAAGTTAATCCAGATACAGGGAAAAGTCAAAAGGCATGTTTAATAACTACTGCCATAGAAAGGGTATATTTGGTTTCCAATAAATTAATGGAACTGCAAGTGCAGTCAACTTGGCACCCTATTAACCAAACTATATTTGCCATCTTCTGCAACTTTCATCAAAGGGGTGAGATATTAGACAACAGAGAATCAAATGTTTGCATGCTAAGGCGTCCTACAGGATTAGTATTAAGTAAAAAGTTTGAAGTAATTGAGATCTAAAACAATACCAAACTGGTTCCAACTAATGTATCTAGAAATGTTAATAGCTGGTTCAAAAAATTAAGGAAGATAATGACACTGCACCACCAATCAAAAGGATGTCATGCGGCCAGAGCATCAGTTATAAAGCTGTATTAGAGGCAACCAAAAAAACAGACCTGATCATTTCCTCGAAAAGAGTTGGATATGCTACCATCGACATTGACACTGCCAGCATCCCCCATCTTATCTTGCGGATGAAGATTGTGATTTGAACTCTGTGATTGCTGATTTGAAAGCACATGCTGCTGGAGAAGTTGCTGCTGTGGATTGCTGCTCTGCTGCTGCTGCTGCTGCTGCTGCTGCTGCTGCTGGAACTGGGCTATTTTTAACTACATGTGAAAGGAAGTTTTTTTAGAATTAAAATTTATGAGAATGAAGTAACAACTAGAGGAAGACATAAAAAATACATTTAATTACAGATGAAAAGGTAATTCAAAGAATCATTGAACCTTCATCAGCATATCTGGATCTCCACGAGACAAAAGTGGGCCACCTGTTTGCAAAGGGGATCCACCATTTGGAATAACATCACCAACAGAATTTGTAAGGCCATCCTTTCCAATACTCACATTCCGGTTATTTAAAAGCATTCTCAGCCTTCTACTTTCATCACTAGCAGCTGGTGATGTTAGATTTTGTTGTGCCAGCATAAGCTGCTGGTGCTGTGGTGTTAACATCTGAATTTGATGAAAGGGCTGAGGAGCCTGTATAAAAGGTTTTTGTGGCTGAAGAAGTCCTGATCGAAGTTGTTCCAATCCCTGACAAGGAAGCAATAGGGTTAAACAGCTGATAGTCCAATACGCATACACATTCACAGTAAGCATGTTATTTGCTATTGTGCATCCAAAATTAAACCATAATCGTGCATGTACAATGTAGAATTTTCAGGAACAATTGAACCAGGGAAAACTTACATGGAGTGGCCATCCTCTTAGAGTCAAATTGTTGCCACCTTGATTTGATCCTGAAAAGCAAGGACCTATATGTTTAGCCACGGGCATCTCTAAACCAAACAGATTATAATGAGCCACAGTTTACTGTTAAATTGAAAGATAAAGGCACTAGGTTAAAGATCAAATAGTCTCACAAGTGCATTAGAATGTAATTTGTCTCTCTGAAATCAGGATCAATCAATGATAACAGTGTAAAAAGGGAAATGCCATGAACAAAGCATACCAGGAATTCCTATCAGTGATCCTTCTGGACCAGCAGCTCTTGGATTCAGCACAGGATTTATCTCACTCTTTATGTCCTGATTCCATTCCGGACAAAATTTAGAACAGTTGAATGATCAAGAAAATCTAAAATGATGAGAAAACCCTATGGAACCCATACCGGCGTGGACCCTGACAACTGCTGATTCCGAGCCTGGACCTGTGGGGACATTCCACCAGAAGCACCATGCAACACTTGCCTGAAATTAGGTTATACAACATCAAAAAAAGTTTTGAATCAATTACAAGATTCAACAACTAAATCACAAAATCAATGAGTGTTTATTCAGACATGTATATAATAATCAAGCTTGTGTAACATTAGTTGCAAATTCACACCAACTAGTATTTATTTAAAAGAAACAGAATAATTAACAAGAACTTTGCAATTAATATGAAATACATAAAAATATCATTTCAAATGCTGCATAAAAACCATTTGTCATTCTAGTTTTTGTTCTAACCACAAGTTCAAGTATATGATTAAGCAATAAAGGTGAATGGAACAGAAAAGCACCCTGAAGGCTGGCCAGTTGCTGCTGCAGCAGACTTCAAAATCGAGGCATTTGGATCCAAAAGATGCCCTACACTCTCACCAAATCTTTGCTGTAAAAAGTTTTAAAGATAATAGAATAAAGTAGTCATGCTTCGAAAAATCCAGTCAATCCACCACTCCTGAAATCAAACTTGAGAAAAAGTGAAATGAGGAAAAGACCAATCACCTACCTTCATTGCAGCATCTGTCAATGAATCCCTCTCCATTGGTAATTTTAATTTTTCCTCGTACATCTTTGTAGCCATTGCATTAGCAGTTGCAGTATTTTGGCGCATGAGAGGATCATTTCCCACAAGCCCATTTGCAGCACCATTAAGGAGGTGGGCACCATCCCTTCTCTGCTGCTGCTGTTGCTGCTGCTGCTGTTGATGCTGCTGCTGCTGCTGCTGCTGCTGCTGCTGCTGCTGTGGAGGTTGCTGTTGCTGTTGCTGTTGCTGCTGCTGCTGCCTCTGCAATAGGAGCTGTTGCATTTGCATTTGCTGTTGCTGCTGCTGTTGGTGCTGTGGTTGTTGACCTTGCTGCTGCTGTTCCCGTGCTTTAAGTAACTGAGTCTGAAGTTTCAATATATCAAAACTTTCCAATGAGTACCAAAAGTTATTACTTCTATGAAATTTGCAAGAAATATTTTAAAGTCCAGCACCCATGTTACAAGAACACCAAATGGCTGATTCAGTTGAGGATTTAAATGAGCATACATATCTAAAAATATTTTACAAAATCCCAAAGAGCAACCCCTGGACCAGCAGTTGGCTGAAGTTACGCCACCACGCTTGCAATGAGTTGTTCATCCAACTACAGAATCAACAACTAGTTAAGATATTGTCGGGCTCTTTGGCATCACAGAAGATTTGGATGCCACCACGATTTATCATACCATCTAGGAGAGGAGTCTAACATTGTTTTCAAGAACAAGGTTTCACTGCATGCAGAGGAGAAGCCTCACCCTTGACTCAGATACTCTGATAAAAGTTTTGCAGGCGACAATAAGATATTCAAAAGAAGGAAGTCATTGATTTGCCACTTCAATGCCTCTTGGACAATCACAACTTTCCTTTTCTCTCTAGCACTCATTGACACAAATAAACCTTAAGTAAAGAATGAGATACAGCAGAAAGTCCTGGAAACAAACCTCAATGTAAGACGCAGCAACCTCTGAGTGCTTCTCATTGGTCCTCGCAATGAATATATCCCAGAACACTGACCACCATTCAAAGAGAAAGCCTCCAGGTGCATCGATAGCTGGAAAACCACGGTAAAAAGTCAAGACCATGCAAGAAATTAAAAATAAATGAATAATAAACAACCGAAGCCAACATAAAGGCTTTCTCTTGCCCTTATCATAAATCCAAAAACACTTACCTACAGGGTCAGATGACACTTTTCCTTCAGCTTGAAAAGCCTGGGCAGAAGCCTTCAAGTCCCTTTTTACCAAATAATCATGGATATACACATCCAACCTGTTATTTATCCAAAAAATTACTCGATTTCATTTATATCGAGAAAAAAAGAAGAAGAAAAAGGCTTCACCAACCCTAACAGCTGCGAACGGAGTAATAAGTACAAACTATTCACCCAAAGCAGACATCATAGTGAATCGTGTGAAGAAAAGTATATAACAAGGACGGAATCCAGACCAGAGATACAAGATTCCCAAATGTTGTAACCAAAAAAGGAAATAAACCCGCAACCCCAGTGATTAAACCTCAAAACTATACAGAATCTTAGCTTATCCACACAAAAAGAAGAATATAGTTAAACGCAAAAGGTATTTACACCCTAAATATAGCAGAAATTCAAATTCTAAAATAAAAAACATCAACAACCAACCAACAGTAAGGGAAACACAAACCCTAAAATTCTAGTTATGTACAAGTAACAACATAAAAGAGCTTCAAAGAACAAAACTTTAGTCCAAAAACAAACATAAGAAACAAAACCCAGAAGAACCCACATGCCAGAAACACCAATCAAGAACAGAAACATGAAAGAAAAGAGCATTAGAACAGAAAAATGTGAACTTTCAACAATAAATAGAGAAAATGAACTTACATTTTATCAGCTTCCCAGTTGGTTTGAGACATGTTTTTGAACCTTAAACGATTGTTTTACTTACACACTGCTTTAGCTCTCTTTGCCTCTAAAAATAGCAACCCAGAAAATAAAAACAATAAATTTATTAGTACAAAAAAAACTTCGCCTTCAATATATAAAATCAAATCACTAATAGAACCCAAAAAAAAAAACAGGAGTGATAAAGTTCCAAACTTTTTTTACTTTTTTAGTGATAAAAAAGAGCAATGAAGAATCTATCAGTGCCAGAGAAATAGAACCTCTAAATTTAGAAAGAAAATTAAAAAAAAAAGTTTTTTAAAATTAATTGAATAAAACCAAACTCAAAAAAATTTTAAAAAAATATTTATGGGAAATCAAAGGAAAATTAAATATCGCGATACCTGAAAACCCAAAAAAGAAAACTACTATATTTTGTTGAGAATAAAAAAATTATCTCTGTAGCTTTTGGTGGATTGCGAGTTGCTGTTGCAGATACATAAGGGCTTTGGTTGGCTCAATTTACTAATAAACCCTTAGGACCTTGTCTAATTTTGTCTGAACCAAGTTTCTGGACAGCTTTAGGGTTGAATGGCTGAAATAACCTTGCACGTTAGTAACGTTTCTGGTAATTTTAGAGCATCATTGTGCGTGTGTTTGTCAAGGCAACGGAGGAGTTTTGTGTAAATTGATTGTGTTAGATAATTGTTACACTTTTCTATGTAGGCACTCAGGTTTTCTTCTTTTTATGAACTAGCCAGATAACTTGGTAATTTTCGTATGTTACCCAAAATTTCAGGCTGACTTCATGTATATTTAGCAACATAGTTATTAAAGAATAGGCTCAAGTCATAAATTAAAAGATTTAATTCATGTTAATCTAGATTGATTTTAGATTTAAGATTCGAAACAATGTCCTGTGACAATAAAAAAACTCAAAAAAAAAATCATTGAGTTATGTGTCATTTTTTTATTGGATCAAACTTGGTCAGCCAAGTTAGTGATTCAACTTGAGTTTTTTACCGAGTCATCTAGATTTTTTTTTCATCAACTTGGACTGGTTCAAACTTTGAATTTTAAGTTGACCCGTTGAGTCGATCCAAGTTCTACAGCAATGTTGAGCAAGGAGCACTCATCTTCAATCAATAGTCTTGGCTTCAATTGTGAAATTTTAAAGATTTTCTGATCATGTGAATTTTTTTTTTTCCATAACATTAGGATGAATTATAATTTTTTTCAAAACATTTATGTAGAATTAAAATTAAAAAAAAGCCTTAGTGTTTTATTATAGCGTTTGAGTGAAAATATTATGGATTTTAGTGATGTTTTTTTATTTTTTGTTCTTCAATTTTATTTTTATTTTTTTTGCTTTGGTTATTGAATATTTTTACAATTTTATTTCTTCACATTGCTTTGATTTATGATTGGGCTTGATAATTTGTTCAATGTTTGTTTTGTTTTAGGTTTTTGCAATCTTCAAAAAGTTATTGCATTAAGAGGATCTTGATTAACAAAAACA
>Ga0307517_10002600_pt1 | contig 28747 bp, 36 predicted proteins | sample 23_EM_MG_FD_194515 | JGI IMG/M metagenome (GOLD analysis project Ga0307517, IMG submission 194515) | Populus trichocarpa ectomycorrhiza microbial communities from riparian zone in the Pacific Northwest, United States - 23_EM | ecosystem: Host-associated > Plants > Roots > Unclassified | place... | reverse complement strand
ATTTCCTTGTGAAGCGAAGAAACATGACGAATTCATGAAGGAAGAACCAAGTATTGTCTGTATATTAGGGTATCGAATGTTCATTGTAGTCATCCAGAAAGAAGGGACGCCCCAGTGCACGGCCTAGTACTAGGCCTTGACCCCCTCCACGCTCCTGCGAAGGCCGTGAAGTTCTAGGTTCGTCTTCCTGGTCTGTTCGACAAGCTCGGTCAAAGCACGTTCCCGCCAGCGCTCGGTAGGCTCCCGCCATCCCCGTCAAGAAAAGCCCGAACAACCCGAACGGCCTTGGAATCATCCATCGGCTCCTTCACCTGTTTCCGGTACGGAGTTGTGTGTGAGAGTAAAGGGTTCTAACCAACTGTAGTAAAGTACCATTCATAACCCATGCAATTGAAGGCGGAACTGTTATGCGACAGTTCTTACTAAAGCAGGCTTCGGGTATGCAATCAAGCGTCGCGCCCTCGGGCTCCCCATAATGCAACCCAGCCCTACCAATGATCCCCAAGATTGACTTGAAGAGGGGGCACCCACGCCGAGGGTAGGGGTGTGCAAGATGGGCACCAGAACAGATTTAGAAGAGGGTTCGTGTGGCTGGCTCTCCCCCTCCTTCCTCCTGGCTAGGCCCTTCTGTTCCGTTGGATGACTTACGAATCGATGGTCGATGTAAAACTATCAGAACGGGGGTGTTAACACTGGGGCCGATGTGGACAGATCCGAGTGAGTTTTCAGTAGACTCACCCACTTCTCGTCCCAACAGACGATATTGGTGCGAATTTCGTAACAGAAAAATATCAGGTCTCGCGATAAGAAGAAAAGTGAGTTCCCCCGAGCGCTGTCCAGCTACTCTTTTTTTTTTTTTTTGAATGTACGCATCGCCAGAGTTCCCGACGATCAAGAACTTTTTTGAAATGTAGCGCGGTAGAAGTTTTGGAAGGTGTTCCCAGCGGCAATCATGCGCGCCTCATCGACGGCCCATCAAATGAACGTTCATTCAAAGGTGCTGCGGTCGATTCGGTATGGGCAAACCTTGGCGTAGGAAGAGTCCGATTCGTCGGAGCCCGCGAACTTCCTCATACTTAACAGTATCACAACCCCATAGCCCTGCGACGAGAGCGCGAGAGGCTTTGGCAAAGCTGGCAGGGGCTTTCACATGAGTCAGTTGGGAGCAACTTGTCCAGCTATTCGCTCCCGAGCTTCTTACTGATCTCCCTCGACTCGACAAAGAATCCTATCCTGATGTTCCAGACATGGTGGAAGATTCTATCTTTATGGTCGGGGCTCGAGCGACCAATGGGCTATCGGGAGTGTTATGGTGGTTACTCACAGTGCCAGGCGAACGGGAACGAGTTCAAGTTGACGAGGACCTTGAGTAGATGACGCCGAGGCACTGGATCCTAGGAAGCTTGCTTTTCCTGGAGAGTAATAGAAGCATAGGTGTGGGTAAAGGTGCTCGGCGTGTCCTGTTCGCGACTTTCTCCGGCGTGGTTGTGCGTCGTAAGCTCGGCACTCAGTGGAGTATGTAGGGGATATTGGTTTTTGGTCGTGAGATCCACGTTCCCAGAAAGAAAATAGGACGATACCTTCATTATCAATGCCAGGATTTGTGGACTCCGAGTGGGTGTATGGGGGGTCCTGTTTTGTTTTCAGTGGTCTCGTATTCTGCTCATATTGGTCCTCTCGGGGCTCTTCACGACGCGTTTGAGGAAACTGGGAATCCGATCGACAGCATGAGTCGCCCTGCACCAGTACCAGAGGATCGTGGCTGAGTGTCTACGGAAAAGAAAACCCGTTTGACGAAGGCGCATTCTTACAGCCGGGACTTTCGCTTTTTGCCTGCAGGTGGCCAGCAAGATGCCTCTTACGGTCGTGCTTCCGAGCTAAGCTTCACAAGTCGGCGACTGCTCCATGGGACGTCCGGGAATGATGAGAATCGGGGAGCACGGCCGCTAGCCGCACCACCCTAGTAGAGTATTTCCCTGGTAAGTCGTGGTGAAGTGAGAATCTACGGCTGCGGGGGAAAATCGTCCAGGCTGGTTATCATCCACTTTCTGGTCACGCAAACAAAATGTAGCAGGCAGGTAGACGAACCCACTTCCTTCCAGAGTGAGATAAGAAGGGACGGCACCCAAGGATAACCTAGCCTCCAACCATGGGACGTTCGCGTCAGGCATTTTCGACAATCAAAAGGCCGCCGTCGGTCCGCGACCACAACTGCGCAAAGATACAACCACCTGCATAATCGGGCCCGTTCGGGTGATGTGGGGTTCCGAGTCGCCGCTCTCCATCCCCCCCGCTATACGATACATCGCTGCCCATTGGAATATGGTTATCGGCTCACAATTCCATACCGGCTGGTTTTGTGACTGCTGGTTCCCACCCTTGGTGGCGTTCTACATGGTCTACTCCCACTGCGAGTAGGGTGCGCACGGCAGCCTTATCCAGTCCATGGGAGGGGTTTGATACTTCGGACTAGGATCCTACTACCACGCCTAAACCATGCCCGAAGAATGGCCGCGATTGGATCCAGAATAAGTAAGCCCAGCCATCAGCCTCGCATCCCCGATTGGGTGAGTGGACCAGACTCGGCTTAGCCTACGCCTACCCGCCAAATTCTGGACGCTTGGCTTGCTATGTAAGCCCACGCTTATGCTAATTTTTGGCCTGTAAGCCAGAGCTAGGCGTGATTCCCGGTTCAGGGCCTAAGGTATTTTAGCCCAGCGGCCAGATCTAGCAATACGGATTGATGTGGAATGGAACGGGAGGATCTGCGCCGCCGTGTCCACCGACGACCCTTCGTCAAGGGCATTGTAACTCGCTGTGTGTCGGTACTTACCCGGTAGGCGGAAAGTGGGGTGGTCGGCTGATCCGCTGGTCGACCCTAGACCCCCGTGACCAATCGGGTCTGGGTCACGAAAGGGCAGTTCTCCGCTTGGAATTTGGAAAACCCCATCGGATCTAAACCTTCTCTTTCTCTTCGCTACCTCCACTACCCCCTTTATCTCAAGAGAAATGGCCGCTGCCGCTCCGACTGAATCTTCTCAGCCAAAACTCAGTTCTACCAACCTCATCGACCTCGAGTATCAATACGCAGCTCACAAGTGAGTCATCCTCGCTTCATTCCTCAACGCGGTTCTCACGAGAGTCGGAGTGTAGTTATCACCCTCTTCCGATCGTTTTTGATACGGCAAAAGGAGCAAAGTAAGCTTATGAATCCCACCCGCCGGCGACCCGGTCCCGAAGGTCGTGAGAGCTGACCCACGATGTGCGCTGCTAGGGTATGGGACCCGGAAGGCAAGGAATACATCGACATGCTGTCGGCGTACTCGTGGGTACACATTTGGCCACATATCCTACCCCCGCAACTCACGAAGCACTCGTTTGTAGCGCCGTTAATCAAGTCAGTTCAAAGCGGAGATGTGATTAGACAAGTTAATTAACAACAAACCGTTAGGGTCACTGTCATCCAAGGCTCGTGAAGGCCTTAACGGACCAAGCATCCAAGTTGACCCTCTCGTCGAGGGCCTTCCACAACTCGAGTTTCGGGCCATTCGCCCAGAAGTTAACATCTCTCTTCGGGTATGGCATGGTGCTGCCGGCGAACACTGGTGCCGAAGCTGTAGAGACAGCCATCAAACTCTCTCGTAAGTGGGCCTATGAGAAGAAGGGTATTGAGGTAGGGAAGGCCATCGTGTTCAGTGTGGAGGGCAATTTCCATGGACGAACACTCGGCCTCATTAGGTAAACGACCCTCTGGAGCACACCGATACGTAACCCCTGACTCTGTTTGTTATCCCTCCAGTTTGAGCACAGATCCTGACAGTCGGATCGGTTTCGGGCCTTATCTTGCAGGCGTCGGACCCACATATTCCGACGTGGATTCAAAAGAGAGGCTGATCCGATACGGTGTGATTGAAGATGTCGAGCGGGCCTTGGAAATACATGGAAAGAACACTGCTGGGTTCTTGGTCGAACCGATTCAGGGTGAAGCTGGGTACGGATGTCTTTCGTTCGTCTTAACCACCCGCCCTTCTGACCTTATCTTCCTTCAGAATTATCGTACCCCCGGCTGGGTACCTCCAAAAAATCAGAGAGTTGTGCACGAAGCACCAGGTGTTGTTGATTTGTGATGAAATACAAACTGTAAGCTTTTCCACTGCGTCTGCGGAACTTGAGTTGATGGGCTTTTGTACGCAGGGCTTGTGCAGAACCGGTAAATTGCTTGACAGTTACCATGAGAACGTTCGTGCGGATATCCTTTTGCTTGGAAAGGCCCTCTCTGGTGGCAGTGAGTAGGGGTTGCGCATCGTTTCCCGTTTCACTCAACCAGACACTTTACCTCCAGTGTATCCTGTGTCTGCCGTGTTGGCTGACAAGGATATTATGCTCTGCATTCAGCCTGGAGAGCACGGAAGCACGTACGGGGGGTAGGAAACTTTCCATATGCACCCGCCTCCACTTTCTGACGCTCCAAACCATTCACAGAAACTCACTGGCATGCGCCGTCGCCACCACCGCTCTCGACATCCTTATCGACGAACGTCTGTCGGAACGCGCAGAAGTCCTCGGAGAGAAGTTCCGTTCTGGGATTCGCGCCTTCAACTCTCCGCTCGTCAAGGAGGTCAGGGGACGCGGGTTGTTGAACGCGGTGGTCATTGATGAGTCGAGGAGTAAGCGGGGTAGGACTGCTTGGCAGTTCTGCCTTTTGTTGAAGAGTAGGGGTGTGCTCGCGAAACCCACCCACGTCAACACGTAGGACTTCATATGTCCACCTCTCTGTGAGATCTCTCTAACTTTATCCATCTAGGATTCGGTTTGCTCCTCCGTTAGTCATTGAAGAGGCTGATCTCCAGAAGAGCATCGAGATCATTGGGGGGGCACTCAACGATCTCGACTTGGTAAGCATCTGATTCTGCCAACCGCCCGACAACCCGAGCTTACGGTTTCAAATTTAATAGTTGGATGATATTCCCGGTGACGCATGAGCGAGAGGGGGCACGAGGAGCACGTTTCCAACTAACCATTTGTACGACCTATGACATTGTCCTTTCTTGAAATACCGTCCAGCTCTGTACCACATATTTCCGCGAGATCTTGAAACACTATCCATGGTCCCGATCGAGAAAGCAGTCTTGAGTTGCGAGTGGGAACCGCGCTGGACGTCTGTGATGTCTTAAAGATTAAGGAGAGTGACAACCAAGTGATGACATTCCACAAGGTCGAGAGGGATAGAGAACATACACATAGAAGGGTACACAGTACGTGCGTGTGAGCATAGCAAAAGAAATCGGGGAAAAAATAAACCAAAGTTGAGAGAAAACGGGGAAACAGGCATGTGGTATAGGCAGAAAACAAATACAAAACAGATTGGATCGCACGTGTAGAACGTGAGTGTGCGTAAGGTAGCGATAAACCGAAAATAGATTGGTCAAGGGTTGGAGAGTGGAGGAGATGTGTCGCAGGGTTGGAGGTTCCGATCAGAAATCGAGAATCGACGAATATATAGGGAATCGAGCAACAAAGCAGGACGAAGGCGTAGAAAATATAATCGTGAAGCGGCATATGAGGGGCGCGAAGAAGCCGGAAGGTCGTCTTTATCGTTGGAATCAACCAGAGACGTGAAGTCCGCCGTTCTGCACATGTTACGGTCAGTCGTTCACGGGAAGGGGATAAGAGAAGGACTCACAAGATGATCCGAAACGGACAACGCGTCGTGGTCATCCCTGGGTCTGTGTTCGCTATCGTGCAAACTCGCAGCGTCGTGGAAATCACCTCCAACATCACCTCCGTGGTGACTTCCCTCACGCACCTCCGCCGGGTCATGGTCGCCTGGAGGTTTCTCTTGCGGATCGTCGTATTTCTTCCTATCACGATCCCTATCCTTTTCACGATCCCGCCTCTCACGTCGACGTCTCCTACGCTCTTCCGAATCCTCGTCATCGTCATCTTCGTACTGCCCCCTGCGTGACGATCGGTGTCGATGAGAGGAAGATCCGTGGCGGTAATCATTGTCCCTGTGTTTCGAGGAGCGTTCTCGTTCGCGTGAGCTTTCGCGGTGGCGGTTGGATCCATGTCTGTCTGAACCTCCAAGGTCGCGACGCGAGGAAGGGGGGTATCGACGATCATCGTACGAGTGGGATTTATCGTGTCGTCTGCTGCTACGGGGTGGATCCATCCCTCTATCGCGCTCACGGTCCCTATCCCTATCCCTGTCCCTGTCCCTGTCTCGGTCGCGATCTCGATGACGGTGAGAGGAAGACCTGTGTGGGCGATCGGGCTGGTCACCACCATCTCTCGAAGACATTCTGGTTTGGATTTGTGGCGGTGGGTAGTTGTCGTGTCCCCTCGTCCGACTGGAAGCGCTTCCGTGTCTCTTGAGCAACTTCGAAGGAGATGCAGGTTCTTGGTGATATTGGGGGTTTTGAACGTCTTGAGTGGGGGACGAGGGACCTTTGTAATGGCGCTCCTCGTACGAGTCTAAGGAACCTTCATGGTGTGGTATGACGGGTGAGGGTGGGGAAGGGTGTTTCTTTTTGTTGGATTTGAAGAGACCTCCGAAGGAGAACCCTCGCCTCCTTGGTTGTGGCTGGGGTGGATGGTAATGTGGGTTTTGAGAATCCTCTGTTGGCGAACGCGGAGCTGCATCAATCTGTGGGAGATGGTGGCCTTGCATGTATCCATCGACGGTCCCGGTGTGTGCGTATCCATTGTTGTTCCGTCGACCGAGGGTTCGTCGCTTCCGGTCACTTTCCGTCTTGTAATACTAGAGTGAAAAGACGCGTAAAGGTCGAGGAGAGGGTTAGAATCGGGTGGATTGGGACGGACTATGACTCTTTCGTGAAGTTCTTTGGCCACCTTCTTGTTGGCCTTGTGTTTTGGAGTTTGCCCCTTCACGACTGGACTGTCCTCCGACAGCGGATCTCCTGCCCTGTCGAGACTGTGGAAAAGTGAGAAGGAAAAGAAGAAGAGCGAGCGAACGGATTTTTTTTACTCGTCCAGCTCCTGTTGACTGCGGTGTTTCCTCTCGTCGTCCTCGTCGTCGCAAATTTCCCACTGATCGAGGATATCCTGGGTTGCCGCAGCGAGCATGTTCTTCATCGCCGCCTCGACCGACGCGCTCTTCCCGGACCACATGGGACTCATCGTGCTTCGCCCTGGTCGACCGTCGCCGTCGTCGTCGTCGAGTGGTGGAGATAACCGAAAGAAGTGTGGACCTGCCTGACTCGGAAACAATGAACAGCCCCAAAGTCGCCTCGTGGCTGATGCTGTCTCGATGATCTCATTCCCGGTTATACCTTCTGCTAGCATATTTATAAGCGCAGTACATCCGAGAATACGTATCTTGTCTATGATCCAGGCGTGAAGTTGCCATCCCTTAGCTGGCAACCCGGGTACTGCCGGGGTCCACACAAGATAGCGGATGATGAAAAACTACCAGGATGGATGTCAGACGGTGGCCAGACGATTACAAAACGCAGTCCCTGGCTACTGGATAAGAACCCGAAAAACCGTGTGCGAGAGTCATGCTCCGGACATTCCTCATCCGTCCACCAAATAACGACCCGGAAGCACGGTCCATGTCCAGACCCAGGCACATAACCCTCGCGCCCACAACCCCACCATCGCAAAACTCTGTGTAATGGATGTTGAACTGCAACGTCCCACATCCACCGTCCCGTCCCACATCGTCTAAGGGTGTTGTGGAGAAAGAAATACCATCACCGGCAGCGACAGCAGACCAGAAGCGATTCTGGGTCTGCCGGGAGGCATCTAATACCATCAGGGAGCGTGATGGTGTTTGGGATTTTCTCCAGCGTTGAGTCTTCCACGGAAGAACCCAAGGGGCCGATCTTCCAGCTCACGAACGTGTCAGTGCCAGCGTCGCGTCTGTACTCGACGAATCGCGCCTCAAACATGGGAGAGGTCGCCTGGGGAGCATCGGTATTGGCACACTCGATGAGGGATACGTGGTATATCAGAGAGGTTTTTGCCGGGCAGCCAAAGAGGCGCCAGGGTAAGAACGTGATCTCCTCCCATTGTTGAGAAATCCGCAAGTCAGAGACAAGCGAAGTCGAACTGGTTGTAGATGACAACTACGTCATGGGGTGGCAGACAGACAAATGAGGCCTTGTGAATTTCGTCAGAGTCTGCGGGATCGATCGGTGCGGAGGAAGGACATACGTGAGGTGACTCCGGGAGTACAGCTCCGATTCTCGTCCTGGGGCAACCCAGCTGGATGATCGCCAGACTTCAGGCACCACCTCCCGGACTTAAAATGCATGCCACGGTCCGCTCTTGACAAACGAGTCGCACCAGGGCCTTCTCCTTGGGAACTCGTATCATCACTTCCGGGTAAATGACCCCACGCTCGTGGTCGATAGAGACTAGCTGGACGCTGGAAGCGAAAAAAAAGAGTCAGAGGACCCACTCCGAGCCACAGCAAGGTGGATCCCTACCTGCAGTTCGACCCCTCTTTGCAGGTAAGGAGAGGAGAGGCCTCGCTCTTTGAGATCAGCGTCGCCCATACCCAACGGTGTCCACCCTCCGGGGTGTAACTGGCAAACGGTATCACGCCCAATCGTCCCCCGCATGTCTGGATACGGTGCAAAGACATGTTGCCCCGCCCGGACATGAACAACACCATCTCCCCCCAGCCAAGAGCCATACCGATCCCCGGCCGTCGAACCACTCAGGACCGTACGCCAAGTGTTCAGGTGGACATTGTACCCGACCCCGCCGGATGCGCAGCTTCTCCTGGTGTATCGTGTGCCGTTTGATCTCCTCCGCGGACAAGGAATGCAGTGGAGGGATCACGCGCATGAGCACAGGATTTCTCATGACGCGATTCTGTAGTTGGTCCAACCACACGTGGTGATCCCTCGTACACTCGCGGAGAGTCGTACATGCCTATGGGTTGAAACAATGTCAGGATGAGTCGATGCGTAATAAAGTGAAAACTGACCATTCCGGAGCGAATCACATCTCTAGTGTCAAGCTTCCGGTAGATGGCGAGGATCTCCTCGGACACCAACTGATTTCGGCGAGCCAGAGCTGGTAGAGCGGACAGTTCGGTTGGTCCCAGGTCCCAGGATTGCTCGCTATTCCAAGGGCACGTGCACAGCAAGGGAACATAGGAGGCCGCAGTGATTCCTCCCGCCCATACATTGTACTTATCTCAAGTGGCGGGGTGAGAAATCGCCGGTGACCGATCACCAGGAGGCGCACGAGGAGTTCGTGCACGCCTCCGGGGCATCTGGGCTCCGTACAATACCTCCGGGCTGGGGAAACACCCCCGTGTCTCCGTTGTTCGGAAGCCGAAGACATTACTGGTGGTCATCTCATTTGAATAACACACTGAACCTTTTGAAACAATCCAACCCTTGCGCATCATGATGGTCAGTCGTTCGGTCGACTTCGCAACTCAGAAAACGCACTGACAACCTTGCTTTCGGCTCCCTCATACTGGCAGGATGCTGCGGATTGGCTGCGAGATGGCGAGATGGTGTCACATGGGATGCAAATCGGAGACTCACCACAAAGGACGCCTTAGGTGATACTCCCTCTCGTTCTGCCAGAGCCACCCCGAGGTTCATCACATACTGGCATCTAGGTATGTTCTGCGATCAATGGGAGTATGTGGCAGCTGATATACTTGTTGATAGACCCGTGCATCCCGGAGCCGCTCGCCGTGAACTACGGATGGAGTCAACGGTCTGGGGACCAGCGAAGTCCGAACTTGCAGAGTGTTCAGTTGTACTTACCAATTGCCTCCCTTCATCACTCGCATTTCGCAGTCCCAACGGTCGGAGCTGTAACCCTCTTCAGGCTCTATCTCCACGCCCTGGCCGCCACAAATCCACAAATATGCACAATTCCGTTAGCCCGCCATATCAGGGTCGGACGCATTTGTTTCTTATGGGGCTAGGTCGGAAGCTCAAAAATGAAATGCGGCGATGCGACAGGGCGGATGTGGGCCCTTGGGAAACCTCGCTCGATACCCATCCGCCGGTCTTGACATATTTTCCAAAAAACCTCCGATCGCAACATCCCGTATGTATGATGAAGGGGGTAGATGTCTGAAACTTTTTCCGAGGCATTGCGGGACGACGGTACCTACTAAAGACGGGTCGGTGGCACGGCGGTCGTTGGGGTTATTTTAATTTGTGACCAGTCTTAACATCTTCCGTCCTCAAAACAATGGAAAATTGGGTTTGTTGCTCATACACCCACCAACATCAAATCCTGAGATACCACGGTCCGTGGGTAATGCGCATTTTATCACAATGGCGAGAAGGAAGACCCCCGCTAAGCAGGGGATGATTTCCCTACGACACGAATAATAAAACGGCTAGAGTTGGCTAAATAATTGTGATCCTATGTCGATGCAGTGGAGGCAGGGGGCGCAAACGTTCCGAAAGGCGACAATAAAGATGGAATGGGGTCGACAGAGGGGATACAGAAGCCAGGGCTTGAGCCGAGCGATAATCTATGGAAGAACCCGTCGGTGTGTACGTGTGGTTTCCTGCGTCCGACACCAATAATTCTCAACCTTGGACTTCTCAACAACCGGAGCGTTGATCCTCTTGAGACTCCAAGCGGCGGTGATCTGGGCCATCTCGACCCGGTTTACGCGCGATCCATCCCGAGAATATCTACAACGACGAACCATCTGACGGTTGCTTAGACCGCGGTGTTTCCCTTGTATACTTCGGTTCAGCCAGTGACAGCTCATTCGCGATCGCCGGAGTGGGAGAGCGACACGCCATCAGATGCATTACCAGATTCACGGGCACTGGTTTAATTCCAGGGTCGGGAGGAGACCTCTTGTGAGCGAGCTCCACAGAATATACCTTGCGCCAGGGTCCTAGCCTCACATTGTCAGTCAACCAAATATCAGGGATACCCTGGAGGCGGAGGGTACACACGTTAAGGATTGTCATCATCTCGCGTTTCTCCTTGTAAAACAGGCCACGGTGGTTTTGCACGAAGATGGATGCAGTTAGCGTATTTGCGATGTAGCCTGCCAAATGTGTTTCAGCACGGGATGCATCTTGTTGGTTACAACCTCCCACCCGCACCGTGTAGACGATAATCAGGGGGGGGGGTTGATTTGAGCCATACTGATGAGATATGGGTCAGGTTGCATATTTCCATGCGTGGAGCTGACCGCCCATACCGTCCAGCCTTGATAACATCGTGGATCCGAGAACGGCATTTTAGTTAGGATCTTCTCGTGCGTTGGGTGCGTGCGGGATCCCTACAGTTCACTTGAAAGGCGTGACTGGAAAAAACCTCTGGCAATTCCAAAGTTGTTGGCGCACATCCATGGGAGCGGAGGGAAGAACTTACTCGTGGAGTGGAAGTGCATCGGTGTCCTCGGTGCGGAGTCGCTTCAAGCTGTCCTTTGCGGACGCGACGATGTGCTGAACCTACGTCACCCCCCTGTACCGCGGACTAAATGGAAAGGTCTGCATACCTCGCGGGAAAGACCGTGTTTGTTGACGTACTTGGGGCCACCCGTTCCTTCCCAGATAGTTGGTCCTCCGTCGGCCCCGACCAGGAAGGAGGGCTGAAACTCACGGTGAATACTTTCCCAGTCTGGGGTCAACGGTTATGACTTCCTCCCTCCTGGTGTCGAAATACTTGGGCGCTCTGCTGAGGGTGCGCCAGGATTCTCCATATGAGTACAGAATGCCGGTGTCGAAACTTTGTGGTCGAAGCTGCTTGGTCCAGGTGATCGACGGGAGCGGGAGCGGATACCGGAGAACCTCCCACCATGTGCAACGGTGGTCGCGTTTTGCTCGTTGCATTCTCGCTCTCTATAAAGGACATCCCACTCGTTCTTGGACACGATCCACAGACCTCAGGAGTAGCCGACCCAGTCCTGCTTGATTCTACACCACGGAGGCACTGGATCCCTCTGGCCGGCCATCTTACTAAAGCCCCCGCGGCCGTTGAAACATGGGTGCTGAACGTTCGTCAGCCTGAATGTACGGTAATCCTGCCACTAGGGTTCCGGCCTTAATATTACTCTCCCATCGGCTTGGGAAATACAGCGCAACGACACGTGTGTCCCTCCCGCCTGCATCTGGGATCCTCGAAGGCGCCTGTATCCCCTGGAGCCCGATCGCTGTTTGTGGTGGACGCCCGATTCTGGTTTTGTGAGGACAATAGCTGGAATGTCAAGTAACCATTCCGTCAAATGAGGGTTCACCAATTCTCATGGTGCCTCTGAACAGTAATGAGTAGGTAAGGGGCCGAATGGTACAGGCCAAACCGCACGTTGTCTCAATTCAGAATGGAGTGGCTCGCGGTCTTTGCACCGTTGAAAATTTGTGGTATGGGGGTGCCTGAGGTGTGCGCCCACCCTGCTACCCGCGTTCGTAGTCTTCGTCATTCCCAACTGATCGCTTGTACCTGACCCACACCCCGAAACCACCACCAAGCTCGTTTTTCCTGCGAACGTATGTTCTCGACCCCACGGAAGACTTCGCATGTTCGCAGGGACCGCAAGTTAAACATCATCGTCCCGCGTGTCCCACTCTACTTCCAATGCCTGTGATCAATGATCTCGCGCAGCCCCACGAAGCACCATTGCCCCCAGGCATACGATATGTACGTACACACGATATTCCGGAAAAATAAAGACATTCACTTCCGGTTTTGTATCCGTGGGCAGCCCATACTTCTTCCCATGACTTCCTTGATATCTTACCAGGTTCCCCCCCTCTCAAATAGCCGAATAAAGGGATAACTGTCTGGTGTGTCGTACCCAATGGCATCCGATATTTTCGCGCTAGCTCCGCAAAATGGCGACCGCCCTCGGTCAGCCGTACCTAGATAGGGCTGCATCATGGTTAAGCCCAACTGGCTTCATCCCTTTGGGAACGACTGTTCCCCCCTACGCCCGCCAGCTTTTCCGTGAACATCCCTCTGCCCCATTCAGCGCTAGGTTTCTTTGTTCTTGTCGAGAGATCTCCTTGGTGGGATTGAATGATACCCACGACCACTGTCACTCAAGGACAGAACTACCGGTGACGCCACACATCGGTCTTGGGATACTGTACCGCTCCTACTTGTGCACTAACTTCCTTAATCGGCGGAGAGAGTGAAGGGCACAATCTCTCGACTCCTTCCGCGTCCGAGCCAGCTTTAGTGCAATGTGCTAGGTACGGATCTAAGAACGCAAAAGTTGTGCCGCCATCCCTGACAAAACTATACCGCTTCCGTGAAAATGCCTCCTCCAGGCCACCTCCAATCACCAAATCATTCCACAGTTCGACAAGGGCGCAAGGGGCACTTGGCACTGTCTGTTGTGAGCATGTCAACCCGAAACGATGTGGCAACAATCGTTTCCATGCGCGTTGGTTTGGGATACATGTCCTTGCCCCTTGACGATGGTTACACACACGATGCTGGAACAAAGGAAAGGACAAGGATGGAGAATGGGGGGATCGGATCGTCGGGACGAAGGTGACGGACCCGTAAACAGCAAGTATGGAGTAGGGAGCATGGGATCAAGCAAGTTGCCAATTGACATTGGATGACGGGAGCAAGTATGCAGACTCGTGAGCAGCGTGATACCATGAGGTTAACGTAGAACAACAATTCTAGAAATGGATTCGTTCTCCTGTTGGCCCGTTGGTGACTGATGAACCCAAAGAATCCTTCCTCCCGCCCCTGCGGGAGGTTGAGCGGTTTTTTGACCCCAAGTGGATTGTGTGTCTTCGGAGTCGGCGGTTGCGGTCTGGGTGAAAGGGGCAAAAATCCCCCTTAAGTCCCTGCCTACATCCATGCACAGTCGCTGCGTATCGACCGAGTACACCCATGATCATTCGGTGATATGACCACGTCGTGGACTACTGCGGCGCAGTGGCATTCCTTGGGGTAAGGATGCTGAGATACTAAAATCCTGAGCTGTGGAAACCGTGAGCTGCCAGCCATCTGAATTGCTGCGATGCACGAGGCACGGAAGCCATCACCTTGGTGAGTCACGCCGTGAAATGCCCGGCGTTCAGTTTCGGGCCTACAACGTAGGTGGGGGAAACGTATCCCAGGAGTGAGAATGCGGCCACCATGGTACCGTTAGCTCGTTGATGAGTACGGGACTATTCACTTTAGATCCGCCCCCACAAAGCGCGGACTCCGGTATTCGTATACACGTGGCTAACTGACGGAACCTAGTCTAACCGCAAATGGTAGCAAATGGCATGCACAGGTCCACTGAGGGGACTTACGAGCAACTTCGGGAGTGACTTGGGTAATACCAGGGTTCTGCTGGTCTCCTGGCATTTCTACCCTCATAACGGAACCACACCAACCGCTCTAGGGAAGACCACGTTAGCCCTCATACGCTCTGTAGATCGGAAGGTACGTACGCCACTGATTTGTAGAGACATAAATTCTGTTGTCTCGTAGGTAAAAGTTGCAGCTTGAAGATGTCTCAGCGCTCCTGGAGGCAAAATTCAGATCAAACCCACTAACGTAAGTATTAAACTGGAACCGGATTAAATCCATAGCAAGGATGATGAACCTTTCCGGTCGTATACAGGTCATGACGGGTTTACAATCCGTCTCCTACTCGCGCCCACATGACGCCACATTTCCTCATTCAGGGAGGTATGGAGACTGAACTTGACAATCAGTCAAGGATCATTTCTGATGAGATTCTACCGTAGGAGATAAACACACCAATCCGCCTCAACGAGGAACGTGTGCACAGGGGAACACGCCTCGGTCGTAAAAAGCCCACGATCGAGAATGCAGCTCCGTGAAATATCCAGACCCACAACCACTGTCCAAGAGGAGGTTAGAGCCCCCAGCGCCAAATCTCCAAAAGGGGTAACAAGCAAGGGGGAAAGACCAAGTCTTCTTTCCGCGGTTCCTGTAAATCGTTCCCTTGTTTGTCCGGACGAGGTGAACCGCGTCATGGTTCGGAACGTACCGCCGGGTCATGAACCTTACCTCCTAATCCCTTCACCAAAACAATGGAATCACGGAGCCAAAGGCCGCATACGGGCGCCGTAGGACGGACCTATGCTTGCGGTTAGCGGCATGTAAAGCGATCATTAAGGTAGTCAAGAACCAAAGGGGCGGTGAGGTCGATTTATTTCATTCATCTTGTTGACCTGCATCACCCTCCCCCCTGCCGCACTCCACAACACGTGAGAGGGTTGGCAGTAGGAGACGTGTCATCAAACTGGAGGCGCCCTTCCGAATGTGGAGACAAATTTGCGGCCTCATAATGGCTCGTGTTCGTTGTCGGAATGGAAGGCGAATGTTTTGTCTTGGCCTGACGATGTCCGACTCGGCGTCGAGTGAATCCAACCATAGAGCAATTTATGCTGGTTCACCCTGTCTCACGTACTCCCGCCGGGGTACGAAAAACAGGCAAGACGCCCAAGGAACGGGACGGTATCTTTTCTCGAGTCGGCACGAAATCCTAGGAAGCCACCACATGCATGGTATTATTAGCAGAAGATATTAGGACCGGCCGGGATGGACAAGGTGCCATCGAAGGCGAAGAAGAATGTCAGCTAGGTAGGCCACACTAACAGTGTCACGGGAGAAGTCTTGGAACCCAATCTACGCGCAGATCGCCAACGTAGGTGCGTGGTTTCGTCAAGGCATCAAAGAACCCTAAGACGCATCGAACGTTCAATATCACCTAATGGATAGGGGCGCAGCGGAGATGAAGTGATGGCCTGACCGTTGGAGGAGTGACCGCAATGCACTGGTTGGCGTATGGTATGAAAAACTATCGGCCAGGGGCAGAACAAAGGAAGTCCACGCTATCGATGCGGACACATCATGATCCCTCCAATCGCGTAAAACTTACTCACTGAGCACTCCTGAATGAAGATGGCGACCCTAGTATACAGGTTGGCAAACTTGTACTTGCCCACGAAGCCGTCAAGGTTAGCTCACGCCACTGCCCAGGTGCAAATTATATTATACAGATGAGCGGTTTGCGCCTTATGCAAGTGATGGCACGCACCTGTGTCCCCTATACTTCTGATCTCATTGACACAAGCGGTTTCTCCAAAATGACGTTGAGCATCTTCTCGCGCTGCACGTGGGATCGGTCATGAAAACCTACCCGGGTGCTTACGCGAACAGGAAGCGATCAAAAGATTCGCCTTTACTGCTATTGCCAGTACCAAGTGGGATGGTGAATTTCTCAGCATCCTCGATAGCGGGTTGGCTGGTAGTAGACAGATGATACATGTATCAGTCGGACAGGCTCCCAACAAAAATTGCAACGAAAATGGAAAATCACCGCTCACGTGGATGGACAATAACAATCGCGCCCAAAGCGTAGCCACGATCCACACCTGCCAGCAAGGCGATCGTTCCACTTAGGCACATAGAACGGAAAATACCAGAATCAGGTATAGTCGCAACGTGTGATGTGAACGATCAAAGGGTTGTATCCCACAGGAACCGACGGCGCCGGCGGGCTGGAATCCCTCATCCCTCAAAGACTTCACGTAAGCGGCAAGGTTCGTGGCATTCTGGGGTCGTCTGCGCTCCCCCCCCACTCCATTCCTGACAATATTGCCTGCCCTGATCGACCTTGGGTGGAACCTTATCTATCGGGATGCCCCTGTGTGACTCCATGAGTTCGGGCATAAACATATGTGCATTGAGAGATGGAGCTGCGATATCCGCATCCTGTTGGGTTTATGGCGAAACCTATGGAAATCTCATCGATACTTGAACTCATCTAACCAAATTACACAAGGTAAACGCACCAAAAGGTGCCTGAACCAATACGACCATGCACTCATATTCTCTGTGACGTACACTTGATCTACACTCCGGTGAGGCTGGTATGATCCCTTGGGAGGTGCGGTTGGAGACTACGTATGTCATGCGGCGCGCTTTGTTGTATTCCTCCTGGCAGATTGGCGGGTGGGGTGAGGGCACGAAGAATGGGCAGGGGTCCAGGTATATGTTATCGATTCAACGATCGTGATGTCTGGGGGTCTGACGATCCCTCCAGACGAATTCACCTAACACAGACAGTGAAATGCGGGCAATATGGGAAGGGGATAACGGGGACGACTGTTGGGCTATGCAGTATCAGGATGCGCGAGACCCCCGGAGTGCGCGAAGTTGAACGCGTGGAATGTTCCAGCCGGCGCCGTATCGTGGTTGACGGCCGCCAATCATGAGGCGTGGAGCCGGGGAGGGAGGGGATGACTGTGCATGAATTGGACAGTGAAGCTAAAAACGCCGCAGGGGTCAGGACGAATCACAAATCTGTCGCGGACGAGACCACCGTTCGACAGGTCGACGTCACTAAACAGATAACCCCTATTCCACCATGAGAGAGCGCCATTGGCTCGACAACCTCGGAGGTTACGAGAACAAGTCGAGCCGCTATGATGCGGCCAAGTCGATGGGGATGTCGAGGAAAGGGAGGAAGTAAAGTGAGATCGTTCAAAGGCCAGTGAAGGCAGCCACCAGCCAGGGAATCGGGATGTGTTCGGGCGTTTTCTCACGACCACTGCCACCTCCCGTTCCGCACATGGCAATCAGATCAAGGGTAGGCAGCCAAGCCTGGCTTCGTTCGGTTACCGGCACCCCCGTACTTCTCCAGCCACCGTCCAACAAACCGCTCATCTTGGCGCCGGGAAATTCAGATAGAACTCCGGCGTCAAACAGCATGCTCAAACCGTCCATCGTCGCTCTCCTATCGGACAGTTGACTCATCACAACGCTCTGACGGGCCCCTCGTTGTTGATCAAGTCCTAAAGCGAAGAAGATTTTGCAGATCATGGACAGGGTACTATCCTCAGTTCGGTCCCATACTCCGGTGGTTGGCCATACCGATGATTGCCTCTCAAGATCTTATCCTGGAACCGACGTTAGAACGCCGAAATTAGCGAGGGTCGAATACCAGGAACCCACATTCAACTATCGAGTTGACCAAATACCCTACGCCCTTCGCTCTCGAGAATGGTAGATAAGGGGTAAGAGTGACATTGATGACCTACAACATAGCCTAGCTGATCCTGTCACCTATCCCTACCGCTCGAGACACACAACACGTGTACGTACCAATCCCAACACGTGGTACAATGCAAAGGAAGACCCATTGAGTGCCACACGAGTGTTCGCGTGCAATCCATACCGTTGAGTTGAGTGCCTCGATAAAGTTTCCCACAATCGACCACTCTAAACCCCACCCTCCCACCCTTTCACTCACCCACACTCCTCGGCTACCTCACCGAGCTCACACATCCTCCGGGGCCTCGACTTCAATCTTCTATCGATGCTCGGTTGCCCAATGTTCAAACGCCCTGGCACACATATACGCATTCAAGTTCTTGTCACTTTCCCACTGTGCAGTATCACCGGAATCTATATAATCACACCCACAGCTATGGTTGTCCATACCAGCACCCTGGGTGAGCAATCAGCACACACCGGGTTCCAGGGGCTCGAGAATGGTAGGTCTATAGTATGCGTCTTATCTCATACATCACAATATAAACTGCGGTCTTTCCGACGACAACGGATTACACACCCACAGTATTATACACCTATAGTCAGGATAAGCGATCGCTTTCAAACATATGCCCCACTCCCCCATTATCCGGTGCAAACACAAGAGTGAAACTCGCAGTACAAACCACGGTACCGTGATGCAGATGATTGCAAAGTGGCAGTGTCATGTTGTAAATATGATGTCGCGGGTCGTTGAAAGAGGACAAACAAACACACCGGCCGAGACCCCGCCCAGGAGGCTTCACCCCTTCCATGGCACGTATCGAGGAAATCAAGAAATCTGCGTTGTGGATCAATGAAAGGGTGCACCCCTCCTCGAAAAAAGTAAATACGTAGCGGTGGGTAACGCCGTCATGTCATCTCGGCCAAATCGCACATAGCCAGCCGTTCACCGAAGAAGCAGAATTCGGGAAGGCGCACCCATCATTTACATTCGCAATTCACAAAAAAAGCGCGGAGTGGGCGCGACGGGATAGGAACAGCCCCTGATTCCTACCACAACTCGTAACGACCTAATCCCAGGCCGATCTCTTCACACAGCTGGTGAAACCGAAACAGCTGCCCACCATCTCAGAACTCAAACAGCGGATCGGTGGCAGTTAGACTCGCCGGTGACTGTAACACCAGTAACTGTCACGTCAACCCCTTCCCTCCCCCCTCCCCTCAACACAGGAAAGATAAAGCTAAGCTAAGATAGCAAACCATGACTAGATTAAGCTCATCAGCACAGCCGGAGTCGAATGATCCACAATCCAGGGTGGTCGGGGGTGCCAGCATTTGATGTCGATCAAGCGGATTCAGTTATCGCGGAAAACGGGTTAGTGGGCGGGCGTCCGCACTCTGTTGCAAATCTCCAACTTACGCAGGGTACACTCACCCGGTCTTGAAAGCCGTCTACTTTCGCACGGGTAAGTTACTTCGTTATATCACCTTGGTTGGTGACCAGACCGAGTGGGAACCGGTCACGTACGTAGTGGAGACGTCACCAAAAACGCCCCGAGTTTCGGAATGGTGTGCACTCATCACCAGGAATTGAGACATATCTGCCCGCATGCCATCACTCGTGGGGTTCCGGGCTGCCCAGATATCCACTTAATAATGAGTTCAGCTTTCGATCGGGGGATGGCGACACAAGGGATAGGATAGTAACCCCTGAGCCGGCGGTCGGGAGTTCGCGGTACACCACATCCACAAGCAACTGACACAACTACACCGAACGCAACCAAATGTGTAGTAACCTTAGCCGCATTAGCTGGGTCGCACAGCGGAACATAGTGTTTGTGATGGTCCCTAAAGGACATGTCAGAACGTAGATCCTCCTAACAAGAAACTTTCCCGAGGTCCAAGACCGCAGGCGGAAAAAAAAAGTGATTGAATCTTTTCCTGACAATTAAACCGGCACGTTCTCGGCCGCTGCGTCTCGAATACGCGGATGTGCAAAAGACAATCAGGGCGGTGCATGAGACGCATCAAAACCTAGCATAAATCACGTGCCTTTTAGGGGCGTTTTTATCAGACTGGGAAACCCACGGGGAGCGTTAAGACGTTCACTGACCCTCGCAACGACGCATTGGCAGAAGCAACTCGCCAAAACTTCTGGAGCGGGTCCGCTAAGCAAGAGGACCATTAACAGGTGCAGATGAAAGACGAAAGTTGGTGATACCCTACGGCCGGTATTCCGTTCCGTAAATGACGATACCAGGAAAGCGACGGGCTTGGATGACCAACGAAAGTTCACCTTCGCGCGAAACGGAGTGAGAGGTCTGTAAATTGAGTGCGAGCGACTGGATAGACCCGCACTTTTTCACCAGCCAGTCTTGACACAACCCGATAATAAAAGGGAACCGCCTGACGATAGATGGCGGGAGAGGGTCGAGGCTTGCCCAGAGATGGAAAAGAGTCGGGGAGGTAGGACAAGAGGGGGATGGAGTTGCTCGTTGCACCGCGATCAGGAACGAACAGTCAACGTCCCTCCTCGCTGGTGGACCCGGAGCAATGGATGTCTCACGTGTGTCATTGAAGCCGGGGGTGTGGATGCTGGCCGAATCCCTTTGTGGCGGTAAGCCGTCAAGCAGGTCAGGTGAGACGCTTACCAATGCTGTCCACGGAGATGATGGTTCGAGTCGTGTCGACGGCGTGTAATATGCGCCGTAGCGTGTTGGGGGCAGCACATACACTGGAACCCGACAAACGATCCACATGGTACAGATAGGAACGCTGGTAGATGATCCAAAAACGGAGAGAGGCAAGGAGATAAGGTCAGGGAGGGGGGTTATCGAGCGCCCGGAAGGAATAAAAGGTTGTGGTGTAGGCGCCATGCATAGAATCGCTGGCGGCCGCGATTACGAGAAGAAGCGTCGGAACCTGAAGTGTGGGGTTGTGATCCCGTCTGTAGTGATTGATAATGTCTACCGGGATTGATGTAAGACGGAATTGGGCCAGAGCTCCAGCATCCAGACTTGGACAGTTGTTAGGTTGTGAAAGAGATCAATGACGGCAAAAGCCATCTGTGTCAGGCCACTACTATATAATTGACCTGGCGTGGGGGAGGCTACCGAGAAGAGAGCGATCAAAAAGAAGAATCATGTAGTTTGGACTTGAGACGTCACATAAAAGGCTAGGTGTCTGTTCAAGTATCGGAGGTCAGGTCGGAATGCGGTGCGCAGCGCTCGAGACGTCATGTCATCCGGTATGGAGAGGGGGTATGTGTGATCATCAGCTATGAGCGGTGACAGTAGCGAGGATATGGTTGAGGGCAAAAGAGGACTGGATGAGGGGTGGCTGTGGTAGGCAAACTGGTATAGCTCATTCCATTTTCCACTTAACGCGTGAGGAACTCCTTCCCCAGTGGTGTTTCGGGTGACCGACGGGGTGAGAAACAAACGCATGCCATCCGGGCCGTACCCACTCCAACATATGAAGTCGAAGCAGGTTGTTGAAACGAGGAAGCGCCGGCAGGAGCTATCCATTGGCCGTGTAATCTTACGCTAGCGTAGGAGAAGACCGACTAAGGCGGAAGATAATCGTGAAACATGGCGCAAAAGGTGGCCGACGGGATGGCCGACCGAAACACGGGAGTTGTTGAGGCGTAGATGAGAAAGGCTGTACTGGGCGAAACCAACGGTTAACCTGGGGAGATCACGGGGGTGGCTTAGGAGGCGATAACCTCGCGTGACTAGTCGTTTGCTGGATGTTGTGGAACTGATATTGTGTGGATGAAACTCGACTGGAGGTGGAGGTGAAGAGGGGAAGACGAGGAGGCGATCAGAGTGTTCCAAGCAGAGTGGAGTTGGGGCGGGGCAGAAAACAATCGCAAACATTGAGGACATTGCCAGGATGCATCGCTTGCAAGAGATCGACGAATTCGTCTCGTGGCGGTGGACGACTACCCCGGCAGCATCAGGTTACAAGTCGCCATTCGACCAATCCATCATACAGATTACGTGATGAAACTCGTGGGAATCACTCCCGGACATATCCATTCAGAAAACCAAAAATTCGAGAATTTCCAGTCAACGGAAATTGATTGGAATTAGCGTCCGTCGGTATTTCTTCTCCCGTTTCTCTTCACTGTGACGCATCGAAGCTTTCTCTTCCAGGAATTCGGAAAATAAAAAATAATTTCGCAAGAATGTTGGACCTCCTCCTCTTCCTGTTCGGTTATATAAGCTCCCTTTCACCTCATTCTATCCGCTCGATAACCCCTACCCTCCTCTCCCCCCTTCCTTGACGCCATGCCCGCCGTCGCCCGCCCTCCAGTCATCGTGGCTAACGCCAAACCACCAGTGCAAAGGAAGCCAAAGGGTCCAGGTATGCTCGCTCCCCCACTCAACCTCCCCCTCCTCCCTTGCTCACAAACATTTTTAGAACGCAAGTGGACCGGTCGTGAAGACGAAATTCTCATCAGCGCCGTCACCACATACAGTCCGTTCATATCTTTTCATCCCGTCCTCTGGACGCCTCTCACCGCCGTCCACATTCTAGCCGCTGGTGAAAAGATCAATTGGATAAAGATAGCCGAACTCATCGAGGGTCGATCGAACAAGGCTTGTCGCAAGCGCTGGATCCATTCCCTCAATCCCACGCTCAGAAAGGGGAGATGGACGCTCCAGGAAGACGAACTGCTCTTGAAGGCCATTCGCAAGCACGGTCACTGTTGGCATAAGGTCGCCAAATACCTTCCCGGCCGAACGGACGACCAAGCCGCCAAGCGCTTCCGTGAGAAACTCGACCCAGGCATCGCCAAGACCCCCTGGTCCGAGGAGGAAGATAGGATCCTCCTCGACATGTGGAAGAAGGTTGGCTGTAGATGGAACCTTATCTCGCGAGGTCGGTTCTCCCCTTCACAGGCTGCATAGTGGCGACCGATTGTTGACCGCGACTGTGCACACGAACACTTACAGAACTCAACGGAAGGCCCGCCGTCCACTGTCGCAATCGCTATGCTAGCCTCAAACGTATTCAGAAGTCTTTGGACCCGGATGCCCGAGGCGAGACGCCTTCGAGAACAGCCCCTTTCGTGGACCCCACGAATGTAATCCTTACCTCATTCCTCCACAATTGCTCGTCTGACCCGTGCCTCACAGACGCCGAACCTCTCGACCCCCTCTTTGAGTCCAACTAGCTCACCATGCTCCACTCCTCCCCGCCAACTGTCACCCTGTTCTCCCTTCCCGGACGCCAGGGACACTGATTTTGCCTCGAATGTGGGCTTCCCCGAGCACGCCGACGGTCAACTACAACAGATCCAGGAGATCAATTCGCTCCTCATCGGAGGAGAACAACGTGGTCTCTCCCAGCAATCTGTACCAACACCCTCCCAGACCCTGTACAACTTGCGTCACAACGAATCACAACCACACCCTTACCACAGGGGTTCGGCTCACCTCGCCAAACTCTCGTTCGCCGACCACCCCGACATGAGGGTACTATCTTCCGGTCGGACGGGTCACACTCGTGGGGCTTCCGCTCCTCAACTTGGCTTCCATGTTTCGGCCGCGACATCCCATCCTATGCCAAGGCACCTTCCATACCTCTACTCGTGCATGTACTCGGAATGCTCTTTTGGGAGTAATAACTCATCGGACATCGCCCAGCACTTGGCGGTTGCTCATCAACGACCCGATGCTGCCTCTGCCTTCGACATGTCATCATCGTTTGGCTCTTTCGCTGGCATACCATCATCACGGCCGGCAACATCCGATTCAGACTTTTCCAACAGTTCTGCCGAGCCCATGTTTGGTTTCTCCTCTGGCTCCACCTCTCCCTCAATCTCGCCTTCCGATGACCTGAGGTTCGGATTCTACCAGGACGCCAATTTGGCGAAAATGGAGAGCTCCGCGGCAAGCGTTGACCTTGTGGTCGGCTGGAACAACCCCGGGTTCTTTGACTTAGACCCGATGGGCGGGTTTGACACCTTTGCGAACGCTACATCATGTTGACCCTGAGCTCCTGGTTTACCCCAGTGCTCAATCTCCGACTTTCACGAAAACCATCCTGGTCACGCTTATTCCCCCCTATTGTTCACCCATCAACAACGATCGCACATGAATCGAAGCGCCTGCCCCTCATTATCCTTATTTTGTTCTCCCCTGTAGCAGAAACCGACTATCCCCGCGGCAGCACCTCGTTTAGTGCCTCATACCGCTTTAATTTCCTCTCGTCCCCCCTCATCTTTCATCTTGGCCGGCTGATATGTCCCTACTATTACCAGACACTTTTTTCACCCCATTATGTTTCTTTTGGTGCACCGACCGGACTTTCTCTCGTGGTTAAGATTAGACAATGGTCGATAGGCTCTTCCCTCCTCGTATTGTTCTTGTAACAAGTTGTACACCACAACGACACGTACGATGCTCTTGAAAGGTTTCCCACCGCGTATGTAACAGATATGTATGATAGGCCCTCTCTACTTGAATGGTTCCCGTTTTGTTCCTGTTCTGTGTGGATCGACTCCCGGACAACACACGTCGGTGGGAATGACCGGGCCGGGTGTTTAAATAGCCGGGGCGACGCGAATCGTGCGGCATCGCTGGGTCGGCGTCTCGCTCTCTCAAAACATTGTTCCGTTCTTCGAATGCACTTTGATCATCTTCAGCTGTGCAGTTTCAGCTCTGACGCTCATGTCAATTTATCAGATCGGCAGCATCAAAGAACAGCCTGTGCCGGAGGTCGTTCGGCGGTTGGATGGCCGGGAGGGTCGCCAGGAGTGCGCGAGTCTCGTGGGGGAATGCTAGGAGGTCAGCGCTGTTAACCACCTCTCCCTTTCGCATCTTTCTAACAACGCTCGTCCATTCTGACATCCCCGATCCAGTTGAACCGGGGAGATGCACATACTGCGCTCAAGCTAGGACGAATATGATCTCCGGGGATACCACCTGGTCATTTTTACCTTTTTTCCCCTGATACGCCTGGGATATTGTGGATTTGTGGCGAGATCACAGGTTTCTCGCGGTGGACCGCCAGCTGCGAAATCTTAAGGGCTTGATCCCGTCTGATCCTTGGTGTTGTTACATTTCTACTCGGCTCGCCACCGCTATTCTGTCATATCCCTAGGCCCATTCTGCACTTCCGTACACCCAGCGCATCCACCCTTCCATCCGTCGAATCATTCACACGCGATCTCAGGCCTTGCGGGGTTCTCTAGCGCCGGCATTCTATCCAAGTTCCACCCGTCGAATTACGCCTCAGTAATTCTCCTCGTCCACCCGTTCGTGCCTCGTGTACTTTCCGGGGTGGCGTTTCCATACCGTCTCCGACGTCGGCGAAGGGAATTTTGTTCTCGCTTCTCGTGTCACTGCCCAGACGGACTTGGAGGGCGTGCCGTGATAGAGTCATGGAAGGCGACCACGGTAGGTACATGAGGCCGAATCTTCGACCCCGTAGTGAGTATATCGATGCTTAACTCTCTCCCCTTTTTTTTCATTTGACCCCTGCGAATCTGTCAACGTGGGTGGATTCAAATCCAGAAGTTGAAGCCACCCCAACCTGCGATTTAGGCATCAAGCGACAAGAACGGCCTTATGGGGCGGCAGGGGATTCCCAAGACCCGGTCGTCGGGTACCGCTACACTACCCTCCCATTATCCATCATCAGTGGGTCTCTCTCACCCTTAGCATTGGGGGCCGTGTGATGTGTTTCTTTTTTTCGCCCTTCTCTCTCTCACACACTGCGACCGATCCATTCAGGTGTGAATTATCTCAGGGTCACTGTATGCACCCATCGATTGTTCACATCGTGTCCTTTCCCCCCCTCTGCTGATCCTCAAAATTGGGGCTAGGCACAGGTTCTGATGGTCAGTCAAGGTTCGGACCTTTCAATTTTATGTTGGAACTTATACCCCTCTCTTGCCCTGCCTTCGATCGATATCATCCGTTCAACCCTCTCTCTCCGATGGAACAGTCCGGTCAATTGCAGTTTGCCCATCATCAGGGCCAATTGATGTTCGGATCGTTAGCTCCGCCTGGGACGGCCTCGCTCTCACACTTCGCTGGCGATTCTTGAGTAATACTTGGGCTCGTATGCTTTCAACTGTCTTCGAGATCAAGTGCCCCTTGTTCTACCAAATGATGGAATTAACACACACAATCTCTCGCCTTCCGGGTGGCTGGGGTCGTCGAAGCGTAGATCGTGTGGCGTTTTGTTGTGTGCAACGTTCCTTTGTCCTGCCGATTCTCCTGCCCCGCTACTTCTGCCGCATTGCGTCGATCCTGTACACCTTGGCTTCACTTTTCGGTAACTCGATAGCTTTGGCGGGCGGCAAAACGAGTGTCATACAACCGTTTGAAGTTGTCCTCAGCTGTCGGAGTGGGGGGGGGAGGAAACAAGGCGTTCCAAGCTTCAAGGTCTTGAGATGAGTCACGCTCTCACTTCGTGTGCATTGTTTGATTTAATAGAGGGGGGGTGTATTCACGTCTTTGCGACGGAAACGACCATTCTTCAAAGTGTTTAATGATTTGACGACGGTTCGTTTCTTCTATGATCTGTCCCACTTTCATTGACGGCTCTCGTCGCTGATTGTCAGATCGGGTTTAAACTGGCGAGCAGAATCGGTGCGGTATGGATCTTATCATTGCATGCCGCGGCTTTCATTTTGTTTTGTGGCTGAAACGTAAGAACCGGCTGGCAATAGAGATTCGCGATGGACATCTAGTGGGTATCTGGCAAGTCTGATGGAGGGTGAATTGTCCGGCATTTGCGCCCCGTGGTCACTATCTTGGTTAGTTTGGGTTGCCTCCCTCCTCTCAGTAGAGTGACCTGACAGGGAAGTCGAAGGTCGTCGAATGTGTTGCTGAGTAGGATCATGGTGTAAGCTTATCGGTTCACCCCCCAGTGGCTCGCCCCCTCTGGCCGGGCACATCTCAAGTCTCCCCTCTAATCCCCTGGTGCCGAACTGGGCAGACGGTGGCGCGGGATATGAATGTTGATTGCTATCACGATTTAATATTGGATGTTCGAGGTGAATGTATAGGTAGCCGGCTGCCGACTGCTGGGTGAGTACCGAGTGGCAAAGAGGGGTATACTGGAACCGGATGGGATGGACTCATCGCGACTTGGTGGACCCTTGCTGTGCGAAGGCGATGACGATTTAGGAAATAAGGTAATTGATGGATTGCTGGAGGGGAGAGATTTGGAGATTCGAAGCGAACGCTAAAATCTGGAGGAATATCACCACTCTCTCAATCCAATCCTCTCGATCGGGGAGATCGTCTCCGCTCGATGACCGGATTTCTGCGTCCCTTCTTTTTTCGATCTGTGTACTCGGATGACTCGGATGTAAGCGGCATTTAATCGCCTTTTCGCCCCGCGACATCGTTCCGCTTGACACGTGGTGACTTGCTCCCGTCCGAGTGAGTCGGAGGGAGATGAGGATAAAACCCACCCGGACGCTGACGTCCGGGGTCTACGGGCGAGTATTGAGAGTATGTGCCTGTTTTCGACTCGTAATCCGAATCGCCATCGCCGCTCATTTCACTTTTGAAACCCGGGCATCTTTTCGAGTTTATTGCTGGCCGTACGCCGGAGATGATGCAATAGGAATCACAGATTTGTCACGCTGGGAACTTGAACTGAATTTCTCGCTTCTCGTCATTGGGAGGAACTGGAACCGCCTCTTGACCACGTATTCCTCGCGAGGCCCTTGGTGGGTAATATCAAGCGCACAATTCACTGTTTTTCAATCACCCGGGCTTGTAAGGCACCGGGCACCCAGAACCGCCGGTATATCCTTTCAGTTGGATTCCAGGCCAGAACATCGCCGTGTCAGAGCTGATAAGCATCCCCGTCCCTTCCGTCTCTTCGGTGTGTACGGACGAAGGCTTCTTCACTTCCTTCTTCCCGTCGGAGAGCCTTTTTGTGTAAATCGTACGCATGTCTTTGTTTTTTTTTTTTTTCCTCACGTCGGTCGGTTCTTTGTACGTCATGCGCCTTGTTCCCGATCTGATACGGCCGCCTTGATGTCTTCGCTCGGTCTACACTGGACGCATCCATGATGAAGTGTCACCGTCCCGGAACAGCAGACGGAGCAAATGGATGACGAATGCTTCGAGACTCGCGAGAACCTTCAATTGTTTTGCCGCCCCCCCCATCCGATGTCAGAATGGTTCTCAAGCAAAAGGTAGAACACTTACCCATTTCCCACCCGCCAACGAATACTAAATTGAAATCGAAAATTTCCAAGTCTCCCGCACACCCTCAATCCGCGTGGAGGGGGAACGGTGATGCAGAGAGCCCTCCCAGAAGCTTTGGCATATTGACACACCCACCAAGGTGCCGGAGTTGCGTGCCCATGGTCCCAATTTTGAGAGCACTCCTTGTCCGTTCTGGCCATCAGTAAATCGTGGAAAGTCTGATATATGCTGGTGATCGAAGTGCTTCCCCAGCAAGGGCTTACAACCCGTTATAACCCGTTATCACTCGTTGCAACGAGTTGCAACTCTCCCGGGTGGCGCATAAGGCTGGGTTATGTACCGCGATACAACCTGTTGTAATCCTCTACGGAAGTGGCATGATGTTACAATTGTTTGCCGGACTTTCCACGATTTGCTGATGGCCTTGTAAGTTGGGCGGGATGTTGACTTCTTCCTCCGTTCTCGCCTATGTGCCCATTGTGACCCTATGCCCTGTTTGACATTCGTAGGTCGTCCTTTGTTGCGTGGCCTCCTCGCCATTCTTGGACCGCAACACATGTCTGCACCACCACGCCCCCGACCACGATGGCTCTAGACTACAGATG
>Ga0307517_10002599_pt1 | contig 28755 bp, 43 predicted proteins | sample 23_EM_MG_FD_194515 | JGI IMG/M metagenome (GOLD analysis project Ga0307517, IMG submission 194515) | Populus trichocarpa ectomycorrhiza microbial communities from riparian zone in the Pacific Northwest, United States - 23_EM | ecosystem: Host-associated > Plants > Roots > Unclassified | place... | reverse complement strand
GAGGAAGTGGTTGACACCGAGAAGTCGATACCCACCCTGAAATCTATCGAGATTCTTTGAAATACGGTTATCCCGACCAGGTTCTAGACGCTTGTTATTGGAAGGGACTCCAGTGTACGATGCAAAGGAAGGAGTATGGTAACAAGATTAAATTTTAAATCTACTTTGATTACAATACCAGTGTAATACAATATGTCCGTCAGATTCTGATTTGTGGCAATGATTGTCAAAGCAATGAGGTATGAAACATAAAAACATGAGGCAACGTTCGCCCAGGTGCCAGTTCGCGAATATCCGATTGGAAACATGATTGGAAGGAGAAACAATTTAGTTATCACCCTCTGTGGGCACCGCGTCCCGCCATGTTATTATTATTGGCTTGTCGAGATTGTTGCTGCAGCCCAGGCGGAGGCTGGGAATATCCTTGTTGGGGAGAATATGCCTGATTCGGACCCGGCGAGCCCACTCGTCCTTGAGGACTAGCTAACAAATTCCCACTCCCTTGTCTCGCATGTTGTTGTTGCGGAGAGTAAGCTTGGTATGGGCCTGGCGACCCCGCCCGTCCTGGAGACGCCGCTAAAGGACTTCCACTTGCTTGTCTTGCATGTTGCTGTTGCGGGGCATAGGCTTGGTAAGAACTCGGCGAACCCGATCGTGGCGACGCGAGCACATTCCCACTGGGCTGTCTGCCATGTTGTTGCGGAGGGGGAGAATACGCCTGATATGGTGACCCCGCCCGTCCTTGCGCAGCTAGCATGTTCCCACTAGCTTGTCTTGTATGTTGCTGCTGAGGCGAGTAAGCTTGGTAAGGCCCAGGAGAAGGTGACCTCGATCCCAACATATTCCCACTAGGTTGTCTACCATGCTGCTGAGGTGGGTACCCCATCGCTGCATGTGGACCAGGTGAAGGCGTCCGGCCACCACCCACCAACAAATTTCCACTCGTCGAACGTTGGTGCTGGTGGTCCTGCGTAGGCGTGAATTGCGACAACTCCGAGTTCGGGTACGGGCTAACCGGCGACTGGCCCGAATTGCTCAAATTCAGATGCAACTGCGAGGTCGAACCCTGATTCAAGTTCTCCGTTGACATATACGCTGGACTTGGGGAATAACTTCTACTGTCCTGGCCTGGCCGGTGAAGTGGTGCAGCGTCTCGTGTGCTATAATGCGACGAGGCAGGTAGGGAAGGTACTAGCGATTGCTGGGATGTGAAGCCCTGCTGATGCATCGCCATGGAACGAGGGCTGAGGAGCGGTTCTTCTGCCGTGTCGAGACGCTTCAACTCAATTTCGTGTTCGGAAACTGAGCCAGGTCCATGAGCGAGGTATTTATCGTATGCAGCGAATTTTGATGTTGAGTTGTTGTAGCCTGCAGGATCTTCGCCGAAGACAGTTGTAGATGCGATTGAGCGTGCATCCCAGTCGAGCTCGCCGCGGTCACGTTGGTAGAGAACGGGATCGTATTCAAGATGTTCCTGAAGGAAAGAAAGAAAAAAAAGAAGTTCAGATAATGACAACGACAGAATAAAATAAAAAGAAACACACCTGATCAATTGCTGCAATTTTGATACCCCCAGGTACAATCTGGGCCTCCATCCTCTGTCCACCATACTCATCCAACTTGGCATGGTCCTTCCCAATCTTGCCCTGATATACCTGACTCAACAAAGGCATCATATTCTTATGCAGCATCGGCGTAAACAGCTCCGCATGCAGCGCTGGATGCCCGAACCTCTTCTCCAGCCTGTTGCTATGGTTATCCGCACGTTCCGAGTGGACCTTGGCCATGCGGATCTCCTCTTCAGTAGGTGTGAAGTAGTTGAAAGCGGGAATGTAGACGCGGTTGATATAGATCTTGAAGGCAAGGATGAAGAAGATCGGAGGGACGGTGGATATCCATTGGAAGGAGCTGAATTTGTATTGGAGGCCAATGGCTAAATCGTGGTGTCAGACGAGCTGCAGAGGAGGATATATTGTGACTCACTGAGGATCATGAGCATCTGCATCAGTAACACACAGAATAAGAGGCGATTAATGACGACATTCCAAATGCGCTAGCAGATGAATCAGCCTACGTCTAAACCATCAAAAGAAAAAAGAAAATAGGACTTACACCTCCACTTTCGACTTTTGAGATGAAGACGAACATGAGCTGATACTTGTAAACCCACGAGCTCATCCAGAACACGATCGCAGCAGCCAAAACGACCAATGGGGCGAGTGGCGCAAAAACCAGGCCGACGGCACCCATGAACAACTAATTAACGAATTCAATAAGTTTCCTAGCATATTCCGAATGCACATACAATATTGGAGCTAGAAAATAATATCAGCAACAATCACAACTCGAGAAATAAAATAAAAATTCACTAATAAACAGCATACTGGAATTCAGGTGGTTGGGTCCACTCTCGGATATCACGAGGAGTTCGCCCAAAGACACTGAGGCAACATTAGAACCAATGACGACAAACGCAGACAACCCAACGCACTGAGTCTTGAAGGACAACCACACCAAGTTGATAATTTGAGCCAGATCGAAGACAACGAGGAAACCACGGAGCCTGAGGGAGACTTCTAAATCCACGTTCCCCAAGAAGAAATGTTATCACATACGGGAAAAAGGTCAACCAGTAAGAGGCTTGATTGATGTACGTTTGATTGATGCGTTCAGGCAATTCTAGCCAGAGGGAAAACGAGGAACATTGTAGCACTGGCCGAAATAATAATAATAACCAATGGACGTACCATGAAGGTTATCTAAAATTTCCTGGAAGCTCGCCTTCTTGCCGATCTGGACCACAATTTGTTGGACAGAATCTAGAAAAGATTAGGTTACCACACAACGGAATTTACACAAAGAAAACGCACTGAAGATAACACCAAGAAGTGTGAAGATGATCAACTGTGAGATAATTAAGAAGGTGAAGTATCGGGCGACGACGGCACGGTCAAGTTTCGAGTGGGTAAGACCTCCCATGTACTGTTAAACGTTATTAGTTGACCTTGTCTCCCACATGGCACGAAGGACCAACTTTGGTCAACCACCGCATGATGATGGGCAAGAAGAAACCGAATATGCCAGAGATCGCTGGTGGCAAGACACCGGAAACAAAAGTAAAGGAGCCAGGCGAAGCATCGGACCACGCCTGCAAGAAAGGGACATATGTCTTGACCTATTAGTTGGACTTGTCAGCTACTGTTGAAGAAGAAAAATCAAACAGCCCACAGAATCCAAATTGGCAAGAACAGAGATGATGAAGAGAGGCACTGTGTTGAAAAAACACACAACCAAGAGCCACACAAAACCGAGCAGTCGTTTGTGCGCAAGCTCTGCATCCGATCTGTTCATGTTAGTCCAAATCTTGAGGACACCAAATCAGATCACATTCCAACGAAAAAAATAGAAGCGACGTACAATGTCTTTGGGATTCGGGGCAAGTTCAATTTCTACTCCTTTGGGGTGCTTGCCCGCAAGCATTTTCGCCACGATATGCGCGTACGGAACAGCGGCCATACTTGCAAACCCATAGTTCTCAGCCTTGCGAGTGTCGATCTGCGTACGATATTCCTCGATAGCAGCTTCCGTGCGTTTGAGTTTGATTGTGTAGAAATCGATAGCATCCCTCTTTGTTCCTCCCAGTCCACAAGTACCGCCAACCCTAATCGTCGGCCTCTTCGCCTTTATCTTCCCTCCCTTGAGGTACTTGACCAGGATCTCCTCAAATTCGCGGACCGTCTGGTTATGATAGTCGATCAACTCTGGCAATTTTCCGACCTTTCTGCCGATATGGACACTCGTCGTGGGGTAAGGAACTTTGACTGTCGCGAAAATATTGGTGAGGCCTTCGTCGCCCTGCAACTTTTTCGGAACGCGTCGGACTTGCAAAGTGCGAGCATAGAACGACTGGAGGTACTCTGGCGATCTGAACCATGTATGGCGCAGTCTAATCATGGCTTTCCAGTGATAGTTAACGCAGAAGATGATGAGGAATGTAATGAGGTAGAAGACGACGACATGCGCGTAAAGGAAGGTTCCAGAGACGTCGCGGATGGTGAGCATGCTTAGGATGTCGCGTTTCTTGGGTTGGACATTCTTCAGATTGTAGATGACGTTGACAGGGATGAGGATACCGCATGCGAGAAGGGTGATGCCAGAGAAAAGGGTGCGCATGAGGCGCAAAAATCGCAGGAACGCGACAGCATCGAGACCAATCTTGTCGAGCAGTTCAGGCTCTTTGGTGTGTAAGAGTGGAGGCAGCCAACCGAAGATAGAGTCGGAAATACGGGGTGGAGGTTTTGCACCTTCGTGATATTTGACTTTTGGCTCATAGATAATCTAAAAGAAAAGGCGGAGCGCGTAGCTGTCAGCGTCGTGATGGAAAACAGGGTTCATAAATATGACATGGCAGGGCTCCCACTCCAAGGGTAGGATATGTACCTTATTTTTCGGACGAAGAACGTTGAACAAGAGGATGGTGACGACCTAACAAGCGACGGATGAGAAGGTGCTCCTGAACCCTGCAGGACAATACTTACAGACACAACACTCATTAGCGCAACCTGAGAGCCAACCGCGGCGGGCGCCAGCGTCCGCGCATTGTCGTTCAACGTGTTGTCGATGATAGTACTCATCGTGGTCGGTCAGGAATTATGTAGGGAGCGTATCTATGTAAAGGAAAGCCAGCCTGGTGGGTGTCGTGAATAAGGAGATAAAGAGCGTGACAGGCTGTGGAGAAGAGAACCAGCGAGAGTGCTGAGAGGAGCAACGGTGGAGAAAAGAAGGGATACAAACAACCGCTTTCCCCTTCAGGTAACTCGGTCACAGCACTTCAATTGTTCAAAATATAACATTATTTCATTCACCCTCTCCCATCAGCGAATTGAGCACACGGCTGATCTGCCCAATTGCCTCGCGTACTCTCTCCTTCTCGTTCTCATTGACCCTCCGCATAAACCTCCCCTCGAATTTGTCAGGATGAAATCGAAGAAATGCCTCCCGAAGCCGGTCTTTCTTCTCCTTCTTTAAGCTTAAATTTTTCGTAGCATCGGCCACCTCGGGTCCCACCACCACATGAGGCGGCAGCAAGAATGATGAGATCGCCTCCGCCGTCAATTCCTCCACTCCTGTCCTCAGTGACGGCTTATGGTCCCCGCCGTGGCGCTTTTCGGCTTTTCCCCGGTGCGCGGCCGCGATTGGCCAAGGGATATCGTCATACCCCAATGATCCCTCGGATCCTCCGGGAACAGTGGTTGCCACCATAGCCACCCAACGCGTGTTGTACTCCTCACGGGCATAATCCAGCCGTCGCGACTCACGCTCTCTCTTTTTTCTCCGTCGTTCCTCTTCCGCTACCTGTTCCATCCGGGCAGTTTCCTCCCTACGTGCTTTCTCCTCTGCCCGCCGTGTGGCCTGGGCTGCTTTTTTCCGCTGTTGTTCGGCGTACTCCTCTGCATGCGTCTTCCTATGATACGAAAATAAATTATCAGATCGTGTCCGCAGTAAATTCAAATAGCCAGGAACACAAACCTATACATCCCTGCCCTGATCCACTCCGCGTATTCCTCTTCGTCCATGTGTCGTGGATCGAGTTTCAGCAGCTCGTCATCGTCATAGGCCCGCGCCTGGCCTTTTAGTCCAGCACCCGATGACGATGTCCGCCACCGCTCAGGCACCGGGGCAAAGTCATTAAACCTCGCCTCTACCGAATCTAGCCTCTCATCGTCCCCCAGGGCATCGAACATCTTCTCTCTAAACATCCGCTCTTCTATCTCGGCTTTCAGAGCGTCGTAATCCTGAGGTGGAGGTATATGGGATGACGACGCTGCTGGTTGTGGGCCATACTCCATTTCGTCTTCGTCGCTTGACGCCCACTTTCGGGAGGGGCCATCCCCATGGACTCGTTTGGAGCTCGAGCCTGCTTGAGTTCCATTGTACCCATCGCTTTCCCTCTTGCGCTTCTTCTCTCGTCTACGTTCCTTCCTCAAACGATGTTGTTCTTTCTCCTCCGGAGTGCGTTTCAGCTTCAACTTGTGTTTCGTCATTTCAGGCGAGGTGGTTACCCAAAGGCCAAGGACGGTGCATGGCCACAGCCCACTGTCCCTGATGGTAGGAAGAAGAGGAGAATGTTTGTTTGTTTTCGAGGCCCGTTACCAAATAAATTTATAGAAAAGGAAATTGTTGCCTTGTTCGTGGAATCTCCCAATTCGAGTTGTGCATCGAATTGGCAATATTGTCTTGCTCATGTGCTGCGTCTGTAAGAAAGTGAGAAAGTGAGAAAACGGGTAAGAAAACATGGGACTGACAGAAATCCTTCAACTCTTCCTACGAAAAGGTGCAATAATTGTCTTCCGTATGGGTTCAATAACGCCCCGCGAAAACATGGGTGACAGATACATTGATAGTCCAATCCGAAGCGGTAGCAATGCCTAAAATACCCCCAAAAATATAAGCAACATGCAATAGACTGTAGAGTCTTGCCCCTTGGATTACAGACCTTGGTCATCCCATAAGCAAACACCACATTCGCCACATCTCCTGCAATAACATGACCAGAAGCCTTCGATGCCATTTTCTCGACATCATCCACCTCACCAGGGGCACGTTTCTCGAACCCAAACATCCCATACCGCCGGCCGATGCGGATAGCCCAGCGGTCGCCCTCTTCCACCCATGCCTTCACCTTTCGTTTTGCCCAGCCAAACTCCGAAAGAGATGCTGATGGACCACCATCAGCAGACGCACAGGAAACGTTTTTCTGGTCTTCGACTATAGCAGAGACGACGCGTTCGCCGATACCCAGGGTGCGCGCGCCATAAAAGATCCCTACGATAGGAACGATCGCAGTCAGCTCGTGCAGGATACCAAAAGATAGCACAAGAGAAGGTAGAGGAGTGCCGGTGCGTGCAGAAATAGCGGCCAGACTCCTCTTATACGCTGCAAAGCGCCCAGAGGGCTCAGAGGACATGGCGGAAGAAGGTGAGGAAAGTGTGGGAAACCTTAACCCTAGAATAAGTCGCGAAAAAGTTAACTCTCCCTAATAACTTACTCTTATAACCACCTAGATTTGTTGGCGAGTTCGCGTGGGTTCCTAATGTTCTCTCAAGTCGTGCGCAACCCCCGCCATCTTGCGCCATGCCGGTCGTCACTCCGCCAACATTTTTTGCGACCCGTCAGACTCGCTTCGACCTCAGCAGAGTCTACCTCGAACTCGACCGACCCCGTTCCTTCTCCCATTTCAGCAACCAACAAGAAAAAAGCAGGAGAAAGTCACCCGGTTACTAGACGGACGGCATATCTTCGAACATGGGAACCCGTACGAAATGTCGCCGACGCATGGGCTATCATCCGCGTCCTTGAGCGAAAATACGGGAAAATCCTCACAGCTCATTTCCTCAAGGTTTTATTCCCTCATTTCATCTTCCTTTGAGCAACACTCATTGTTACCCTATTTCCTTATAGGACTTTGAAAATCCCTCCAAATACCAGCTTATGTCGTGGGTCATATTTGAGGACCCGGAGTCGCTGGCTCGCATACCCAGAGCAGGTTTCAATTTTACCATCCCTTTGCCAGGGATCAACAAGCCAACGCATGAGATTAGCATGGAAGACCTAGAACAACTTGCAGTGACAGCGAAATATGAACCGGGCTACCAGATACCTACACCCGAGCCAGGGACTGAGAAAGTCATTGGCGTGAAAATTACACCATCAGGTTCGCCCTTGCTTTTTTCGTATGCGTTGTCAATGAACTAACCTCTTTGGTCTATTTCCTGAAAGATTACGAATATAATGCTACCTCGTACGCTAATAAGATCTACCAAAATTCCAACTTCCGCACCATGGAAGCTTTCGTCGAGTGGGCAGGCTTCAGCCCATTAAAACCCATCCCGCCGCGCAACATCCAAGAACATGAGCTCTTCAGCAACAAGACGGGTGATGAACAGATTCGGATGCGTGCAGCGCTCGGAATCGCCGCGCGTTATACCTCCGTGTACAATCCAGGTATCATTTCCCCTGCCAATACGGAAAAGACATCGAAGAGTGTGGGAGAGGAGCAACAGAAGGGGAGAAAGAGTGAAAAGATGACAAAGGCAGAGGCGTTGAGAGTGGGATCGGAGTCACTGGAAACTGCTTCGACGATGACAACGACGACACCAGCAGAACCCTCACGAACACCCTCATCCTTCTCACCCACCGAATCAGCAACTATCGAACAACCACCCCAAAGGCAATCAGAACCTACCTCCGCCCCATTAACCCCAGAGCAACTCGAAGCCAAACGCGTGGCAAAGGAACAAATGGATTTGGCTTTGGACTTGGCCAAACAGCTAGCAGCGCGTACCGCTTCCGAAAGAGAGAGACGGAAGCAGCCCAAACCGGCAGTCAAATCAGCGAAACCCAAGAAGAGCAAGAAGGGTGGTGCAGGGGGTGCCGGCCCTCCACAAGGAGGTTATTTCTATGATTTAGAGCCAAAACCCACAAAGAATGCGACCGTAATGGATCGGTTGTGGGGATTATTCGGGCGGTGATTTTGGTGGCAAAACCGAGACTCTCGGTTGGATCCTTCATTATTATATCTATTGACAGCGATAATACATACATAGTAGGTCATCAAAAGTATCAACGCGTTACAAACGCGGCGTGTCTGGAGGATGAAAGTCGCAAAGTCACCCTCCCGGAAAATCCGTCTTGTACCATGTATCCCGACCATGATATCATGAAGATGGAATGGCGTACACTTTGAGTACGTATTCCTGGAGGATTCTCCAAAGGATTCGTCGTATAAATAAGGGACCATGTTGGTCGCATGGATTTGGAATGCAAGTCGGAGCCTCAGCGTCGAGGTATAGCAAAATCTTAGTCTGGCTTCGACTTTTTTGCTATCATGGCCTTGACAGCCTTAATTGAGTTTTCCCTGGCTTGAATGAGACGTTTGGCTTTGGTGACATCCAAATTTTTATAACCCGCCTTTTTCGCTTCCCTGTTCTGCGAGGAAGGTGGACTGGACAACTCATTGCTAGGTGTTGAGGTGCTGCTGGCATCGTTCTCTGTCGTTGTCGTTGTCGTCAAGGAAGCTAGCTGTTCACGATGTACAAAGAGAAGATCGTCCAGAGTCCGGAGAGTCGTGATGCAGTCCTGCAGTTCTTCGGATTTCTTGTATGCTTTACAAACCTCGGTGGCGCAGGTTTCAATATGGGAGAAGCGAGCAGGGCCTAGGAGAGTTCCTCCATACCTATGAGTAAATAAAAGGGAAGCCAAATGGAAAGAATAAGAAAACCAAAGCAGAACATGCAAGAGAGGCGATACTCACCACCGGCTAACAATCACCACCGCATCAATGACCGCCAAATTCTGCATAACCTTCAGCACTTTCCCACCCGCCCAACTCTCACCGTCGTCTTTACTCCCTTGCACTAATTCAAAGTCCTCCGGGCCTGCCAAACCAGTCCGCCCAGCCTTGAGCACCATACACCTCCAGGCGAAAATATCGTGTGTCGCCTTCCTGGCGCGGTGCACGACGTGCTTTAGGTGGCTCATGCGCGCTTTGGCGTCATCTGGTGTGGTGGCGTGATATAAGTTGGCAATGAAGATGGAGCCCCGGTCACGGATCTCCTGCGAGATGTGAAGAGGTTCGGGTTGGGGACGTTTGGAGGTAATAAAAGCATCAAGGCTGCCGTCGAGTTCTTGGGAGAGGAATATTTCGGATTGTGACATTAGCCACTATGCGTGTAGCCCTCCATTTAAATATTATGAAGGTAAGTTAGTTTGAAACCACAAGGGCCTAACGAGAGTTCGTCTGTCAGTGGGGTCATGTGACTTTGGCAAAATCTCCCCGTCAAAATAGTCCGGCCCCGGCAGTGATAAGAACTCGCGTTGCGCAGGGACCACTCGATGATGCAACAACGTTCTCTATTGGTTCTCTGCAAAATGTAATTTTTTTACTACGGGAAAGTGTAAAAAGGTACGAAAGAAACTTTATGGTATTTTTTTCAAAAATCTTTGCAAGCGACAACACCTCCCTGTTACTTACGTAACGTATCGAGTCTTAGAGGCTACGACGTCATAGGCTTGCGGTTATAAATTGATAGAGGGAGCATGTAACCGCAAGTTTCGAAGACCATACGATGGGTAGTAAAAGAGGGCCCGAAACGCCAGCTCTCCGGCCCCCCATCGTTAGAAGAAGAGATGGAGTGTTCGGAAAAGTCTACCCGGAGTCAATGAAAACAGTACAAAATAGTGCGTAAGACTCACTAAAGTCGTCAGCGTTCTCAGCACCCTCCATCTTGTTCAGATCTTGCAAGTCTACTCGAGAGTTAATAAAAACAGTACGAAATGGTATGCAAGACGCACTCAAGTCGCTATTATCCTTCGCGCCTCCCATCCTGTTCGAAGCTTGCTTCTCGGCGGGTTCGTCGGCGTTGAATTGATCAAACGAACGTTTGGCCGACGGGCCATCATGCTTATCTTTATCGTTACTGCTATCGCCACTGCCGTCACTGGGTCCAGGCAGCAATAAATCAAGCCCAGAAAGCTGCAAAGCCAAAAGAGCGCGAATGTCCAGAGCAAGCCGAATCTCTTCAACCTCTGATTTAAAAATGTCCCGGAGGCAAGAAAAGAAGGCTGTCAGAATCACAGGAAAGGCAATCGGAAGGCGCCAAAGACGTCTGTGAACAAACTCGGGGTTGGAGGGAGAAAGGGGGATTTGTCCAAGAGCAACAGGGACAGAGCAGGACGGAAGTGCGATAACATCGAAGATGCGAGCGACATTTGGATCTCCGGGAGAAGTGCCAGGTGGGGCTAAATTGAACCCATCGGCGCCGAGTATCGAAAGGTTTGGTTGGCTACAAGTGAGAATGCGGTGGCGATCTTCTTGGATCGGCTGTAAGACGATGAGGGAAGAAAGTGAGACAAATGGAAGCATTGGCTTCACATCAGGCAAGCTGTCAAAGCGACCCTCCAATAGCATTGAATGTATCTAGGAGGTAGAACGTCATAACAAACCGCAATTTGACATCGGATGTTAATGGTACCTCATATAGTGGCCTCCGCTTTTTATGGAGCCTCGCCAGCAGATAATTCTTATACCACAAAAGAACCTCTTTCGCAGGAGATAGTACAATGTGCCCCGGGGTGAAAAACGCCAAGTGACAAGTAGGGCATTCTGATGGACGGATGAATTCACACTCTCAGATTAGGCAGAAGTGACCGCACTTACGGACCATGCCATTGATCTCAGAAGAGCGCATATATTCCTCCTCTATGAATCCCAGGTCAATTCCAGTTTGCAGCTGAGTGGGTCATTGTAGTGCCTCGATAGGAACAAGATTGTGACAAACTTGTATTTCGCCAAAACTAGCCGCATCGAGAATATGTGCATAATGGCCACCGGATGGTGGGAGTTCCATGAGACAGATGGCGCATCTTTTCTTGTATGTGGTGAGTAATCTGTTTCTAGTTGAGTCAGTAAAGAGATCGCTCGGCATGATGGATCATGGATCATGGTGAGTGCTGTTTGCTCCGATTTATCGATGACTTCAGCACTACCAATTTAAGTCGTGGACCGGTGGACCTTTGTCGTTGTTTGTTACTAAAGCTGATGGACTAACGCCTGCTCACGATCTGGGTAACACCAAAAACAACCCCCTCAAGATTGTAAACGACGTCGGCACACCTCAAGACCGAAAATGGGCTCCACTAGGTGAGTTATGTGTTCCAGAGGGATGGTCGATGATATGGGAGGATTCTCGTTCGTTCCGGTTCTGTGGAAGAGGGTGGATGGCATGGTGGAAGCTTGGATGACGGATATGCAGCGAAGAAGGATTGCCGGCTCTCCCAGATATCATATCCCTGTCCCTCTGGATTTTACATGTTGTGGACTATACGCTGACATTTTGATTGGATTTACAGATTGTACAGCAAAGGCCGAGTTCTGGGCCACAAGCGCGCTAAGCGCAACACCCGCCCCAACACCTCGCTGATACAGATTGAGGGCGTCGCTACCAAGGAGGATGCGCAATTCTACCTAGGAAAGGTGCTTCGGGTCTAATACATTATAACCTGGAATTTAGCTCATTACATTTGGGAATGTAGCGCGTTGCCTTTGTGTACAAGGCCAAGCGGGAAATCCAGGGCTCAAAAGTTCGAGTGATCTGGGGGTGCGTACTATTACTTTCTATGTATTGCCTACCGGTGCTTACGAAGTATTTTTCATTTTGTTCAGACGAGTGACCAGACCACATGGATCGTCAGGCGTTGTCAAGTCAAAATTCCGAAGCAACCTCCCCCCACGCGCATTTGGTGCTAGCGTCCGAGTCGTACGTTCCTAATTCCATTATCCGTACATCTGTGATCCGTCTAACCTCACTTTCCTTCTTCTAGATGCTCTACCCCTCAACCATCTGATTCATCTTTGCACACTTGGCTTTCTATCTCCCTCCTTATCCTATGTTGCAATATGACTTGTTTGCATGCACCCTTGTGAATATGATGAACAAAAGACGTTAAATTCTCCTGACAAAGTCGTCGTAAATGCAGCAATGTTTACCTTTGTCATTTTAGGTCCTACCTGGTCCCGGATTCGTTTTCTAAGCCTGATTGGTCCGCACACGACAGCATGCTGTATCATTACAAGCCCTTCTCAGAATAATCCTTTCTCCAGCATCCTTCAAGGATGGAGCTGTGGTCGCATGCGTGGGTTTCCATAGAGTTGCTCGACTTTCGAAATTTCCACACTCAAACTGTTGTTAATCATATGAGTAACTTCGAAGGCAGACGTGCCTTTTTCTGCAAAATTCTGTACACATGAACACCTGCTCACTATTACTTGAATGTATAAAGATTTGAAGAAAAGGCGCTGGAATTGAGAGGTTTTGTTGCTCTTCACCGCCACATGGGGATACAAGTTGCCCAGCCGAGCTCAGCCGCCGGTAATAAAGGTCATTTGCACCCGGATCATCACCCAGTATGAGCCCCCACAATCCTTCACCCATTCTTTCTTGCCTTTTGACTCCATAGATTTGAAAGAGTCGTGATGTTCAACCTCTCGCGCCAACCTGTTTCGAGCATGCTTCGTGTATATGGCTCTGGAAAATTGGCGAGCGGGTATGCTCCTTCCGCGAGGCGGTTAGCGTCTGGTACGTGGGGTAATCCTGAAAAGGCGATAGTTAAACTTATGTTTATGAATGTCTAGGTTACGCGAAGTATAACTGGGAGGCAAGGGTTGCGTGAACTCGTTGAATATGTTTTGAATTAACTTGCTCTTTAGGACCCGCTTAACCTGGAGTCTCTGTTAACAGACGAGGAGATTGCCATTCGGTGCGTCGAGCTCATTGCTTCGACCTCATCAATGAGCTTAATTCATGACACAGGGACACTGCTCGTGAATACTGCCAGGCAAGCCCAAACGTTCGAGGATGTGCCCGGTTGGGTTTTAAATTCCCTTCCACTGCTTAGGAAAATCTCATGCCGCGCGTGCTTGAAGGATGGCGAACAGAAGGTACGGAATCTCCCCGAACACCGAAACGATATCGCAGCTCAGATACACCTCCAAGAATTCAACCGTGATATCCTTCCTGAGATGGGCAAACTCGGCTTGCTTGGACCGACTATTCAAGGGTACGGTTGTGCTGGAACGAGCAATGTTGCCTATGGTTTGATTGCTCGCGAAATTGAGAGGTGCATTTCGTGTTTTTCTGCCTTGATAATTCACGCTGAAGTCTTTCTCGAGGGTTGACTCGGGATACCGCTCCACGGCGTCTGTTCAATCTTCCCTCGTTATGCATCCCATCTATGAGTTCGGAACGGAACCGCAGAAGGAAAAGTACCTTCCTCGTCTAGGTAAATAATATACCCCTGCAAGCCATGCTTGTCGGCTTATGACTTTTGTTTGCAGCCAAGGGTGAACTTATTGGCGCATTCGTGAGCCAAAATTAACGACTAGTTCGAGCTCAAAATCCTCATGTTTTTAGGGCCTGACGGAGCCCAACCATGGATCAGACCCTGCGGGTATGGAAACGACAGCAGAGGAGGTTGATGGTGGATTCGTTTTGAACGGAAGTAAGACATGGATTTCAAATGCCCCCGTTGCGTGAGTTCCGTCCTTGTTTAGAGAGAGGACTGATATTTAAATTAATATTTTAGAGACGTCTTCATTGTTTGGGCAAGGTGCAAATGGGACAGCCGTGTTCGTGGATTCATTTTGGACAAGGTAGTTCAAAAAAGTTAAATTCCGATTCAAGGATCTCATTGAATACAACACAGGGTTTGAAGGGCTTGACTGCTCCAGCTATTAAGAACAAAGTCGCGCTCCGTGTATCGCTGACAGGCTCTATTTTCATGGACTCTGTGCGGGTATCTCATGACGCTCTTCTTCCTAAATCTAAAGGTCTCGGATCGCCGTTCTCTTGCTTGAACTCAGCAAGGTGTGTCCTTCTCGCTTACTCTAATTAAATACACTCTCTGATTGAAAACAGATATGGAATCTCTTGGGGTGTAATGGGTGCTCTCGAAGACTCCATTGAGCGCACGCGCACTTATGCCCTGGAGCGCCACCAATTCAACCGCCCACTCGCCTCCTTCCAGCTCGTGCAGAAGAAGCTCGTTGATGCGCAGACCGAAGTTGCATTGGGTCTCCAGGCGAGTCTCCAAGTCGGCAGGCTAAAGGACCAGGGCAAGGTCGCACCGGAAATGATTAGCATGATCAAGCGCAATAATTGTGGGAAAGCCTTGCAGCATTCGCGTGTTATCTTGGACATATTGGGAGGTAATGCCTGTGCTGATGAGTGAGTTCCTTGCCTTTTTTTTCTCTTGGTTTTTCATCTCCGCCGATGGATTTGAATGCTCATATGCGCACTTTCTCCTCAAGATACCATGTTGGGCGTCACGTTGCCAACTTACAGGTTACTAACACATACGAAGGTGCGTCTGGTCGCTTTTCTTTCACTGAGGAACGATGCTAATTGCACTTTCTCGTTTGCTCAGGAACCAATGTAAGATGCCGAATTAAGAAATAACACGCCCATCTTGATTGACTTGTCTTTTCTTCTTTTTCTTCACAGGACATCCACGCTCTCATCTTGGGCAAGGCGATGACCAATATACCCGCTTTTGCGAATTGAATGCAATGATAGCGGGGGGTTAAAATATTAGCCATGGAGCTCTATGGAAATCAGAATGGGTGGATAACATAATTCATGACAAGTACAAGTACACATGTTATATCAGAAGCAATAAATAGAAGTTCGGCTCGACCAATCAGAGGTCATCGAGCAAAAAGTTGGGGAAGAAGTTATGTTATACATTTGCATTGCGCATCGTTGGGTCAATCCAATCCAAACCGAGGATATCGAAGACTTCTTCTTCAGACCGTGGTAGAAATAATTTAGAATCGTGGCGGCGTGTTCTGAATCACGGTGAGTTCTTCGTGCTCGTGGTACAACACGCATGTAACAACGTTACTCACAACCCTGTACTATCAAACTTCATTCCCCTACATGGTCAAGGAGTTTCAGTTATGAACTAGGAAGTCAAAACGCCAAGAGCGTGGATAAGAACTGACTTCTCGACTTTCGCCCAAAGCCTCAAATCCCGCTCAAACATCCTCGACCCCGTCCTAATTAATTTGCAAGCAAGTGTTAGCCAAAGCCACGGCTATTTTGCCATTAGATTCACCATCCAACCACCGCCGTCCAATAAGATGCTGGGGTGGCAAAGATGAGGTCCAACCGCCGATGAAGGCGCTTGCGAGTTCCCGTCTTATTTGCGCCTTCAGCAGGTAGGATGAAAACGGTCAGCACCTTTTCGAGAGAGCCCCAGTTCTCGGAGCGTAATGAATTGGGGGCATGGAAGCCAGAGAGATCTTGGTAATATAGACAAAGATGTAAGCGCCGGATAAGCCTGCAAATTCGGAAACGCCTACGCATTACATGGGTGATGACCCCTTTAAAGCAGGCCGATTAAATTATCGCCAATGCGCTGGGGGTAAAGAGACGATACTCACCAAGAGAATGAAGGCGATTCGTGAGCTTAGCGCATAAGCCTTTCACGAGATCAGCCCCGTTTCTGAGGTCTGGATGGCTGAAAATGATATCGACGTCACTACTCAGTGATTTTCCTCGTCTATAGCTAAAAAATAATAATAGGCTAAATTTCAAATGGTATGGTATTGAAATAAAATACACACTAACCCTCCGACAATAGTACTAACACATCCGGGCTGGATCTCACGGAGTTCCTTCACCACAAACCTATGCATTTCCTCGACTTCTTCACGGGGTATCGGAACCTCCAGCTCCTCCCGCAAAGCAAGGGCGATCTTGATCGACATATCAGGGGGGCTTGTTTTGGATTTTGGTATTTTCACTCCGTTCGGCGTGAATTGCACCGAGTCCGCTTGGAGGGACTCGATGGTGCACCCTGACGGCACATCGTAGTATCTCTCCAAGTCTTCTATCGTGCGCAAGCCGAGATCGTACAACCTACGTGCGTTGGTAGGACCAATGCCATAGATTGACGCGAAGACGGAGAGGGACTGAAATCGCTCGGAGGCTTGTATGGTTCCTTCAAAGCGAATCTTAACATAAGAGCTTGTAGAAGACGGTAAAAAAAGAAACGTGCTTGTTTCTTCGATGTATCCATTCTTGATAAACTCTTCGATCTTCCATAAGGAATAAGTATTTAAATATCAACTGCGAAGATAACAACCCACCTTCGAAAGGGTTTTATCACCTAATCCCGGTAGTTTGGTGACATCTCGTTCGTAAGTCTCCCAGGTGATTAAATCTGGGTATGCTTGCTCGATAATGGTCAATCAGACGGTGAAATACTCTAGGCTGCAACATCTCTCACATTTTATGATCTGGTAAGAAATGATTTCTGTATCAGTTATCATAAGGGTCGAACAGGGAAGACATACGGCCACTGAGCGCTCGTAGCTGAGGGCATTGATGCTGAGACTTTCGAGTCCGCGATGTCGACCAAGAATGTCCAGCTCGGCAGCGAGTGCCTGGTTCACGCAAGTCAAGGGGGATGCACGCGTACACGCGTATCTAGCAGTCCAGTTCTTGAACATCCGTGAGCTCGTTGGCTTCACGATCGGTGGTGGTTGCGAAGTAGACGACTCTCCTTGTGACTGTGAGGGGCCACTCGAGTCCTCTTCTGGGCAGTGCTCCACGGTTTCATCGTGAAGCTCTGGAAGAGCGGCATAATCCCCACACTCCACTATGGTCTTTCGCTTCACAGATTCACGAAGCCAGTCAGGAGTAACAATGGCTTTCTGCTTCTGCATGACGCATCATTACTTCTGTGGAGTATTGAAAAACGGCAACAAACGGCAATTTTCCAGTCAACGTGTCGTTCAAGCCGCTTCTTCATCCGGATATTCGTGAGGATAATATCAGCGTCTGCGGCATTATTACACAGAACAAGCCCAAGATTGTGAGAACTTGAATGCTCTATCAAGTCGTGTAATTCGCGAATAGTTTTTTCGTCTAGTTTTGCTTGGACGATATAGACCTTCAGTGATCTGTTCACGACCTCGGAGTCGCTGTCATAACTCGAGCTTGATCGAAAGCGTTTACGTGACCGTGTGGCGCCTGTTACAGATCTGGAAGAGGAGAGAGAGGAGGAGCGTGATATCCGCTTCATGCTTTCGTGGTTTATCCCAGGAGCAGATGATACATCGCGTTCAAGACTGCATCCAAGCACCTTAATGGTCACCAGAGGTGTAATGACATCAAGCTGAGGATCTCTCTTTGTATCTATTTGCTCTAAATACTGACTAAGGAAAAAAAATGGAAATTTTCTTCAGTTACAAGGCTGTACAGGCCGTCATAGTACGGGTTGATGTCGGCGATAAGCAACGTTGACCTGATAGACGATCTGGGTTGCGACATTTATGATGAGGAACTAAACGGGTGCTCATGGCATGGATAGGCATGGATGCGGAAGTGTGATAACAGCGTGGGAAAGTATTTAACGCCCGAGAATGTCGTATATTTAAGTATTCGCTTGCATCAAGCTTGCATTTACCACTACTGTTCCCTTCTTTCCTTCTCCCCTGGCCTCTCCGCCATCCATGGCTCTCTCCTCCCATCTCACAGAGTCCTTCACAAACCCCCCTAATTACGCCTTTCCCCATGCCCGCCTCTCTCAGACACTCCAGAACCCGAACAAAACCCCAATAGTCCTTGTCGCATGTGGCTCCTTCAGCCCAGTCACATACCTTCACCTTCGCATGTTCGAAATGGCAAAGGACTACGTCAGGCAGAACACAGACTTTGAGATCCTTGGCGGTTACCTCAGCCCTGTCAGTGACATGTACAAGAAACCCGGGTTACTCAGTGCTCGTCATCGGTAAGCCTCATGCGCCATTCTCTGTTGCCGGCTCTCTGTATCCGTATCCTTTGCGTGCCTCGATGTTGCAATCGTTTCGACTTATCTTTCCGGTCTTTCCGGTTTCGGAAATACCCCTGTCGTATGGTTCTGTCCCCCCGAAACCTTCGTTCTTCTCATGTTCGGAAGCAATTGCGTAAAACACTAATGCTTCTAATTTTGTAGGGTGAATATGTGTACTCTTGCTGCCGAGGATTCGGATACGTGGCTTATGGTCGATTCATGGGAGGCCTTCCAGACATACCAACGAACGGCAATCGTGTTGGATCATTTCGACCACGAAATCAACACCGTCCTGGGGGGAGTGCACACAGCTGATGGAGAGCACCGTAAGGTCCACGTGATGCTATTAGCCGGATCAGATCTTATTGGAACAATGAGTGAACCCGGCGTATGGAGTTACTCCGATGTCAGTCCACAATGAAAACTGAACAGGATGTGGACCTGAACAATGCTTTTCTAGCTTGAACACATCCTGGGTCGGTATGGCTGCTTGATCGTGGAGCGCGCTGGGACGGGGATGGACCAAGCTACAGATAGCCTTGCTCGCTGGCGAAGCAACATCCACCTAATTTCACAGCTAATTCAAAACGACGTCTCTAGCACCAAGGTCTTGTCTCGGCTCTCTTCCACCCGATCTAAGTTGCTTACGTTCTCTTCTTCAAGGTTCGCCTCTTCTTGAGAAGAGGTCTTTCTGTTAGATACCTATTGCCGAACTCGGTCGTAGACTACATCGAACAAAATGGTTTGTACCAAGATGAGACCACCAGTTTGCCACCAGGCAATAGCCCTGATAAAGGGAAGGGCATAGAAAAGGAGACTGGCGCTGGCGGATCCAAGAGGGTTACTTAAGATATTTAGACAAGGGTGAAGGATATAATGTTGTACAGCGTGCGTAAACTCCTACATTGTCTCAGTTATGGGTATCTTATTTCTTCTACCTGATTACTAGATGCTTCTTGAAATATATGTACGGATTGTGACAATATTCGAAAGCAAGAATAAATAAGACAGCGAATTCCGTGTTTCGCCTAGCCAGATATCTGTACATCTCGGTTATCGCCCCGCAGACACGTTTGATTCTTCACTTCAAGCACAGACCAGTCGCCTTCTTTCTTCTGGCAGTTAGTCCGGACGAGCGACGCCGTCCATATGGGTGTCCACAAGGGCAGAGGCATGCTTTTGTGTACCTTGTGGATCCCTTAGTGAGCTTAAATGGAATCCTCGGTTTGACACTTCCTGCTGAAGACCAAACTACAACTGCCCACATTATCAAGAAGCCATCATTCAAACCGTCTCGCTCGCAGTGGACGATGATGTACCGGTTGTCATATTGGTTACGCCGGTACGCCACCTCGAATCGATATGCGACCCATGGTCTCTGCCAATTCCAAAGCGCGACCTCCAATTACTTTTGGGAATATGTACTGAACGCCCGCGGCCTACTTGCACAAGGATTTCTTACCGGGCTTCGAAGATGGTACCGATTCTTTCGGCCCCTGGCATTTTGTGGTGGATGAACAATCGTCCGGGATGCGGGTTTTGCGGACGCGGCCAGCCCCTACTGGCGTTGGACTCTTGGATATTCAACGAGGTGATCCGGGTGAGCATTCGTCTGCATGAATTGATCACTTTTTGTTAATTGCGATCTCGCACCGGCAATGCCCCCATACAGGCTCGTGGAAACTTCATTTTGTCACCGTCGATTGAGGCCAATTGCAGGCTTGATTGCGCAGGAGCTACCCACGTGGAGTGAGCGTCGAGCACTTCTCTTCTGAATCAGTAGCACCGTCAACGAACACTCTTGCTTTTTCGAATGTGGTATCTCGTTGGTCATAAGTGAAGCGCCCAGGTAATCACCGGGCCTAGTGCTGGCCGTGGGACCTTCTCGTCTTCTTGCTTTGCTCAGTTGCGCAACTCGTTCATTGCGCCATGTCGGTCTATTTTCAATGCGCCATGGGAGGTATAAGAACTCCACGGCAAACAGCTTGTCCTTATGCTTCAGGCCAGTAACAACCAAAGAATGGCTCTCTCGCACTTTCAATCCACCTCCGAGACCGCTGGGGGAAATATGAACAAGGCAGACTTGATTTCTTCTCGTTTGGATGTGGAAACCCCCGCCCTGACAGAGGAGGACACGACCCTTGTGATAAAATCGCTCATGTGTGTTTTCTCGTTATGAAGTGATGTCGTAACCCGCCCCTCACCCCCTTTCCTTCAAAGACGTAAAGTGGACTGGAGGTTGTTGCCCCTTCTTGGGTTCCTCTCTGCGCTTTCGCTGATCGATCGCTCGAATCTTGGACTGGCACGTGCTGCAGGGATGGACCATGATCTCGTATGTTTTCTATACTCACCCGTTTTCGGGCCCTTGTACTGAAATGTGATCCAAGCACCTAAGTGTTGGATCCCGCTACAGCATCGTGTCTTTTATCTATTTTGTCCCCTACATTTTATTGTGCGCCATTTTTATCTCATTTTCCGGAACGTCACTTACTTATCTGACGGGAATGATTATCTGTAGTCAACTCCCGAGCAATTTATTCTTGCGGAAGCTCGGCGTTGTACATTGGCTTGCGTTCTTGGTTGTGTCATGGGGTTTGGTGCAGTTGAGTATGGGGTTTGTGCCTACATGGGGATATCTATGCCTTACCAGAGCTTTGCTTGGTGCATCTGAGGTGCGCGGATCAAGTTTTCAGTGCGATTCCCGAATTTTTTCTGAATTGTAGCGCCTTGCAGGCGGGATTTTTTCCGGCAATGGTTTATATCATCACAACGTGGTGAGTACTTTCAAAGCCAATATGTGTGGCGGCGTCTGCAGGGCTTTTGCTTATAATGTAAACGCCCCCGGCTATTCGCAGGTATACACGCCATGAAGTCCAGAAGAGGTGGATAATATATCGTAACAATCCCATGATCTGACCTGGCTCTGTTTAGACTCGCGGCGTTCTACGTGATTGGCGTCTTCGTTGGTGGGTTCAGTGCTATATTTGCATATGTATTGACGCTCCTTGGTGGACGTCACGGAATACCGGGATGGGCCTGGATATTTGTGAATTACATTCAATGATTTCCCTGTGGGCACCGCTCACGATTTCATCCTACAGATCATCGAGGGTGCTATCACGATAGCGTTCGGCATTATTGCGTGGTTCTTCCTCCCCAGCTTCCCTGACCAGAACACTTTCTTGACGCAAGAAGAAACCAACATTATTCTTCAACGAGTTGAGAATGATCGCGGAGACTCGGTGCCGGATGCGCTTTCAATGGAGAAATTATGCAGCCATCTCCTGGATTGGAAACTGTGGACAATGGGTATGGTCTCGGAACCCGTTCTCCTTTTGGTGTTCACCCTTAAGCCCTTTTGTATCGGGTTCTGCAGGACTCATGTATATGTGCGCTACACTACCCGCGTATGCGATCAGGTACGCTACTTTTATGTTTATTACGTGTATTATATACTAATGAGCAATTCAGTCTCTTTGTTACGATCATATTGCGGGGAATGGGCTGGAGTATATCGGCATCATTGTTATTGGTATGAGAGCCTTGCATTGGCCGTTGTCGATTTAATTAACTCGAACCTTTAGAGCGCCCCTCCATATGTCTTTGCGGTTTGAATACATTTCTTGCCCATTGAAGACCGGTAAATCCTGACTTACCGGTACTAGGCTATATGGGCAATGTGCTCTGCATGGGTTTCCGATAAGTATCGTCAGAGGGCCGCCGTCATTGCAATCCAAGTCACTATCACCATCATTGGGCTGTTCTTGACAGGATACGCCCACAACGGAGGTTGGCGATATGCAGGTCTGTATACGTCTGCACGGCGTTCAAGCAGATCTCGATGGATGAGTTCGCTCATTTCGTTCTAGGTATCTTTTTGGTTAACGCAGGCGCTTCAGCATGCATCCCTGGAATCTTGGCGTATGTGCGTATCCCCCCAACTGGATGTGCACAGGTACCAGACCGGGATATTAACAAAACAACGCTTTGTTCAGTCCTCAAACAATATCGTTTCTCAAACGAAGAGAGCTGTTTCTACTGCCATTACAGTTATGTTCGGAGGCCTTGGAGGAATTATCGCGAGTCTCGTATTTCGCCAAGTTGACTCTCCAAGATACCGTCCAGGGATTTATGCCACGATCGCCTCTCAATTCCTCATGCTGATCTTGCTCACAATTACGACCTTATATTACCGGCGGAAGAATATGGGAATTCAGGAAGGCACAGCGACTAAACCACTTGAGGGGCGAGTGGGATTCTTATACAGCCTGTAATGTAAATATGACGCCTGCACCCTGCTCCACGATTTCGATCTGAATCCTGATAACCCCCTCTGAATCAGGTTGTTATTGGGCGTGACCCAGGCCTGCAGGGTTCCTTTGTGGTTCCTCACTGGGACGAGTCTACTTCGAAGTTGTTGAACGTTGAACCTCAGAAGCAGTTGGATAAATCATAGTCCCTTTCGTTCAATATCAGTTCATTTCCGTGACGAGGACTTCAAGTGTTTACGACAATTGCCACCTACGTCTGCTGCTGAATCATGTACATATTACATAAAGTACTGCCCCTGATTTCTGTAGCGCGTGATGGTCATTGATCGTCGGTAAGTTGCATGAAGGAGGGCATGATGCATGATCTCTCACAACCGTCAACGGTCAACCAAAGGTCCAAAACTTAGTACTTATCCCCCCACACCGGCGGAAAGCCCCCACCTTTTAAATTTGGCCACTTCGATTTCTTGTTGCCCAATCCACACCAAACCTCATATGTACATCACATTACTAATTTTCAAGTGTTTTTCTATGGAGTTAGTGCTGAGGACATGCAAACAGTCACGCATACCGGGAAGGGCCGAAGGGTCTGTACCTGTTGATAAGTAGTCAGATTCTAGTCAGATGCTGCAGGGCCGAAAATCAGCGAAAGGGCCGCCCGGAGAAGTACTAATCCCAGTGGCAATCCTCACCCCCAGCCACAGTTGAGTAACCATGAAGAGCTTCCTCAAGTCAGCGGAAATAACGATAGTTGGACCGATTGTTCCGACCTCGCATTCCCACCGCTTCGTTAACCGGTCGTTATGTGTAGAGATAAGTTTTGCACAAACAGCCAAAGCACGATTGTGTGTGTATTGAATCCTTTACGGAAACCCGGATGTATTTATTTGTATGTCTCCATCGCGGCTTGCTCCTTTACCAAGCTTTACAGTCCTGCCTGAATCTGACATTTGAAGTCTTTTTTCAGCCTTCTATTAATCTGTCGTCTCGATGTGGTAAATCACAATGTCCCTGTAATCAGGGCTGCTTTCCCTGGGGTTTGTCCCTCATACCTTATTGGGCATGACTTTTTTGAACCTAAAAGCCCAAGCGTCTGGAATAAATCAACGCCTTTCCTTGTTCCCTCTAACCCCGTCATTGGAACACCAAGGCGTTCGCCATGACTGACCGCTCATCTTACTCCGATGGAAAAGAGGCCAAGGATTCGACCAGCGACGTGAAGGTAGAGACAGCCGGCGACGAGCATGACATTGCGTTCGAGCGCAGGACCATGTGAGTTGTTGCGAAACCTCAAGGATGCCAGCTGATATGCCAGATCCTTGCTTCCCCAGGCGCTATGTTGATTGGCGAATTATCCCAGTCTTGGCCATGGTGTATTCGTTTTCATTGATTGACAGAATCAACCTGGGTGCAGCGTACACCGCAGGGATGGGTGTCGATCTCGTATGTTTAAGCACTATTTTACTTTTCAATCTAAACGCATCCCCTTTCCCAGCACCTCCTGAAAGGAAATCGATTCAGCATCGTCAGCTGTCTGTACTTTGTGCCATACATCCTTCTGTACGGAACCACTATCTCGTCTGCTCACCTAACTAACGTCGTGTATTAGACAACTGCCTGGAACTCTCGTTCTTCGTTATTTCGGAGTTCGCAACTGGTTGACATTTATCGTCGTGGCATGGGGAATAGTCGAACTCGCTATGGGATTCGTCAAGTCTTGGGGTTACCTGGTTCTGTTACGTGTGTTGTTGGGAGTATTCGAGGTAAAATTCACACAACCCAAAAACTTCTTCATTTGACATTCTCTCCTCAGTCCTCATTCTTCCCATCCCTGTTGTTTATCATCGCAACATGGTGAGTGTTGAAGCTATCCTCGCAGATCCAGATATTGATTTGACTAGGTACAAGCGACATGAAGTACACAAGCGGTATGTTGCCTTCAGCGATCAACTTTCTATTTCACTAACGAAGTATGCAGCCTTTCAGTTTTCTACTTGATATCGGTCACTGCTGGAGGTCTTAGCCCGATTCTTGCCTATGTTTTCAGTCTTCTTCATGGGAAACGAGGGTTGGCGGGCTGGAGATGGATTTTCGTAAGCCTTTTCTTTTCTCTGGAAAAACAGCGTAGTAATGATGGGATATACCCTAGATAATCGAAGGTGCAATCACCCTGTTCTTGGGAATCATTACTTGGTTTTTTATTCCTGCGTTCCCCGACCAAAACAATTTCTTGACTCCCGAGCAAACCGCTCTCGTCCTCAAGCGGATCGACGAAGATCGTGGAGATGCTCTCCCCGACCCTGTAACATTCGAAAAAGTCAAAACCTATTTGGCTGACTGGGTTCTGTGGGCCTATGGTAATGATGATTACCTGTTATTCCTGATTCCTGGCACTTCTGACCATCGTGAATAGGCTTAATGTTTTTGTGTTGTGCGCTACCTGCCTGTACGCGCAAAATAGCTCCTACTTGGCTTGTGGGCTAACGTTCTCGTAGTTTCGATGTCCTTCTTCCTTCCCATCATTCTCAAGGGTATGGGTTGGTCTCGAACCGCAGCTCTCCTTCTGGTGTGTGCCCTGCCATTTTTTGCTTAATTCATCTAAATCGTTTGATCAGAGTGCACCACCTTACGGCCCTTCTGTGAGTAACTATCGTGATAGTCTGGGATTCCAACTTTGACCTCCAATTTAGATACTTACGACCATGGTCGTTGCTTATTACTCAGACAAGTATAAGAATCGCTACGCCTTTATTATCGGCCCGGCCCTCGTCTGCCTCACTGGCCTTTGCTTGACAGCATTCGCCCACGAAAACAAAGTGAGATATTTTGGTGTGTCTAATTATTTCATTTGCATCAACTATGGCACTCAAACGTATAACCAGGCGTCTTCTTGATTAGTGCCGGCAACTCGGGTGCCCTTCCTACTGTCATCGCATACGTCAGTCAACTTGCAGGCTTATGTTTTGCGCCTTACTTATGGAATTGGTGAACAGAGCTCGAACAACGTTGTTTCTCATAGCAAAAGGTAGCTTCCCCCCACCCATTTCCCCTCTAAGATGCTAACGTCGGATGCGTAGATCTGTTCAAACTGCTCTGATGGTTATGATGGGTAGCACTGGAGCCATCATGGCTACCACTATCTTCCGCGCCAAAGACACCCCTAAATATGTTCCAGGTTCGCCGACATCATTCGTGTTTACCTATCCCGGTGTTTTTATTGATTCCTTTTGACACTAGGACTCAGTGCTACCATAGGCGCGCAGGCAGTGCTCGTCGCCATTGTTTGCATTACTACCTGGCATTTCTCGCGACTCAATAAGGCACTCAGAGAAGGAAAACGAAAGGAGCCTCTCGAGGGTCAACCTGGATTCTACTATACCTTGTAACGGTTTTTTTCAGTACTATCGATAAATGGAACTTGTACATCATGATATCTTGCTAGGCCTGTTAACATATTTTAATTCCACACTTTCTGTCTGAATGTCTACCCTGCTGTGAGATGTCGGGATCATGGATATTTTCACTCCGTGTGGATTTTGTTGGAGGTTGGAGGCCTCCTAAAAAATTGTTCCTTGTCAAGGCCAACTCTCAAGAATCCTCTAGTTGTGGTTCCTAGCCTTACTGACCTATTGTTCATCGCCGAAGTGACCAACTAAAATCATAACTGCATTTCGGTTCAAGCGACAAGGTTACATAACGTTTAGCGCTTGGCCGGCGCTAGGAAGTCCCATTTGCAAATTGCCCCTTTTTTCTGTCAACAATTTTGAGGGAATCAGAGGGATAGACAACCCTGTCCTTTAACGAAGGACCCCAATTTCCACGATTTTCTCCGGTGTTGACAGTTGGGGTTATCATGATCGTCCAAACGTCCAAGTTGACATTGACATTCAAGCTCTTATCCACGGACCCGCAGATACATGTCAGAACCCTCTTCTGATAAGCCATTATCGGCAGTTGTGCCATGGCATTCCGCATGCTTGCCACTAGTGCGCGGCCTTTTTCAAACGTACTACTATGCCATAAGATCCCTTTGTGTTTTCTTGGACACCGGGATTATTGGACGCTATGGGCGACACTTGCCACGATGTTATTACTAATTGTGCGTGAGCGATAAACGCACTCATAACCCCCCTCCAACCCCCCTCGGATGTGTGTGTGGAGGTATACCAGGGCCTATCGCAGCGGAAGCCTAACTCCTGGGAAATGTGTGAGGGAATGTCGCAATGATTACTGGCTCTGTGTGGACTTGAAGAGAGAAACAAGCTGCTCAGGCACGGGCATGCGACTCGTATGTGTGGGAGGCGCGGCGAACAAGATCTCTGTCTGGACTCTGAATGGCGTCAATTACGTTGATTAAGTAGTTTGTGCAAATCCTTTCGTGCTCTTGTCGTTAAAAATAAAGAAACTCATCATGTGCAGGAGGATCCAACCAGATATTAGCCGGAGATCTAGCGGTTGATGAATGCCACGGTTAACTGCATGTGGCTGCATGATATTCCAAAGAAAATTCGAAAGCCCAGATCGTTTCTTCAGTACTTGCCCCTTTCGAGGACTATCCACTCGTCGGTATTCCACCTCACAGTTGCCCCTTCCACCCATCCGATAAGATCACCACGTTCTGGCAAGAATTTCACTCCATGGGTATCACTTTCCGGAGTTGAGTCCTTAGTTATCCAACCTCCTTTCCCTTCCTCCGCTCGCCACGCCCAGAATCTTCCATCTGTCCCCCGTCCCAACGCCAACTGCCACTTCCCTACCCGAGCGCGCCACGCCGTCCCCTCCACGTTTCTCACAAACAACACCGTATCTGTTTCTCCCGCTTCCTCATCTTTCCATATCTCCTCGTATGGCGCCACCTTCCCCGTTCGAGGGTCCATCATCTCCCCCACTTCCAGAGTCGTGCCGTCCGGTAAATCTATATTCGTACCACTGTCTTCTACTTCATCCTGTTATAGTTATCTATATTCAGATGTTTTATGCTTGCTTGTGGGGTAATCACGGGCATACTGTTGTCCTAGAGTCGATATGATGTCTAAACCTGACGACATTTGGTGTATCTGAGGTAACGACAAGACTTCGTAAGTGCAAACAGTGGCGACCTCGAGCCGAACCAAAGTATGCAAACCAGGATCTATGTATCGATATCCCGCAAACGCCCAATCAAGCGTTTTGGGAATCTCTTTGAAGAATCGCACATCGAGGAATGCCCCTGTGCGGGCACCTGTCAGGACAACGGTGTTGGTTGGTTCGCTGGCTTCCTCTGGGACCCAACGAATGGAAAGGCGGTGCGAAATGTATGCAGCAGGCATGGTGGTGGTTCGAATCAAGCAACAACATATCCCTTTACGGATGATCGTGTATATAGATCAGGGGGCATGACGCCAGGTATTGACAAAAGCAAAGCTGAGATATACATATTGTACGACGGTAGACGAGAGAGGAAAGAGCGAGGCAAAGAGAGTAGAATTCCCACTACCTTTAGTAGGGGTCTTAATACTCTTTGAAATACTCTTCACTGGCATCCATCATCGATCTGGGCCACCCAGCTGTGCTGATGCCTTTGTACGTACTTATTTGCTCTTCCCTGGGTGAGGACACCTGGCTATCCTCATTTACCTATCCATTACTATCTTGATTCAAGAGTGGGAGGAAGTGAGCGGCGGCAGAATATTCGGTATCGCAGCCGTGAGCTCGCTAACTCGAATTTTTTGTGGGGTGGTAGATGCGACATAATAAGTCGGGGTCTTGCATTTCTACTGCGGAGTGCAACTGACTCTGCCCCTAACAGGAGTCAAGAAGGCCACAACGGGTAGTGGGCTTTGCCGTGAAGTCGGCCCTTCAGTACTTATTTCATTTACATGAAAAGAGAGAAGATAAGCAAGCATAGAATATTTTGGACAACCTCGTGTGCTAAAAATAAGTAGATTCGAAAGAAAAGAGAAAGAAAAGGAAAAGAAATTGGTGTTGGAATATCCGGAGGCTGTGCGAGCGTGCGCAATGCGCCGCTATCCCCGGAATCTAGGTACATTCCTTATTTCTTATTGTTTTCTTTCATTCTTCGGGCTGTAGGCCCTATTTTGTATTTCTC
>Ga0307517_10002598_pt1 | contig 28762 bp, 25 predicted proteins | sample 23_EM_MG_FD_194515 | JGI IMG/M metagenome (GOLD analysis project Ga0307517, IMG submission 194515) | Populus trichocarpa ectomycorrhiza microbial communities from riparian zone in the Pacific Northwest, United States - 23_EM | ecosystem: Host-associated > Plants > Roots > Unclassified | place... | reverse complement strand
GAGAGGCCGAACGATCGGAGGGGGAGAGGGGCGAGCGGAGCCACCGAGCAGAGGGGATGCCAGCCAACGATGATGAGCAGTAGGGTGCCAGCCGGTGAGTAGCAGTAGGGTGCCAGCCGGTGGGGGGTGAGCAGTAGGGTGCCAGCCTGGAGAGGAGTTTTTAGCAGTAAGGTGCCAGCTTATGGGGCAGTACGGTGCCAGCGGACGGAACCGGGAGGGGGGTAGAGGAAGGATCGCGAGCAGGCTAGCCACAACCGACAAACGGGCCATAGCAAGGGCATTTGGGACGACGACGAGACCGGGACGAGACCGTGATGTTACTAACCGAGGCTTTCCCCATCAGAGGTACAAGCCCAGCAAGCCGGGGCCTACTTTGACCGAGAGTCCGACACCGTAACGCCGACCGTGAGCGTAGCGAGAAGCTTTCCGACCGTGCAAAATGCTAAGCGAGGTGCAAAGCAAGTGCGGGGTAAGGGGGAGAACCGAACTTCATGAGCGGGTGTCAACGATGAACGGGAACAAGAACCCCAAGGAGGGGAGGCATGCGTGCCCCAGGAGAGGAGGGGAGATGGCTTAACGTCAACCCCTAGGCACAAGCCATGATGGGGGAAGAGAGGTGGGTGGGGGAAAGTGACGAGGATTTCCCGCCCCATCCCTTGGTCGGAACCAAGCACCTTATATAGGCCTCTTCCCCCAACCCTAACCCTGGTGACTCCTCACCTCGCGCTACATAAACCTCTATGACTCATAGTGAGTCATAGCGCGAAATCCATCCATGACTCATATGAGCCATCGCACAACATTCCGTTAACCTAATCCAAACTTATGAACCAAGTCATGTGCTCAAATGAGTCACATGCGTAAAACCCATGACTCATAATATGAGTCATGTGCGAAAGTCATTACATCATATGACATCACAATCGTGAGTCGTGGAAACATTAACCATAATATAATGATGACTCGCAAATGCGTAGTCATGTGAGAACTATGAGTCAAGTTACGTCATATAAAATCCAACATACCTTATGACTCATAAGTATGAGTCATGTGAAATCTTCCTTGCTTAGTCATGATTTGTGACAACCGGAGGAGTCCACGCATATCGTGGAGGCTGATCCCTTCATTACTGGTTAGTGTTGCATCTGTCCTAGGTTGCGGTTCGCTTATCTGTATGGATCTTGGGGACAGGGGTGGTGGGCTAATTCGGTTGGGGTTACTGAGAGTGTGGGATTGCGTATTGCTGGAGGCTGTATTGTGGTACTCACTAGGTTCATCCTGATCACTATCAGTCGCTTGCGGGGGTGTCTTCTTATTCTCAGATTGGTTCGATTCCGGTTCCTGGATTTGTCCTAAGCGGGATGGTGCTTGACGAGACCGCGTGTTCTTCCGAATTCCGCCGGACGCACCCCTTCGGTTGGTAGGTGTTGGCCTTCCTCCGCGTATAGATCCTCTTCTACTGGGCATGGTAATGGTTATCGGGTTGTGTGGTGAGCTGAATCTTGAGGTGAGCTGATATTGTCTAAGCCTGAGTTGTTCAAAAACAACAAAGAACGCGAGCAGTAAGGAGGTTGAGGATATTGTGTTTGGGTGAATTGGGGGAATTGTGTGTTCTGAGCATTCGGCAGACGTGTCGTGGTGGAGCTATGACCCCGCGCGAGCTTGGTGTTCGGCTATACCTTTTTCCACCAGACCCCTGGGCCACTATCCGGATTCGGGGATCCCGTTCCATGTCCTTGGCCCAATTGGCACTGGGTTTTCCCAACCCGGCATCAAATAGTTTACATCTTTTCTGAATACTTTATGAAGTTAGCCTGTTTTTAATTCTAATGTTGGTGCTGGAATAAATGTGGGAAATCGGCCATTTATTGTGTAAAATTGCTTGAACAGATTCTTTTTCTAGTTTTCCAAAGTTGCCTTCACAACGGAGAGTGACCACCCCGGCTCTGTACAAGGGTGATCATGAATTCATGGTACAGAGCCGGGGTGGTCACTTCTCCGTTGTGAAGGCAATCTTAGGGCACTAGAGGAAGAATACGTTCAAGTGCACTCAAGCGATTTCAGACTATAATAGCCAATTTACACATTCAAGCACCATCAGAATTAAAAATAGCCGAACTTCATAGAATGTTCAGGGGGGGTGTAGGCTACCGGTACTTGACTTCTATTGAAACCTCAAATCACCGAGTTCTCGGCTTAGCGACGAGTCCTCCGATATCCTTCTGGTACCTTCTGCTAGTGTCTTATGAAATGAATGTCAATAGCGTCGGGGTAACGTTCGGTGATGAACCTAGAATGAGCGCCGGTGATTGGCAAAATTTCCTGGTTGAGATGATCACGTTTGAATGTGCTCAAAAAGCAGTTCCTCACTCACTTGTACTTGGGGGTGAGCATAAGTACGGCGAACTTTGCTTCACCCACGCAATGATTCCATAAATCTATCCTAGCTAAAACCTATCCGGCGTACGCTAGATAAAACAATAACCTTAAAACAAAACAAAACAAAAACAAATAAAACCAACAAAAACTACTCCCCGTCATCATCGCCCCCATGCAATACCATATCACCCAAACCAAAACATCTAACAGTAAACAATTTATCATCATGAACCACACCCAAACCACAATTTGAAGCCAAAAACAAAGTAAACAATCTCATCCGGCATGCTCCCCCAGCCTCCATCCTTAGGTGACCATTAACCAACCTCCTAGTATCGCAATATGTAAGAGAACAAGCAACGCAGCTAACCCTCTCCCTCACTGGATTAGGATATAGCCATCTGAAAGCTAATGAAACCTTTTGATCCTCCCCAAGTGTTTCCCACATGGCCTTAACACCCCTCCAGACCCTATTCGTAGCATCTTCCTTACAGCGAGGATTTAAACTGTAGTTTCGTCTTTTTCAACTCTTCGGAACCCTAAATACAGTGACACAAACTGGGCAAACGTTATCACCAGGCCCCAAAAAGAAGTACTTATTTGGGATGATTATCGGCGGTAGCGGACACAGCCTCCCGGAGTGTACCTTCAGGCACTCATCACATCTGTAGACTGGCCTTGCTACGTCCACGGTAATGTAGCAACCATCCTTAATGATAATAGCTGTACCATCAAAGGGATTGCTGCAGGCCACTCTCACATCAGCCATGTTACTAGTATTGCTCGGAATGCCAAGGGACATATAATCATGATGTTCGATCCACTTAAGCCAGGAGGGTAACAGCTTGTTGTCAAACAACGTAGTTCTGTCAGGCCTCATATCCTCGTACTTGTCGCAAGCGTCCAATGCAACCGATCATCTCTTCCAGGGCAGTCATCACGGCCACGCAAAGATTTACGTGTGTGTGACCATCCGAACAGCCAATCTTGGTGTGATTTTGGAGGGGGAAAAAAGTCTGGCGAACTCTTGGCATGAAACAATTCAGTGCACCTTACCCCATGATTGGCTGACTTGTTTATGAGCCAATCAGAGCAGGTTCGCCGTACTTACCCTTAACCCCCGGTACGATCCATCTCCACCGATAACAGACCTGAGCCGGTTTTCCTAGCTACTATCGGTTAGTTCCAGCACGGCCTTCCGGGTCGCAATAGTCTAGTCTTGGGTAGTTATCTTGGATCGGAGCGAGGGAATTTGGTAATCTTGCGATGCTTTGTTGGATGCAATTTTCTTGTCTTGTTTTTCGGGGATGTGATGGGCTTGGTTTTCCGGGGGGGTCGTGACAGGTTGAATTCCACGCTCCGCTTGACGGCCCTTCTTAGGTGTAACTTCCGTAGTCCTTGAAGGTGTCAAAAATTGCATCGTAGAATTTGCTAGGCAAGATATTGTCATTTCGGCAGCTTACTGGATCCCAAATTTCCTGCTCTCCTGTACCCGCACTTAAATGATTTCCGTCCGAGAAGAAGAAGTTACTAGGGTTTCAAAACTCGTGCTGGGGAAATTGTGTGCAAATGTCGGATAGGCGGATCTGGCATGTTGACTTAGAAAGTAGGCCTTATAGAATTGTTATAACGAAGGAGGAATGTATACCAGGGTCGAGAAAAAACAGGGGCGTAGTCGCATAATACGGCTTCTCTGGCTTCTCTTTCTCATCGGAAGTGTACTTCCTCCTTCTGATGCTTGCACTGCCGCCGGCTGGGGGAGAATTTAGTGTTTGTTTTCGGGGGGCGAATTAGCAGCTCTGCGAGTTCCAATTTCTCGTTGGTAGTCCTCGCAGAGCGAATTGCGGTAATGAAGCCTCCATGATTGGGATGGTTAGCTGAGAGTAGTTTCAAGAGTCCGAGCGTGGTAAGGATAATGGTAGGTGTTGCTGGGTGGTACTGCGGGCGAGCGAGTGGAATTGAGCGGTATCACGAGTAACTAAGAGGAGAGTTATTGCCAAGGCAAGCGAGCTGCTTTGCCGTAGTGAGCCAAACCCTATCAGCGGTAGGCAGAATGAAGTGTTTGCGCGGCCGCTTGATGGGTACGGAAAGCGAGGGAAGAGTTTCGCTGAATGTGAGGACGAGAGAGAAATCGATGGTCAAATAAGAGTTGTGTTGAGGCTGTTTTTGTTGACTTTGTTTGCTGTGTAGACAAGGGAGGGACTTATCAAGAAGAGAGAAGAGAAATGAAACGAAACAGAAGAGAGAGCAAACAAGACAAGCGAGCTCCACAACCAATCACAGCGAAGACAACCTTATGACTAAGCTTTGGCGAACAACTCATGATATCCAACATTGCTTATAGAACATTAAGAAAAGAGATTAAGAGAAGAAGGGAGAGAAGAGGAAGAGAGGAAGAGAGGAGGAGGCGTAGGAATATATAAAAAATACAGGCTGAGGGGACGGAGAAAATGTGTAAGATAGTTGAGAGAGATAGACTAGAAGAGGGCAATTCGATTGGGTACAAGATAGACGTTCAATTTCACATATCATTTCTAACTACATGATCAGGGCCTTTTAAGATAGAATCTGTCTGCCCTAATGCCATGACCGTGTGGGTGAAAATCTTTCACTTCCTACATGGAGGAAGAAAATTTTCTCCGACTGAAACAAGAGAAAGGTTTGAGCAGCAAGGAGAAAACAGTTTCAATGAGAGTAAGAAAGGTGCAGTAGGGTGTTTCATGAAAGAGCTAATAGGAAAGAATAAGGTTCAAACGATATCGAGTAGACGGGGACAAAATTCCAACAGAATATAAATCGAGGTAGTGCCCCTAGTGATTTTTGAACAATTATTGGATGATTGGGCACAGTGGATCCAATCCTATGTTACCAAACGACACAAAACTTTTATTGGTACTAACAGCAACGATAGACAAAAGATATCAGAGAGAAAGAGAGAATAAAGAGCTCGTGCGCAAGAACGAATGACGTTGACAAGACAAGAGATGATTGTAGAACCGTGAGAGAAAATGCGATGTGTGACTGATAACAAAACGAACGAAGAGACGAACGTCACCTTATATCCTTATCAATAGAAAACCGTCTTCCCCGGCGTGCTTCCTGCGCATGCCGGATCACTTTCTCACTTTCCATCACTAGTTCGTCCTTCTGTTTCGCTTTACCGAAGCACTTCTGAGGTAGAAGCTCCATGGCCGAGGGTAGAGTTATGACACCTGCCTCGGATCGAGTTTATGGCTGAGGGTGAGGTAGATGTTTGGCTATTGACTGTGTTCATGTTTTATCGTAGGAGGATCGGTGTTTGATACTGTGCCACCAGATATGCAGGATTGTGGTATGAGATGGTGAGAAGCTAACTGTGGTGGAACGCTATCGAAGCAACGGTCTGTTTAAGGTTATGATAGTTGCGTTTCTCCTTATGCAGGAACGAAAAATATGTATGTGGTTAGCCTAAAATCGACAATCTGTAACAGTGATCACGAGGAGCCGCTCGTGACCACAGGAACACGTATATCGGGACTCGACCATGATTTCCAACAATGACAATTTCCAACAAGTGTGTGGAGATGGTATGATGAGAGGAATGTTTTCTGGGAAAATAATCTATGTGATGATGAAAACGCGCGGTAATGTGGCAACAGCCCCCTTCACCATCTGCACCATATCCGGAAGTCGAAGACCTCGGCCGCCAAACTCCATTTTCGCCTTTTCGAATACCGTTCGCACGTCCTCCAGTATTTCTTCTCCAGCCACCAGCTGCTTTAGGATGGTTCCCATGACGTTGACTGCTGTCTGTCCCTCCTGGTCGCGGAGGTCGCAGTAGAACCCCGCAACTAAAATATTCTCCCCGCCAGCCTCATCACATAGCCTATCGATCACCAATGATCTAATATTTCTTGCCGTCAGCAGTAACTCCCGCTTCCAGAGCACGAGTCACTTACCTTAGAAATGGCTTTCCCAACTCCCGGATTCCCATAGCAAAACAAGACAGCCTTTTCTCTGCCACCTTGATCACTGCCCGACCCGCAAAAGTTTCCAAGAGGGAACACCCTATACCATCGAACCTGATGATACGCACATCTTGATTATGCCCAGACGCATTTTCCGGTCTTTGAAAAATGGCAGATGCACTAGCGCCACTATGTGCTTGGTAAAAAAATGTTTCAGGGGCAATTCAATCATTCAATTTGCTCTAGAGAAAGAACAAAAACCATTCTATGAGCCCACCTGACCCCAATACCCCCCCAACAAAGCGCCCACAAGCAAGTTCCACACATAGCCAATGCCTCAAGCAGTCCCCCCCTTACCCCCTCCACTGCGGACAGCTACCCAAGTGACTATTAGTAATCAGAATCAACAAGAATCGATTTATTACTTACCCTTTATACATCCCTCCCTAATATGTTTGTCGAAAGTTTCAACATTTTCGCTGATAGCTATCCTATGTTTCCTTTAGTTGCTTTTTTAACTATTTCTTGATATTTCTTGATATTGGGAATCTCACCGGCTTATCATCTGCACCAAAGTGAGAAGCCCGCCACAAACACTGGTTGCTCCCAGTGTTGAAAATTCCCGGAACGGTTCTTGAATCTGATCCTGATATAACCCTTTAATTAAAACAGGAGCAATTGAAAGGGTAATCTTACAACGATAATGGGACATTTTAAGGGGGCATCGTCAGTGGGAAGGAGGGATTGATGCGGAACTTGAACGAAAGATTCGTAGTTCGGATGTTAGAGGTGATGGATGAACTTTGTCAGAAGCGAGGGATATCCCGTCTATGAGGCAACACACATCGCAATGTCATGTCATCGGTATAAGCATACTTGCGCATTCCAAAAGTATCCAGATGATTTGGCGTCAATATTCGCGGATCCAGGCTCAAATCCCAGCAGCTTGGCGCCGAGGAATCCGGATACTTTTGGAATGCGCAAGTACCGACTGCTCCACACACAATATCGACCTCAACATGAGGCCTCCCAGAGAGAAATACTCGCATCCTCGGTGACTCCCGAAGGCTACTCTTCAGTGGCCCAAGAAGCTGCAGTTGATCCGTTGATCCTTAGGGAGGCACTCACCCAAGCCATCAATATACTACAGATGAAAACTTGCGTCAATATAGCAACAGCCCGCGCCCACTTTGCCATCTGCACTATATCCGGAAGTCGCGGAGCCCGGCCGCCAAACTCCATTTTCGCTTTTCGAATACCGTCTTTAGGATTGCTCCCATGATGACTGCTGTCTGTTCCTTCTGGTCACGGAAGCCGCACTAGAACCCCGCCACTGCGATATCTTCCACGCTAGCCTCATCACATAGGCTATCCATCACCAATGAACTACTATTTTCATCCGTCAGTAATAACTCTACTTCTCCAGAGGGCATGTCACTTACCTTAGAAATGTTTTTCGCACTCCCGGATTCCCATAGCAAAACAAGATAGCTTTTTCTACGCCACCTTGATCACTCCACCACTCACCAAGGTTTCCAAGAGGGAACACACCATACCATCGAACCTGATGATACGCACATCTTGATGATGCCTGGACGCATTTTCTGGTCTTTAAAAAAAAAGGGAAGACACACTAGCGCCACTGTGCTTGGTAAAAAAATGTTTCTGGGGCTATTCAATCATTAAATTGGCTCTAGAAAAAAGAACAAAATCTATTCTATGAACCCGCCCGACCACGATACCCCCCCAACAATGCATCTACAATCGAGTCGCACACACAGCCCAAACAAGCTCCACACAGGCAATCCCTCAGGGAGCCCCCTCAGCCGCCCCACCCCGAACCGCTACGCAAGTGACCATTAGTAATTGGAGCTGACAAGGATGAATCTACCCCTTACCCATTACGCAACCCTCTCCGCCCCCGCCCCTAACACAGGCACCGAAGGCCTTCAACCTCGCTTGCATGAGGCCAACTTTCCCCGGCCCCTCCAGGCTAATCAAGGCCGCCCCAGTCGCAAGGGATTGCACCCTCTTGATGCCTTCCCCGACTTCCTTCTTGGCTTGCCCAACCTCCTTCATAAGATCTTGGGTGTTTTGATTGATTTCTCCCCTAATATCTTTGCTGCAAGTTTCAAATTCCACGCTGATACCTTTCCTGTGATTGCGTTTAGTTTCTTGTTAATTATTTCTGGAGATTGGGAATCTCGCATGCTTATCACCTGTACTAAAAGGACAAGCCCGCCACAAACAACGGCTGCCCCTGGTGTTGCAAATTTGCGGAACAGTTCTTGAGTTAGATTTTTTATGTCAGCCAGTAATTAAAAGCGAATCAATTGAAAGGGCAACCTTACGATGATAGTGGGACATTTTTTAGGGGTGGTGGGCAGGAAGGAAAGATTGATGCGGAAATAGAAGGGAAGATGCGCAATCCGGGTGTGAAGAACTTTCCTCAGAAGTGAGGGATACCTAGCCTATGTGGCAAAACACATCACATGACATCGGTATAAGCATACCGACTGCTCCGCGTAGATTGTGTCACCAATCTCACACCCCCTACAATCCCGGGAAACTTTTCAACCGACCGGCCAAGCAACATCCTACCACTACTCCCCTGATAGGCAAATGGCCTCCCCCATACCACCCCAGCTCATGGGCAGCGTTAGCTCGGCTTTCACAGCGGATGGTTGTGGTGGGTGCATGGGTACTTGTGTCTCCACGCCAAGAATTGGTACCTGTTTGCCCTTTGGATAAGCAGAGAGTACTTATTCCGGAAAGGGTGCTAATTCTTGGTGCAGAGACGCGAGTACTACAGACTTCATAGGTGGCTGTGGGAGCAGGCATGGTTATGCAGGAATTTGATCAGGCAGTTGCAACCACAGTTCTCTACTGTGGCCTCGCAATATCAGTCAGTCATCCCAACCGATATCAAACTTTCGTGGTGGCAGCGGTGGCAGGACAGCGAATCGTGCCATCCATGGGGCTCCCCAGTAATCTTGCAGTGGCCTCTGTCCTTCATTGATGACTACAGAACTGTTGCCCAAACGACTAATCCAAGTGTTACCTAGGGCGGAAGGGGGAGAAGGGATGCCTGATGGGGGTGTTGTGATGGTGGGAATTGAAATCGGGCGAGCGGGACAAAGGGGAAGGACTCACAATGCGTAGAATTACGAGAGTTCCTAGTTGATTGGGGGCTTGTGTATTTTTATTAGATTTCTCACTTGATTTGTGTTTGAATACAGGTGGCGTTGTCTAGTGGAGTTAGTTCCTTGTCTGTATTTTAAATTGAGTAGATTTTTAGATAAAATCGGGAGTATCCCGGGTAACCAAGCACGCAGCGTGCTAGTAGTAATTGTTTTTCTGCAATGAGTTAGTTGCTGCGGGGGGAAATAGAATGTGGAGAACGACTTCATAAACCAGTGTTCCCAACCGTCCAATCCGTCCGTCTTTGGGTGAGGACGGGACGGACTATAGGGGACTATAGTCCTAGCGCTTGGACCTCCTGTACTAGCCAAGTTGAGATCATACACCTCCGAACGGATTCTTTTCACTTCATAAGACATCACTCGTGCCGTCCCCGGCGGTCCCCCGCCGTCCCTCACCATTCCTGGTCGTCTCCGACAGTCCCCGGCCGTCCACCCCCTGCCCTGAGCTAATATGTCTCACCCTGTAGGGCCCGCTGTCCTGCCCAAAGACGGCCGTTCTGCCTTAGGTTGCCCCGGACGGCCTACAGGTAGCCGTCCCGTCCCGTCCGGGGCTCTTGGCAGTCCCCCCACGGGCCCCAGCGGGCCCCCGGACGGTTGGGAACACTGTCATAAACTAGAATCACAATATCCTTCAATTCCAGATCCCGATGTTGACCTTCCATTTACTCAGCCTTTAGGGGAGGGGTGTTTCGTAGGAGTGTGGTGCTTGGTCTTCCGGGGGGAGTTGTGACAGGCTGAATTCCATGCTGCCCTTGATATAATACGGCCTCTCAGACTTTTCTTTCTTGTCGGGTGCTTCCTTCTTCCTTCTCCAGCTCCCGCCACCGCCAGCAGGGGGGGAATTGAGCGTTTGTTTTCGTGGACCGAATTAGCAGTTCGGCGAGGTCAAATTTCTGGTTGATAGTCCTTGCAGACTCTAATTGAGTTACCGTAACGAAGTCTTCATTATTGGAATAATTAGCGGGGGGTGGTTTTAAGGGTGCGAGCTTCGTCAGGACAATGGTAGGTGTTGGGTGGTATCGCGAGCGAACGAGTGGAACTGAGCCATATCACGAGTAACTAAGAGGAGAACTATGGCCAAGGCAGGCGAGCTGTTATCTTGGTAGGTGGAAATGATCAGTAGTGAGCCGATCCCTATCAGGATAGGCAGAATGAAGTGTTTTCACAGCGGCTTGATGTGTATGGAAAGTGGAGGAAGAGCTTTACTGAATGTGAGAAGAGGAGAGAAATCAAAGGTCAAATAGGAGTTGTGTGGAGACTGGTTGATTTTGGCTTTGTTTGCTGTGTGGAAAAGGGAAGACAAGCGAGTTCCGTGGCCAATGACAGCCAAGACCCCATTATGACTGAGCTTCGCCGAACAACCCATGATATCCAACACTGATGCTCGCCGTGGAGGTTAGGGCTAAAGGAGAAAACAAATATTCCCCCTATTGACTCAATAATAATATTATGATATTAAATTTAGATCCCCGGATTCCTTGAGATGGGTTATAGGCTGTCTAATGAAGGAATATAAGCGGGGCTATTATTATAAGTATGTGACAGAAAGAAAAAAGGAAAATTAGCGACGAAAAAAGAGCAAAAAGAGGAAAGTATAGCCTATGCACCATGCACCACCACTATAGGACTCCCTGCGTAACTCCTATTCCTACCCGCCCCTGAGCTCATGTTTATATATCTAACTTAGATTTGCCAAAGTTTCGCCCGCGCCAACTCAGCATGTATAATACTGCCATCATTTACGAAATGATAGCAATAAAATGGTTGATAAGGAGGGACTGATAGTAGCGGGAAAATAGGGTAGAAAAATTAAAGAAATAATCATGAGAGAGAGCCAATCGCCATTCTGAGAAGGGGGAGGGCTTTTTGTTGAAGCGCAACCCGCGGGAATAGACTGAGAGGGGCTTTGATGTGGGTTGGACGGATCGGGTGAGAGATGCTCTGTGACCTCGGGGATATCACCTGGGAGAATGCAGGGTTTAGGTGGCAAGAGCAACTCCACAACTCCTCTATGACCATGGGAGGCAGCGAACGCGAGGGCAATTTTGCCGTTGGAGTCTGGGAAGCCGGGATCGACATCCTCTCATTCCAATAGCAACTTTACGACTCCATCATGCCAATTATATGTAGCCCACCAGAGTAGTGTTGGGCCGCATCCAGGGTTTGAAGTGCTGGGATTGATATCCTCTCGTCCCAATAGCAACTTTACTGCTTCCTCATCCCGCTCTGCGCAGCCCACAAGAGTAGCGTTTGACCACATTTGAGGTCTGCAGAGTTGGAATTGATATCCCCTCGTTCCATAGCAACTTTACGGCTACGGCATGCCGTCGCACACGTCTAAAAAGCCCAAAGCCGGCACCACCATAGATGTCAGGAAAAAGCCTGCCCCCGCCGTTAAGCTCCAGCCAAGGTTTACGAACAGCGGGCTATTTTACCAACATCATAGCATTACGAGCCGGGATGGTTCAAGCTTCGGTGGTATGGGATAGGTCCCGCTAAATTCGTCAAACAGAGCAAACGAAACAACTGTTGATGACCCCTATTCGTCATCCACGAGTTTTTGTCAGGCACCTGTTGAAAACTATTTCATATCTCCCGGGCTTTCTCTTGTTTGGCCTGTCTGCAATGATTGTTATCACTTGACAAATTGTCCTGTCTTTGAAAAATTCCAGATTCACTAGTGCCACTGCCATGCAAAAGAAATGTTTCAGGGGCAATTCAATCATTCAATTTGCTCTAGGGAAATGAACAAAAATCGTTCTATAAGCACGCCTGACCCCAATACCCCCAATAAACCACCTACAAGCAAGTTCCGCACATAGCCAATGCCTCAGGATGCCCTCTTCCCACCCCCAGCCTGGACCGCTACTCCAGTGACTATTAGTAATTAAGGTTGGAGCCGACTAGAATCAATTTACCCCTTACCATTTATACAATTCTCCCCACCTCCACTGCGGACGCATTCCCCAAATGCTTTAAGCCTTTCCCTCGTAACAATGAATTTCTTAGGATCGTCTAGGGCCAGTGTTCCCAACCGTCTTTTGTAAACACCGCAGGACTGTAGGTTGACGTGCGGGCCCTGCAGTCTTTTTTAGAAATGGTAACTTCCGGTAGGTACCCACCGTCCTGAGTAAGGACGGGCGTCACCTCTAGGTTACCTACCGTCCTGCATAATGAAGGGCGTCACCTGTAGGTTACCTACCGTCCTGCATAAGGACGGGCATCCCTTGTAGGTCAAGGAAGTGGAATGGGGTCAGGGTGCTCAGAACCAGGATCGGATATCACTGGAAGCATTGGTTGATTGATAGCGAAATTTGATACATAATAGTAGAGCCTAAGCTTCTCTTCATTAGAATAAAAATGTTTCACATCTTGATAACACTTACCTAATGCTCATGAAATTCGAAAATGAAACATAAACTAAGACACCTATAGGGCCCGGCCGTCCGTCCCAGGCATAGGTCAGGACGGACTGCAACTGGGCGTCCGTCCCGTCCGAAGGTCTCAAACTCGGCGTCCATCCCGTCCTAGGCTAAAGACGGACGGACTGGACGCTTGGGAACACTGTCTAGGGCGACCAAGGGCGCCCCGGTGGCGATTGTCTCTGCTTGCCTTACGCCCTGTCCAATGTCCTGTTTGGCTTGCTTAATCTAGTCTTTGAGAGCCTGGTTCTTTCCACTTATTTCTTCCCTAATCTCGTTCTTGAAAATTTCAGCTTCTCCAGTGATAATTTTGCTATGTTTTAATTTAGTTTCTCTTTTAATTATTTCTCAAGATGGGTGGTCTCAGACTGGCTCCAGATCTGTGCCAAAATGACGAATCCACCACAAAGGACGGTTGCTCCCGGTGTTGCAAATTCGCGGAGAAGTTCTTGAATCATCACATTATATCAGCCAGTAATTAAAAGAAAATCAATTGAAAGGGTAATCTTACGACGATAATAAGCCATGATTTGAAGGGGAGCTAGTGAATGGAAAGGAAAGATTAATACCGAAATGGAAGGGAAGATTTGTTCTCGGGATGTTCGAGGTGATGGAGGAACTTCCTCAGAAGCGAGAAATACCCTGCCTATATAGGGGGCAACGCACATCACATGATATCAGTACAAGCACACCGACAGCACTGCATAGATCCTGTCACTGATTTCCATACCCACCGCAATTTCGGGAAACTCTCTTCAACCCCATAACCAGCCAAGCAACTTCCTACCACTTCTACTCCTCATAGCCAAACGGCCTCTCCTAAACCACCCCAACTCATGGAGAACATTGGCTCGGCTGTTAGGGTGGATGGTCTTTGTGGGTGTGTAGGTACAAGCTCAATATATGGTAGACGGAGCTGGCTGAGTTGTGCAGGAATTTGATCAATCAAACAGTTACAATCACAGCTCTCTAACATTACCTCTCAGCCACAGTAATTCCAACCGATATCGATCCTCTCACGGCAGTGGTGACAGTGGCAACCCAGCTAATTCACCCATGAATGGTAGTTCCCAGTGACCTTCTAGAGGCGTCTGTGTTTCATTGACAACTGTAGGTCTGTTCTGCAACTGGCTAATCCAAATGCTCCGAGGCCTGGAAGGAAGTGAAGGTCTACTTGAAGAGGGCTTGGTTATGTTGGGAACGGCAATCCAGTGAGCAAGTATCACCTTACGAGTCCAACGGAGTGGGTATCAAAGGGTGGCTTAATGGAGAGCCATGTTCGGATGCCATTTGATGATAAGGTCCTTTCATCCCTTTGGGAGGAGCACAGTCGGGGGAAGAGTAAAAGACACCTATTCCCCACCCCAGGACATGGAGAATTTACCTCTTTCTATCAACTGGTAGTGCCGGTCGCAGAACCTCTGGACGTCTTTTTCCGAACGAATGTCGAACTCTCCGAACTCATACCAGTCACATACTCCTCCCACCAACGGCTTCGATCAAAACCTACCGGCTCGGGATACCTTCTGCAGAGTGGGCCAACCTTCAGCTCCATCCCGGGCTGGGTTCTTCCCAGAATATACCCCACCCCCGAGGCCTTGGATGCAGTTTTATCGCTGATATCGAAAATCTCCACTGTTATGGGATTCTGCGACCTGACGACGTGGAGGGGACAGACAACAGAATCGCTAAAGTCAGATTTGGAAAAATACTTGAACTCTGCGCTAATAATACATGATCTAGCCGAGTGCGAAGGGATGAAGGGATTCTTGGACAAGCAAAAAGCAAACTTCTAAGTCGGGGAATACCAGTTATGGAGGGTTCACAAAACACGGAAAGGCGTGGCCAAACCCTTAGGAACTTGCAAAGGTCGGTGGGGGGGTGTTAGATGAGCTGGCCAAAGCACCTTAGGGGGCCGCGGGGGGGTGGAAAGCCGTCTTTGGCGGGGAATTTAGAGGCGGTGTTAATATTAAGCATTCATCCGCGAAGAGGCTCCCTGTCGCAACCCTCATGGTACCGGGGCAACTCTCCACAAATCGGAATATACAGAGCCGCAATGGAAAGTCTAAAGCTCCCCCAGCCCCCCACCCACAAACGCTCACAATCCCCCCACTATCAATAACCCACCCGATGCTGACCTCACAAATTTAGAATCCAAAACCCAAAACCCAACGCTCCGCCCATACGGATATTCCATCGTGGAGCAGCTGCAGAGGATTGACCAGAATTACCGCCCCGAATACAAAGTTCTAGACAAAGCCCCTAGTGGAAATGCCGGGAGCCGATGAAGGTGAAGTACTCAAGCTCCCGCCTCCCCCAAGCCCTATGCCAGACGACTGTGGCTACGATTCCGACACTGGAATCACGATCTTAAGCATACGCGCGAACTCTACCTCTTCCCAACTGCAGCCAAATCCAAGCCTACACTCGGCCAGCAGCAGTGCATCAAATCAGCAAACGATGACCCTTCCCCCAACCACCACCACACCCCACAATCAGAGGTAGCAACAGCCCCACCCCCGGGACCCTCACCAAGTAACAAACCCACATCTCCACTCTCGATTACGAAAGCCCAATTCTTTGTGGGAATGATCTTCGCAATAATCTCAGGGGCCTACGCCCTCTCATCTGCCTAGGTCTCCACCACTCCCTTCTAAGCGTTGCAAAGTCAATCCTACGCGGTCCCGGAAACCCGACACTGATGTCCATGCCCGTGCTCATCAGGGAAACCTTCGCAGACGGACTGGGGGGATTCTGCCTATCACATCACCGGACCACCAGTGCCGGTTGTACCAACACCGGATATCGCACTGTAGACGACCCATAGTTCTATTCCGCAGTAAACCCACCTCCCAGGAGACCTTCCCGACCTAGTTCTAGGCCACTGAGTAATCACTTCTACCCGCAGATCCTCTCACAATCGCCCAGCCACTGTATTCAATATTCGCGCACCGCCAACAATTGATCCTAGGGCACCAAAAGAGCATACCGCGACTTGCCACTTCCTCCTCGTGAAAAAAAAATCCAATAGGTCATGAACTATAGATGTTTTCAAAGATAGGGTGCAGTTTATTTCCTTGAGAGATTGGGATTCAAGTGGGCTCTCACAGGGAGATGATGACGGAGCTTGCTCTGGGCTTTGAATGGTCCGCTGGGGAATATTTCAATGTCATGGGTGGGGGTATGATGAGGATTGGGGGGTCTAAGTCCGGAACTGCAATTGGTTAGTTATCTTTCATTGCTTTCCTCACCCCCGCCCTCCCATTTTTATTTTTTTACTTGACTATCTCAATTGGCCCTAAAAATTACAGTTTCTCCCACCCACCAGTGCACGCTCTTCCATCCTCCAATAGCGACATTCACTCTTTCGACTGAGACCACCTCCTCACCCCCCTCCTCCCCACCGCCCAGAACACCCAGCACAACTCTCATACTGTACACTAATCCCTACACATAGGACAACCAAACTCCCTCGGGGCGATGTTCTCCCCAGTAGCCCCCGTATAGCATATCTCCAGCGCGCGATTCAAGCAAGTTGCACGACGGCAGGGGTATATCATTTTTATGGGGCTGTCGAGGCAGAGGGGACATGTTGGGAGTGTGGTAGTGATAGGAGAACTGGCGGGTGTACAGGGGGTATCCGGGGGCGAAGGTGCGGCTGGAGGAAAGAGGTTTACCAATCGGGTGTGCTGGTAGTTTTGTGCGGAGGGTGTTGGTGGGCAGAGGTGGTCGGGGGTGAGGCCGAGGGAGAAGTTTCTAGTTTCTACTAAGTAGTCGAACGTTTGCGATTCCAGATCTATGCGGCAGGATGGGGTAGAAATTTTTGTTTCGTTTTACAGATCTAGGATTTAGTTTTTGAGGTTTGGGTAGTGGAATCCGGTGATGTGTTGTAGAGGAGTGACTTGTTGCTGCTCTAGTCTCTACCAATACTACGAATATATATACTTTTCATCCACCTTTATTTTTCAAGCCTGCGATCGAATATTGCTAGCTTCACCGAGCCGTCGTGGCGTTCCAGCTGGAGTTGCGATTGGGTTGCGACCCTCGGAACCCTAACCCTACATGAGGAAGGAAGGCCTAGGAGGCCGAGTGAGAAGATGTGAATATCTTCAAGAGTGGTCCCGTTTGAGAAGGTAGGCTGATAAATGGAGAGGTTATGAGGATATTTTTGATGAAAGACGGGAGACCGGCTGAGGGGTGAAACTTGGCCTCATTGGCCATAACTATTCAATACTTTATATCCAACTTGTCAGCTGTACTAGACGTAGAGTGCCGGGGAAAGTTCCGTTGCGACACTAGGTATATTACTAATTCAACGGAATGATCACGAATGTCCCAAGAATATGTCTCCATCTAGATGTAGGGGTTATTCTTCAGGGATGGTTTTTTTTTTTTGCTCTCTTGCTGCGGCTTTCTTTCGCAAGGTTGGACCCCACCAACGATTGTTGCCAAGCCGCCTCGCTTCAATACCAGAATGATACCATGCTTTTTTCATCAGTCTGAATACCCCTTACCCTGATTATGTAAGAAACCCTATTTGAACCTCAGTTTCACACGATAGATAACACCCTCCCCCGGAACCCTACTAGTAAGAAGTATCTGGACCCGAGACATTCAAGATGATTCAAAAAAAATATGGTTCTTGTCGGCGCGCATCTAAGCGCTGTTCTGAGTCTTGCTGGTCACATGTACCAAGATGGTCACTGTGTTCAAATACTACTTGCCTTACCTGTGGTGGGCTAGGTGGTCGGCTCGTGAGCGGCTCGTGAGCGGCTCCTTTGCCATGTAATGGATCGGGATGAATAAGAGCTCTGGAGGATCCCAAGATATCACAATGAGGAAGTGAGGCGATGCTTGGAGAGCCCCCCCCCCCCCATTAATTCGGGGTGGAGAATCATAGCAACAGGTTGTCCTTGCACGGGGGGGTGCGTTCTTTTGTCACTAATGTTTAAGTGTAAATCAACTTTGCGAGAAATGTTTGCATGAGCTCAAATTATAGTATATCTCAGCTAGGATTCGGCGGGCTGCGAATAAGGTTTAATAATAATTATGAAGCAGGGATGCTTGCACGTAAATCAAGTTATGGTAGTGGCCAACGAAAAAGAATGCTAAAACCTAAGGCTTAATGCATCATGACTTAGTTTGGATACAAGTACTTGAACTAGAGTCTAGAGGAGTCTTTTATGGCTATTAGTGTAATAAAACAAAAGCAAAAAAGGAGCACTCTGTAATGCATTAAGGTCTCCGAAAAATGGGGTGATGTGATAAAATTTTTAAAGAAGTAATAAATAAGTGTCAAATATCGAGATAAATGAAGACCTTGAACCACCATCTGCACCATATCCGGATGCCGCAAACCTCCGCCGCCAAGCTCCATTTTCTCCTCTCGAAATGCCGTACTCAGGTGCTCCAGTATTTTTTCTCGAGCCGCCAGCTGCTTTAGAATGCCCCTTGATGCTGGTCGCTGTCTGTTCATCCTGGTCGCTGAAGTCGCAGTAGAACTCGGCCACTGCGAATCGCACTTACCCCCGCCTCCACCTCCGACAGCTACTCAAGTGACCATTAGTAACTGGAGCGAACTAGAATCGATATACCCCTTACCCTTTATGCAACCCTTCCCACCCCCTCCTCTGACACATGCACCGAAGGTTTTAAGCCTCTTTCGCATGAGACTGAATTTATTTCGGTCCTAGAACGACCAAGGTATCTCCGGTGGCAATGACTTATGCTTGTCTCACCCCTTTCCCGAGTTCCTGTTTGGTTTGTTTAATCTCCGGCATATGAGCAGGGCGTTTTGACCTTGCTCCCTTGGTGTGACACTTACATGATCCGAGTGCTGAGCCGTAGCGGATGACGGACTACTGGGTGGGTATATTAGGCCGCTATACTCGCGCGGCTGGACACTGAAGATTGAACTTCCTGTGGTGTCCTGCTTCAATTCAGCAACGTGAGTACACGCTTCACTGGACTAAGGGTTGATTTAATCTTAGTAATCTCACACTGAGCTAGCTCCTCCCCCCCCTACCATCATACTGTAGCTTTGTGGTGTAGTGAAGCCATAGGGAGCTGGTGAACTACGCGTTGTGCGAATCGGACATTATCAAAATGGGGGAGAGGGAATAAAAAAGTAACTAATGAGGGGCTTGCTCCTACTTAATGAGATTGTGGCGATAATTAATGTTATAAGCACTCGATCGGAGGAAGACTGATGGAAGAAGGACAAAGTAGCTTTTCACTGGGCAAAGGATATCAAGGACGGGCTTGTATTGTTATGACCTACCGAGTTACAATTGAGGTCGTTGTCGACCCTTTAAATACATGAATCTTTTCCTGCTCTTCCGGAAGTCTCTAGAACCAAGTCGCCCTATTTTCCCACTTTATCACCCAATTGCTTTACCCCGCTTGGGTACCCCTCTTACCCCTCTTACCCCTCTTACCCCTCTTACCCCTCTTTTCCTACCCCTCTTTCCCCTCACTTCGCATCCTTCACCGAATACCTGAGTCCGGTGAATCTTCCGGTGTTGTTCTCGCATCTTCTAAGACTGTAAGGATCCTGTAAGCAGGGCGCCGGTGATTAATAACAATAATGAGAGACTTTTTGTCTGACACTCGTCCGGTAGGGTTGGCATCAGCATTTCTCTCTTCACCCTTAGCTTACGCCTACCTTCTTGTTTTCTATTTTCTTCTCCTATTCCCCCTTTTACAACCTCCGTTCCTCCTCGCCTAGCAGATTTTCTTTAACCCTGATAGATTAGTCCCACATTTTACCTACAGATATTAATTTGTCGTTTGGCTTTGCTGCTTGCTGAGATTGTGGGAAGTATAGTCTTTTATATAGACGGCGGAGGGGAACAAGGCCATGCGAACACTGGGAAGTTTGGAGGTCATTAAGGGTTTGGTCGTGTTCTTACGGGCTAACATGAGCTGCTGTACATGTAGGCCTCTCACATTTTCCCCTTCTTTCCCTTCTATGGTTTCCTCTCTCGCCTCACATGAAAATGAATTCTCAGACAAAATAAACATGCCCCTGAGCGGATTCAGGAAAAACAAACAAACCATTCACGGCCCTCGCAGGACCCTTTGCTGTCCTTCTATCCACTGAAAACCCTATTCCTGCCAAAGTTCGCACTTAGCGAACACGTACCGTAACCCAAGCTCCATGCAACCAAGGGCAGCTCCCCTTCCCCCAGTGTCGTCCGGTCCGTCTTTTTGGGGGCGCTAGTACGGACCACGCCAGGGGAGGTACGACCGAACGGAGTGTAGGGGGGCTATGGTCCTAGCGCTTGGTCCTCCGGTACTAGCTCAAGCTGAAATCGTACACCTCCGAGCAATCATTATGTCATCATGAGACATCACTCGTGGAATACCCTGCCTTCTCCCCGGGATTTGTCCATGTTCTGGTAGGTCGTTAGACTCTAGCCAAGTAGATTTGTTATCAAACTTACCTTTTCTAGGTCTGTCAAGCGTTGGGGAGTAAGTTACTAAGTGTTACCTCCATTTCCCCCCTAGTCCCCTTTTCCCGATTTTCGTTGGAGGTGCTGGTAGTGGTTCCCTGGAGGGGGTGTCAGGACTGCATAAGAATGGGTTGGGCGGGCAGGAAAAAGGGTCCGACGGAAAGCGGCCCTGATCAGTGTTCCCAAGCGTCCAGTCCGTCCGTCTTCGGGTCCGGACGGGACGGACGGCGGTATCTGAGTGAATGCCGGGACGGACGGGTATATGGGCGTCCGTCCGGATGAGAGCCCGGGACGGGTGTGCCAGGACTGCAGGTTTCTTATCTTGCACAATGTGCCAAGCCAGGTGACTGGGGGGCCCTGGTAAAACCAAGCGTCCAGTCCTTCCGTCTTTGGCAAAGGATGGGACTGGTGGTGGAGAGGGATAGCTGCCTGGGACGGACGGCAGTTGTGGCGTCCACCCTGGGCGTTGTCCTGGACTGACGGCAAGTGCCTTAGGTAAATGGAAAATGGTGATGAACACCAAGTCATGCTATCGTAGTTAATGTGTAAAAGAAAAGAGCATGGCATTCAACATAGCTTTATGTACAAAGGGCTCGTCTGCGATCAACACAGACAGAGACAACTATGACCACACAATCATCAAGGACAGTAGGCTCTTTGGAAGTGGTTGGTATTTGGGCTTATCTTTCGTTTTCGAAACGGTCTGACTCTTTCATCATGTGCAAGTCTATTGTCAAACAGTCACCAAATAACGGCTTGACAGCAAGTAATCTGACCCTACTCGGATCCCAAGAGTAGTCCACGAACACAGGCCTGACTAGGCTAACTATGCTATTGGGCATCGCCCATACTGTAACGGGGGCACTCTGTAGGAAGCGGGATTCTAAGATTGCAACTGCACCGAAGAGTCAAAGTAGAAGTAAGAATTAAAATAAAGATAAAGATAATTCAAAGTAGCATCAAGCGGTAAAACTTAATATCAGTAAGCCTGAAAGCTTCACTGAATAAGTTCTCTCGAGGATCGTTGGTTATCAGAATACGGTGTCTCTCGCATTAGTTAAGTAGAATAATGTAAAGCCAGATGACACCCTTCAACCATTCAGATGTTTTTCGAGCACCCTGCTCAGCTCAGGGTGGTGCAACTCACCTGCCTAAAGAGAACGAACACTCGGAGGCAGTCGGACTGCTCAGATATTAACTATCTCCACAAATAGGATGGGTTCCGGAGATGTCTCTCCAACTACATCTGCATGAGCGAAAACTCTTGCCTATCGGTAGCATGTCAGTGGCCAACCGACATGCCCACCGTAGATATATTATCCTTTGGGACTCACTAGCCCAGCGGTGGTTTCGTCTATACAAGCTACGCAGTCGGTCCGCCAATCTACTTTGCTATACTAAGCTTCTAAACGTGACTGCATGCTCCCACGATAAGAAATCTCCTGCTGCTTGACTGCATGGGCGGTACCAACAGCCAACCATGTGGGACCCTCTTAAATCATGACAAGACTCACACCTCTAGAGTCCACTAATGACCCATGGTAATGCTACAGCTCATGGGGTTGTAACGGGGGCACTCTGTAGGAAGACGGATCCTAAGATTGCGACCGCACCGAAGACTCAAAGTAGAAGTAAGGATAAAATAAAGATAAAGATAATTCAAGGTAGAATCAAGCGGTAAAACTGAATATCGTTAAGCCTGAAAGCTTCACTCAATAAGTTCTCTTGAGGATCGTTGGTTATCAGAATAGGGTGTCTCACGCTTTAGTTTATGTAGAATAATGTAAAGCCAGAGGACACTGGCACCCGTCAACCATTCTGACCTTTTGCAAGCAGCCTGCTCAGCTCAGGGCTGTCCAACTCACCTGCCTAGGATAATCTAACACACGGAGAGAGTCAGACCACTCGGATATTAACTATCTCCACAAATAGGAAGCGTTCCGGGTGATGTCTCTCCAACTCCATCTGCATGAGCGAAATCTCTTTCCTATCGGCAGTATGTCAGTGGCCACCCGACATACCCACCGTAGAGATAATATCCATTCAGACTCACTGGCCCAGCGGTAGTTTCGTCTATACAAGCTACGCAGTCCATCGGCAAATCTACTTGGCTATACTAAGCTTCTAAACCGCACTGCATGCTCCCATGATAAGAAATCTCCTGTGGCCTGACTGCATGGGCGCTACCCACAGTCAACCATGCGGGACCCTCTTAAATCGTGACAAGACTCACACCTCTAGAGTCCACTAATAACTCATGGTAATGTTACAGTTCACGGGGTAGCCTGGGACTGGCTTTGGAGTGGTTGTCCTGGAAGCCTTGCAGCTTCACCGGTCAGCCCCAAGCCCTCTACTGTTAACTATACAACTACCCGGAGGTCCAAGTATGCCCATAGGTGGTTCCCAGGTGTTATCCAGGTGGTGCCCCAGGAGGCGGTCTTTTTTTTTTTTTTTTTTTTTGTAATCATGCGTTATTTGTTTCTAGGTACAAAAAGCCTTATGCAGGGCTAGCTATAAAGAGAAAAAAACCTATAAATGCAAACTCACCGCCCCCTTCACCTCTTCATGGGAAAAATCAAACACCCCGAGTCCATAGGAAAAGTCTCCCCCACCTAGCACCTAAGATAATATACCCCAGACAGGTAAGGAAACAATACATAGAAAGGTACAGGTAGAGAGACCCAAACCCTTCAGCAGGCTCCCCAAAACAAAAGAAACGACGGCTGTTCTAAGGCCCTTTCGGGGCCTGGGGGAGAGGATAGATGATCGCCGACACGGGAAAACTCATAGGTTGAGGGCCCACCAAAAACCATGATGTACGGTCGGGCAGGTCATTACATCGATCCAAGGCGTTGGACAAAGCCACGGAGGCAGTGCTATACCACGACTAGGCGTAACCGAGGAAGGGTCAGACGATCGGAGGAGTAGAGGGCGAGCGGAGCCACCGGGCAGAGGGGATGCCAGCTAACGACGATGAGCAGTAGGGTGCCAGCCGGTGAGTAGCAGTAGGGTGCCAGCCGGTGAGCAGCAGTAGGGTGCCAGCCGGTGAGGAGGATTAGCAGTAAGGTGCCAGCTTGTGGGGCAGTACGGTGCCAGCTGACGGAACCGGGAGGGGGGTGGAGGAGGGATCGCGAGCGGGCTAGCCACAACCGACAAACGGGCCATAGCAAGGGCTTTTGGGACGACGACGAGACCGGGACGAGACCGTGATGTTACTAACCGAGGCTTTCCCCATCAGAGGTACAAGCCCAGCAAGCCGGGGCCTACTTTGACCGAGAGTCCGACACCGTAACGCCGACCGTGAGCGTAGCGAGAAGCTTTCCGACCGTGCAAAATCCTAAGCGAGGTGCGAAGGAAGTGCGGGGTAAGGGGGAGAACCGAACATCATGAGCGGGTGTTAACGACGAACGGGAACAAGAACCCCAAGGAGGGGAGGCAGGCGTGCCTCAGGAGAGGAGGGTAGATGGCTTAACGTCAACCCCTAGGCAGTAGCCATGATGGGGGAAGAGAGGTGGGTGGGGGAAAGTGATGATGATTTCCTGTGGTGTTGAGATTTCAATCGCCGGAGGTGGCGGAGAGATGGTTCGTGCCCCCAGGAGGCGGTCATCCTCACACCCCTTATATATCCTGCGAACAGCTTCTGCTCCATCAGTAGCCCGTTTCGTGCCCTACGAAGCCGTTCTATGAACATCTAAGAGCCCCACTATAGTGCGATAACTTCCCTCTAAGTCCGCAGAGGACTTTGTCGGTGAAGGTAGGGTAACTGGGGTACCTCAGTAGGGTAACTGGGGTACCTTAGTAGGGTAACTGGGTCCCTAAGGTAGGGTAATCATGTTTCCAAGGTAGGGTAACTTCACCCTGTTAGGCCATTAGTTCCTTCGGGAGTCCGTGCAACCACATATAGTGTTACCCCAGAGACCCATGCAACGTTTACTATGTTTCCTTAACTTTGCGCGAACATGTCGTCCAAAGGTTACCCTGTGTAACCCGATGTCACCAAGTCACTTTGTAGACACTTGTACCAACTCAGGTCTACCGTTAGTATACTAAGTATACTGGTCTATCCTCAATCTGGTTACCTCTTGGTACACCATATGGGCTTGAGTTTAGTCCACTGTAGCTACCTATCTATAGGGTCGTTACACGGGTAGCCAGGGACTGGCATTGGGGTGGTTGTCATGGAAGCCTAGCAGCCTCCCCGGTCAACGCCAAGCCCTCTACTGTTAACCATACTACCACCCGGAGGTCAAAGTATGCCCATAGGTGGTTCCCAGGTGTTATCCAGGTGGCGCCCATGGAGGTGGTCACCCTCACACCCGTTATATATCCTGCTAAGGGCTTCTGATCAGTTGGACGGCCACAATTCATACGGTGTTGTTGTAGCATTGCTCTGGATCTTACTTTACTAGGAAGCTCAGAACTACACAGCTGTACAGTGCTGTCGCGCCATAGGAAGCCGGGGCCGCAGGGGGGTGTTGGGAATACCCCCTGAAAGTTACTGGAGGTACGGACCACACCTGCTCCGTCAGTAGCCCGTTTTGTGCCATATGAAGCAGCCCTTTGAACATCTAAGAGACCCACTATAGTAGGATAACTCTCCACTAAGTCCGCAGACGACTTTGTCGGTGAAGGTTGGGTCACTGGGGCCCCTTAGTAGAGTAACTGTGTCCCCAAGGTAGGGTAATCATGTTCCCAAGGTAGGGTAACTTTACCCCTTCATGCCTTTATTGCCTTGGGGGTCAGTGTGACCACATAGAATATTGCTCCGGAAACCCATGCAACGCATACTATCTGTCCTTGACTTTACACGAACATACTCTGTGAAGGTTACCCTGCCCAGCAGGGTAACTATAGCTTACCTGGGTTACCCTGTCTATCCCTATGTCACCAAGTTACTTTGTAGACACTTGTACCAATGCATGCCTACCGGTTATATACGAAGTATACTGGTCTAGCCTCAATCAGGTTACCTCTTTGTATGCCATATGGGCCGGAGCCTAGTCCACTGTAGCTCCCTATCTCTAGGGTCGTTACACATACAGTATCAGGTGTGTGTTGAAAACAAGAAACATTCTGGGAATGCGTTCAAGGCTGGTGGAGTGAATTGAAGCTAACTGTGCCAGTGTAGAGTTAAAGAGGATATAAGAAGAACAATAAAAGAACAATACGAAAGGAAATCCAACACGAATGACAACCTCTAATAGCTAACCATTCTATCATTCGAATTTTGCCCTGTTGTAGCTAGCTATTACCACCTGATACCTAGCCGTACCATGATCCTATAGCCGTAAGCATAAGTATGACCGATGTAATTATAATAAAGTTCCTTCGTTGTAGAACAGCGAATGTAATTACCTAAACAAGCGGGATATTACTAGTATTATCAGATTCGATCCCCATGATAATTAAACTTCCTCCATTCCTCTCAACTTGTGATTTACTAATTCTAATTGAGCGGACTTCCAAATCGTGCACCATGAGATCGACATTCAGTAATTAGGTCTCATTAAGTAAGTCTCATTTCCGCAATGCCTTGAAACACTCAATTGCCTCAATGACATTATTACATAGCCGGCTGCATCGATCTGTTATTAAATTTTGTCCACTAGATTATCAATTATTTTATATTAGAAATTAAGTCATATAATTAATACCGATATTGTGGAACTTAGTATTGAAGATAGCAAGCTCCTCAGTTGAAAGAAAATCGCTAGTCAACTCACATGCTAAAAACGCTTTCTACTTCAGCCGACATGGCTGGGATACAATGCACTTCCAAGGCTATACATCAGCAAAAAGGGACCCTGCGTCTGATCCGTCGGCGTTGCGTCTTATGCGTACTGTGCGTCCTGACTTGTGTTGCAGTGCCCCGCCACATCCCACGCTTCCAGATGCTACCTGGCAACGTTCCTTGAGTCCTGACGCAACCTGGCACCCTCCCTACGTCTGGACAACCCCAGACTCTTTCTCTCATCTCTTCTTTCTCCTGATGCGCCGATAGCTCCTCATCACCTCTTCTCCGCGTCCTGACCCACCACTCATCCCCGCTCGTGTAATCACACCTAATTTGCTGCTTGCTCCGACGTCGCCTGGTGTCTGGGGCGGCAGCACCTTTTTTGGTCCCTCCCGGGTCTCACGTCTCACGCCTCACTGGTCTGGCGAACTAATGATCTAGGTTTCAAGAAAGTCGCTTATATATCTTCTACTATATACAGTATCAATATGTAGGATTCTCACGCATAGCCGAATCCTGATTCTCACGCATCGCCGAATCCTGATTCTCACGCATCGCCGAATCCTGATTCTCTCATCCGGATTCCTTAATAAACCTCATTAAATGTTCTCAAATCAATCCGGCTATTTACAAGCCATCGCCGGTCCTCCTCCGGGATCAGGTGTGCCAGACCGAGAATTGTTCCTATATCAACTATTGTAAACCCTCGCGTGTCTTCCCTCATCTGCACTGTAACCAAGCCATGCAGATCCGATAGACGCCCTGAGTTCACTGGGGTCAGCAACTGAACACCGGCGACTCGACGCACAGTATCCTCGGATCTGGGGTCCCTGATCTTCAAGAGGGCTACTAGCTTTGCCGGGAGACGACCCCTCAGCGCACCATACATTTCTTCTGTGCCCGCTTGTACCCAAACCCAATCATTGCGACTGCCCTGGTTTCTAAAGTGTAGGGTGCCCGTGGATCGTGCACGGTGGATCTCGTAAACATCGGCTTCTTGGAATGTAAGAACTGGGACTTCGAGTTGTGTCAGTAGTTCAATGGGAAGTGATCGAAGCGTCGCATGGTCTTCCGGGAGACCGTGGTCTATCGGCAGGTTATGCCTGCTATATCGTATCAATTCACGATATATAATCTCGAGTGAGACTCCCGAGATCCTGCTAAAATCAACGATATTGGACACATCGCCCCGGCGTCCCTTCAAGATCCTCCTACAAATGACTGGCGGCGATACCGTACTGGTTGTCCTATCTAAATGCTTCAGGACGTCGGGGGAGAGATCTGCGCCGCGATTTTTCAGTGATTGCAAGTTCAATAGTCTCATCCGGATTGCATGTTGACGGCCGTAGCTATGCACGATCTGGCGCGCGGCATCATTTTTATTTGACTGGCGCCATCCTTCCTTGATTTGCGTCTTGTGAGCTAGCTCTCCGATCTCGGTGGAATACATCGGAATATTGCCAAACTGGCGTATATGGTCACAAAAGTGGCTTAGTTGATGCATCTTAATGAAGTTGAAATGTGATTCGCCGTGAATCATGTCCATACGCAGTTCATCCTCTTCGTCTCGATCGTCGTCGCGCATCCGGCCCCGTTGGGATGGGGCCACTTGCTCCCTTATCATGGCTCTCTGACGTCGGATCTCCTTTCGTTGCTTGTCAACTTTGGCCTGTGTGCGTTTTGTCACTCGAAACTCCAAGAAGATATCCTTCATCCTATGAAACTGGTCCAGATAATCTTCCATGTAGGCTATGGTGTCTGGGGTGTGGCTTCGGTATTGTGCCATCATATTGAAGTCGACGAGCGCCCTGACGCATCTGAGAGCACGTTTGAAAGGTATTGCTTGCGCACCTCCTGGCTGGCGAAGAGCCACGGCGAGAACTCCCAGAATACAACGCCCCAGATTCCTCATCTCTTTCCCTTGCCACTGCGTAACCTCGCGGTAGGCTTTTTTGGGGACTAAGAATCCTGGGTATGGCGGTAATGCCTTCCAAACCTCATCAAATGCCTGCAGTCGCCCGTGTTTCTTCAGAAAGGCTTCGATCCAGTCCATCATATGCTTAAATAGCCCGAGATAAATGGTATGGAGTATGTCTGGTTTGTACAGATCAGACGCCGAAACCCGGTCGAGTCCGTGGAATATATTTTGGCCGATACCAAGATTCATAACGTGGTCGTCGTCGGTCTCCGAGCCTGAGGTTTGATTTTCAGGTTTGTAGCGTTGGTACCTTGCATAATCTCGGGCTCGATAGCTTCTGGCATTGGTTCCTAATTCGTTGGTCGGCACCTCGCATTTAGGACAGGCGTTTGTTTTCAACCCGTGAAGTGCCACGTTTTCCATATGGTCTGCGATCCACGCAGAGAGAATTGGGAAGCAAAGTCGAACCTTGCCGTCGGCACAGTCAATGGGGATGCCGATATGCGCCACATCCTGAAGGGGTGCAAAGATGAGTTCGAATACATCTTGTAGGGTGTCAGCGTTGATTTTTCTCTGGCGTCGGTCGGCTTTAGAGGACTTGGAGAGTTTGGGTGGAACCGGTAATAAGGCAAGAAGAAGAACAGCCATTGATCCTGGGCTGTTGCGCCGAGCCGACGGAAGATTTCCAATCGTAATATAGACAGG
>Ga0307517_10002597_pt1 | contig 28766 bp, 41 predicted proteins | sample 23_EM_MG_FD_194515 | JGI IMG/M metagenome (GOLD analysis project Ga0307517, IMG submission 194515) | Populus trichocarpa ectomycorrhiza microbial communities from riparian zone in the Pacific Northwest, United States - 23_EM | ecosystem: Host-associated > Plants > Roots > Unclassified | place... | reverse complement strand
GAAGGAACCGCGCAAAGAAAGGTGCCGTCATGGGTCCGTATTTTCAAAGCGACCACTTCTCAGACTCCGAAGCCTTACCTCATGGAGATGGCTACAGTTTCTATAAAACCAACCAAGAGCCCATGCAACATCACAAGGCATTCCCAGCTCACTCGTGTCACCGGTTTGCTCATGAACCTACCCAGCCCGTAGGTGCGACCACATATTTTACGCCGTGCCCAATAAGCTGAACCCGTCGAAGAATCTTGGCATAGCGTACATTTTTCCCTGTGGTCCCGGTCTCGCTCACCCTACCGGGGATGGCTCCTACTCGTGAGGATGCTGGAAACCTCTCGTATTGTTTACTCTCAACAACCTGTGGTGCACAACTCAAAGTCTCGACTGCCTCGCTACGTTCCTTTCTGAACACAACAGCCTCAAAACCCTCCATTTTACCTGATCATCCCCGACGCTGCCACACTTTATATCCTTCCTCCCTTAAAGGAGCTCGAGTCAAGCTGGGGATTCGCCAACGCCGTCCTGTCCTGCGAGTCGGATGTCTTGCAACCATTGGAAGCCCTTAAGAGGTATAAGACTGAGCGGGCCTGAGTCGGACCCGACTTTCATTGCGAATCTCGGCCGAAGTGACGGCTGGATTTCTCGGGTCGGGTTGGCGGGTTGGAAAAAAATGGTAGACCCTCGCAAAATCCTCGAGTGCATCCCTAGGTTGACCTGGTTGGACGTGGGGAGTCGTGGTTTCTAACCTATTCCAGACATGGCTATTGGCCCATACAATGCCTTGAGTATTGTTTGTCAATGTTTTCTGAGGACCGTTCTCGTGGAGTGCGCCCCACCCTCTCCCTTGATAATCTGGTTATCCTTTTGTTGATTCTTCCCCCATTTCGCAATGGGTTGGTATCCTGGCGCACGTGTTCTGGTGGCTGAGTAGGCTTAGTAGGCTTGGGAATGAAATAGATACGATTCACGTGGTGCACGCTGGAATTCAATTGAGTGGGTTGTAGGATTTTTGCGAGGCTGTGAAGAGGGGGGAGTGTAGAGGATCTGTTGCCACAAAACAGGCGGGGCGCGCTCAGTCAACTTGGAACATCTCGTCTCTTCCCACGACCAACACGTCCTCAGATCACGACCCTCGCTCAAACTGAAGTCCATCCCCACTCCCATCCTGGTTCTATCTAAATCCCTCACCAACTATTTCGTGATATCTTCTCAGCTCTGCGTTCGGTGAAGACCTGATTGAATGATTTTACAATGCGGTTCCAGCGTCGAGGCGGGACAAAGGAACGACTGGCGTTGACGACGACGGACAACCCGCACGTCCCAACCCACCCTACAACGTGTTCGTGGGACTGTACGATCAAGCACGCTGCGGGATGATGTGGTCGGTGCTCGAGGGACCAAGCACGATAAATTGCTACGGTTGCAGTCAGTTTGCTGTCCTGTCCATTCCTCCCGCCCGCCCTTGTTCTTATTGATCTTTCCCCCCACCACCACATGTCCGACCAAGCTGAGGACGACCGCGACCCCCGTAACTGCGCAGTAGGGTTACGGAATGCGAGGACCTGGACGTCCGCGCACAACGTGTTTTCTTCCCTCTCTGTCTCCTCTCCGACTGTACAGCACGACATGGGTCTAGATTCACGATGTCTCAGTTCGCTAATCCGCTACGGCGCCACAACATGATTTCTTTTACATCATTTGCCCCGTCTCGTGACACCCCTCTTCTGATTCGTCAACCAATTTCCTGTTCAATCCTTCGAGGACGTGGTCAGTGCGAGCAGTGGCGATGCGGGCTTTCTACCCGTTCTTCCGTCAATCTCCGCTGTCGGCGAACGAGATCTTAATCATGAGTACAGCCGTGGGTTGAGAGGACGTTCCGGCATGTCTCTCTGATATATCAGCCTCCCACTCCAGATGTCTTCACTTTCGTTCCCCCCAGCTCCTGCGATATCTTCAACACGGTTCATGCATCAACCCGGCTTCGGCCCACAGTTCGAGGCATTCCAACTTGTCAGCACGATTGCCGAGCGATCCGCCAATCTCGAGGGGGACGTTTTTGAGCTCAAACGGAGCCTCGACGAGGTGAATCGCAAGGTCGACCTTCTCTTGGATCGGTCCACTGCGAATCGTGGGGTGGATTACCACGACGTACTCGCATCCAGCCAGATCCCAATCCAAAACGGACCGGGACTTGGTGATGAGTCTGGGTGGTTGAGTATGTCTCTCCTAGCTTGACCTAGACTATGCGGCGGTTGACTGACTCTTGCTACCATCACCAGCGGGGGATGCAGTTATGCCAGCGGTGATTCCTAGCGTAGCCTCGGCCTATCGACAAGTAGTGCCAGGGATCATCGAAGTTCCGTATCCACCGCACGCCGACGTCAACCCGGTGGCCTTGCTGCCAATGTCGGAGGATTCCTATCCGGTACTTACTCTAGGCGATTTCAATGGATTACGGCGCACTGACCACCTCCGCCACAGCTTCCCCCGAGGACGGCACCGGGGTCGATGGTATTCATTGATGGTGTGTGGACAGACCCGGTGAGTGCGGTGATTTCCTGCTGTCTGGGTGGAAGTGATTTAACCTTCTTTTATTTGTCTGTGGAAGCCCCCACCAACTCCGGGGATTCAAACAAATCCGCTGCCTCCAGAAACCCCCCGTTGCGAAATGTGGGGTGAGGGGGTGTATAACGGAAATAATTATGGAGAGGATGACGATTTTCCGGGTGGTGAGATCGATGACCACCAATCCACTGAACAGTGGACGGACAATTTCGCCCAACAGGGTAAAATGTCCACGAGCTTGGCCACCACCAAGCCCACAAATATAGAGAACAACTCCCAGTCGGAGGTAAATCATGTTTTTTACCCCGCCAGAAATCGTGCTTTATACTAATGGGTTTGGCAATAGTCAAGCAGTCCGGTCGCCACGAGCTCGGGGGGTCACTATGATCGCAAAGGGAATCAAAGGGAGATAACCCGACGTTTCGAGCAGATCTGCGAGGCGATGGGTGTCCCCTGGACCGGAGATGAGCTCGACACCCTTAGGCTCAGTAAGCAAGACGTTTCGAGGGAAATCACTGATCAGTTACTGACACTTCTCTGGTCACGTAGTCATCTGGTACGTGGGTGGGACGGTCCCGGAGCTCAACGAACCGGCCAACCAACTTGGCAAGGCCCAGAGGCAATACTGGAGCCGGAAGGTACGGACCGAGTACTTCACCGCACTGAAGCGGGAGGTGGGGCCATGGGAGGACAAGAAACGTTGGCTCAGGGTGCTTGACAATGGTATGCGCCCTTGGGCATCTTTCTGGGAGGTCCGATTGGCTAATTACTCTGTGGGTTCGCAGCGTTGGAAAGGGTAAGCGGTGGTGAGCAAGCAGGCACAGGAGCGGAGCACGGACCCCAATATGGCACGTTTTACACCCAGTGAACGACCGGGTGCGCAGGCGGCTCGGTTGGGTGGTGTGGGATGGATAGGGTGGGTTCTTCGTAAAGCCTCCTTTTTTTATATCGTAGACCGAAGGAAATCGCGTGGGCATTGGAAATACCACGGACTTCACCCTTTTCTTATTCTCTATTCTCTTCGTTTTATTTTCCGATTCCGATCTTCGGTGCACGCTTTGGCTTATAAGACCTCCCGCAATCGCTTTCCAATTGGTTGGGAGGTCACAACTTATTGTTCCTTTGTTTCCGGTTTCGTGACTGGAGTCGATTTCGTTTCCTCCTCGCATCTGTTTTCTTATTGTCTTTTGTGTCTACTGTGTGGACCCACATCATCTTCGTCGTACCGCCGCTCGTACATATTGCCACGTCAACCTCCTTTCCCTTCGTTACCTCCCGTCTCGCGTTTCGCATTTTCTACTGTATCTTCGTTATCGCATCCTCACGGTTTCACGTCCACACATCGACTCAGTCCACAAGTGAATATCGTACACGATGTAGTGTCCAACCCCCTTTCGGTGATCCGACACGGACTTTGAACTTCTGCCATGGTTCCAGTATCGGCAAGGCTCCGAGCAAGGCGATTGAGAGAGACAATAAGGTCGTTAGGTCAACCGTGAGCGTGGATGCTCGAGTTATGTCGGCCGTTGCTGTGCTGGGATCGGGCGGGGGTCCAAGCGAGAGAGTACCGGGCGCATGGTCCAACGGTATGCCGACACCCAACCCGGGTTCGTGGTCACTACTTCATTCGAGCCCACAACGATGAGAGACAGGAAAACCAGGGAACTTGGGGGTCGCAGGGCGTGTTTGCGGTCGTCGAGGATACTGTGAAGAGATACATGAGACAAACGAAAGAAACGATAGGGCCGCACCGTGTATTTGTCTCTAACCCCCTACATAAAAACGCGTCTGGTTCCACTCCGGGGGCGTCGGGACCGTCTGAAAATTCCACCCGGTGAGATAGGGATGCTTGGCGACCTTGCAGCTTCGTAAGTCAAATTCCCTTCGGTGACGGTATGGGAGAAGGTGCTGGTGACGCTAAAGGGACCCCGTTCATCGTTCGTGTTTCCGCCCGTAGCAGAAGTGTAGAAGCGGGATGTCGATGTCGATGTCGGATGTGCCGCATTATTGACAAACTGTCCTCCCCAAATTACGGGTACGAGACCGTGATTGTCCATCCGAACCGCGCAAGGGGTCCAAACAGAAGAGGTATAGATGCCGGATCCTAGGGTACGCCGGTATCGTCCGACCGTGTCTACGGTCGCCGGAGATGGGTGAACGAATTGAAGGCTCACAGCGTGCAGTCGCCTCTGGTCCCCCAGCCATCGACACTGCCCAAAAATTCTGTTGGTTCCACCTCGGGAACGCCGGGACCATCTACGAAATCCACTCGATGGTATAGGGGACGTGATCGCAGTCTTCCAACCTGTAGCAGTAGTCTGGGTTCACTTGGGTGATGGTGCCGTGTGAAGGGACACCATTCGACGCTCACGCTCCGTCTCGTAAGAAAAATGTGGAGGTAGAGCCGGGTGTTGGACGCGTCGCCTTCGTTCCGCGACGGCTGGTGCCTAAGTCTGAACGCCGTTTGATGTTGAGAGTTTGGAGGGCTTCCCATCGACCTGATTTGTCCAGTGCGCAGTGCAGGTGGGATCCCGGTTGTAGGACTCGTAATCTGTGGTACAATGTGAGTTCGGTGCACTACTGTACAGGGAAATGGCGTCGTGGTCTCCACGTAATTCATTCAACGATACGTGTTTCGACCCCGGGGCTCTTTCTCCGTGGGTGGGATTCTAATCGACGGTCTTGACCAGGCATCTGAGGTTTGTCGGTCGTAAGTATGCTCCTCAGATTAAGCAAAAGTTGAGGGTAACAGACAGCAGAAGGGATCAGATTCGGGATCCCCGATAAACGGCCGAGTATCCCGTAGTTGTGGACCCACTCACTCATGGAGCCATTCCGTTGAAAAGGCTCACAAATTCACATCGATTATTTAATCACAAAAGGTTCTCCCCAGTCGCTACGAAACCACAATTCTCTGTATGCAGCAGAAACTAACCTTTGATAGGGGAGTGTAGATGATCCGCCGCCACGAAGCAGGCGGGGCGCTCGGTCAACTTGGAACATCTTGTCTCTTCCCACGACCAACACGTCCTCAGATCACGACCCTCGCTCAAACTGAAGTCCATCCCCACTCCCATCCTGGTTCTCTGTCTAAATCCCTCACCGACTCTTTCGTGATATCTTCTCAGCTCTGCGTTCGGTGAAGACCTGATTGGATGGTTTCGCAATGTGGTTCCAGTGTCGAGGCGGGACAAAGGAACGACTGGCGCCCCTTGACGACGACAGACAACCTGCACGTCCCAACCTACCCTACAACGCGTTCGTGGGACTGTACGATCAAGCACGCTGCGGAACGATGCGGTCGGCACTCGAGGGACCAAGCACGATAAATTGCTACGGTTGTAGCCAGTTTACTGTCCTGTCCATTCCTCCCGCCCGCCCTTGTTCTTATTGTCTTTCCCCCCATCACCACATGTCCGACCAAGCTGAGGACGACCGTGATCCCCGTAACTGCGCAGTAGTGTTACGGAATGCGGGGATCTGGACGTCCGCGAACAACGTTTTTTCCCTCTGTCTCCTCTCCGACTGTACAGCACCGCATGGGTCTAGATTCACGGTGTTTCAGTTCGCCAATCCGCTACGGCGCCACAATATGACTTCTTTTACATCATTTGCCCCATCTCACGACACCGCTCTTCTGATTCGTTAACCAATTTCCTGTTCAATCCTTCGAGGACGTGGTCAAGGCGAGCAGTGGCGATGCGGGCTTTCTACCCACTCTTCCGTCAATCTCCGCTGTCGGTGAACAGTATCTTAATCATGAGTAAAGCCGTGGGTTGAGAGGACGTTCCGGCATGTCTCTCTGATATATCAGCCTCCCACTCCAGATGTCTTCACTTTCGTCCCCCCCAGCTCCTGCGATATTTTCAACACAGTTGATGCATCAACCCGGCTTCGGCCCACAGTTCGAGGCATTCCAACTTGTCAGCACGATTTCCGAGCGGTCCGCCAATCTCGAGGGGGACATTTTTGAGCTCAAGCGGAGCCTCGACGAGGTGAAACGCAAGGTCGACCTTCTCTTGGATCGGTCCACTGCGAATCGTGGGGTGGATTACCACGACGTATTCGCACCCAGTCAGATCCCAATCCAGAACGGACCGGGACTTGGTGATGAGTTTGGGTGGTTTAGTATGTCTCTCTTGGCTTGACCTTGACCATGCGGCGGTTGGCTGACTCCTGCTACCATTACCAGCGGGGGAGGCATTTATGGCAGCGGTGATTCCTAGCGATGGGGACACGCGATGGCACAGGGCTCCCTCACATTTCGGGGGACTCAACTCATTGGGTACGTATGTACAACCTGTGAAACCTGGCCCCCAAGTGTAGCCTCAGCTTATCGACAAGTAGTGCCAGGGGTAATCGAAGTTCCGTATCCGCCACACGCCGACGTCAACCCGGTGGCCTTGCTGTCAATGTCGGGGGATTTCTATCCGGTACTTCCTCTGGGCGACTCCAATGGATAACGACGCACTGACCACCCCTGCCACAGCTTCCCCCGAGGATGGCACCGGGGTCGATGGTATTCATCGATGGTGTATGGGCAGACCCGGTGAGTGCGGTGATTTCCTGCTGTCTGGGTGGAAGTGATTCAACCTTCTTTTATTTGTCTGTGGAAGCCCCCGCCAACTCCGGGGATTCAAACAAATCCGCTGCCTCCAGAAACCTCTCGTTGCGAAATGTGGGGTGACAGGGTGTATAATGGAAGTAATTATGGAGGGGACGACAATTTTTTGGGTGGTGAGGTTGATGACCACCAATCCACTGAACAGTGGACGGACAATTTCGCCCAACAGGGTGAAATGTCCACGAGCTTGGCCGTTGCCAAGCCCAAACATATAGAGAACAACTCCCAGTCGGAGGTAAATCATGTTTTTTTACCCCGCCAGAAATCATGCTTTATACTAATGGGTTTGGCAATAGTCAAGCAGTCTGGTCGTCACGAGCTCGGGGGGTCACTATGATCGCAAAGGGAATCAAAGGGAGATAACCCAGCGTTTCGAGCAGATCTGCGAGGCGATGGGTGTCCCCTGGACCGGGGACGAGCTCGCCACCCTGAGATTCAGTAAGCAAGATATTTCGAGGACGGAAATCACAGATCAGTTACTGACACTTCTCTGGTCACGTAGTCATCTGGTACGTTGGCGGGACGGTCCCGGAGGCCAACGAACCGACCAACCAGCTTAACAGGACTCAGAAGCAATACTGGAGCCGGAAGGTACGGACCGAGTACTTCACCGCACTGAAGCGGGAGGTGGGGCCGTGGGAGGACAAGAAGCGTTGGCTCAGGGTGCTTGACAATGGTATGCGCCCTTGGGCATCTTTCTGGGAGGTTCGATGGGCTAATTACTCTGTGCTTTCGCAGCGTTGGAAAGGGTAAGCGGTGGTAAGCAAGCAGGCGCAGGAGCGGAGCACGGACCCCAATATGGCACGTTTTGCATCTAGTGAAGGACCCGGATGCGCGGGCGGCTCGGTTGGGTGGGTTCTTCACAAGACCCCCCTTTTTATATCGCAGACCGAAGGCAATCGAGTGGGCATTGGAAATACCACGGACTTCATCCTTTTCTTATTCTCCACCCCATTTTATTTTCCGATTCCGATCTTCGGTCCACGCTTTGACTCACCAGACCTCCCGCAATCGCTTTCCAATTGGTCGGGAGGTCACAACTTATTGTTCCTTTGCTTCTGGTTTCGTAACCTGAGCCTATTTCGTCTCCTCCTCTCATCTGATTTCTTATTGTCTTTTGTGTCTACTGTGTGGACCCCATTATCATCTTCGTCGTATCGCTCGTACATATTACCACGTCGATTTCCTGTTCCCTTCGTACCTCCCATCTCGCGGTTCGCGTTTTTCTCTTATTGCATCCTCGCGGCTCCACGTCCACGCACCGACCCAGTCCACGAGCGAATATCGTACACGATGTAGTGTCCAACCCCCTTTCGGTGATCCGATACGGGCTTTGAACTTCTGCCATAGTTCCGGTATCGCCAATGTTCCGAATAAGGCGGTTAATGCTATCCAACGAGAGAGGGAGACAATAAGGTCGTTGGGTCAACCGTAAGCGTGGACGTTCGGGTTATGTCGGTCGTTGCTGTGCTGGGATCGGGCGGGGGTCCAAGCGAGAGAAGTACCGGGCGCATGGTCCGACGACGCACTGACACTCAGCCAGGGTTCGTGGTCGCCGCTCCATTCGGGTCCACAAGGACGTGAGACAATGAAACCAAGGAGCTTGAGGGTCGCAGGGCGTGTTTGAGGTTGTCGAGGATACTATGGAGATGTGTGAGATAGACAAAAGAAACGATAGGGCCGCACCGTGTATTTGTTTTCAACCACCTAGTACATGAAAACGCGTCTGGTTCGACTCCGGAAACGTCGGGGCCGTCCGAAAATTCCATCCGGTGAGATGGGACATAGGAATGCATGGCGACCTTGTAGCTTTGCGAGTCAAATTCCCTTCGGTGACGGTATGGGAGAAGGTGCTGGTGACACTAAAGGGACCCCGTTCGTCGTTCGTGTTTCCGCCCGTAGAAGTGTAGGAGTGGGATGTCGATGTCGATCTCGGATGTGCCGCGTCCGATCCCCAGAACGACGTTCAGAATGAAGTTCGAACGCCGCTTGATGTTGAGATGGGGACCGATCAATGACACTTGCGAACCCGCTCACTGACAAAAACCCTCAAAAATGCTCAAAAATTCACATTGACTGTCGATTTTATTGACAAACTGTCCTCCCCAAGTTCCGAGTACGGGACCATGATTGTCCATCTACAGCAGTAACTAACCTCGAACACCCTGCACTGGATTTACTACACGACGAGGTATGTTTATCGGCGGAACTTGGAGTTGGCCACTACCCCGTAAGGCTGTTGGATCTGTCACACCACCGCAGCGACTGAGTGTTGGCACATGGGTTCAAATTGAAATGGGGGCATACCAGATCTTTTTACCATTGTCTCTGTCTCCGCATCTTCCTTCACAGTAGGAGCAGGAGAAGGTGACCTCGACGGTCGCGTTGCCCCTTCCAAGCACTCGAATATGGTTTCGAGGCTCGGGCGGTCATTCGGTTCAGCTTTCCAACAGAGTTCTAACATCTCCCATATACCATCTCTGAACCATGCCCCTCTCGTTCCTTCGAGTCTCAGAGGACGCTCGCCTCCTATGACTTTCTTAATGACAACTGGCCCACTACACCTAGGGAACGGTTTTTGTCCGCTGAGAACTTCGTATACCACCATCCCCAGTGCGTAGATATCGGATTGCTTGGTTGGGCGACTGTCCTTCAAATTGAAACTTTCTGGATCAAGAAGCTCCGGGCTCATCCACTGAAGCGTACCACCCCCATCGCATGAGATTGAAGAGATGAAGTTTGCCTTGTCGGAGATGATTCTAAGCAAACCAAAGTCCGCAATGCGGACGTGACGATTGTGGTCGACCAAGACGTTGTCCTGGAGCCATGTAAACCAGTGCCCATGAGAGTGACGATTGGGTTCAGAGACATACCCCCTTGAGATCACCGTGGATCACCCCTCGTTCATGCAGATAGACCACCCCGCTCACGGCGTCCATCAACTATAGAAGTGAGACGGTTATCAGAAAGTTGGGGTGTAATAGCGTTTAAAAGGAACCGACAAGCGCCAGCCGATCCGCATCTGGATGTGCCTTCACAAACCTGATGACAGTACCGTGTGCCATCCACCCTGACACCATCATGAGTCGAGTGTCGGTCATTGTCGCCCCTAACAGCGGCAACACATTCGGATGACGAAGTCCGCTCCATGTCACCACCTCCTTGCAGAACCTCTAGCATCCACCCCGTGATCCGGTCGTCAATGCATACCGCGGGTGAGGGAGGATCCTGAACTTACATTTCTAATTTTCTCATGGCCGATGGACCGATATAATCTCGGAACCTTGATTGCGACGTCCAGCCTACGAGATCTGCCCTTCCATATATCTGCAAACCCGGCCTGGTACAAGGGGGCTTCCGCTGGATCCCAGGAGACTGGAATGCTCAGTGATCTCGGAAGTAGGGCCTGACGGCCGCAAATCTTGGACAAGACTTGCAAACACCTCACTCGTAGTTCGGGATCAAGAAACTCCAATGCCTGATCGGAAGCCCGGGCGGAAGTTAGTAGACGTGGTCTTCGGAGGTTAAAGTGCACAGGTATACCTCGTATACCATATCAGTAAATATCCGAGCGTCGTCCCCACGAAGGTGTCCAATCACCCGGACCTCGTTGCAATCCGAGAAGATGGTGTCGATGAGGCCGCCAATCAAACATTTCCAGTCCGGGGGGCCGAAGTCGTGATGTGTGGGTAGGACGGGGGAGAGGGGAGGAGCCTCAGGAAGCATCGGATGTGCGATGTCCGGCGGGGCTTGATGATGTGAGGGGCGTCTGTCAATCCCAGAGGGTTTTCTAAGGCGCATAAATTTCCCCAGAACTTTGGCCACCACCCAAAGTACCTTCCATCCCCACGGCAACGTAACTATCACGTTCTCTCGCATTCCTCTTCCTTGAGCTTCAGAACGGGGACTTGTCTTTTGTTCACGGTTGTGACGACCGGTGCGAGAGAGTGGCCACATAAACCGCTTCCGCTTTTGGGGAGTGGTCGCTCTCGGTTTACTTGGGACGGGCGCCGTTGGTGAACATGGTTTTCTCGGGAGCTTCATTGCAGTTCCTGGTTGGATAGAGAGGACTGGGAACATAAACCGCTTTTTGGGAGTCGTCGCTCTCGGTGAACTCGGGACGGGCGGCGTTTGTGAACGTTGGTTTCTCGTAAGCTCTGCCAACTTTCTCCCAACCCCGGGCTGAACAGGGGGAACTGGGGGCATTGGGCGGCCGCGGTCTACGAGAATCGGCCCGGACGAGTTGCAACGGTGAGCGTGGTGATCATCGAGAGAGACCGTAATTACCTTCCACCTGAACCGTCAACCGCAACACGGGTAAATCTTTAGAAGGAACATCCCCGGTGGTGGTCGGGATTATTGTTGTTTTTTGTGCATCTGTGGGGGGAGGGGGTATCGCCTTGAATATAGCTCACCGATCGAGAAAGTACGTTGGCTACCTCGTTCACCCTCCTTGATCACTTGGATACTCGATACCGACAACTGACTGCATACGGTTTGGATGTCCCACCGCAGCTCCCGCCTCTCGTTCCAACATATCGTGATCATGTCCCATACCTGGTCCTGTAGCCATCGGGTGTTCGCCGGACGGGGTGGTCGATCACCGCTCACGACCTGGAAGATGATTACACCATCCCGAGCATTCCCGTATGGCAGGATCTCCGTGAGTGTCTGAACAAAGTGATGATGTCAGCGATGATCTTGTGGGGTGTGACAGAAAATTACCTCGTAGACGGTCATCACGAGAGAGTAAACATCGCTCTCTTTCGAGGGATTGCTGTTTGGGAGGTTGAACTGTGTGGGATCCAGCAGTTCCGGAGCTGTGTAACGGACAACCCCCAGCCTGGACGCTATCGCGCTACCCGGTTCCATGACGGTAGGATCACTGATCACACCCGCGATCCCGAAATCGCCAAGGCATGCAATACCATCCTGACTGATCAGGATGTTCCCCTGGACAGAACGGACGTTGGTACATGTCTTAAGCCGAGAACACGCTCAGCGCTCACCGGATTGATATCACTGTGTACGATACTTAGTGAGTGTAGATGTTCGAGGCCACTGGCGGCCTGCGCAAGCTATTGATGACGAGCCCTCAACCAGTTCGTCCGTGAAGATGACGGGGATCGCTTACCAGCCGCAATCGATTGACCCCCTGATTATTCTTGATGTACTCGAGGATATCTCCGTTTGGCAGCCAGGTGCTTATGATGGAAAACGGAAACAACTTCTCCGAGACTCCAAGGAATGGTACCACATTTGAATGCGAAACGTACTTCCAAGCCACGATCTCACGGTAGAACCTCTGATTAGAATCAGGTCGAGCTCACACTCATCGGTACAGGGAACTGTCACGTACTCGTTTGATCTTGTCTAGATTCACCGCGGTCTGGGTTCGGAAAGCCTTGACGCATACCTGGTCCCCATCCAGCTCGCCTTTCCAAATATCCGCGAATCCGCCGGAAGCGCAAGGGATGGGGTCGTTTAATGTCACCCCGGTCGGGGAATATGATTTGGGCAAAACACCGTGTGAAAGTGAAACCTTACGCAGAACCCCGGAATACTCCTTCCTCAAGCTTGGATCTACCGTGGCGGATGACAGGACCTTGCGGCGAGAGATTTAGCGCGCGTAGAGAAACCGCAGATTAAGGTGTACCTTGTCGAGGATTTCTGCGAGATCCTCGGCTTCTGCTGGGGTGAGTGGAGGTGAACCATTTGGTGATTGTTCATCGCGCGATGCCGTGGAAATGATGAAGGGAATAAGTCGTGACTCGACCCCCAGCTTGACGAGGTCTTCGGCAGTGATACGAGGGAAATCTGGCAGAAAGCCTCGTCACCAGTGGGGTGCGTCCGTGGTGATTGAAATAACTCACTCTGCGGTCCCCGGATTCCGTCAGGCATATCGATCCTTGAGTCAGCGGGACGGAGCGGGGGCAGAAGGTGGACAGAACCTCGCTGGAGGCTGGCCTGGTAATATACTCATCTCCACGCCGGAAACACACGTCCGGGGCGTGGTGGGATTGCGGTAATGCGGTTGCCGCTGATCACAGGGGACCACGTGCGTTGGGAAGAGGTTGATAAGGAAAACCCCGGGTCGGATTCCGTGTTCGGGCTTGTCGAAGGGGTCCCATTCGTTACTCACGCTTCCACCCGTAGTAGAAGTGCGGAAGTGGGATGGGGTGTCGGTGTTGGGCGCGTCGCCTTCGATCTCTAGAACGGCGTTCGGAGTGAGTTCGGAGTGAGGTTCGAACACGGTTTGATGTCGACGTTGAGAGCTTGGAGGGCGACTCGTCGACATGAGTTCGTCGTGTTACTCTATAATGGGCCCCGCTGTACCGGAACATGGCATCGTGGCCTCTACAGAACTTGTTCAATGACATCCATTTCGACCCCGAGGCTCTTTCTGGTCACAGACAGCACAAGTGATCTTATTTGTGATCCACGATCACTAAGTAGCCTACTAAAGTTCTGACGGCTGAGTATCCCGTAGCAACTTGCGGACACCCTCCACTCACGGAAGCCCCCAGAAATGCTCGCAAATTCACATTAACTGTTAATTTTATTTATAAATTGTCAACCCTATCTAGTTTCAAGTACGAGATTATAATTATCCAGCTCCAGCAGAAACCAACCTTCCGAAACACCCTACACTGGATTCACCACATGACGAGGAATAGTTCCCAGTAGAACCGGGAGTTTGTTATCACCTGGTAAGACTGTCGGATCCACCACGCCATCAGGGAGACTAAGTGTTGGCCCACGGATTCGGATTGAAATAAGGGCGCACCAGATCCGGCTACTGTGTCTCACTGTTGGGGTAGGTGAAGGTGGCCTCGACGGTCACGTCGCCCTCTCTAAACACTGGAGTATGTTTTCGAGGCTAGGACGGTCATCTCGTTCAGCTCTCCAACAAAGTTTCAACATCTCCCATATATCATTTTTGAACCATACTCCTCTTGCTCCTTGAGGTCTCTGAGGACGTTCGCCTCCCATGACCTTCTGCATGACAACTACGTCCATACACCCAGGGAACGGTTTTTGTCCGCTGAGAACCTCGTATACCACCATCCCCAGAGCATAGATATCGGATTGCTTGGTTGGGTAGCTGTCCTTCAAATTGAAACTTTCTGGATCAAGGAGCTCCGGGCTCGTCCACCGAAGCGTACCACCTCCAGCGCGTGGGATTGGGGAGATGAAGTTCGCCTTGTCAGAAATGATTCCAAGCGAACCAAAGTCCGCAATGCGCGCGTGACGATTGTGGTCGACCAAGACGTTGGCCTTAAGTCGAGTAAGCCACTACTCAGGAGAGTGAAGATTGGGTTCGGAGACGTACCCCCTTGAGATCGCCGTGGATCACCCCTCGTTCGTGCAGATAGGCCACCCCACTGACGATGTCCATCAACTATACAAGTGATACAGTTATCAGAAAGTTGTGATGCAGTGACTTTGAAAAGAACTGACAAGTCCTAATCTATCCGCATCTTGATGTTCCTTGACAAACTCGTTGACAGTACCATGTACCATCCATTCTGATACCATCATGAGTTGAGTGTCGGTCATTGTCGCCCCTAGCAGCGGCAACACATTCGGATGGCGGAATCCACTCCATATCAGAACCTCCTCGCAGAACCTCTAGCGCCCACACCATGGTCCGGCCGTCAATGCATACCGCAGGCAAGGGGGGACCTTGAACTGACCTTTCTAATTTCCTCATGGCCACCACACCGGTATAGTCTTGGAACCTTGATCGCGACGACCCGCCTGCGAGATCTGCCCTTCCACACATCTGCACACCCACTCTGGTACAAGGGGGCTTCCGCTGGATCCCAGTAGACTGGGATGGCCAGTGATCTCGGAAGTAGGGCTTGACGGTCACAAATCTTGGACAAAACTTGCAGACACCTCATCCACAGGACGGGATCAAGAAACCCCGATGCCTGATCGGAAGCCCGAGCGGAAGTTAGTAGTCGTAGTCTTCGAAGATGAGACAGCGCATAGGTATACCTCGTATACCATATCGGTAAAGTTCTGAGCGTCGTCCCCATGAAGACGTCCTATCGCCTTGACCTCGTCGCTGTCTGAGAATATGGAGTCGATGAGGCCGCTAACCATATATTTCCAGTCCGATGGATTGGAATCGTGGTGTGTGGATGAGGAGGGGGAGAGTGGAGGAGCCTCAGGACACGTTGGATGTGCGACGTCCGGTGGGGCCTGTACCTGCCATCCCCACGGCGGTGTAACTATCGCGTTTTCTGCAGAAGGGGGATCTACCATTTGTTCATGGTTACGACGACCAATTCGAGGGAATGACAACGTAAACCGCTTTTTGGGAGCCGTCGTTCTCGGGATACTGGGGACAGACGCAGCTTGTGAATGTAGCTCTTTCGGGCGCTTTATTGATTGTGTCCCAGTCCCTGGTTGAACAGAGAAGACCAGTGGGAGCGTAAACCTTTTTTTGGGAGCCGTAGTTCTCGGTGAACTCGGGACGGGTGCTGTTTGTGAATGTTGATTTCTCGTGCGCTTTATCAATTTTCTTCTAATCCTGGGTTGAACGGGGGGGACTGGGGACACCGGGCGGCCACGCCCTACGAGGATCGGGAACGGGTTGCAGTGGTGAGCGTGGCTCGATCATCGATAGACTATAGTTACCTTCCACCTCCACAGTTAACGGCATCGTGGGCAGATCCTTAGGAGGAGCATTCTCGATGATGTTCGAGGTCCTTGTTGTTTGAACATCTACGAATATCCCCTTCAACCTATGTCACTGATCGAAAAAAATTGTTGGTTACCTCGTCCACCCTCCGCGATCTCTTGGATACTCGCCACCGACAGCTGATTGTATACGGTGCGTATGTCCCACCGCAATTCCCGTTCCTCGCTCCAGCATATCGTGATCATATTCCATATCTGGTCCTGTAACCACCGAGCGCCCGTCGGGCGGGAAGGTCGGTCGCCGCTTACGACGTGGAAAATGATTATACCGTCCCGAGCACTCCCGTATGGCAGAATCTCCGTAAGGGTCTGGAAAAAGTTATGTCAGCGATGATCGTGCAAAGTGTGACGGAAACGCACCTCGTACACGGTCATCACGAGGGAGTAAACGTCACTCTCTTTCGAGGGGTTGCTGTTCGGGAGGTTGAACTGTGTTGGGTTCAGCAGTTCTGGGGCCATATAACGGACAACCCCTGGTTTGGATGTTGTCGTGCTACCTGGCTCTACGACAGTGGGGTCGGTAATCACACCCGTGATCCCGAAGTCCCCAAGACGTGCAACACCATCCTGACTAATCAGGATGTTTCCCTGGATAGAACGAACGTGGGCGCATGCCCCAAGTTGAGAACACGCTCAGCACTCACCGGATTGATATCACTGTGTATGATGTTCAGCGAGTGCAGATATTCGAGACCGCCGGCAGCTTGCGCAAGCTATCGTGGACCAAGTCTTAAACAGTCTGTCTATGGAGATGATGGGGATCGCTTACCAGTCCTAATCTATCGATCCCTTGATTATTCTCGATGTACTCGAGGATATTTCCGTTTGGTAGCCAAGGGCTTATAATGGAAAACGAGAATAACGTCTCCGAAACTCCAAGGAAGGGTAGCACGTTCGCGTGCGTAACGTACTTCCAGGCTACGATCTCACGGTAGAACCTCTGATTGGAATCGGCATGAGCTCACACTCTCATCGGTACAGGGAACTGCCACACACCCGTTTGATCTTGTCCAGATTCGCCGCGGTCTGGGTCCGAAAAGCCTTGATGCACATCTGGTGCCCATCCAGCTCGCCTTTCCAGATATCCGCGAAGCCTCCAGATGCGTAAGGGATGGCGTCACTTAATGTGACCCCGGTCGGGAAATATGATTTGGGCAAGACTCCATGTGAAGGTGAGACCCCACGCAGAACTCTGAAACATCTATTCTTCAAGCTTTGATTCACCATGGGGGATGACAAGATCTGGTCGTGGGAGATTTGGCGCGCAGAATAAAAATTTGTGAATGGAGGCGCACCTTGTCAAGGATTTCAACGAGATCTTCCGCTTCTGCTGGGGTGAGCGGTGGCGAGCCATTTGGCGATTGTTCAGCCCGTAATGTGGTGGAAACAACGAAGGGAATAAGCCGCGGCTCAACCCCAAACTTTGCGAGGTCTTCGGCAGCGATAGGAGGGAAATCTTGTGAAGGGCTTTCCTCGTCAGTGGGTCACGGTCGCGTTGGCGGAGACAGCTCACTCTGTGGGCCCTGAGTTCCGTCAGGCATGTCGATCCTCGACTCAGCGAGAGGAAATGAGGGCAGGAGATAGACTGGACCTCGTTAGAGGCTGCCCTGGTGATATACTCATCTCCACGCCGGAAACATACGCTAGGGGTGTGGTAGAATTGCAGTAGCGGAGTTACCGCTGATCACGGGGGACCGCGTGCGTTGGGAAGAGGTTGATGAAGAAGGCGAGCACATCAGGAAAATCTTGAGTCGGATTTTGTGTTCGGTCCCGTTGAAAGGGCCCCATTTGTTGCTTGCGCTTCCGCTCATAGTAGAAGCGTGGGGGAGTGGGAGTGGGATGAGGTGTCAGTGTTACTGTTAGGCGCGCCTTCGATCGAGACTCCAAAACGACGTTCGGAGTGAAGTTCGAAGACCGTTTGATGTTGAGCGTCCGGAGGGTGGCTCGCCGACTTGAGTTATCCACTGCGCAGTGCGGGTGGGATCCCGGTCGCAGGTCTCACAGTCTATGGTACAATATGATTTCGGCGTGTTACTCGATAGATAGCGGACCCCACTGCAGGAAAATGGCATCGTGGTCTCCACAGAATTCGTTCAACGACATGCATTTCGAACCGAGGCTCTTTCTAGTCGCAGACAGCAGAAGTACCGACGACTGACCATCCAGTAGTAGCTTGCGGGCCCTCCCCCCACTCATGAAGGCCTGTCGAAGTGCTCGAAAATTCGCGTCAACTGTCAATTCTGTTTACAAACTGTCCTCCATAGTTTCAAATACGAGAACATGATTGTCCAGCTGCAGCAGGAACTAGCCTTCCGAAACGCCCTGCACCGACTTCACTACATGACGAGAAATATCACCAAGTGGAGCCTGGAGTTTGTTACTACCTGGTAAGACTGGTGGATCTGCCATGCCATCAGGGAGATTGAATATTGGCTCACGGGTTCGGATTGAAGTGAGGACGTATTAGATCCTGTTGTCACAGTCACAGTATCCCGTCTCCATCCGCGGTGGGAGTAGATAGAGGTTGCGCCGCCCCTTCCAGGCACTGGAGTATGTTTGCGAGGCTCGGACGGTCATCCCGCTCAGCTTTCCAACAAAGCTTCAACATCTCCCATATACCATTCGTGAACCATACCCCACTCTCTCCCCGAGGTCTCTGAGGACGTTCGCCTTTTGTGACCTTGTGCAAGACAGCTACATCCACGTGCCCGGAAAACGGTTTTTGTCCGCTGAGAACTTCGTACACCAGCATCCCCAGTGCGTAGACATCGGATTGCTTGGTTGGGCGATTGTCCTCTAGTTTGGAACTCTTTGGATCAAGGAGCTCCGGGCTCATCCACCGAAGCGTACCACCACCAGTGCATGTGATTGAGGAGATGAAGTTTGCCTTGTCGGAGATGACTCTAAGCAAACCAAAGTCCGCAATGCGCGCGTGACGATCGTGATCGACCAAGACGTTGGCCTTGAGCTGAGTAAGCCACAACCCAGGAGGGTGACGATTGGATTTAGAGACATACCCCCTTGAGATCGCCGTGGATCACCTCTCGTTCATGTAGATAGGCTACCCCTCTCACGGTATCCATTAGCTATACAAGTGAGACAGTTATCAGAAAGTTGGGATGCAGTGACTCTGAAAGGGACTGACAAGCCCTAATCTATCCGCAGCCGGATGTTCCTTCACAAACTCGTTGACAGTACCATTCGACATCCATTCCGACACCATCACGAGTCGAGTATTGATCGTTGCCGCCCCCAACAGCGGCAGTACATTGGGATGGCGAAGTCCGCTCCATATCACAACCTCCTTGCAGAATCTCTAGCGCCCACCACGTGGTCCGGTGGTCAATGCACACCGCAGGTGAGGGAGGGCCCTGAACTTACCTTCCTGATTTTCTCATGGCCAACGGACCGATATAGTCTCGGAACCTTGACTGCGACGCCCCGCCCACAGGATATGCTCTTCCACACATCTGCACACCCAGCCTGGTACAGGGGGGGCTCCGCTGGATCCCAGGAGATTTGGATGCTCAGCGATCTAGGAAGTAGGATCTGACGGCCACAAATCTTGGACAAAACTTGCAGGCACCTCGTCCATAGCGCGGGATCAAGGAACTCCGATGCCTGGCCGGAAGCCGAGCGGAAGTTAGTAAACGTGATCTTCGGAGATGAAAGAGGGCATGGGCGTACCTCGTATACCATATCAATAAAGACCTGAGCATCACCCCCACTAAGTTGTCCAATCTCCTTGACCTCGTTGCGGTCCGAGAAGATGGTGTAGATGAGACCACCAATCACAAATTTCCAGTCCGAGGGACTGGAATCGTGGTGTGTAGATAAAACGGGGGAGAGTGGAGGAGCCTGAGGACACATTGGAGGTGTGAGGTCCAGTGGCACCCATACATCCCATTCCTGCGGCGACGTAGTTATCGCGTTCTTTGTAGAAGGGGAATCTTCCTGTTGTTCACGGTTGCGGCGACCCACGCGAGGGAATGATAACGTGTACCACTTATTGGAAACCGCTGTTCCCGGGCTACCCGGGACGAGCACCGTTTGTGAGCGTGGCTTGTTCGGGCGCTTCATCGGTTGTGTTCCAGTTCCTGATCGAACAGCGAGGACCGGGAGCGTAAACCGCTTTTTGGGAGGAATCGTTCTCGGTGTATTCGGTACGGGCGGCGACTGTGAGCGTAGATTTCTTGCAAGCTCTATCAATGTTCTTCTAACCCTTGGTTGAACGGGGGGGACTGGGGATGCCGGGTCGCCGTGGTCTACGAGAATCAGCCCAGGCGGATTGCAATGGTGAGCGTGGTCCGGTGACCGATAGGGACAGTAGTTACCTTCAACTTGCACCGATAGATATTTCGGAAGAACATCCTCGATAATGTTCGGAGCTCTTGTTGTTTGGGCATCTATGAACAGGGAAGATTCCCTTCAGTCCATGTCGCCAATCGATAAAGCACGTTGGTCACCTCGTTCACCCTCCGCGATCTCTTGCATGCTTGACATCGACAGCTGATTGTATACGGTGTGGATATCCCAACGCCGCTCCCGCCTCTCGCTCCAACATATCGTGATCATGTCCCATATCTGATCCTGTAACCATCCGGTGTTCTTCGGACGGGGTGGCCGATCACCGCTCACGACCTGGAAGATGATCACACCATCACGAGCGTTCCCGTATGGCTGGATCTCCGCGAGAGTCTGAAAAAAGTGGCGATGTCAGCGATGACTACGTGAGATATGTCAGGTGTACCTCGTAGGTGGTCATCGCGAGAGAGTACACGTCGCTCTCCTTCGAGGGGTTACTATTCGAGAGGTTGAACTGGGTTGGATTGAGCAATTCCGGAGCCATGTAACGGACAACCCCAGGCTTGGATGTTGTCGTGCTACCTGGTTCTACGACGGTGGGATCACTGATCACACCTGTGATCCCGAAGTCGCCAAGACATGCAATACCATCCTGACTGATCAGGATGTTCCCCTGGACAGAATGGATGTTGGCGCATGACTTAGGCCGAGAACACGCTCAGTACTCACCGGATTGATACCACCGTGTACGATACTTAGTGAGTGTAAATATTCGAGGCCACTGGCGGCTTGCGCAAGCTATTGAGGACGAATCTTCAATCAGTTCGTCCGTGAAGATGACGGGGATCCCTTACTAGCTGTAGCCGATTGACCCCCCGATTATTCTTAGTGTACTCGAGGATGTTTCCGTTTGGCAGCCAAGGGCTTATAATGGAAAACGAGAACAGCTTCTCCGAAACTCCAAGGAATGGCGCCACATTCGAATGCGAAACGTACTTCCAAGCCACGATCTCACGGTAGAACCTCTGATTGAAACCAGGTTGAGCTCACAGTCTCATCGGCACGGGGAGCTGCCACGCACCCGTTTGATCTTATCCAGATTCGCCGCGGTCTGGGTCCGGAAGGCCTTGACGGACACCTGGTTCCCATCCAGCTCGCCTTTCCAAATATCCGCGAATCCACCGGGAGAGTAAGGGACGGTGTCGCTTAATTTGACCCCGGTCGGGAGACATGATTTAGGTAAAACTCTGTATGAAGATGAAACTCTGCGCAAGGCTCTCAAGCACCTATCCTTCAAGCTTGGATTCACTATGGGGGATGACAAGACCTGGTCGTGGAAGACTTAGCGCGCGAAATGAAAATACGCGAATGAAGGTGTACCCTGTCAAAGATTTCTACAAGATCCTTGGCTTCTGCTGGGGTGAGCGGAGACGAGGTGTCTGGCGATTGTTCAGTCCGTAATGTGGCGGAAACGGCGAAGGGGATGAGTTGCGGTTCGACCCCCATCTTGACGAGGTCTTCGGCGGCAATAGGAGGGAAATCTGGCGATGGGCTCTCCTTGTTAGTGGGTCGTGGTCGCGCTGGCGGAGGTAACTCACCCTGTGGGCCCTGAGTTCCGTCAGGCATGTCGATCAGGCTCGAGTCAGCGGGGGGGAACGAGGGCGGAAGGTGGACTGGACCTCGTTGGAGGTTGCCCTGGTAATATACTTATCTCCACGCCGGAAACATACGTTAGACGTGTGCTGGGATTGTACTAGTACTGCGATTGCCGCTGATTTCAGGAGACCACGTGCGTTGGGAAAAGATTAATGAAGAAGGCGCCCACATGAGGGGGATCTCGTGTTCCATCCGCTTCCGAGCGATTCCAGTACTCTTTTTCATAAATGCGCTCCCCAAGGCTCTGTCTCATAGATTTGGTGCTTATTCCGAGCGCAGTGTCGTCTGTTGCGTCTAAATCATGTGCCCGTGGAACAAATCAGGTCGGGAAAAAATATTCGGCTGCGATCGGGAATCTGCACTCTGTCAAAGCGTTTTTATGGGGCATCGCATTCTTTCGGGCAATCTTTGCCCGCCGGCAGCCTTAAAACTTAAAGTTTAACTGGTACCCCATCGCCCTGATCTGCCGTCGGTAGAGGTTTTCGGTTCCAGTCATATGACGACGTGCCTGCTGACCGTTCGGCCGCCTTGCCCGACGATCCTTGCCAGACCAATAGGATACTTCGGTGGCAGGGATCAACTGATTTCCTGATTTTCCTGGTGAGGTGGGAGAGGCTGAGGTAGCGGGTGACCGGTGTCTCTTCGTCAGGCTGCACTGTGTACAGGAATCTAGGTGAATATTAAAGGGCCCATAAGGGAGCCATCACTCGTCAGGACGCGCCCGTCGCGTCGGGATACGGACACCGTCTCTTGGAATCCACAAACCGCGACGCCGAGTACCTCAGAATACCCCGCCAGTGGGCGTCCGTCGGGGCTTTCTCCTCAACCCGCCTTGACCGACCGTGCGCACGGGTCACTCCCGCTCAATGTTCCATATCTCCCTGATTTCATTCCTGGCCTTGCCTCGTACGAATCCATAAGTGCAGTCACCTTTGCCTTAGCTTAGGTGGTGAGCCCGTTTTATGGTTCGGAAGACCCCCGCACCAAGCGTGAGTAGATCATGGTGGTCTATCCTCACACCGGAAAAAGCTGTTTGTCGGTAAATACTCCGACAGCTAGCATCTGGATATTCGCCAATACATAGAACTCGGCTAGTAAGACTCGCCTGCGAGGGATATATACTATTTCTTTGGTCTTATCGACAGTCACCCAGGGCCACCAGTGTCCCATAACTCTGGTCACTTGCAGACCACATCACTCACGAAGACCCTTCGAAATGCTCACAAACCGTCCTCTCCAGTTCCAAGTACGGGACCACGATCGTCTACCTACAGCAGCAACTAACCTTCAACGCCCTACACTGGATTCACTACACGACGAGAAATAGTTCTCGATGGAACTGGGAGTTGGTCACTACCTGGTAGGACTGTTGGACCTGTCATACCATCGGGGAAATTAAATGTTGGCCCACAGGTTCGGACTGAAATATAGGCGTACCAGATCTGGTTGTCGCAGTTACTGTATCCGCATCTTCGTTCACAGTAGGAGTAGGCGAAGGCGATCTCGACGGTCGCGTCGCCCCTTCCAGGCACTGGAGTATGTTTTCGAGGCTTGGACGGTCATCCCGTGCACGTTTCCAACAAAGTTCCAACATCTCCCATATCCCATCTTTGAACCATGCCCCTCTCTCTCCTTCAGGTCTCTGAGGATGTTCACCTCCCATGGTTTTCTGGATGACAACTGCGCCCGTACACCTAGGGAACGGTGTTTTTCCGCTGAGAACTTCGTAGACTACCATCCCCAGTGCATAAATATCGGATTTCGTGGTTGGGCGACTGTCCTCCAAATTGAAACTTTTCGGATCAAGGAGCTCCGGACTCATCCACTGAAGCGTGCCACCCCCAGTGCATGTGATTGAGGAGATGAAGTTCGCCTTATCGGAGATGATTCGAAGCAATCCAAAGTCCGCGATGCGCGCATGACGATTATGGTCAACCAAGACGTTGGGCTTAAGTTGAGTAAGCTGCCACCCCGGAGTGATGGTTTGGTTCAGAGACATACCCCCTTGAGATCGCCGTGGATGACCCCTTGTTCATGCAGATAGACCACCCCGCTCACGGTATCCATCAACTATACAAGTGAGACAGTTATCAGAAAGTTGGGATGCAGTGAATTTGAAAAGAACTGACAAGCCCTAATCGATCCGCATCCGAATGTTCCTTCACAAACTTGTTGACAGTACCATTCGCCATCCATTCCGATACCATCACGAGTCGAGCGTTGATCGTTGCCCCCCCCAACAGCGGCAACACATTCGGATGGTGAAGTCCGCTCCATATCACAACCTCCTTGCAAAACCTCTAGCGTCCACAACATGGTCCGGCAGTCAATGCATACCGCAGGTAAGGGAGGAATCCTAAACTTACCTTTCTAACTTTCTCTTGGCCACCGGACCCATATAGTCTCGGAACCTTGATTGCGACGTCCAGACGGCGAGATCTACCCTTCCACACATCTGCACACCTACTCTGGTGCAGGGGGGCTTCCGCTGGATCCCAGGAGATTGGAATGCTCAGTGATCTCGGAAGTATGGCCTGACGGCCGCAAATCTTGGACAAGACTTGCAAACACCTCGTCCATAGCGCGGGATCGAGGAGCTCCGATGCCTGATCGAAAGCCCGAGCGGAAGTTAGCAGTCGCGGTCTTCGGAGACGAGAGAACACATAGGTGTACCTCATATACCATATCAGTAAAGACCTGAGCGTCACCCCCACTAAGTTGTCCGATCGCCTTGACCTCGTCGTGGTCTGAGAAGATGACGTCGATGAGACCGCCAATCACACACTCCCACTCCGAGGGGTCGGAATCGTGGGGTGCAGATAAGCGCCTGTCAATCCCTGGGAGTTTCCTAACGCGCAAAAATTTCCCCAGAGCTTTGACCACCACCCAAAGTACCTTCCATCCCCACGGCGACCTAACTATCGCGCTCTCTGTTCCTCTTCCTTGAACTTCAGGACGGGGATCTACATTTTGTTCGCGGCTGTGACTACCGGAGCGATGGAGCGGCAACGTAAACCGCTTTTTGGAAGCCGTCGTTCTCGATACACTTGGGACGGGCACCGTTTGTGAACGTGGCTGTTTCGGGCGCTTCATCGGTTGTGTTCCAGTTCCTAATCGAACAGGGAAGACTGGGAGCGTAAACCGCTTTTTGGGAATAGTCGTTCTCGGTGTATTCTGGACGGGCGGCGACTGTGAGCGTAGATTTCTTGCAAGCTCTATTAATTTTCTTCTAATCCCGGGTTGAACGGGGGGGACTGGGGATGTCGGATCGCCGTGGTCTACGAGAATCAGCCCAGGCGGATTGCAATGGTGAGTGTGGTCCGGTGACCAATAGGGACAGTAGTTACCTTCAACTTGAGCCGATAGATATTTCGGAAGAACATCCTCGATAATGTTCGGAGCTCTTGTTTTTTGGGCATCTATGAACAGGGAAGATTCCCTTCAGCCCATGTCGCCAATCGATCAAGTACGTTGGTCACCTCGTTCACCCTCCGCGATCTCTTGCATGCTTGACACCGACAGCTGATTGTATACGGTGCGGATGTCCCACCGCAGCTCCCGCCTCTCGCTCCAACATATCGTGATCATGTCCCATATCTGATCCTGTAACCATCCGGTGTTCTTCGGACGGGGTGGCCGATCGCCGCTCACGACCTGGAAGATGATCACGCCATCACGAGCGTTCCCATGTGGTTGGATCTCTGCGAGAGTCTGAAAAAAAGTGGCGATGTCAGCGATGACCACGTGAGGTATGACAGAGGCATACCTCGTAGGTGGTCATCGCGAGAGAGTAAATATCGCTCTCTTTCGAAGGATTGCTATTCGGAAGGTTGAACTGCGTAGGATCCAGCAGTTCTGGAGCCGTATAGCGAACAATCCCTGGTTTGGATTTTGTCATACTACCCGGCTCCACGACGGTGGGATCGTTGATCACACCTGTGATCCCGAAATCACCAAGGCGCGCAATACCATCCTGACTGATCAGGATGTTTCCCTGGACAGAACGGACATTGGTGGATGTCTCAAGCTGAGAACACGCTCAACGCTCACCGGATTGATATCGCTGTGCACGATGTTTAGCGAGTGCAGATGTTCGAGACCACTGGCGGCTTGCGAAAGCTATTGAGGACCAAGCCATAAGCGGTTTGTCTGTCAAGATGATGGGGATCGCTTACCAGCCGCAATCGATTGACCTCCTGATTATTCTTGATGTACTCGAGGATATTTCCATTTAGCAGCCAAGGGCTTATGATGGAAAACCAGAACAACGTCTCCGAAACTCCAAGGAAGGGCAGCACATTCGGGTGCGTAACGTACTTCCAGGCTACGATCTCACGGTAGAGCCTCTGATTTGAATTGGGCTGAGCCTACCCTCTCATCGGTACAGGGAACTGCCACACACCTGTCTGATCCTGTCTCCATTCGCTGCAGTCTGGGTGCGAAAAGCCTTGACGCACACCCGATTTCCATCCAGTTCGCCTTTCCAAACATCCGCGAATCCACCGGGAGAGTAAGGGACGGTGCGGCTTAATGTCACCCCGCTCGGAAAATATGATTTAGGCAAAACTGCGTGTGAAAGCGAAACTTTACGCAGAACCCTGAAACATGTATTCTTCAAGCCTTGGTTCACCATCGAGGATGACAAGACCTGCCCGTGGGAGACTTAGCGCGCGGAGTGAAGATTCGCAAATGAGGGTATACATTATCAAGGATTTCTACAAGGTTCTCGGCTTCTGCTGGGGTGAGCGGAGACGAGGCGTCTGTCGATTGTTCAACCCGCAATGTGGCGGAAACGACGAAGGGGATGAGTCGCGGTTCAACCCCCATCTTGGCGAGGTCTTCGGCAGCAATAGGGGGGAAGTCTGGCGAAGGGTTCTCCTCGTCAGTGGGTCGTGGTCGCGCTGGCGGGGGTAACTCACCCTGTGGGCCCTGAGTTCCGTCAGGCATGTCGATCAGGCTCGAGTCAGCGGGGGGAGCGGGGACAGAAGGTAGACTGTACCTCGTTGGAGGCTGCCCTGGTAATATACTCATCTCCACGCCGAAAACATACGTTAGATGTGTGCTGGAATTGTACTAGTACTGCGATTGCCGCTGATTGCAGGAGACCACGTGCATTATGAAGAAGTTAACGAAGAAGGCGCCCACATGAGGGGGATCCCGCGTTCCATCCGCTTCCGAGCGATTCCACTACTCTTTTTCGTGGGCGCGCTCCCCCAAAGCTCTGTCGAATAAATTGGTGCTCATTCTGAGCACAAGCGTTGTCTGTTCCGTTTAAACCCTGTGCCCGTAGAACAAATCAGGTGAGGAGACAAATATTCTGCTGCGATTGGGAACCTGCACTCTGTCGAAGCGTTTTTATGGGACATCCCATTACTCCAGGTAATGTTTGCCCGCCGCCAACCTTAAAATCTAAAGCTTAACCGGTCACCCATCGCCTGGAGCTGCCGTCGGCAGAAGTTATACTAAATTTGAGACTGTATTCCAGCCTACGTTTGGTCTTGTCCGATGGTCCTTACCAGACCAATGGGATACTTTGGTGGCGGGGATCGGCGAATTTTCCGATTTTCCTGGTGAGGAGGGAGTTGAGGTAGCGGGCGGCCGATGACTGGTGTCTGTCCGTAAGGCTACGCTGTGTATACACGAGTCTAGGTGAGTATCAAAGGGCCCATCAGGGAGTTGTCAGGGCTCCGTTCGTTGCGTCGGAATGCGGACACCGTCTCTTGGAATGCACAAATCGCGACACCGAGTGCACCAGAACACGCTGCCCAGTTGGCGTCCGTCGGGGCTTTCTCCTCAACCCGCCTCGACCGACCGTGCGCATGGGTCACTCCCGTTCAATGTTCCATATCTCCCTGATTTCATTCCTAGGCTTGCCGCGTACGAATCCATAAACGTAGTTATCTTTGTCTTGTCTTAGATGGTGAGCCCGTTTTATGGTTCGGAAGACCCCTGCACCAAGCGCGAGTGGATCATCGTGGTCTATCTTCACACCTGAAATAACCATGTCGACAAACACTCCGACAGCTACCATCTAGGTATTCGTCAATACATAAAACTCGGCTAGTAATACTTGTTCGCGAGGGGTATATATCTCTTTGGTCTTATTGACAGTTTCCCAGGGCCGTGTTGAAATGTAGCGTTTCCGCCTTCTTCGCATGCCCACATGTCTCGTAGTAGTACCCCATTTGGTATCCCCTTCGAGTACCTGATATATAGTCGTCTCCCTGTTTGCTCGTCTCCTCAGTTCTTTGTTCATCCTGAGGATCATATCTCATCTAGTTCGTGCTAGATTTCGACAGGCCACCAGTTTCCCGCGACTCTGGTCACTTGCGGACCCCCTCCACTCACGAAGGCCCTCCGAAATGCTCACAAACCGTCCTCTCCAGTTCCAAGTACGGGACCATGATCATCGATCTACAGCATAAAGACACCCCGCACTGGATTCGCTACACGACAAGGAATGGTTCTCGACGGAACTGGAACTGGGAGTTGGTCACTACCCGGCAAGACTGTTTGACCTGCCGTGCAATCAGGGAGATTAATTATTGGCCCATGGGTTCGGATTGAAATACGAGCGTACCAGATCCGGTTACTCTATCGTCACCTTCATCCACAGTAAGAGAGGGAGAAGGCTACCTCGACGATCGCATCGCCCTTTCCAAACACCGGAGTATGTTTTCGAGGCTCGGGCGGTCATCCCGCTCAGCCTTCCAACAAAGTTCCAACATCTCCCATATATCATTTGTGAACCATACTCCTCTCGCTCCTTGATGTCTCTGGGGACGTTCACCTCTTACGACCTTCTGCATGGCAACTAAGTCCGTACACTCGGGGAACGGTTTTTGTCCGCTGAGAATCTCGTATACCACCATCCCCAGTGCGTAGACATCGGATTGTTTGGTTGGAC
>Ga0307517_10002595_pt1 | contig 28784 bp, 21 predicted proteins | sample 23_EM_MG_FD_194515 | JGI IMG/M metagenome (GOLD analysis project Ga0307517, IMG submission 194515) | Populus trichocarpa ectomycorrhiza microbial communities from riparian zone in the Pacific Northwest, United States - 23_EM | ecosystem: Host-associated > Plants > Roots > Unclassified | place... | reverse complement strand
ACAGATTCGATGGGCACAGAAATTGTGTGGTTTCAATTTCAAAATCATCTACCGACCAGGCATAAAAGGAGGCAAGCCCGACGCTTTAAGCAGGCGGCCGGAGTACCGCCCTGAAGAGGGAGCTACACATTGCGAGCAACAAATTTTGAAACCTTAGCACTTCGGGAAATTCCAAATTGCCGTCGTGTGGGGGACCCATTCTGAACAGCTCCAATAGGAATTGCCTCAACCTGAAAAAGAAATGTGTATTCGGATTCAAAGGCTTGCCGAAAAAGCGTGAATCCCTACAAAACGATCAAAGCTTGCAGTAGGACATGACCTCTACAGCATCGAAGATATACTTGTCCCAGCCAACAGCCGAGTACTAGTGCAAATCGGCTTAGCGGTCGCCGTACCAGACGGAAGCTACGGTCGCATAGCACCAAGAAGTGGCTTAGCAACCAGAGGTATCACGGTAGATGCGGGAGTTATTGATGCAGATTACAGAGGCGAAGTCAAAGTCCTACTCGTTAATCATGGAAAGTTAGATTACGAGGTTAAGATAGGCGAACGCATAGCGCAGCTGGTTGTGGAAAGAATTGATAATCAGCACTGGATAGAGGTTGATGGGTTGGATGAGACTGAGAGAGCGGGAAAGGGTTTCGGGAGCACTGGGACAGGGTTGGAGTTGAAAGAAACTCAACCAATGATATGCTTCCTTCAAGCGAATGGCAACCACGAATTCTACGATTCCTCCGATATTAACCAACACCCTATTCTACGCAAAGGGCAAGTGTTATTATCAAATACCATTATCGCCAAAGCAGATCTGAAAGGATTTGATGCAGACTTTTTGGCTAAAGTTCGCGAAAGGGCAGAGGAAGATCTAGGTTGGATGCAATGAAAGAAAGTGTTGGAATCCTTGAAGGAAAAGGGAAAGGAATTGCCTAAGCAATGGTCGATATCCGATGACCTTCTCTAGTACACAAACCGGTTGTTTATCCCTGCAAACGAAGACCTCCAAACACTTATCGCTAAGGCATGTCACGACTCCCAAGTGGCAGGTCACTTCGGATAAGAAAAAACTCTAGAAATCATTACACGAGATTTCTACTGGAAAGGATTAACTGACTGGGTAAACAATTACGTTCGTTCCTGCACCGCCTGTCAACAAGAAAAAGCTCCAGGACATGCACGATTTGGGTTACTTAATTCCCTACAAGTACCATATGCTGCGTGGGCTTCAACTTCGGTAGACATCATCATGCAGTTACCGAAATCAGCAGGATATACCCAGATCATGGTCGTAGTAGACTGCTTCACCAAAATGGCCCACTTTATCGGATTAGAAGAAAAGGCGACAGCAAGGGATGTGGCAGAATCCTTCCTTAAGGAAGTCTGGAAACTTCACGGTTTACCCTCGGAAATCATTTCAGATATGGATGCGAAGTTTGCAGGAGAATTTTGGGAATCATTGTGCAAACAACTCGGCATCAAACGAAAAATGTCAAAGGCGTACCACCCTCAATCTGACGGACAAACGGAACGAGTCAACCAAGTGCTGGAAGGCTACCTCCGTATATTTGTCAACTATGATTAGGATGACTGGTACCATCTCCTACCTTTAGCTGAGTTCGGCTATAACAACTCAGTAACAAACGCACACAATATTACCCCTTTCTTCGCAAACTATGGCTATCATCCTCAAACCGAATGGCTGAAGGAGGGTGAAGCGCGAAACCCAGGAGCAAACCTTTACCCTCACTGGATGCAAACAATACATCAACAAGCAAGACAATCTCTAGCAAAGACCAGGGAAGCCATGGGACGATATTATGATCAGAAGGCTAAGCAACAACCTGACTCCAAAATAGGCGATGTGGTTATGCTTAATGCCAAGAATATCCGCACTAAACGCCCATCCAAGAAATTAGCCCCTAAGCTATACGGCCCTTTGAAAATCCTGGAACAACGAGGAGAGCTTGCGTATAAACTCGAATTATCAGAACGTTGGAAAATCCAACTGGTATTTCATCTATCGCTACTCGAGCCCTATCGAACATCTACCCGACCAGCCCGAGAACAACCACCTATGGAACCCGAAGAGATCGATGGCGATCTTGAATGGGAGGTGGAAAAAATCCTTAAGAGTGAAATTATCTCCTGCAATCGGAGAGTCCGTGGCAGGACCAGGACCTTCGAAGAACTCCGCTACTTCGTAAAGTGGAGAGGGTGCTCGGAAGATGAGAACACCTGGGAACCACCTGAGCACTTGGAACGAGCACAGGAATTGGTAGAAGATTTTCATAGAGACAATCCCGATATGCTAAGATTGGGCTAAGTAGTATTACATGGAACGGTTTTCCTCTCGTGGCCAAGCAAACGCGGAAGGTTTTTCACCCTACCTTGTAGAGTACTAAATGGATTTAATGTTTATTATGTATTACTTCACATGTATTATTATACAAGGGATTTGAGGACAAAACCCTTATGAGGAGGGAGCTAATATTACACTAGCGGGAATAGCTTACCTAATAATTAAGAGCGAGGTATATGGCTTCACAGGATGACCATATATCCGAACCCAAGCTCCCGGAGTTATGAGCTTCGCAGAGGCATCTGGAAGAAGACTCAGGATACTAAATAAGAGCACGTTTCAAGATAGGGTTAACTGATTGGAACGATGTTTAGAGAATACTACTCCTCTCATTTTCTAGTTGCATATGCGTTTGCTGCATCCTGCTTTGATCGCTGGATATCGGAACTGATCACTCCATATTCCATATTACTATTGGGATATAGGCATTGGGGCCGCATATTCATTTATAGTCTATCATGACAAGGAGATCGAAGACTGCCTACTGGTGGAGTGGGGACACCCTCAGATGAAATAGCAGTTCCGGAGATTCTCTTAGTTGAGCTGGGCAAGTTTTCAGGGTCAAACGGTGTTCGCACTATGTTTTGACGAACTCAATTGTTAAGAAGATACTTCTTAACAAGAGAAGCAGAAGTAGGATGAAAATTAGTATAAATAGTTTGGCTTAATTGGTATACTCTGTGACTGTAGATATGAGGTCCTGAGTTCAACTCCCACTGAGATCAAGGTTATTTTAATAATTCTTGGGTGGTTGAGTATTGTCCCTGTAGTGATTGGGTATCACGTTACGCAGAAGAGACCTTACCAATATAAACAAGTTAGTGAGTTATATCCTAACTCTTTGATATTTGACTACACTTTATTACTTTACTTTTATTGAACGATTACCAACAAGCCTTCCTGACTATTAATCAGTTGTCTCGAATATCCTTGGCCTCGTTAGCTCAGAATCCTACTGTGTTAGCTACCCCGTAACATATTGCTTCTCCTGTTAACTGAATACTTACATTTATCCCATATTGGTTAATCTCCTCTGCTTGAAGTTCAACCACAGTTGAGATATGGCTGTTCTCGAGTCTATACCGCTTGATATAATCACCGAATGACACTAGCCACTGCTTTCATTGAACTCAAATCACTTCCAGTGTCAATAATACAGGAGCCGGGTTTTGCAGATTGGGTATAGGTAGTAGTAGGCATTAGAAATGGGATGAAAATGCAGTCTCACTTGATTCATAGATAAGTGTATTAATGCACAAATTTAGATGTATGTGTCACAAATTCTAACTTAGCCAATTTGTTTTCACATGACTAATCAGTTATTAGTCATCCCCCGTTTATGTTTTACGCTATGACGTTATTTGACTCATAGTTCTCACATGACTGCGCACTTGCGAGTCATCGTTATGTTATGATTAGTTGATAGTTTCATGACTCACGATTGTGACGTCAGATGATGTAATGACTTTTGCACATGACTCACATTATGAGTCATGGGTTTCACGCATGTGACTCATTCGAGCACATGACTGGGTTTATAAGTTTTGATTGGTTAAAGAAAAGTTGCGCAATGACTCATGCGAGTCATCGATGAGTTTCACGCTATAACTCACTATGAGTCATAGAGATTTATGTAGCGCGAGGTGATGAGTCACCAAGGTTAGGGTTGTGGGAAGATGCCTATACAAGGGGCTTGGTTTCGACCAAGAGATAGTACACAAACCATCTCTCCTCCACCTCCGGCGATTGAAATCTCAACACCACGGGAAATCATCGTCACTTTCCCCCACCCACCTCTCTTTCCCCATCATGGCTACTGCCTAGGAGTTGACGTTAAGCCATCTACCCTCCTCTTCTGGGGCCGTCTGGCCTCCCCTCCTTGGGGTTCTCGTTCCCGTTCATCGTTGACTCGCTCATGAGGTCCGGTTCTCCCCCTTACCCCGCACTTGCTTTGCACCTCGCTTAACATTTTGCACTGTCGGAAAGCTTCTCGCTTGGTTCACGGTCGGCGTTACTCCTATGTCGGACTCTCGGTCGAAGTAGGCCTCGCCTTGCTGGGCTTGTACCTCTGGCGGGGAACGCTTCGCTTAGTAACATTACGGTTTTGTTCCAGTCTCGTTGTCGTCCTAAAAGCCCTTGCTCTGGCCCGTTTGTCGGTTGTGGCTAGCCCGCTCGCCATCCTTCCTCCTCCCCCCTCCCAGTTCTGTCCGCTGGCACCGTACTGCCCCCTTAGCTGGCACCTTACTGCTTAACCTCCCCCCTGGCTAGCACCCTACTGCTACCCACTGGCTGGCACCCTCCTGCTGCTCACCGGCAGGCACCCTACTGCCCGGTGGCTCCGCTCGCCTCTCTATCCTCTCCGATCGTCGCGATCCTCCTCGGTTACCCCCAGTGGTGGTATTGCACTGCCGCCAACGCCTTGGTCGAACATTGTAATTACCGGTCCGACCGTTGTCTCCGGTTACGATGTCGGCCCACATTCCCGTGGTTTTCCTCCAACACGCGATCACTATCCTCTCCCTCAGGCCCGCGTTTCGAGGCCTTAGCGAAACTTTCTCTTGTTCGGGGTAGCCGGCGGAATGGTTTGGGTCTCTCTACCTGTACGTTTCTATGAATTGTTTCCTTACGTGTCTGGGGTATTAGTATCTTAGGTGCTAGGCAAGGGGGGCTTTTTCTATGGTTTCGTGGTGTTTGATTTTTCCCATGAAGAGTTGAAGCGGGTGGTTGTTGTGACATATAGGTTTTTTTCTCTTCATAGCTCGCACTGCATAAGGCTTTTTGTACCTAAAACAAATAACGCATGATATCAAAAAAAAAAAAAAAAAAGCGACCAAGAGATAGGATCTTCAGGCAAAACCATCCAAGTAATACAACACTTGGATACTGGAGCACGGGCCAAGCCCTTTGACAGTGACCTTCCCGTGGTACAGGATATGCAATCCTATTACTCTACTTCTTACGCAAACCTCTACCACTCGAACGCAAGCACCTAGTCCTCTAGTGATTGGACTTTGTACCTCCCGGTCTTATGATAATATGACTTCCTCCAATGAGACTATGAAAATCATCAACGATATCGATACGGACTATGTTTCGTCATTCCCCGTTTAATGAAAGACCACCGCGAATGTGTTTGTTACAGTATGAAATTTATGCTTTTATCTTTCCTTCTTGCTGGGTGTATTCTGTTCACAATTCCTGTTTATTCTTCCTGTTCGTTACTGTAACATCATATAATCATATAGATATCATCAGAATCACGCAGATATTTGGTTACATCGGTAAAGTTTTAGCCTGGGTTCTTCCATCCTTTAGTTTGCCATTTTCTTGTCATATTCTGGCCAACTCAATAACATTCTGCAATAATAAAACTCCCCACATACTCGATTTTTACTTCCCTATTCCACTATACCAAACTTTCTTTCACAACGAAAAGGTTTATGTACGTGTGACCAGCCAGAAGCCAATCTTGGCATTTAGGTCGCGTGAAATGTTTGGCGAAGTCTTGGCATGAAACAATTTACTGAATCTGACGCCAGGATTAACTAACACTGACTGGCCAACAAGTCAATCAGAGCGGGTTCACCTTACATACTCTTAACCCCAGGTACAAGTACAGTAAAATCTCAAAGAATTGGGCTCAAGCTCCATTACAATGATTTCCCACACCCCACCTTTCACCTTCCTATTTAGGAAGGTGAGAAGTGGGTTCAACACCACAAACACATCTCACAATCCTGCCCAGCCACTGAACTTGGAGCTTCATAAGTGTGCTGGAATGGTATCCTCTGAGATTAAGCACCAGGCTGGCATCCTACTACTGCTGACTACCGTATGCTGTTTCATAGCCCCAGACTCGGGGCCCTTCCACTCTGTGTCTGTGGGTATGGAAGAGAAGTGATAATAAGAATTGGATTTCCTGTGTTGATTGGGAATTTCGAAAAAGACAGAAAATGCCAACTTGGTTTGGTTTCATCAAATACAAATTGTTTTCAATTATGACAGGATTGGATGTGGTATTCAAGTTTACCATTTATTTGTTACTTGTGAAGGGTCGGGGGTGAACTTTCCTTTGTTTTTGGTTTTTTAGGCCATAACTTAGGTTGCATGCCATGGATTTTGCTGTAGGTAGCAACGAATAAACTGCGGATTTAACAAAAGCAAATATTCAGGGAATTGGGCTGCCTTGGTCGTAAGACACAATGAGAGATTTTCATTGTGATACCTGTGTCTTTTGGCAAAAAACAATGTCAAATATGGTTTGTGCTGCTCTAAACCAGGATGAGACTGGAAAAAATATGTTACGTCACTCGGCTGCCTTGAATATTAGGGCTTCTTTATATAGGTTTTAACATAGGGGAAAAAGATCTTCATGTTAAGGGTTAGAATGATGTTTGAAAATGTGAACATGTTATGTATGATATGATAGGAAATTATAATATATTATATAGCCCAAAATAATATATAATATAAACTGAAAAGATAATATCATTATCTGAGGTAGGTTTAATAGTCTCAAAACATTAGGCTGTAGGTTTTGTAATACATTTTGCACACAGTTGTATAAAAACTCTGCATAAAAATATAGTTACTAATCAAAATTGTGCCCTATCTTGGCAGCCAATTGTGGCTATGTGTAACCCATTTTCCTCTTTCCTACCAAAAATGCCCAAGTTTAAATTATAATACCTCACCACATAGCTGCTCCAAACACCTAGCAAAAGCTCTACCTTGTTAAGAAATGTAAGGACAATAATGTAGAGGTTTGTTTGAGTCACCTGGGTAACCTTTTCTGGTAGTATAATCATTTGAAAATAGCTAAATTCCTAGTGCAAATCTTAGTCCACATAAACAATACAAAGCAGGCCAAAACCAATATGTAAAACTTGTAATAAATTTTACCATCGAGTCCAACAGCTAGCAGCATAAGTATCCCAAGCGATGTGGTTCTCCAGGATGCAGCTCAAACTCATGATATTGGAAATACATCGATTGGTAATGTACCGTCAAATTTTCTTCTTTCCAATAGGACTCTGAGTAAACCAGGTCCGATGCCAAAACAATTCCACAAGTACATCTATCGTCCCTCTAAATCCCGGAAAAGGATTAGTGCAGCTATCGCTATCTTAAAAAAGCTGCTGTCCAGATATTTCCTTATCATTATTGCATTGCCAAGAACAAGATGTAGAGGATATTTTGAAGGCCTAGCTATAGTGACACAGAAGGTTCCTTCAAAATTCCATCTAGCAAGATAGGTAATTGGAACCAGGAAAACAAGAATGACATCCTGGTTTCTCAGGGCCAGAGAGCTTTCAGGTGATGCATGCTGTACTGACTCACAAGTGGCCAGTATTGGTAAACAGGGTATTTGCCTAGTTCAGAGAATAATGCTGTATAGTAAGGTGATACAGCAAGGATAGTATTAGCAACTATCAAAACAGTTATCCAAAGAGATATACCCTGATCCCATACCTATTTTCCTATTCTCCACTGGCTTGTTTAATCTATTCCTTAAGTGCTCCGCTATGGGTATTCCGTTTACCACTAATAAGGCTTCAAAGATCCCTGAAGTATTTCAAAACCTTATCCGAAACTCTCTTCACTTCAACTATAGCAATTCCCTACCTTCCAATACCGTAGAAAAGGGTTATTCTATCACTGCTGTGGATTGGTTCAGATTTAGTCTGATTTGGAATATGAATAAATGACCGATTCGATTTGAATTTCTGAAAGGAAGAGCCTATCAGATGAAAGCAGCTAAGACTGTGTGGGCCAAACAAACAAGAGGGAGATGAGATAAAAGACAAGCTACATCGATATTCTATGTGTTTGGTGATGGGCTTCCCCTGATCAAGTCTAAGCTCATCTTCCCTGCAGTTGCCAGAGCACAAATCTGAGGCAACCAGGAGGAAGTTTATGACACACATGTTAGTACTGTTGAATTCAATCTAACGATCATATACAACAAGGAAGCACTATTCTAATGATGGATTGAAGAGGAGCTTATTAAGCTTGGAGATTGGAAGGATGAAGGGTTGCTAGCAATTGATGCAGCAGATTTTCACAAAATAGAAAGGATCTTTAGCAGCTTACTAGAGCATTCAATAATTTCAAGCCTGATGCCATCTGACAGTACTGGGCTTGTTTAGCCCTTGGATATCACTATTAATAAGCCTTTTAAGGAACTGTTGTATGACAATGTTGAAAGCTATATTGAAGAGAAGGAGCATGTGGGCAAGAAAGGATGATCAGTAGGAGACTAACATGTCGTGACTACTGTGTGTGTTGGCTGGACTTGGGATCAGTTTTGTCAGGACTCCCATCGGTTAGTTATTGCCTGCTTTTGAAATTTTGGCCTTTCTTTACATCCTAACAGAAGCGAAGACCAGGAGCTTAACATAACGGGCCTAACTACAAGTAAGTTGCAGGTTGGAAATGCCAGTGGGCAAGAGGAACCGGAGACTTGTAATACTTGGGAGGCTGAGTCAACCCTCGCAACTGAGTCTGATTCATCAGAAGTAGTAGAATATGAACTACTGGTAGATTGACTTTTTTATATAATAATTATTTTCACATTGGTTTTTGATATGACACTTTACCTTTTTTGTAATACCGTAAGAACTCGAATAATTGGACCTGGCGCTAAGACGTCCGAAATTCCCTCTCTTGGATAGGGGGTCGAGCGCACAGCGAAAACTGACCCCCTCAACCCGAGCTTAAGACAAAATAAAAAGAAAAAAGAGCCAGACCTTACCAGCAAAGGCAACTCCAACGTCCTAGCGTGAGGTCCAATTATTCGAGTTCTTACGGTAGATTGACGAATAGGGGTGTTTTGTATTGCGAATTCGGCTGCGGCCCACTGCCAAGCCAGCCCAAGTCTTTGAGATTTTACGGTACTTGTTTCATGTGAGGAAAGCACTCGCACTTCACAAGAAACTTTGTCTCTGAATCCTGAGATCACCGACCTGGCCGAGACCGGCGAATCGCAAAGGTTTTTACGATAGAGAAATTTAGAGCCCACAGGAATTCCTATGGGGCAGCAATCCATCCGGATTATTCAGGCGCGGGGGGTGGTATGAGAGCCATGTAAGTCACCGGGATTTTGAAACATTTACCCCCCGACCCGGTCGCCTGGATGCCCATTTTCATCCAAGAGTTGACTAGCCTATTAGAGATCTCTTTGGAGAAGGAAGCTTTTCCGATAAAATAGAACAGATGGGGGGAATTTTGTTCGGGACATCCTACAAGTATGAGCCTCTATTCTGGTAGGTTCTTGATCGAACCCAAAATCTCGGGATGATACTAGTACCGTATGCCGGACGGGGGAGTGGGGAACCTCTGTATCGGCACCCTACGTGAATTAGTCTCTATGACTCTCGCCTTGTTGGCTGAGGCTGAGGAGGGTTCTGGATGAGAGCTGAGTCGAGGCGGATTTATCCGAGGTTCGGGTAGGGTAGCAGGTTGATGCGCAGGATTTCTTTGGAGGGGAATAATTGGGCAGCACTTTTGACTATTCTGCAGCGCCCTTATGGCATTTTAGGTCTTGTGTTGCATCTCCCACCCTCCCAAGCTATCGACCGCCATACCTCAACACCGCCTGCCTTCCGGAGAAGCAATCTCCAGGAGAAACTCGATACGCCAGAGAAAATGAACCCGACAGCCGGCCAAAATACTCTCATCTCATTAACCAGCAACTGTGGTAATGTCACTGACAGCTACAAAACCGTTTTAAACAACTGCGAGATATCTATTGCCAATGAGAAACATGTCCTTCTAAAATGGCTGTCACCCCTCGAGCCTCGCGAAAGACATCAAGCTATAGGAGTGGGTCGGGTGGCCCGGGTGGGCGAATGGCTTCTTCTCACAAGCGAGTTTACTCGATGGAATGAGAATCGTGACGGAACCGTTAGTCCTGTCCTATTATGTTACGGGGACCCTGGCGTCGGAAAGACTTATCTTAGGTATGAATGACAACCGCGCTTACAATGTGTGGCGAGGCTAAATAGCAGCAATAATAGCTCCCTTGTGATAGATAGGCTGTGTGGTCAGGTGGTTGCGGGAACTATGGCTGTCGCATGTGTGTACTGCGACTTCAACGCTCAGAATGAACAATCAGCGACGGGGCTACTTGGGGCACTGTTGAAACAGGTTGTCAGCGCACTGGAACCTATTCCGGGTGAAGTGCAGAGGGCGTTTGAGGATTCAAAGGGAAGGGTTGGTGGTCGCAGACTCCTGCTCCCAGACATTCTTGAGATGCTCGTCAAATCGTTGTCACGCTTAGGGAGGGTATCTATCTGCATAGATGCATTGGACGAGTTTCCCGCAAAACACCGTCCAGAACTTTGGGAATCTTTACAGCAAATTGAGCGGAGGTGCCCAGGCACTCGGCTATTCCTTACCGGGAGGATTCACATACGAGACGAGGTACAGAAATATTTCCCCGGCACTGCCGAGATGCTGCCAATCAGTACCAGCGCGCATGATATTGGGTTATATGTTAAGATGAGACTGGACAGAGACCCGGAGCCCGATGCAATGAACAAAGAATTGGAAGCCGATATTCTAAGAATTATTCCGGGGGTGGTCTCGGGGACGTATGTGTTCTGTCGGTTTATTAAATTCTGGAGGTAGAGCTGATGGTTACCGCTAGTTTCCTCCTTGCCTCTCTCAATATGGACGCAGTCCTTGCGGGGGCCACCATTCACCGAAGGAGGCAAGCGCTTCAGAAAGTGACCGCCGGCCTTGGTTTGCATGATGCGTACGACACGACATTGGATCGGATAAGGAATCAGGGTGGAAACAAATCTCAGCTTGGAATGGAAGCGCTCATGTGGATTTCCCACTCAAACCGGACCTTGAAATCCGAGGAGTTGTGCCACGCGCTTGGGGTAGAATTAGGAGCGGAAGATTTTAACATCCATAATGTACCTTCAATGCGAACCGTGCTGGGCTGCACTTTAGGACTTGTTACAATTGATAAAAAGGCGTCAACGGTTCGTCTCCTGCATTTCACACTTCAGGAGTATCTTGGACAACGTCCGACCCTATTTGCAACCCCTCACTCGATGATGGCCGAAATTTGCCTCACCTATTTGAACTATCGATCAGTCCAGGCGCTCCCGCACAATCTCGATAAGGCCTTGGCGACTGCACCATTTCTTGACTATGCTACATGCTATTGGGGAACCCATGCAGCCAGCGGGGTGGCGGAACCTGTGAAAGCTCTGGCACTGCGACTCCTTGACGGCTATGAGAATCATGTGTCTGCCGATGTTTTTTGGAGCAAGAAGATACGTGAGTGGAACTGGATGGAGGATGTTCGAGGAATTAGTGGGCTACACTGCATCGCATTTTGGGGGATTGAAGAAATTGCGATTGCTATGCTGGAGGCGGAAAGATGGCAAGTGAATGGGCGTGACTCTGGGGGCGAGACACCATTAATGTGGGCTGTTGAACATGGAAATATCAGGATGGTGGAGTTATTTCTGGAGCAGGGAGATATCGAACCCGACATAATAATCAAAGACGGCCGAACAGTATTCTCGTTTGCAGCGGCGTTGGGGAATGAACATGCAGTAAGGCAGCTTCTGGAACACGGAAAAGTTAATCCCAATTTACCGGATAGCAATTGCCGAACACCCCTATCGCTCGCTATCCGGGGTGAACATAAAATCGTAGTGCAGCTGCTTCTAGGCTGCCGGGATGTCAATCCTAATTCACTAGATAGCAGTGGTCGGACACCCCTATCGTTCGCTGTTTCGAGAGGACTTGAGGGTATGGTAAGGCTCCTCCTAGAACGGGGGGATGTCGACCCCGATTTGCCGAACAAAGATGGCAGAACGCCCTTGTTATTTGCTGTAGGGTTGGGGATGCAGAGTGTAGTGAGGCTACTGCTTGAACGTGGGGGCGCCAATCCCAATTTATCGGATAACAATGGCCGAACACCCCTGTCACATTGCGCAAGCGCTGAAGAGGAGCGAGAAGGTATAACGAGCCTTCTTCTGGAAAACAGGGATATAAGTCCTGATTTATCGGACAACAATGGCCAAACGCCGCTATCATTTGCTGCCTCGGGAGGGCATCAAGGTCTGGTGAAGCTACTTCTAGAACGTGGGGATGTCAACCCCGATTCATCGGATAGCAAAGGTAGAACACCTCTGTCATATACTGCGGAGTGGGGGGTGTGCAGCATAGCGAAGCTACTTCTGGAACGCAAGAATGTCAATCCCGATTCGCCAGATAACAAAGGTAGAACACCCCTATCTTTCGCTGCCGGGCAGGGACGTGAAGATATAGCGAAGCTACTTCTGGAACGCAAGAATGTCAATCCCGATTCGCCAGATAACAAAGGTAGAACACCCCTATCTTTCGCTGCCGGACAGGGACGTGAACATATAGTGAAGCTACTTCTGGAACGGGGGGATGTTGACCCCGATGCTCCAAACAGGGATGGCCGAACACCCTTGTCATTTGCTGCACTGTTAGGGATGCGGAATGTACAAGTAGTGGCGCTGCTACTGGAACGAGGGGGTGTCAATCCCAATTCATCGGATAGTAATGGTCGGACACCCCTATCCCATTGCGCTGGCTCCCCATCCTGGGAAACGGGAACAGGTGCTCTGAGACTGCTCTTGGAACACAAGGATATTAATCCCGACCTACGGGATAATAGTGGTCGAACGCCACTATCATTTTCTGCCTGGGGAGGGTCTCGACATACGGTGAAGCAGCTTCTAAAACACCGCAATGTTAACCCCAATTCACTAGATAATAATGGCCGAACACCCATATCATATGCCGCTGAGCGGGGCAGAGTAGAACTTATGGGGCTGTTTCTGGAACGCGGGAGTGTCGATCCCGATCTATCGGATAATAACGGGCAAACACCTTTATCGATTGCAGCCTCGAGAGGTCATTGGGATGTAGTGAAGTGGCTTCTGCAGCACCACAAGGTTAATCCCAATTTATCGGATAGCGATGGCCGAACGCCGCTACTTCATGCCGCCATTTCGAGGGCTTGGAATGTAGTGAAGCTACTTCTGGAATGCGCGGACGTCGATCCTAATTTAAGGGGTAATGATGGACGAACACTTCTATCATTTGCTGCCGGGGGAGGGGCGCAGAGCCTAGTGACGTTACTTCTGGAACGCGGGAATGGCAATCCCAATTCACCGGACAACTGTGGTCGAACACCACTTTCGTACGCCGCCGAGGGAGGACGTGAAGATGCAGTGACGCTACTTCTAGAGCGCGGGGATGTCAATCCCGATTCACCGGATAGTCATGGCCGAACACCCCTATCACTTGCTGCCCCGAGAGGACATGAAGGTATAGTGAAGCTGCTCCTAGGGCGCAAGGATGTCAACCACAATCCGACGGACAGCAGCGGTCGAACACCGTTATTGCACGCCGCCACTGCGAGGGCTTGGGGTGTAGTGAAGCTATTTCTTGAACGCTCTGATATCAATCCTACTTTACGGGGTAATGATGGCCAAAGACTTCTATTATTCGCTGCCTGGGAAGGATGTAAGGGTCTTGTGGAACTACTTCTGGAGAGCGGAGATGTCAACCCTGATTTACCTGATAGTAATGGCCGAACACCCCTATCACTTGCTGCCTCGAGGGGACATGAGGGTATAGTGGAGCTGCTTCTGGAACACGGGGATGTCGACCCAAATTCATCGGATAGCAATGGTCGGACCCCGCTATCATATGCCGTTATTTCAAGGTCCGTGGGTGCCGTTAAGCTCCTTCTTGAACGCCCCGATGTCGATCCTAATTTATCTGGTAATGATGGCCGAACACTCCTATTCTTAGCTGCCTTGAGGAGATATGCAGATGTAGTGAGCCTACTTCTGGAACGCGGGGATGTCAATCCCGATTCACCGGATAGAAATGGTAGGACACTCCTATCATTTGCTGCCGAGTGGGGGCGTGAGCATCTAGTGGGGCTGCTCCTAGAGCGCAAGGATGTCAACCCCGATTCACTAGATAGCAATGGTAAAAAACCCCTATCATATGCTACCCTCAAAGGGCGAGATAGCGTAGTGAGGTTATTATTATCGGATTTCAGAACTCCCAATTGCCAATTATCGGAAAACCCTGATCGAATGCCAACCTCTGTCACTGACGAGAACGCTTCATACAAAGAAGCAACACATGCGCCCACGGAAACTGAACCTGCTACTTTAAGTACAGCCGACTATCCTCCACTTTGCACTCCTACCGCTCTTTCCGTCCTATCCCGCCCTCTTCCAGAACAACCTCCGCCGCTCAGAGAGTCTCCACCAGACCAACTACACTCACCCCCAGCCCTATCCGTCTCTACCCCTGCTCTTCGTTCCAGGTCCCCATTTCCTTTCTTCTTCTGGACTTTAACCCTGTTAATTTTCCTATTTTCCGCGCTTCTGATGTGCCTTGGGTACGGCTCTTCCAGTGAATAATTTCATACCACCTGCTGAGCTTGGCTGTAATCAATACTTCAATATCTCTTAAGTTGGTTGTATTTTAGAATTGCGTCTATACGACACTTCTGTTTCTTTTTCACCTCCGCTTTTGATCAAGATTCGCTTTGTATATTGTCCCTTGCGTCTCATATAGATAGAAACATTCGTTCGTAATGATATAAATCTCACCACGACCACCAGAGTGAATCACGATACGAGAAAACCCGCAGGCTTCTGCGGCTGATAGCTGTCGTGGATATATTTGCAGATGTTGTCACACGGTGTTGCTAAAAATCCGGACCAAAGCTTTCGAAAGGGGAGTTCGTAATCCGCAGTGAATACAGGTTTCGGAGTGCATGATAACAGCACCTCAATAGCTAACACTTTACCTCGGCACCGGTAGCGCCATACCGGCTAAGAAAAGGAGGTATGCAGTGATAGAGGATTGCAGTTGATCAGCAATGCAAAGTAGCAGGGATTCACTACCCACAGTCTCCGGAATTAATTCCCGGATTATCCCTTCCCGTCACACTCTATTCGGAGTTCGTTCTACGCTCTCGTGATGATTTCTTCGCTAAGTTTCATCAATCCCAAGATTGATGCTCTATGCTAGTGGTATGGCCAAAACCTATACCTTAGTGCCGTGTCTATTATTTTGAGTCCAATGAAACCTAGACCTATTGCTAGCTCTTATACTCAAGACTCACTAGCTCTAGGTACTTTGTATAGATAGCCCACCTAACCCCGCACTCCGGCTGGAGCTCCATAGAGTATCACTCGGGGCAGAACCTAGCCGTTGCTAATTGAAACGGCTCCCACAGGTAAAGTATTACCTTGCTACGAGTTTAATTACCATCCACAGCAAACAAGTACTAACGTCAAAGTGATGGAGCAATTCCACCGTGGTATTTCAGTCAGGGTATAGCTTACTAACGGGAGCCCCACCAGATTGGGTGCCTGGGGGGAGTGGTTTCCCGGTGATGTGTGATAGTGGGTCAACTACAATTCGTGACTACCACAGGCCATATCTAATTCTACCTTGTGTTCTTTTCTCTGCACACCTGACGCTCACATCGAACAACCAACACCTCTTTGGTTTCTTATCAGACCCTTCGCCCCGAGCTTCTCACGGCACTCGCCTCAAGACAGGTTCGCAGTGGCGCTTCATACCAGGGTAGTTTCCCCCCGCAGCGTGATTCCCCACATTCTCTTGACCGATCCCCCATCAGAGGAAACAACCAATCAACCACTCAAGATATACTGCCACAATGTTTACCGTCTGTAGTTACATCCCTCACGCGACTAATGACCAATCGGCCATCATCCGCCCATGTGGTACAAACAAGAATGAGTAATCTATCGTAGGGCAGGTGCGGGATATTACATCCCAACTTGTAAAAATTGTTGCACAGTTGTTCTGAAATGGAGGGGTATCATCCCTTAGGCTTTGTTTTTCCTAGCTTAGCATAGGTTAGCTACTATGTGGCGATCCCTATTGTTTTGGGAGGAGGGAGCAGCAGGCCATCTTCTTGCCATTGTTAGGCAGCCATAAATGGTCCCCATACACGATCTTTGTTCAAAACCGCCGGGTTACTCTACCGGCATTGGCATTAGAACAGTTTCCGTGGTTCGATTCTGCCCCCTGGTGGGAGAATGATTAGGAGGGCTGCCGTACTATCACTAGCATGCATTAATCGCAGGTACTCAAGCTCAAGTCACAAGATTGAAGCGCTGATTTTCGTGCTAGCAACACGCTAAGGAAAAGGGAACTTCAATCTAGCGAGTTGACTCGTGCTTCTAGAACCTCAGGGTGTTTTGCACGCCAAAGTTCGTAAAGCTAATGGCATTTGGAACACTGTTTAAATGAAACGCAGTTTGAGGACATGATAATTTAGGGTTAAGGAATTTTTAAAAAAATCGCGGCTCCTATACACCCTTTTAATTTTCAGACCCTCCAACATCCGCCAATTCTCCCCCCAAAAACGCAAGCTTTACCACTTCTTTTGATCTACCAACAGCACCACCAACAGTAAGGAGCACGATGTCAAAGGTGATATCAGTTCTGCAGCATATCAAACCCGACTATTGCCGTAAACAGAAACTTGGATAATGTGGCGGATAGTTCATAGAATGTGTGGAATAACTACAAGATATTGGTAAGGGATGAGCATCGCAGACTTTGGGAGCTGTTGCCTCCCGGTAAAGCATCAAGCTGGGAGTGAGTGCAGCGGGAGTGGGGTGCGAAAGACACTTCCAACTCTGAGCGAAGTAGCATACAAGCGAGGACAGGCAGTCCATCCCGCATTATTTTACTATGGGGATCTAGGGGTGCGGAAGACATATCTGAAGTGTGTATCCTTGTGAATCTCTATTCTAGCTAGTTTTAGAGAAATCACAGTTACGAAACAAAGAAGCCCCTGGCTAGCTTGTCTGCTTTCTGAAGCGCAAGAACGATAAACCGCCAATCTCCAATGTTGAGAAATCGCATCCGATAAAAGAAACCAGACAAATCACAATCAATTCAACTCTCCTAAGATAATCACCAAACCACTCTCTTCAAGAAACCACACAAAGAAATCCTAGTGAAAAGAAAGCCTAAACCTTGCCTAGTTGACCCACTATCTGCACAGGTGGTCCTCCGCTTGGTATCCGCTCTTGTTCGTCCGCTGTCCCCTTTTCAACACCCCCCTACCGGAAATAAGCAAGAAGGAAAAAAATCGCTCCCTTATATCATAGACTCCACCCCTCTTGTCGGCTAAAATCGGTAAGCAACTACCCCTGCAGTAAATATGACGAGTTCTTCCCCGGCTAACAAGCAACGCAAGCATAGAGTATTATTTTTTTCCCAAACAAAGTGGAATCATGAACTATTATTCGTACTCTACAAAATCGCCCCCAGCTAGCTAAGACATTCTAATCATGAAAAACCAAATTTTACCCCCAACAGTACCTAAGATAACACCAGCGTACAAATGAATTTGAGTGAAAGAGAAAAAAGTTTCTATGCAGTACTCCACGCGAAAATCATTTATTGGTTTCTGTTTGCGGGAATTTAGCTTTGTGCTCTAGCTCTCTAGCTGGCCGAGGCTGGGGAGGCGCTGGATGAGAGCGGGGTTGGTGCAAATTTACCCAGAGACATGTCATGAGTAAGTGCTCCCATCCGTGTCCAGGAGGATGATCTAACAGTACCTAGCACTGCTCGGGTACTGTCTTAACCATACCCGTTACGAAACTGGGAGGCAATGAACAGGGGTATTTGGTCGAAAAAAAAGTAAATCGTCAAGGTTAGGGTTGCAACAGATTATTTGTACTGCCTTGATAAGGGATCCTGGTGCGTCACTCGCCGTTTCGTTGTGGGTACGGTGGAGACTGCGCCGATGTATACTTCATGACAAGATCAATACATGTACATGTATGCATGCATCCGTTTGATATTCAGGTTTGATTTAGTTGTGCTACTACCCATTTGTTCGTCTCCGCAGGTTTCCTTTGTGCCCCAGTTTCCGACGGTATGGCGCGAGGTGAGAAGCCGTTGGGGGAGATGTGTAACCCCACCTCCCCACTTCTATATTTTTAATTGGTAGAGGGTAGTCAACCGGACCCCGAAGCTCAGAGGCACTGTCGGGAAAGACCGAATATCTGCACGCGAGCCACTCAGGCCTTGAGAGCTACAAGTACACACTTCCCTAATCGTACCACCCCTCCTCGTTTATCTGGGATAAATACCGGTATATTTGATTATGTCGCTTCTGGAACCAGACAGTTCCACCCCACTGCAGCCTAACTTAAATTCCAACCTGGAACCAAAAATCGTTGCCCTGCACGAGCAGATCAACGAACACTGGAACAGGTATCCACGTGGAACCAAACGCCAAGATCTGGCACCACCTCCCATTCTCTGTGCTCATTGGACCCGCGCGTTTGTCGTCCCCGCCCCCGCCCTAATCTCTGACTGCCATGGAATAACCGGGAATGTCACTCTAGGATGTCCGGAATTTCCCCCTTGATACTGATTGGAGAAAGCACAGAGAAAAGGATCCTCTCTTTTGTCCTCAGTTGAGATAAATAAAAAAGCTAGTACTCGAGTACAACGGACCTTTTCCCGGAGAAGCAATTCTAACGACACGGCAAGATTCTCAATTATTCCAGTTCTTACGATACCTTGAACGGAGCCTGAGGAATTCATGTTTGGTAAGCTACTAGTAGTATGAATATTGCCATGGTCTATCGTGCATAAAAACCCCAACCTATTCTCCGTACCAGCCTGGAGCAAAAAGTGATCGGAAAACCGCTAATTTGACCGATCCCTGCTGTGAGATCTTGGAGAGCAGCCAATTAGAATTCAAATTTAACATGAGGAAAAAAGTGACCGGAAAACAGATGATTTTCCTATTCTAGTATAGAAGAACATGATCAACCTATTCTAGTATGGGGTAGCCATACCGCCTGCGGCAATTACTGCTTCTAGGCGTTTCGGCATACTACGAATTAAGCTATCCAAACGGTCAACCCCAATTGAATCCCAAACTGCTTTTACCGCTGCAATAATAACCTCTATATCCTTGATTCGTCCAAAAGTCTCCCCTAATTCTGTCTTCATATCTCCCCATAGTGCCTCGATAAGATTCAAATCTGGAGATTGTGGAGGCCATGGGAGTTCCTCAACCTGGTTGATCTCTCGGCAATGCAGTGCAAACCCCTTATGGCCTGGAGCACCATCTTCGACAACCTGAGCTCATTTTTAGCTAGTTTCTCATAGTCGGGGGTATGGCACCTGGGGGGCTAAAATACGTTCACATTTTTAATCAAACCTAATGCTTAAGAAATCTGAACGTATTTTTACCCCTCTACTATTTGTGATACTAAGAGGCCTACCTGAGTCCAACCGTAGCGTTCACAGGTTTGATGCCAGAAGGGGATCAGAATTGGTTCGAGAACTTGAGTAACATAGTAGGAAGAGTCGACCTTGGTTTTTGGTGGAATAATATGTAGCTCAGACTTCATCTCGCCACAGAACCAACCCCAAACCATCACACTCTCCCTTCCAGACTCCCAAGTCTCATCAATACAATCTGGGTGAAACTCTTCTCCTGGCTTGCGTAAAACCCAAGGGCGATGGCCGAAGCCTACTGTTGAGAAAGTAGATTCATCCGTCCAGAGAGTTCGGAGCCAATCGTCATACGTCCAGTGCAGTCGATCCTGACACCATTTTACCCGTAGCGCTTTATTCTTGGTTCTAACACCAAACCTAATACATGCGTATTATTTGAGATTAGTATAAGGTTTAATACCTGGGTGCAAATTAAAGATTCAGAAGTGACAAACAAAATGCATGCTTGCAACATAGATATCGAGGTCAGTCTTTCCAGATCTTTAATTTGTGCTCAAGTAACTGGAAGAAGAAAAAAAGAAAAAATTTACTTCTTTCGAGGGCGCCGTTTATGGTACCCCATTGATGCGCATATATTACGCAGAGTACGAACTGAGCAGGCATATCCTAACTCTTCTAAGAGGTCCTCCCATTCCAATCGTCGTGTTCTCTTATCCTGGGTAATAAAAAGACAAATTCGGTCCTTTTCTGCCTCATCGAAAATAGGTGGTCGACCAGAGCGATGCTTGTTGGTTGGAGTATGATCAACCTTCGATCGAGCATAGATATCATGGCAAGTACTGAGCTTTATATTAAGAAGAGCTGCGATATCTTTCCACTTCATCTTTGCCTCATCTCGAAGTGTAATGATGCGTAGTCGTTCATCTCGGGTAGTTTCTCGACGTTTACCGTCACCCGGAAAGTAGTCCCTTCGGGCTCCCTTTACCTTCATTAGTGTGATTGTGCCTGCAGAGCGCGCTGAAGATGGTACTGTGAATAATTAATTGATGGTGGTAGCTTCATCGTGAATGAGAAGTGGCAATAACTATTCGCATGACCTCACTGCCATGGCTGGGTTAGGGTTACCTACGAGTATTTCCTTGATTTCTGACTTTGGTTCAATCCACCAATCACTTTCGTTCCGATCACTTACCCTTACACCCTGGTACAACGTCTGCCCACTTCCCCGGAAAAGACCAAGACCATAACAACATCTATACACACCACCGCAGGTTAAGCATTCACACTAGACGCAGATTTTTTTATAATCGAATCTAGAATCTCATTTCCCTACAGCAACTCCTATCTGTCATATCTATAGTCGCGAGCAAACTGCGCGAACAGGATATTCAATCCAAGGCAGAGCTCCACCACCGATATTCCTATCCCAGGTTTCCGGCAAGGCGTTCTCTTATCATAAATTAACAGAACACCCCTCAGTTTCATGGTGCCGCCACCACCCGTATCTGCACAATAGATCACTTCTCGTCCAACCTGCAAGGTTGCTATGATGGCGGGTGGCGAACTTCGACCTTGGCCTCACAAATTCTATTATCCGGAGGCTATAGCCGGATATGCAAGAGGTTTTATGACATTCCAGAGAGAGAAATAAACTTTGTGGAGTAATTCCTACGGTACTATTGGTACAATTGCAGGGCGCTAAAAACTAAGAGGTACCGTACGAGGGAAGTGGGGAATGGTCTGGAGGACGAGGCTCACGAGGTTCCTATGTAGGTAGCAGCCTTAAACTTTGCCAAAATTCCCCCTACCCCCTCGCAGATTTGTAATATAATAATTACCTCTGAGCTTCAATGGAAGATATCGGGAAAAAAAGCAAAGAACCTCCCCACCTGGGGGAGGTATGAGAGAAAAAATTCCATGGGTTGATAGAGAAATAAGTTACCTGCGCACTCAACGTTCTACAAACCTTCAAGGCGTTTGCATTACCACGTTCTCGGTACCATTGTGGTACTTGTACCAGGACTGTGGGGTATCGCACACACATAGTACCGCGATCATGGTTCATAGAGGTGATGTGGGATAGTTTGCCAATGTTACACTGTGTGATAAGCTCAGTACTCGTAGGGAAGAACAGTTCGCCTCCGGGAAATTCTGAATAGTTGACTTAGTGGGTCCCTAGAACGGTAGGGGGTTGCTTTGTGATATAAAATGCATGCTGCGGCCTTAATTCGACAGCCTCGTCTGCAATTCGGCAAGGGAGGAGGCTCGGTGATCCCGAAGATAGAGAGCATATCGTAAATCGCAAATCTACCCTACTTAGCGCCCGCTGACCAGCAAAGAGCGCTCCCTCAGTCGGTTATCCCACTCCTTGTGCATGATGGGCGGTCCAGTTTGTAAGGCTCGCACCAGAGTTGGGCACCAAATACGAGGGCTCTCTTAGCATCCCTCAGACCCACCTGTAAAGCAGGGTGATTCTTATATCGCAGAACCACCCCTCTCCCGACCCCGTCTTTGCCCCCGCTCTCACCATCGTCAATCCCAAAGACCCCAACAGACCCCCACAGACTACCCCCATAACGGACAAAGTATCATGAAGAACTTTGCTCAACTATACCTCCTTGCAGCCCTCACGGTTGCCCCATCTCTGGCAGCTGACATAAGCCCCCGGCCCCTATTCAACCGCGGCTTCCAGCAAATGGGCGATCCCAAACCCGGGTCCGAAAAATTCTACTTGGGGATTGTTCTTGCCACCGGAGCATCCTCACTTAGGAAACGGCAAATTGGGTGCCTTGCTGGCCGCTACCTTTGTCCGAACACGGAGGTGTGCTGTCCTACCGGGTCCACTTGTGAAGTGGATAGCGTGGGCCCCCATTGCCGCTCATGTGACCCTGGGTATTTTAGGTGCACGACCGGTGTTGCTCGTTGCTGCGAGAATGGATACGCATGCATCGGGGAGAAGTCCTGTTCGAAGCCGTGTCCATTGATATCGACCCGGTGTGGTGATGGATGTTGTGAACTAGGATTCTCTTGTAATATATCTGAGCTGTGTACGCCGATCGTGGGTCCCATATCACTACCAACCATAATACCAGTTCCAACGAATTCTAGGGTTGCCACCTCTCTCGTCAACTCACTTACTACGATCCCAACGACCACTAAGGCAGTTACCTCAAGCACTACCCTCGTCAGTCCTTCCGCCACGATTCCACCGACTACTAAGGCCGCCACTACAGGCACTTATCCGGTCAACCCTTTCACCACAACCCCAAGAAGATCAACATCCACCATCGCTAATTCGGACCCCACACGACCCTCTATGACTGAAAGCGAGAATTCTTCGAGGGGCACAGAGTCCTTAGGGACAGGCCCTAGCTCTCCTACAATTGCCCCCGAAAGCGGTGGCAATAGCCTAAAGCCAGCAGGATGGCTAGCAGGATTCGGGCTTGTGTTTCTCTTTGCTTTCTTCCACATTTAAACATTAGCAGCTTTCTCTCTTTCTCAGTTCGATAATGGCTGTGTGATGTTATGATATTATTATGAAGAGTGTATGAAATGCATGGTGGATGGATTGATGTCAGCTTCAGGGTTGAGTAGCCAGGCTACAGAACACCATAGTATGCCTAATTGAACTATTTCTTCATATAAATTTTCCCCCCAGAAGGGTAGCCGCATCAGGGAGGTTCGAAACTCTCAGTGCGAGAACTAGAAGTAGTACCGCGGGGGCTCTCGAGATCCACTACCGTAGGAACTCGAATAATTGAATCGAACACCACAGGACGTTGGAGTTGCCTCTGCTGGTGGGGCCGGGCTCTTCTTTCTTTTTTTTCTTGCCTCAAGGTTTCAATAATTTTGTTACACTATCATAGGCAAAGCTAAGGCTAAAGGAGTCAGTTGTCGCCATGAGCCCGCCCTCCCTATTCCGAGGGGCAATCTTGGACGCCCCATAAGGACTTAAGGTATCGGATTACCGGCGGAAATCGGTACGTTAGGCCACAATAAGCTTAGTTTGACTGGTAAACAGAATTGAGGATACCGGTAAATGGGACCTAACATCCACCTTAGCTGATCCTATTCCTATCAGGAAAAGGATAATCCTTCCCAAGAGCTTTTGGCTTAGAATCCAGACATTCCAAGTCTCTGGGAGATGGTGGATCTCAAGAGTTCCTATGGTACGGTCGTCCATTGGGGCGTGACGAAAACCAGCCATGACGAACAAGGGGATAGCCGAATTTGTACACTTCCGTCTCAGAAGTCCTCGCATGGTCCATAGCAACAGCAACACAGATCTAATGCGGGTCGCGATAAAAGTGCTCCAGGCAAAGTCAAAATCTGAGGAAACTTCACTACTAATCTTAGCACTAGGCAACAACAAGGTAGAATAGAAATAAAGACCAAGCGCAGAGAATTTCCTTGAGATTTAAACCATGATTTCAAAATAAAAAATGAAGACTGGAGGTCAAAAGCGAGTGATTTTGTATGGGCGAGTGTTGAAATTGCGAGAATCAGGTGCTGAAACACAGAAAGAAGAATTTAGGTCTTGGAATTACAAAATTTCTGATGGAGTCCCTGGCCAACCTGTAGTAATTGGCCACCATGGAAACTTCACCAAGGCTGTGATTTGTTTCGCAAAACTCAATGGTAATTGATCAAGCACTGAATAAAGAACATCCCTTATTAAATACACACTTCGATAATTTGCTAGCATAATAAAATCTCTAAAGAACACCAGGAACCCCTGAGTATATTGCAAAAAAGAGAGTAGCTTTGAGTAATAAGTAATGAGAGGAAAATAAATATAAAAAAAGATAAAAAGTCGTTATCATTTCCCCTGGTGCAAATCAAGGGTTGCTTGTCCCAGGCGGCCACTCTTATTAAGATAAATTTGTGAAAGAAGTGTCAGTAGTTGGTGTTGTGTAATGCGTGTCTAGTAAGCAGTATTTTAATCCTCCCTCTGATTGACTTCAACAGTCTTGTCTAGGGTAGCCTTGGCAGGGCAGGTTAATGGAATCGCGAATACCAGTTAGCAAGATCCAATGATCCACTTGGCCGATCCTTTACCCTGTTAGGGAAATGCTCTTCCCCCGACTCAGAATCCGGTGATTAGAGGGCGGTCGGGGATGGTGGAATTCGAGAGTTTTTACCGTACAGTAAAAAAAACAGAAATAATTGAGAATGACGCTGTGAGGTTAGCTCAAAGCCACCCATGTCAAGGCCATCGCAGAATATCAGTTTCAAATCATGTTAGAATGTTTCCACATAGAATATGCGTTCCCCAACTTGGTCCTTCCGGCTGCTTTTCGTAGCATTTCATGGTTGGTCTGAGCTGTCTTTTTGACTCTCACTCTCTGTTTCTCTATTCATTCAATCTTCTTTACTCATACCACTGGACTCACTCTCATGGTTTGATGGTTTGGGGTTGAAATAACGGCTGACTGTGCTTGTCTCAAACCTAGGGTAACTCGTATTTGGCTAATTTGCCGGCGCCTCACCTTATTTCAACCCCTTAGCGTGATTCTCAATTAAGTACCACCGAAGTTTTGTGGGTTACACGAGCAGAGGTGTGCTCCTAGCAGGGGCACCGTACGGCAATGCAACAAACCTCGCTCGTGGAACCTACAAAACTTGAGGAGGTAGAGCGCCTGAGAGCCTATTTGGCAAAAATGGGACCGTTCCATTGGGTGACCGTTTCTGCTGTGAAAATCACCTTTTCTCCACTTTGAAACGGAAGGAAAAGGGTCATTTGTATAGGAGAACGGAAGGGAACCGTCGTAGCCAAACAGGCCCCAAGTTTTGCAGGTTCTACAAGACGGATTTGCTGCCCTTACCCCCTGTGGAACATACAAAACCTAGGAGCTGTACCTCCGTACCGTTGTCGCTGTCCTAATACTCGTTCCCGGATGTTCCACAGGGGGCAAGGGCAGCAAATCTGTCATGTAGAACCTGCATGACTTAGGCGCTGTATTCGAGTATCATACTTGGGTAAGTGACCACGCCTCCTTGTGCCCCAATGGACGGTTTTTTCAGGGTTCATGACAAGAGGCTCTCTTGACGTCCCCCACAGACACCCGCCGGGGGATGTGATATATTATATAATTTATCGCGGACCCCCCCCTCTCTTGCCCTCATCTTTGCCCCTGCTCCCACCATCGTCAGTCCTAAAGGCCTCGATAGCCCCCGATAGACTACCGCAATAGCAGACAAAGCACAATGAACAACTTGGCTCCACTATACCTCCTTGCAGCCCTCATGGTGGGCTCATCACTAGCGGCGGACATGAGCAACCGCGGCCTACTCAGCCGCGCCTTCCAGCCAATGGTTGATCCGGAATTCTACTCAGGGATTGTTCCTGCCACCGAAGCATCCGGACTGGGAAAGCGGCAAGGCTCGTCAGATTTTTTCTGCGCACCTGGGTATTATCAGTGCGCCGATGGCCCGGGCTGCTGTCAGACCGGAACTCAATGCGAAGTCGGGACGTCGAAATGTCTGAAGCCGTGCGGAGCGGGATCGACCAAATGTTTTGACTCCTGCTGTGACTCTGGATACTCTTGCGTTGGCCCAAATGTGCCCTGTCTGAAGATAGTGAGCGTATCGACACCGGTTCCAACGACTCCTGGGACCTCCATCCCAGGCTCCACTCTCGTCAACTCACCCACCACGATTCCAGCTACTACCAAGGCCGCCACCTCAAGCACTACTTCCGTCGGTCCTTCCACAGCGATTTCAATGACCAAGGACGCTACCTCAAGCACTACTCTCGTCCGCATTTCTACCACGATTCCAGTGACCAAGGACACATCCTCAGTCACCGCTCTCGTCAATCCTTCAACCACAACTCCAATAAGGTCAACTTCCACCATCGCTGATTCAGGGCCCACGTCACCCACTACGGTTGAAGGCGAAGATTCTTCGAGTGGCAAAGAGCGTGTAAAGAAAGACCCAGAACCTAACGGTAGTAATGCATTAAAGCCAGGGGGATGGCTCGAAGGATCGCGGGTTGTGTTATTCTTTGCTTTCTTTTACATTTAAACATTCGCAGCTTCCTCCCCTCCTCAGTTGAATAATGGCGATGGACGATACCATTAATGGCACTTAATCCCTGTGTGGGGATTTTATGGCATTATCAAAATGTATGAAATGTATGGATGTATGGATTGATACCAGCTACAGGGTTGGGTGAATGAGCCATAGCTCACCACAGTATACCTAGATGGCAGAATTGAACTATTTCTTATCATAAATCAGCTCCGGAAAGGCAGCCTCAGGGAGGAGGTTCCAAGCTCTCGGCGGTTAGCGGTAGCGCGGTGGGGGCTCTTGAGATCCGCTACCATGGGAACGAGAATAATTGATGCTCAAGCTAGGAGGTTGAAGATGCCCCCCGCTAGCGGGATCAGGTACTTTTTTCTTTTCCTTTCTCAAGCTTTCAATAATTTTATTATACTATCCAGCACGGGGCAAGCAAGGTCTGAGGGGGTGGGGTTTGGCCACCCACCCGGCCCCCTCTCCAGGAGAGGGGTTTCCTATGTCCTACAGCTACCGGTAGAGGAAATCGGAAAATGTTGAAATTGAAAGTCAGAAACACGGTTGTTCAATTGGCTCGAGCAGACCGAACTCTCCAATCAAAACCCCAGAGGCCCGATCGCCGTTCCCCGACTTACTTCCCCTACAAGTAGCTGTACTCGGGTAGGGATGAAAAAATCGGAAAAAGAGGGGTGGCAAGGCAGGGAATAGGGGGATGATCGATGTAGCAATAGGTGAAAAGCGATCTAGTTGCAGAAGAGCTTAAATCCATAATAATGGTGAAGTAAATAGTGAATCTCGTGAAGCGTTTTGACTGAAGCGTATGAATGTGCTCGAGTATTTGGGTGAGAATTGTTGACCGTTGATTGACTTAATCTCCCTCTCCACCGACCACAAAAGCTGATGATAACTATATACTACACAAAGGTCACCCTGGCAGATATCCACCACAACTGAGTGCCTCATCCCTTCCAATTCGTAACATTCTTGTCTCCATCCCAAACGACTCCCAAACCACTACTCGCATCTCCTCACATAAGTTCAGCCTGCTCCACATTTGAGGTTATCAGGAAGCCTGTGACAACCGGCGTCACATGACAGCAAATGGTGACAATGTTGCAGTGAGTGACCGGCTATGATTCCAGCTTCGGTGCCCCAAACTAGGGAAAGCATGGTAATTAAAGATCGGAAACAGATTTCTTCTGAATCCAAATGAAACTCAACATATTTTACAGTTGTTAATTACCCTCCTGTGGCCTCATTGTTAGTGTTTGTTACAGGACTTCCAGGGCTCCGATAAATGTCGGGCCCCAATAAATGTAGGGCCTTGGTCAATATCTCCGCCTGACCACGCTGAAGAGCCCAGGGTAGAACATGTTTGACTGAGGTTCCCTGCGCCGGCCTCCTGCCTCAGTTAAAATAAGTGGAAAGAAACAGGCTGGTTCAAGTAATAAGGGGAGACTAGCAGCCCCAGAGGGAAGCGGGACAGAAATTATTTCAGAAATTTCCCTCTACCCTAGTAAATGGAGGAGGGGCCTGGCAAGTGAAAACCTACGCCAGCATGATCCTTAATGAACTCTACATGTTGTTCATTAAGGCTATTATTAATAAGAGAGTAAGGTGGGACTAATACTGCCTGTACATAGATAAGAATAAAATGAAATAAAATGAGTGATAATCAAGAATTTCAAAATTGGTCCAAAAACAAAACCAGGGTAAAAAGCATAAGAAAAACAAGTGTATAACTGAGTACAAATAGAAAGTACAGGTAGAGAAAATAGAGGATAGGGTAGGTAGATAGATGAGCAATAGGATAAGGAGAGAATAACGCAAAAAGGCAGGCAGACTTACAGCCAGGTAGACAAAGTGGTAAGAGGTTGAGCAGGAAAGTAGAAAAGTGGCCAGATCGGGAGGTGGGCATATACATTAGCAAAAGAAATTACCTTCATCAGCAAAAGTGCCCATTTTCGCCCTATGCCTCATGAGGCATGTGAGGGATTTTTTTTTTTTTTTTTTTATCATGTATTCGTTGTTAAAGTACAAGAAACCGCGTAGAGCGCTAGCTATGGCGTGAACAAAACTATAAACAACCCAACGACCCGCTTCACCCCCGCATGGGAAAAATCAAGCCCCC
>Ga0307517_10002594_pt1 | contig 28786 bp, 17 predicted proteins | sample 23_EM_MG_FD_194515 | JGI IMG/M metagenome (GOLD analysis project Ga0307517, IMG submission 194515) | Populus trichocarpa ectomycorrhiza microbial communities from riparian zone in the Pacific Northwest, United States - 23_EM | ecosystem: Host-associated > Plants > Roots > Unclassified | place... | reverse complement strand
ACCTCATTAATGGGGATTTCAAGTTGGCCGGGAGGACAACATCATCAAGATTTGGTGTTTTTGTGTGTCACGATAAGCACAACTTATGCTTGGCATCTACTTGCTGTGCCTGTTGCGTGTTGACATCTTGACATCTAGTAGGTCCCACTATGAACTAAGCTCATCAAAGGTCTATTTTGTTGTAGTTTGTGGCTTCTGGGAAAATGCCGGAATGAAATGGAGATGCGAAGCGTTTTTACAGTACAGTAAAGGAATATTATAAAAACATTAGAAGAAACATCAAACATAGTGAGCAAGATATTGAGGTCTTTACCGAGACCTTGGGATCTTGAAGTGATGGCCATTAAAGAATGAAATATCTTGAAGGTGTAAGAAAGGCATTGCGCTCAAACTTTACAAAATGATGATAATCAAGATGATGATGAAGATGTCGCTCATATTGTGAGGAAATTATTCAAAAGGGTTTAATTTCTAGAAGGTGTGACTACAGAGACAATAAAGCATGAGACTAGCAAAATGGGCCAAATTATTTGCTATGAATGCAAGAAACCCAGGCGTGTAAAAAGAGATATATTGCCCTTTGCTCGATAAAAAAAGAGAAATGAAAAGATAAGACGTATTTGAAAGCCATTCTGGAGGAACTTTTCCCGAGCAAAAGTGATGAATAATCCAACTCGATGAGATAACCAGTCTTTTGTCTTAATGGAAAAATATGATAGCTTTGATGCTAATGTTTCATGCTAATGAGGTATTTTAATTTGTTTTGAGGTTGCTTACTTATTCTATGAATTTTTAAAAATAATTTTTAAATATTTTAAACTCATGTAGTTTATTCCACTCCGTGTGTTTGGATATTTTTTTCAAATTAATTTTAATTTGATGTTGATTATTCCTTCATTCATCATGTTTGGAATTTTCAAATATTTTTAAACCAATATTGTGGTTTATATATTCCATTCCATACGTGTATATTTCTTTTCATAATAATTTTTAATGTGACGTGGATTATTTCTCCATTTATTATGTTTCGAGTTTTCTAATATTTTTAAACTAGCTAGTGCTGTTTATTTCACTTGATGCCTGTGGATTTCTTTTCAAATGATTAATAATATGTTTTAGGTTATTTATCTCTTATTGCGAGTGAGCTTTTCATTTTCTTCTATATTAAATTGATGCAGTTTATCTCCCTTCGTTAAGTGTGGAGTTTTCAAGTAAACTTAACCCCCTAAGAGTTTATTTTCAAAATTAATTTTCTCATTTGTCTCAAATTCATTCTCAAAACCAATCCGACCTTTTTTAAAATGACTTCAAAATTCATTCTTATCCATTGGAGATACATTTTCATTTAATAGTTTTGTGGTTGGTTTCTCATTATATATATTGCCATTTATCAATTTGATTTCATTTTATTCTAGTTTTAATTATATTAATTAGAAAATACAAAAATATTTTCCTTTGTTGTTTGTGTCTTGCATGTATATATATTATACATATAACCATAATGAAGTCTTGAGGAAAGGTTAGCCAATGATGATGATATAGATGTTTCTATTGATGGGGAGGTCACTTGAAACTAAAAATGTCGCTTGCGATTAAAAATTAGAATCTTGTTTTCTTATGTGTTTAGTTTTCTTGTTTGCGCCATCAAGATCTAATAACACCATTCTTTTCAAATATGAGTTTTTCATGTATTGTCTACTTAGTTATCAAACTTTTATGAGTCATACATAAATCATGCATGAATAAATAAATACTAGTATTTTTCCCCTTTAGTTATGGGTCTAGTGAGCTCATATATAAGGTTAGGAAGCCCTTTAGTTCCAATATGGTGAGGTTAAACAAAGAGTACAGGAGACCTTTAGATCCAAGAATACAGAGACAGAAAAGAAGGCTACAAGGGCCCTTGTAAGAACTAATTGACAATTATAAAGTTAATCAGACAACTTAAGGATTAGTTAGAGGAAACTTTCCCTAGAATAACCATCATGATCCAATTACAAATATTAATGTCTAACTAAGAAGAGGGTACATGGCCAAAATTCTTCTCTAGTTAGAAAGGATTAGTAGGCAATCCGAAAAGGCTCGTATAGGGGGTAAAATATAATTGTGCATATTTTACTAGTTTTGCATGTAAAGTATGGGCATAAGTTACCCCTTACTAGTTTTGCATTCATGATTTTATTTTACTATAACATTTATACAAGCTAAATATACCTAAATGGATGGGCAACCTTTACTGCCTTTGAGAAATACACAACTTGGGGAAGATTAATCCCTCAAAGTATTTAGATACTACTATCAGTTGATGAGATGTGTTAGTGAGACATATGAACTAGCTTGATTCTACATATTCTTTTATTAGGTAAAAAGTCTCATGAAATTATTTTTCCATGGTAAGACAGAACATAAAAAAAAATAGAGGGAAGAGCGGCGCATAATGAAGTATAGGGCAGCAATCCCCCTAGTTGGAGCTTAGAAGATATAAGGATGTTTTACTTTTTGAAGGACCTAAAGGATTTATAAAACTAAAGACTATGCTTGTTAAAGGTAAAAAAGTTATTATATGAGTACTTTTAATGGTGCAAAGATCAATATAACATTAACCTTTTGTCTAAAAGGCACACACCATGTAAAACAACGTAGTGTTATGTAAGAAACCTTACATTATGTTCATGTGTATGTCTTGTAAAGTAATTTGTATTTGTTCCTGATGTATTATGCACCTTACTATTGAGGTAGGTAGGCCTAAAATGAAAAAGCAATCGAGGGAAATATCTACATTAAGGAAGAGATAATTAAGGGACTTATAGTATGAGTCCAATTCTTTATCCATAGAGGAGGTTGTTACTCAACTTCAAGAAGAAAAAGCTATAAAGGGTCTATAAAACTCAAGATCGGGATTATTATATGAAAAAAAAGCTATTGTATAGGTATTTTCAATAATGAAAATTTTAATATAACATTAACCTTTTATCTAAAATGCACATACCTTGAAGGGCAATGTAGTAGGTATGCAGGAAACCTTATCTTATGTCTGCTTATGTTTTTTATTTTAATTTGTACTTGTTTATAATATATTGTGCACCTTTGTATTAAGATAGATGGGCCTAAACCTAATAAAAAAATGTGAAAAAGATCTACTTCGAGGAAGATACAATTGAGAAACTCATCATATAAGCCCAATTCTTTGTCCCTGTATGGTGATAGTTCACCATTTGATTTGAGAGAAATGTTCATTTATGTCTTTATGGATAATGAAGTTGTATTTAGGTAAAGTTATCTTTTTTCTTAGATAGAAAAGGCCTTATATTCAAGCAAGCTTGTTTTTTATGCTCAAATAAAGATTGATTTGTACATTAGGAAAATAACTTTTTTCTTTCCAGGGATAAAGAATTATATAGAGACTCTTGGAGATTTTTCATGGGGAATGTATATGCAATTTAATAAAGGAGAGCTCTATAATGAAATCAATTAAAGCTTTGGTCTTTCTAACTAGCCTTGGTTAGTACTAGAGACCAAACTAGATAACTATGCTAGGTTCTACATGTGGACATGTCTTACCACCATCTTGTGGGTCCAATTATGGTTACATTAGCATTAAATGTTAAATCCCAACCATGTAGAGAGTTGATAGAAAAACGTAGACTCGAGTAGTTAGGTTAGAGCATGAGCATCCTGAACCCAACTCGTAAGGTGGTATTGGTCTTGGGTTCAGGAAAGGGCATCCCAAACCCAACTTTAAAGGTGGTAGGTGGGCCTATTTGGCCATCTAGGAGAAAGTGTCATCAACTTTTGTTTCCATCTCAATAAAAGAACTCATGTCTGAGCATTGTAAACTTGAATAAGTTATGTGGCTCTTGAAACCTTGGGCAAGTGGGTTAATAGAACATACCTCGTGTTTTATGCATAAAAAGTGGTGGGATTTTATAGGTCCAATCATGAGCTCAAAACTAAACCCATGTTTAGTATAATAGGCTTAAAATTGTCATCCCTGGATGAACAAGTTGTTGACCTTTAGGTCACATATTAATATTTTATGTATTTTGATGATAACAAATAAATGAAACCACACTAATGATATGCTTGGATGAGATTAAGTTTAAACAGGTCTATATGAAGATCACATCAATAAGTATAAAAAATTAAATGAAGAAATCCATTAACAAGTCAAAGATGCAAAGCAAGTGAAGACTTAGTTCTTAATAATTCATTTTAATGCTTATTGTTAAATCTTTATATCTTACTCAATAGGAAACTAAAATGAACTCACACACTTCACATTTCATGCATAAATATGATTGATATCCATTTAATCAGTTCAAGTTTCGCTAGGTTTGAAACTGTCAAAATTGGTTTTAAAGCTAAACAGATCAATTGCTTATGCATAACAAGTGAACTGGTTGATCGTTGTTCATTTGTGATAAACACTTGGGAATTTTTTTGCAGGAACCGGTCGATCGAATGATATGGTCATTTAAACCAGTCGACCACTTTAACCATTAGAGGCATTCCAACAGTTATAAACAACTAGTTTATTTTGGAAACATATATATGGCTCTCTTTCATGCAAAATTAAAATGACATTCTGAACATACATGATATAAAAGCTACTCCAAAAGAAAAATCAACTAAAAATCATCAATCTTAACATATTCTAAGTTGTGCTAAATTAAATCTTTATGTTCTAGCACAATAGTATAATATCTCACACTCATTTTATTTACAGATCTTCAATCATTCTAAGTGCTATTGAGTGAGCTATAGAGATTATAGTTTTCAATTATATAATTTGCTTTTTGAGAGAGTGAATCTTATTATAAATAAATTATAATTATAAACACTTGAGAGTTTGGATAAACTTTTAGCATTGGTAAGGTATTGTCACCAAGGAAATTTTTTTGAAGAGGGAACATCTTCAAGTGGTGTAATTGCTTGGTGTGGATTCATCAATGACATTGTATCTTTCACTTGGATTAGTAAAAGAGTACAATACTCAAGTATGGTTGGTACTCGAGGTGTGGATGTAGGCTTGCCAAACCAAGTTAAAAACCAAGTTTGTAATCTCTCTTCCTTTATTCTTTACTTTAAGCACTATAATTATATTGTTGGTTATTATGTTATATATGCTTAGTGTGTTATTATTGCCTTAATCCTAGAACAACAATTGGTATCAAAGCTAAGTTCTCATATATATAAGTTTGCTTAGACTTGAGTAGAATGGAAACCACTAGCTATAATGATTAAAATGAAAGAGCATCTACCTCTAGGCCACCCTTCTTTGATGACAGTGATTATGTCTATTGGAAATGTAGGATGATTATATATCTTTAATTTATTGATTATAATTTAAGGTTATTTATTAAAAATGGACCTTACAAGCCTACTAAAATTGAAAATGATATAATGATTCCTAAACCTATAAGTGAGTATACCAATAGTGATAAGAAATTGTTTTCTATACATGTTAAAACTATGAACACTTTGTATTGTGCCTTAAGTAGAAGTGAGTTTAACAGAATATCATCTTTTAAAAATGTTGGGGATATATGGCATGCTTAACTCATGAAAATACTAATCAAGTTAAAGAATCCAAAATTGATATGCTTGTACATCAATATGAGTTATTCAAAATTCTTTCAAATGAATCTATAACTAGTATGTTTACTAGAATGACATCTATCACTAATAGTTTGGATGCTCTTGGTAGGACTTATACTAATGTTGATATTATGAGCAAAATTCTTAGGTTCTTGCCAAAGTCTTGGGAAGCAAAGGTGATTACAATCCATGAAGCTAAGGATCTCACCAAACTTTCATTAGAAGAGCTCATCGGTTCACTAATGACTCATGAAATCATTATGGAAAAGCAAGAACTAGAAGAAAAGCCAAAGAAGAATTTGGCATTCAAAATCGTACACCATATTGATGATGATGATGTAAAGGAAGACATTGCACTTATAACGAGACAATTCCAAAATCTCCTAATAAAAAAGCAAGGGAATAAAAAGTTCTTAAACTTCAAGAAGGATGGAAATAAGGAAGAATCTAGCTAGCAAAGCGGCACTTAGATGTTACAAGTGCAACAAAACAGGACACATTAAGGTCGATTGCCCTCTCCTACAAAACAAGAAAGAGAACCACCATTACAAACGAGCAATGAAAGAAACATAGAGTGATGACTTGGACTTTAGCTCAAATGAAGATGAAAAGCATACTGCAAACATGTGTTTCATGGAAATCAAAAGCGATAATGAGGTACTTTCTTCGAATGATGAATCTGACCTCTCTTATAATGAACTATATAATGCCTTCGAGTCATTGTATGATGAATTTAAAAAGCTAGGTCATAAATATAGTTCATTGGAAAAGAGTCATGCAAGTTTACTTGTTGAAAAAGATGCATTAGAAAAGAAAACATGAATTGTTATTAATAGTGACAAGGTTAACCAACTTAAAGAGAAAAATAAGGCTTTAAAAGAAAAGGTGGACAAGTTGAATACTACACTAGCAAAGTTCACTCAAGGTTATAAGATTTTAGATATCATGCTTTCTAGTCAAAGATGTGCCTTTAATAAAAAAAAAAAGATTTAGGGTATTAACCCAAAAATAACCAAAAATATTTAAAGAACTGCTTTATTAAAGCCAAACAATCATATGATCTAAACAAAAGATGTCATTATTATAAAAGCATTGGTTATTTGATTTACACATGTCCTATGAAGAAGGACAAAATTGGTAACATGATTTGGGTTCGAAAAGGAACCTTCACTAACCAAAAAAGATCTAAGAAGGTATGAGTATCAAAAACCTCATCTTGATTTTATGTGTGTAGGAATCAAGGGAATATAGGGAATGGTTCATGGATAATGTTTGCTCAAGACACATGACCAAAGATGATTCATTATTTTCAAGCATAAGCAATATCAATGGTGGAAAAGTCACATTTGGAGATAACCCAAAAGAAAAGATCATTGGAGTTGGCAATATTGAAGGTAAGTCTTCTTCCTCAAAAGAAAAGGTGTTTCTTGTGAATAATCTAAACATATTTTGCTAAGTATTAGTTAATTGTATGATAAAGGATACAAGATCATGTTTGATCATGCATGTTGCTTAATCCTTGAAAATGATAAAGTTTTACTTGTTGGTAATAGAAAAGAGAATGCTTATAAGATTAAAATTAATAAATGCATGAGGATAGAAAGTAGCCTTGTTTCTAGCATTAACGATAGTTTTTTTTTTTTTTTTGCATAGAAGATTAGATCATATAAACATAGACATTCTTTCTAAACTTGTTAAAAATGAGCTTGTTAAAGGGCTCCTTCATCTTGCATTAAAAAAAAAAAGTTATGTGATGCTTGCCAAATGAGTAAACAAATGAAAACATCTTTTAAGAGAAAGAACCATATTTTTTCCAAAAGACATTTATAATTGCTACACATAGATCTATTTGGACCAACTAGAGCTAAAAGTATAAGCATTAATAGATATATGTTTGTGATTGTGGATGACTTTACAAGATATACATGGATTTTGTTTTTAAAATCAAAAGATGAAACTATTTATGAATTTGTAAAGTTTTCAAAGAAAATTGAAAGTTGAAAGAGTTTTTCTATCATAAACATAAGGAGTGATCATGTTGGTGAATTTATAACATACAACATCATACCGTTATATTATACAAAATAACAATTTCAAAGAAAGGTTGATAAAATTATTACTGGTTACTTTTATAAGTTTTGTTCACTAGAATTTTGGATTGATGATAGGAAAAACATCAAAGCTCATTCGTTTATTCATTATTATTAAACTACAAGGTATTGATGTTACGCATAGAAGCATATTTATGTCGACATATGGATTTTTAAGTAACCTGCAAGATCTTGGTTCTTGAAAGTTAACTCATGATCAACTATTTTTTTTGTTGTATGATGGCCAGCAATTTCAATTCAAAAATTTATGCCTACTTGAAATAAACATTATAATCCTTAAATGTATTAGTAAAGTGGACAATGATTAAAAAAAAAAGAAATTTATCATGCAGACAAAGGTTATAATGTATATGTAATTTTTCATAGATCCTACCCAAATTTATTTGTGTAAATGACCGTTGCCTGTGAAGACAGAGCAGAAGATGATGAGAAGTTAACATATTTGATATTGGGATGGTATGGATCTTGGAAGATGAAGAGGTTTTGTTTTTTTAATTGCTTATGGGATTCAGGTTCTCTTCTATAGAGAGTAAGGTGAGGTGTGATGGATAATGGGTAATGAATAGAAGAATTGAGAAACCTCCTTGAGGTGGCGGGAGAAAGGTTGTGGAATGGGAAGGTCTGCTGATCAGATCTGGGGGAACAAAGATGCAAACCCTCAGAAAAAAATAGATAAATTTGGGTAAAATAGATAAATTTGAGTTAAATAGAGTAATTATTAATTGAAAAATGATAAATTAAGGAGAAAATCTTATGGATTAGGATGAACATTCATGGGAGATTAATTTAAAATTTAGAAAAGCTAAAGTAATAAAATAGTATGTGAAATATTAGTTAACGATAAATCATGAAAACTCTCTAACCTAGTAAAAATAATAATTTGAAGGAGGAAATTTTGTAAATTAGGTGATATTATGTGTAAAATAGAAGGAAATGTCAAATAAATCAATGCATGACCCTTTAAGTGAGAAACGTCGAATTTTAAGTATAATCTCCGCGCACAATCACACTATTGGGACTGCAAGTGATAAGAAACTCAAGATGATTTAAGTAAATTATATAGTATGTGAAATCCGGATTTTTGGCGTGAAATTTCCAACTGTCTAATTTTACAATATTGAATGTATCTCTCAATCCGACCATTGGATCAGACTGAAATTTTATATGGGGTATTAGAACATACTTTTTTACCTTTGGTTACAGAAAAGTCTCGAAAATAAAGACACAATGTCGAGTCAGTGCAATAAATTGAAATTTAGGAGGGATAAGTTGTGGTATAATAGTAATTGACCCATAAAACCTAATATAACTATGATTGTTGCTACTATTCACGTGGAACAATAGTTAAAAAGAGAGGAGGAGAGCTTCTGTCTTGCCTCTCTTTAAAAATCATTTGAGAAGTCTTTTCAAATTATGAGATTGAAGCTTGCAAATAGGTTTGTGAAGAGCGAAACACATATAAGCTGAAATTAGGAAGCTTGGTTGGAGGAGATGAACTTGAAAGACAAGTATGAGTGATGAAGAGGAAGAACAATTGAAGAAGAAATTGGTAAGAACCCTTCAATTTGAACTCAGAATTATTGATTAAAGTGTTCTTCCTTAGTTTTTCTCCTTGATTTATAGTTAGTAAAGGATAATTGAAAAACCCTCGATGTTGTGATTCTAGGGTTCTTGAAAATATATAAGAAATGAGAGTTTCTTTGAACATGGAGTAATGATAATGGATGTTATGATGCATAAAAACACTTAATGTGCTTGTCAAATTTATCTCTCATGTAATTAAAATTCGGACAGTCTTAATAGCCAACTTTTAGTCGAAATTACTATTTACAAATGATGTAATTTGGAGTTGGTGTTGAGTGGAAGAGAATTCCCTAAGACCTAGAGCAAACAGAAAGAAGCAGGCATCTGACTTGATCACCCAATCTATATAAACGTTGTAGATATTGATTTTATCTTTTAAATGGAACTAGTCTTGACTTATTCAGAGTTGTATAACTCCAGATGTGAGAAAAACACTAAGTAAAGGTCCATATTGATTTAGTACTGAACAAATTTTTTGTGCTATTATAATTGTTGAGTTTGAGCCTTAAAACGATGTAATTTGGAGTTTGTGTCTTATAACAGTTGTAGGTATGGATGTTATCGCTTAGATGGAACTAGTCTTTACTTATTTGGAGTTGTATAACCCTAGCTATGAGAAAAACAGTGAGTAAAGATTCAGACCGATATAGTACTGGATAGATTTTGGGTGTTACTGTAATTGTTAATTATGAGTCTTAAAACGATGTAATTTGGAGCTGGTGTCTTTATAAAAGTTGTAGGTATAGATGTTATCTCTTACATGGAACTAGGCTTGACTTATTAAGAGTTTTATAACTCCATATGTGAGAAAAACACTAAGTAAAGGTCCAGACCGACATAGTACTAGATAGATTTTGGGTGTTACTGTAATTGTTAATTATGAGTCTTAAAACGATGTAATTTGGAGCTAGTGTCTTATAACAGTTATAGGTAAGGATGTTATCTTCCAAATGCAACTAGTTTTGACTAAGTTTAAGTTGTATAACTCTAGATATGATAAAAACACTGAGTAAAGGTCTAGATTGATATAGTATTGGATATATTTCTTATGCTACTGTAATGAGTGAGTTTAGATATGTAGATGGAAAATTAGGTATTATGTCATGCATACAAATTATAGCCCTATGTATTAGCTTTTCATAGAGACAAACCACACTTGCAAACGAGTTATGAAACTTTAGTTATGATTCAAATACCAAACATTGTTCGGAGTTGGGTGGACTCAACCAACTAGGACTAATCAAGCTCTAATCTTTACTTGGAATTTGTTATTGATTAAAGGTTCTACCACTGGGAATGATGTAGTAAAAATTGATGAAATGAACACTTAATGTTAATACCTATTTTTTAGCCTATAGAAATTTAGATGGGAGAATCCTTAAGAATGTACATGTTGAACTTGATTGTGTACTACTTGTCAACATTATGATGAACTTGATGAGGTTATGGAAAAGAATATGATCCTTGAACATGTTTAGTAGTACTTTGTAATTGGAATACGTAGAACACCTTATGCCACGCGATAATTAATGAGAATTTGATGTTGCCACATGAAGAACAAAAAAATATGCTTGTTAGGAGAATGAAATAGGCTTTGACCACCTTAAGAGAGGATAGTAAAGAAAGACCCTCATGAAGATAGTAATGAGTGATGGTTCATCTTTAACAATGTTTAATGAATGTGTGATATTGTCATGGAATATAAACATTACATGTTTCATTTGCTTCATAAACTTTGGAAATGAATTTGGTTGTGGTCTATGTCCAAAACTAGGTTGAAGTATAGTCTTTAGGAGGAGAACTTGGTATTGACCATATGCATGAATTTAGGGAAAAGGAATGTTAGAATGGCTTAGTTTTCTATTGATGTTAAATGTTAAAACGACTTAGTTTTCGTTGATGATTTTCAGTGCCAGAATGACTTAGTTTTTGTTGATGATTTTCAGTGCCAGGATGACTTAGTTTTTGTTGATGACTTAGTTTTTGTTAGAATGGCTTAGTTTTGTTGACAATTTCAATGTCATAATGATATAATTTCTGTAGATGACCTTTATTAAAATTAGGGATGAATGTTTTATTACAATATTATCACTGTATAATTGTACAAACACATGAGATGTTTGAATAAATATATATGTGTTCTAGTATATGTGTGGAAATGGTCTTTGACATTACCTAAATAAAAATATACTGAGTAATGGTCATTTTGTGTTTCAAAAAACACGACCGGGATCAGATCTTCAACCGGGTGAGGACACACTACGAGAGGTGCAGGTAGGTGGTTTCCACCTTTAACTAATTATTATTAAATCCTCAAAGTATTTATACATAATGTTGCTACCTAATTTCAATAAATTAAAATTACTCATGAAACGCAATGAATAATGATGTGATTAGCTTGAGCTAATGGTATTCCTATTGGATAATCGGGGTTAAATGATGTGTTAAGCTTTAGCTAATAATATCCATATTGGATAACCAGGGTTCAATGATATGATTAGCTTCGGCTAATGGTATCCATTATTGGATAACCGAGATTCATTTATGAGATTAGCTTTGGCAAATGGTTCCCTATTGGATAACCGAGACTGATTGATGAGATTAACTTCAGCTAATGGTATCCATATTGGATAACCAGGAATGAATAATGAGATTAGCTTTGGCTAATGGTATCTATGTTGGATAGCCGAGAATAAGCATTGAAGATTACCTTTGGCTAATGATATCCATGTTAGATAGCCGAGAGTAAAGAATGAGGTTAACTCCGGTTAATAGAGTCCATACTAGGATTACTGGTAATGAGTGTCGTGAATCATCTCATTTGAAAGCATTTACTAATATGATAAAATAAATAGTATGATATATTATTCACAATCGAAATTAATGTTTAAAGAACTATATACAAAATTGAACATAGTTAGGAATGAATAGATATGCGAAGAAGAATTCTATATGTATAAGGATTCCTAAACCATAATACATATCATCAGTTATTTGTTGAACATTGCTCAAATAAAATAATGCAGCATAAGGTTATATGAAGATGTGGAGTAAAATATTAAAGATAGACTCAGTAGGAAGATATTAATAGCCGAATTTGTTGGCAATCAGATAGGTTTGCCAGAATTATTGGCATCCACAAGGAGATGACCGGATTATACTTAATGGTCATAGTATCGGCGACAAAAGATGAGATAGGAATGATACTTAGTGGCCGCAGTGTTGGTGACTAAGGATAAAAAAGAATGATACTTAATTACCGTAGTATTAGTGACTAAGGACAAGATAAAAAATTGATAGTTGACGATTAATTTCCAATATCTATGAATATAGCAACTTTTGATGTTTAGTTGCCCAAAAGAATAATGAGCAAGAAAGCAAAGTATGATTTGGTTAATTATAAGATGATGATGTAGGTTCTCCTTTCTCTATGCTTCTATTTAAGTTGATAAGTCCTTTAAATTAAATCATGGGCAACAAAAGTTACTTCCTAATTGTCTCTAATAAAAAGGGAATTCATGTGGTTGTCTTTGTTTTTAATGGAGACCATTGTGTTGTTATTTTCAATGAGTGTAAACCATGGTGTTGTTATTTCCAAATAATGGAAACCATTGAAACTATTCTCGATTGTATAATTAAAACCATTATATAAGTCCATTAACTGATTCTTAAAAATGTATATGACAGGGGGGGTTGATTGGCAACTGAAGACATAATATTGTTTGATGTACTACTAAGTCAAAGCAAATGTAAATGGGGTGATAATATAATAAATGGTTGTGATACCTAGAAAATAGAAAATATGGTAATGTTACAAACAACTTATGTTAAGCGGTGATGGTGATCAGTAAACATAAGATTAATACGTGTGGTTACTTCAAGGATTGTACCCAAAGAAATTGGTAACTAAGGAAATTAAATATTAATTATTGATTGGGGAATCAAAATTAAGAAAATGAGTTACTACGTGGTGATGTATAGTTGGCAACCTTAGATTTGAATGCATTACGTAATTCATCATAAAGGCAATGTTGAAAGTGAAAAATATGAGCTTAGACGCCATAACAACTAGTGTGTTATTCAATATATATATGATGTAATCGATGCTAAAAGAATTCTCGATAAACATATTGTTCTCCTTCCTTATGAAAAACCATGTACATGTATTTTATGGCTAGATGTTAAATTTGTAATATTATTTTATTTGCAATGATGAGCACAAGTATTGTCATATGAGTTAAGGTATTATTGAACTTGAGTTGAATGTTTTGAGCAAGATTGTTAAAAAGTGCTAATAGACATAATGATTCTTTTCCCTCGTAAAACAAATCATGAGCATAAGTCTTCTTGACGACTAATAACTCTTATAAAGTTATATATATTGCAGGTCTATGTCACAAAATGGATCAACACTGATTGTCTCATTTTACTATTTATAATTTTGTTAGGTACTTATTTTTATGTACTATGAATACTTAAAATTGTGTTAATAACTTTACCTTGAAATGTACTAAATGGTATGGTTGTATTTCTAGCATTTGATTATTGCATCTATTTTGTTATGTGTGTGTGTGTGTATCCATCACACGTATGTTTTATGTAAATGAAAAAAGGAAAGAATATAAGATGAATTGTGAGAAGCGATGTGTAATAATCAAATGGAAAAACAATTGAACTGGTGAGTGACCGAAAGCTACTACGTGTATGTAATAGAGTTATTTAATATTGTGTTTCCTAGGAAGATAAGAAAAAAACCAAGGAAATGTATAAGTTATAGGGGAAACTCTGCTATAAATTTGGTAAACCAAGGAATCAATAATGTGATGTATTGTTGGATAAATTGCATAAAAAAAATTACCCCATTATACTTAGATATGATGATTAGAAATATAAAAGTTACATAGAAATTTCAAGTCATTACAGAAGATAAGAGAAGGCAGAAGCAAAAGGACAAGAGGAGGTATAACCATATGCTAGTGAAGGTGGAGAGGATGTGGAAGATGATAGGGTATTTTAGGAAGTCTCAAAACAATGACTCTTTTAAGTGAGAGAGTAGTCGGTGCAAGAGAAAAAATTGAGTTTGCAACTCAGTAAAAAGCAAAATAATGTTGCTTTTTATTAACCTGTGGTTGAATCATAAATTGTAATAGGTCCCACAAACACAAACTTATGTTTGAAATGTAACAGAACAACTTGTTTTTATGATCTGCTTAAAAAAAAAACATCTACAAAAACAAACACATTCGTATTCTCCACTCCAAGTAATTGCCAGAATCTTGCCATTCTCATTGGACATCGGTCACTTGCAGAAACATAACTAAATTTTGAATTTTTGGTTCCTTCTCTATAAAATAATAATAAATTAAAAATTTACCCACTCTCTTGTGCCTCCTAAAAGAAAATGTAACCTCAAATTTTATTTTTAAACAATCAATTAATACAAATATTTTCATTTGATTTCAAAAGATTTATTATTCAAATTCTAATTTCTCCTAATTTTAAGGGTGGAAGTACATAATTTTGGTGTTTTATAGATTTATGAAGATGAGAGCTTTGTTTGATTGATGATGGTATTATTTAGTGTTGTCGCTGAATCTCATCGCTAGAAATTCTGGCCCTCTTATCTCTATTTTTTTATTTTATTTTAAATGAGTGCTTTTTCATTTATGATAATTAAATAAAAAAACACCTTCCCACTAAGAAATTTTAGCATTCCTTAAATAGCAGCATGTGTTGCTAACGAATTTGTCCGTGTGGTGGCCACATTAGCGCTGTCATCTCTAACAGGAGACAACGGCCGCGTCCGAGCCATTTCTCAACTAGAAATAACGGGTTTTATCCTGATCTGGAAAAACACAAAACAAGATCAGGTTGGGACATAACGGCCTTCCACGACAAAACCTGCTAGACGCGGTAACCAGTTCCTTATCAAACACATTACAGATTAGTTCACATGTTGCAGTCATATATCAAAATCATTTAGTATTTTCTCAAATCCTCCAATTACATTCATTAATTTGGTTCACAAAAGCACGTAACAACTTTTGTCATGTTATCAAATTTTTTTGATTCAATAACTTTAGCTTTATTTATGAAATCACATGCATAAGATGTTGACAAACTATCAGATTATGTTTTATAGCTGACTTCACAGATGCCCCACTTTGGTCTTGTCTTTGCTTAATTTCCTATTAATTGGTGTCTCGCGAATATTTTGGGAACTTAGCACAGTTAAAAAAAGATTTTAGTAAAATAACACGGGTAAAAAAATATTTAGAATTCTAGCACAGTTGATCGAGTTGCAATTGGCATCAGCGACACTTATGGACGGGCCTGGAATATCACCCCAACTCGAGGACGGGTCTGTAATATCCATGTAGGTGTGGAAATAACCAATATCACCCTAGCTCATGGATGGACCTGAGATGCTCGTGAATAGGTCTAGGACACTCGTGGACTGGTCTAGGATGCTCATAGAGAGACCAACACTCCCATGATAAGCAATTTCATCTTCCGTTAATGCTACTTCAAGACACTCAGCCTCCCCAACCTCTTGAAGTCCACCACAACATAAATTAAGCTTAGTATTGTCCATAATACGTCTAATCTTATCGACACATTCATGGATAGTCGTTGTTGCTTTTTGAGCATCATATACCAAGTAATTAATCTATATACATACATTAAAAACCAATTAGTAGTCATTCTCCATGATAAAATTATTCTGGTATTTCATAAATGTTGCATGTAAAACAATATTGCATACCAAACAATTCTGTCTCGGATATCGGGGAGCATAATGCATCGAATTGCGTGGACACCTTAGGAAACATGACTAGGTAGGTATAATGAAACAGAGTGTAATAGACAAATAACATCTCATGTAGGTATCTACATCAATCATCGTATGCCACTCCTCAAAAACATGATCTCTCTAGTATCTAGAGATCTGGGTAAGATGCATGAATCACCAACCAATTCCCCTCGCACTTACCCATGTGACTAATATTGTGCAACTTGTTAAGGGACATATCTGATGTAGCAGTTAGGAATTCATGGCTTCCTCCATTATAAGTGATACGATTATCAATATTGACAATGATATTACTATAGAAGCATAATATTTTTAAATTATCAGACATTCCGTCAAACAACACAACAAAATACAATTCTAATTTATTAACATCTTGGGATTAATCAAAGTGCATATTTTATCAACAAATCCATAACGGTAATATAATCGGCTAAAATCTAAATCCATCAAATTAATTGACGAACTTATACCTTCATCAATGAGATTCATGCATTTCATACCTAGTATTATTATGTTATACGTAATTTGGTATAATCCATAATTTAACCTAAACCAACACTAACTATTCCATCACATAATTATGTTCATTCACAATCAATAACAACCCAAAATCATTGATTATTAATAACCTAATTATCAACTTAAATTGTATATAATTAACCTAATCCCTAATTCAAAATCCTAAAATTCAATAAAATCAAATTAACACACATTAAGTATAAATTACATCAAATTGATAGAGGGGAAGTGTTCAATAAAATCAAATATAGAATGTGGGTGGTAATGGTGATTGGTGGTGGCTTTTTTTGGCTAAAAAAAGAAAGACCCACCATGGTGGAGAGAGAGAGAGAGAGAGAGAGAGAGATGGCCACTAATATGTGGCTAGAGAGAGAGAGAGAGCAATAGGTGATGTAGTGTTGTTGTGGGTATTTCTAGCGGTGGGGAGAGAGGGAAGGGGCTGGTGGCTGTGAGGAGAGAGGGAGAGAGAGGAGGAAAGAAAGAGAGAAAGGGGAAGAAAAGGGTCTATGGGTTTAAATTTTAAGTGAAGTCGCAAATGTCATTTCCGACTCGCATGTCACATATGAAAATTGTAAAATACGAGACGCGCACGGTATCTGCGACTCGCGTGTCGTATATGGCATATACGACTCAAGAAATTATGCTAGATCCCAAATTATTTTCTCTGTTATATTACTTTACCAATTTTTTTTAACTATGCTAAAAAAGAAAAAAAGATCATTTTTTCAAAAAAAATTCCCATTATAACTAGGTAGTGGTCTACCTATGCAGGATACGCTTTGCATGCAACTAGTTTGAATGAGTCAACATGTCTTCCCCCTCAAAGACCGAGAACATGCATAGTCATATACCCACTTTATTATAAATTTATAATTGATTCATAAAAAAAAAAATCATGTTGGTATTTGTAAAGAAGGTTCAAGATTTAAATTTTAGAGCCTATCATTTAGAATAAATTATTGTTATCAATATAAATATCTCTTTTCCTTTAAGGAGATAAAAGCTTTTTATTATTATAATACCGTAATCTATAATAAAAAGACAATTACCTCGTGAACAAGCAAGATTGTGAATTTGTCTTTAGAAAACTAGAGATATTAAGTCCAAATAAATAAGGATCAATGTATTAATCCTAAAAACAATGATGGTTTTAAAAAGGCATAAATAAAAGTACTAAATTTAGCAATCAAAGCTACATTAAGATATAAATTCAAGAATTTAAATGAGTCATACAAATCATAAGGACCATAATGAACTTAAACTATTAATAATTAAAAGATTATTAAGTTTCAATCAAGTGTGTAAACACGGAAGTTTGTAGATATAAGAATCCATCAATAAACATGGGAGGTTTATTTCAATCTAAACTACAAAGTTTTTATCAAGAAATAAATCTTGAAGATTATGAAGAATTCATATCTAACATAGAACTTGTAAAAAACTAAAGAAAAGAAAAGTTAAATTGCATGGTAAAGAAAGTAATTAAATAAAGCAATATGTAAATTGTGTAAAAGGTAAATTATATGATAAGTAAATGGAAAGAACTATAAAGTATAAAGTTGTAAAGAAAACAGTAATTTAGACAAAAATAAAACATTTGGAAGAAAGTAAACTTATAGAAAGTAAATAATAGTGAGTATACTCAGTAGCTAATCGATTGGTTACATATGGAACTTACTTTCTTCATGTAAAAGCATATTTATTATTAATAAAGGTTTTATCTTTTTAAAATTCAATTATGTTTGATTAATGAGCCTAGAGAAAGATAAAGTTCTCTATAACTAATGGACATCAATTAGAGTCATGAAGATTATTACATATTATGTTCTTTCCTTTATGAAAGAAAACAATTGTTCTCAAAAGCTGAGTTATAAGGGATATCTAGAAATAATTTATAGGTGCTTATCAAATGATATATACACTAAATTCACCCATATGAGGATTTTATATGAAGATATCATTTGTGTTTATGGAAAGACTCACGTAAAAATTATATAAGTGATCTTTAGATTTGACATCATAAATTATCTTATATAGAAAATGTTATGACTTGATCCTAACTATAAGTTCTCTTAATCGAGGGTAAGAAAACGAGTAGATATTGGACATAACACGAACTAAATAAATGTATCTAAGTAAACAAGAGAGGATTCATCATCCTAGATAAATTAAGAAAAATATTTTGGATGACCTGACACAAACTCATTTTATTGTATGAGAAAAATGTTAATATAGCCATGGACATCATACAGGCACAACCAAAGAAGTTGATTTCTTTGTGGTGACATCAAAACATAGAGAAAAGAAAAGCATTTCTTAATTTAATCAAAAATAGTTTGTTCTCTTTTATCAAATATTACATATCATGCTATTTTAGTTTCAGCAAAATAAAAAGCATTCAAGATTTTTGTACCATGTTAGAGAAAAATCATTTCAAGAAATTGACTTTTTTTATATAAAAAAAAACGTTGTAATTCTTTCTTATTGTAAAAAAATAATCTTTTAAGGGCTTTGTCTTTATCAACCTTAATGCCTCTTTGATAGACAATAAATTTTCAATGTAAACATCAAATGCACATTTCAAAGGATTAATTTTGAATCCATATAGTTGTATTCTTTTGAAGGACACTCATAAATCTTTAACAAGAGATGAGCTGGTTGTAAGCTTGACAACCATATCATCAATTTATATTTTTATAAATATCCTAATAATATCATAAAATATTAATTTCATATCCCTTTGATAAGTTGCTTTATCATTTTTAAGGCCAAATGCATCACAATCCACTCAAAGATGCCAAGTGATCTTGAATATTGAAAAACAGTCTTTTAAACATCTTTCTTAGCAATATATTTTTTATTATTACACCTAGAACATCTATCAATAAATTTTAGCAAATCATTGTCAATAATAAAATCTATAAGCATATCAACTACAAGCATAAGATATTAATATTTAGATGTTGTAGTATTTAGATTTTAGAAATCTATACATACTCTCACTTTTTTATTTTTTTATTATTGTAAAACATATTCAATAATCATTATACATATCTTGTTATTCGTATGAAACTAGCTCTAAACAATGTTTTAATGTCCTACTTAATACGAACAACCACATTAGCAGTCATTTTGTGCATTGGTTGTTTAAGTTGTTTGAACCCTTTTTTGATAGGCAAAGGATGTTCAACAAGACTTCTTGTCATACTAAGCATTTCATTGTAGTCTCAAGCACAATCCTTAAATTTAAATAAAAATGAATAATGTATTTCCTATAATCATGTTCAAATGAGTTGTTTTTCAACATTGGTTAAGGTTCTGGACTTATTTTTAAATTCATTTCTTTAAAAGGATTTTACACCTCAACTTTCTCACGATCCACCTTTAATGACACCACTGGAAAATCACTAACCAATTATAGTGGTGAAGGATTTTTTTTGTAAAGAAATCCAACCAAACAAATCTTATTCTAAAAAGTGTAGTCTATGACCTTATTAGTGGCCTTTAAATAGGTTACAAGACCTAAAGGATCCATTACATCATTATTATCCTAGCCAATGTCCTCCTTTACTTTCTAACCTACCAAAACAATGTTTCAATTTGTGTATTTTATTAGATAGTTTTGGAGACAATGAAATTTATAGGTTGTCCTAAATTGTCCCAACTAGCAAACTTAATTGTACTGATATCCTAATCATATAGTCATACATCGGTCATATAAAGCATATCCATAAAGTTTTTCTCGTCAACATTAATCACTTTTATTGTACTATTTGGATTTCAAAATATTAATTCTTGATGTAGATGAGAAGGTATACACATATAGCATGAATCCCATCTTAACCAAGTATAACATTATATCTAGGTCTAACCTTAACAACGAATTTAAGAGTTATTTGAGTTTACTTGGTTCCTATAATTAGTTGAATTCGCAATAGACCCATTATCTTGGCGGTGCCTTTTATAAAATCTATTATGAAGACTTCAAAAAGAAGTATTTTGGCTTTGATTTTCCAATTTCATTGAGTAACCATAGAGGAAGAATATTAAAAACAACCTCATCATCAACAAACACTTTAGAAATAGAAAAATCAATGAAATATGTAATAATGTGCAATGTTTTAATATGCTTACTCATATTTTTTCTTGATTGCGTGAACATATTATTACTTTTTTTATAGATTCAACCATAATTTCATGATTTATAACATCCTTGTTCAAATTGCCAAGTGTTATTAAAGCATCTTCATCATTACTAGGTTTTTTATTATTATCGTATAGAAAGATGATTGATAAAGTTTGACCTTAAAAGGGTTAGGAAGGATGAACACCATATTGACCAAAGGAACTTCTTCTTCACCTGATTTTGGGTAAGAAGGGATATCCAACTTATCTCTTGTTGATCTCCTCAAACCCTAATTATTTATTTCATTTTTGTTGGAAAATCAATTCCTGACTTCTCTTTCTTAATGAGTTTATCCATCTTTAGCTACTTAATTATTATCCTGATCATGGAATTGTAATAAGATATTTTCAAGGTAATATCCTAATATGTGTCCATTTATTGAGAATTGTATTCCTATATAATTAATTATTTACATATATTAGGATGGATGATCTTCCTTTTCTTTGTACTCGGGAAAGCTATAGTCCTGATAGTTGGCTACTTCTATTTTTGTATTTGGGTAGTCATGTGTTTTAATTGTTTGATCAATTTAGCCAATTGCACTTCAAGAGTGAGGCCTTGGGAGGTGTATAACTATGTCTTTAGCTTAGGCATTGTACTTTATATTACCATCATAGAACCTACCTCTATAATCATAGAATCTATATTTTAATTGCTATCGTTAAGCTTTGGCCATTGTATAATAGAATTGGTATAAAAAAAAGTCACTATGAGATTGTTTAGACATTGGATTTGCCCTAGTGTATTTTTTAAGATATGATCTAGCCTCACTCCTTTTAACCAAACTACTAAGCTTGCACACCCTCATATATTATGTTTTAGTTAATCGATCTTGAGCCTATCTTAACTACTAAACTTATACATCCTCATATATTGTGTTTTGGTTAATCGACCTTGAGTCTATCTTCTTCTTTTTTAGATCTAAAACATGATTATGGTCAACTAATGGTTGATCAATTGTAATGGTCGATTTTTCTTTGAGTTAATGTGTATGACAATAGTAGTTTGAAGGTTTGCAAAGGAGTGAATAACTTTAGTATTCTAGAACCTAAATCCCCCTCAAAGATAAGAATGTTTTATAATTAGGACACTTATGTTCAAGTATAATTGGCTATTTTAGGATTATTATTTTTTAGTTTTAACTTTGATTATGGTTTATTAGCCATGTTCTTTTAAAAATTATAAATATAAATAGATCCTTCAAATTTATTGAAGTTATGATCGTAGTTTCTTTTATAAGGGATCCTCATCCACTTGCATTATTTTTTAACAAACTTTAGCCTTCTGAATCTAATTCCAAACAATCACAATATTATTAGTAGTCGGTTTTTAAGAATAATACCATTTATAGTAAATTGGTCTAGTGATGGGGTTGCCAATAAGCTTCATTGGCCCCTCATGTATAGTTAGTCAAATTCTCATCTACATGGCCAATATCAAAATGATATTTTATGGAAAATGACTTATTACTAGCTTTTGACTTATTTATGTAATTTACACATACTTTTGTTGTCTTAACCTTTTTTTAAAGTGATGTATTCAAATGGTTGTTTATCTTGAGTATGACTATACTAATAGACTCAACATCAATTCCATCATCAAAGTCTTCATAATCAATTTTTTCACATGATAGGTACCATGAAAAGGTGTTTTTATTCTTGGGCATTCAATGTTTATTTAAACCTAGATACTGATACGATCAAAACTACACCAAAAGATCCATTGCAAGGTTCAATTAGACCAATTATAATATTAAGGGAAAAGAAGCTCAAATATACATTCAATGAGCTTATTCAAAATATTTAGGCAAATGTGGATTTCAAGATGGCAACATCAGTAAGTGAAGATTAGATCTTATTCAATTTAAATAATACACGAGAGGGGCCTGGTCCATCTACTTCACGGGCTAATTAATTTTGGCAGTTAGAGGTTTATTTTTCCTAGTGCATAATTTTATTCTAACAAACATAATTTTTTATCCAACAATTGGATCAAAATAAAATTTTACCAAAAGTTTCCCAAGTCTTGTTCTATATTGGCTTAAAATTTTAAGGTCATCTCTCTTCATGAAGGCCTTGCAATAAGGTCTAGAAGCTATTGTAAGGGAATTTTATTGGTTTCCTAGTTGATTTAGGATACATTTTCCTATTTTATTTAAAACTCTTTTATTATTTTTCTAACATTGTTTAGGATATTTTTATCTATTACAAATAGGGTTATTTAGCTTGTATTTAGGTTTTTTTTATACAACCTTTGATTTCAACAATTATTATTATGTGTATAAGGTTTTGCTTATAATTTTTTGTTTTCATTGAATTACTCTGACTTGTTGAAGAATTAACCAAGTTTCATAACATCTTTTATACTTCTTGTTTTCATCTCTTTATAAACGTTGGGTAGAGGTTTAGTTATGTATAGTTTTGGTGCCTCGATACAAGTTATTGTTGTGTCAAACTCAATTACAAGCCTAAATTTAGCTTTTTTTAGGAAGAATTGATTTAATTATGGATTTCAGGATCTTATATCTATGGGGTTCACATTAGTTGGTATTAAAACAAGGCTCTAAATTAGATTATATCCCTTTTATCTTCAAGTTTTCACATACTTCATTGTTGTCGAATTATTTATCTTCTCTAAAACCTAATTGCAACATCAAGTATATATATATATATATATATATATATATATATATATATATATATAAAGGAAAATACTTGTGATCTTGATTAAATAAAGTCTTAAAAAAAAAGAACAAAGAAAATTACAATAAATTTTTTAGGTTTGAAAAACTTGATTCAAATAAACATAAAGTTCAACCACTTGCTTTAAATCTAAAAAGAATCTTGATTCTAGAGGTTTGTTGGAGATAAATCTTGATTTAGGATATTTTAGGTTTGCTTGGTTGGGATATCTTAAAAATTATAAAAGGGTAGTTTTTGCATCATTACTTCGTTTTTTTTTTTTTAGAAAAATGCAAATGTTATTGTTATTTTGAGTCGTTAAATCTTTTTTCATTATCCTCCTTTGTACTCTTTTATCTTTGTATAGTTCATATTTCGTATGAATTCATATTGATACTCGTGTTTTCATATTCGTAATTTTGTATTGATAATTTTCAGTCTTTATTACTTCTTGAGTCTTTGCATTATTTGATTGCTCCATAAAGATATTAATCTTTGATTTGTTGTGAATTAGTTTTTTAAAGAGCTAAAATCTTGAGAATTGAGTGATAAAAGGTGAAAGTGAGCATATTAGAGTGTAAAGCTGAAAATTTATGTGAAACATGAGAGAAGCAATGAGTAGGATGGATGGTTTGAGAACTGAAGTGGCAAGTCTTTGAGATGGGTCAGACCATAAGGGTTTGGAAGGAATAAGGTATGTGAGATGAGGTAATTCACATTTTAAAAAATCTATAACTAAAAATACAAATAACAAGTCCAAGGATTTTGATGATAACAATGGTGGTAGGTTGTGGCCACATAGAAACCAAAGGCCTAACAAAGTTTAGCCACTTGAGCAATTCGGTCATAGGAGAGTCAATACGGAGGAAGGATTTCAAGATGGTTTGGATATAGATTTAGGCAATATTAAGATGAATATTTTGGATTTTCAATGCAAAAATGATTTAGAAGCTTATTTAGAGAGGGAAAAAATGAAGTTGATTTTTTATTGTCACAATTACTTTAAGGTGAAAATTAATCTTATTGTTATTGAGTTTATTGACTATGCTATTATTTGATGGGATCAACTTGTCTTAGAAAAGAGAAGGAAAGAGGAGAGACCTATATAGACTTAGGATGGAATTATATCAAAGATTGTAGAGTTTGTCTCAAGTTTCTAAGAGAGTGGAGGATTACCATAAGAAAATAGGGATTGTCATTATTAAAGCTAATGTTATGGTGGATAGAGAAGTTATAATAGCAATGTTCTTGAATGGATTGAATAAAGAGATAGCTAATGTGATTGAGTTGTAACATTATGTTAAGTTTGAAGATCTAATTCATATGGCTACCAAAATAGGGAGACAGTTGAAGAGAAAGGGCAATACAACTAAAGAAGGTAATTCAAATTCCTTTTCATTTTAAAGGCCAAATTATAGGAGAAAGAGAGGGAGGCTTCCATATCAATTTTCAATACTATGGGCATCAAAGTTAAACCATCCAAGGCTTGGAGAAAAGATTCAGCCACTAAAACAAAAGGTAAAGTTAAGATCCCATTTAATTATAACTATGATATTAAATGTTTCAAGTGTTTAGGGAGTGACAATATAGCTTCATAATGTCCAAACAAAAAAATTATGGCTATGAGAGAGAATGAGGATATTGAATCTAAAAGTGACAAATCCAATAAGGATGATAAGCCACCATTTGAGGACTATAGTGATGTTGAGTATCCAGTTGAAATTTGGAGAACACTTAATGTTTGGATTAAAGAGGATGATATAGAGAGATAAAGGAAGAACATATTCCATACTAGATGTCATATAAATAATAAGGTATGTAATATGATTATTAATTGTGGGAGTTAGGTTAATGTTACTAATACTACACTTGTTAGAAAATTAAATTTGAACACTATTAAATATGAAAAGCCTTATAGACTTCAATGGTTGAATGATTGTGAAGAAATAAAAGTTACTAAGCAAGTTTTGGTTTATTTTTTGGTTTGGAAAATATAAGGATGAAGTGTTGTGTGATGTTGTGCCTATGCATACTACTCTTTATTGTTTGGAAAACCTTGGCAATTTAATAGAAAAAACAAGTATGATGGGTTTAAGAACAAGTATACTCTTAAAAGGGATGGGAAGACAATTGTACTTATACCATTGTCCCTTAGACAAGTGTAAAAAGACCAGTTGAAATTGAAAGGAAAAGGTAAAGCCAAAGAAAAAGATTAACCATGTAATGATGTGAGGAAGAGCAAAGATAAAGTGAGCTAAGAGAGAAGAATGTTAGATTCGACTATAATAGGAGTTAATAAGGATTCAACAAGGAGATGAGAGAAGAATGGAAGGTGAGAAAGAAAAGAGTTTGTAAAAAAAAAAACATGTTAATTTTTATGCAAGTGGGAGTGAGATTAAAAATGTTTATTTTTCTAACGTGATGTGTGTTTCTTTATTAATGGCATATTTTAAAACTAATGACCATGATCATTGGCTTTCTAATATGTGTTTCTTTATTACTAGACTTTAAAAATATATTTCCTAATGAAATTCCTAGTGGGTTGCCAACTATTAGGAAAATTAAGCACCAAATTAATTTTGTAACTGGAGCATCTATATCTAATCGACCAACCTATAAAAGTAATCATAATAAGACAAGGAACTTCAAAGGTACTTAAGAAAAAGTATGAGTCCATATTCTAGTATTGTTAGTACCAAAAAAGAATAGGACTTGGAGGATGTGTATTGATTGTCATGCCATTAACATTATTACGGTAAAATATAGACACTCAATTCCTGGACTTAATGATATTTTAGATGAATTGTATGGGTCTTGTATGTTTTCTAAGATTGATTTAAAAAGTGGATATCATCAAATATAAATGAAAGAGGGAGGTGAATGAAAAATTACTTTTAAAATTAAATATGGTTGTATAAGTGGTTAGTTATACCTTTTGAACTAACTAATGCACCTAGTACTGTCATGAGATTAATGAGCCATGCTTTGCGAAATTTTAGAGGTAAGTTTATTGTTGTTTATTTTTTAGATATTTTGATTTAAAGTAAGAATTTAGAGGAGCATGTTGAACATTTAAGGAATGTATTGGTTGCTTTGTGAAAAGATTGTTTATATGTTAATCTGAAAAAAAGTGTGACTTGTGTATGGAAAAGATTGAATTTCTTGAATATTTATTCAAAGAAAAGAGATTATGTGTACCTAATTGTTCTATGAAGCTAATGGGTGTGGATTAATGGCACACTTTGGGGTGCTAAGACTTTAGATATTTTGCATAAGCAGTTTTATTGGCCTAAGATGAAAAAAGATGTGCAAAGAATTTTTGATAGATGCATAACATGTAGACAAGCTAAGTCTAAAATTTTACCGCATAGTTTATATTCTTCTTTTCTAGTGCTTAAGAAACCTTGGGTTGATATATCTATGGGTTTTATACTAGGTTTGCCTAGGTCAAAAAGGGTAGGGATTCTATTTTTGTAGTTGTGGATAAGTTTTCTATGATAGAACATTTTATATCTTATCATAAAATTGATGATGCCACTAACATAATAAATTTATTCTCTAGGGAAATTGTTCCACTCTATGGAGTACATAGGAGTATTGTGTATGAACATGATGTTAAATTTCTTAGCTGTTTTTAGAAGGTTTTGCATGGAAAATTAGAAAACAAAATTGTTATTTTCTAATACTTTTCATCCATAAATAGATATCATACTGAAGCAGTTAATAGGGCTTTAACTACATTGTAAAGAATTATCATGCAAAAGAATTTGAAAAACTATGAAGTTTGTCTGTCATTTATTGAATTTACTTATAATAGGAGTGTGCATTCTATTACTTTCGATTTAAACCTTGGACTCCTTTGGATTGGTTTCCTTTACCTATTAATGAAAGGGGGTAGTAAAGGCTCTATGTGACAATGTAAAGCGGTGTATATATATATATATAATGAGTAATATGCATTCAAATCTAATAAAGGGAGAAAAAGGATTCTTTTGAACCAAGTGATTGAGTTTGTATGCATATACAAAAGGAGAGACTTTCTCAATAAAGAAGATCTAAGTTGATGTCAGGAGGAGATGGATCATTCAAAATCCTTGAAAGAATTAATGATAATGTTTATAACGTGGATCTACCAAGTAATTATGATGCTAATGTTACTTTCAATATTTCTTATCTCTTTTTATTTGATGTAGGAGAGGATTTTTGGATGAATCCTTTTAAAGAGAAAAGGGATAACATGATCAAGACTATACCAAAAGATTCATTACAAGTCCCAATTGGGGTCAATTACAAAATCAAAGGCAAAGAAGCTTAAAGATGTATTCAATGGGTTTATTCAGAATATTTAGGTCAAGGTGGGTTTCAAGGAGGCAACATCAACAAGTGAAGATCAAACCTTAGTCAATTTAATTCATGCACAAGAAGGTCCTTATCAATAAGCTTCATAGGCTAATTAATTTTAGCAGTTAAAAGTTTATTTTTTCTAAGATTTTATCAGAAGTTTTCAGAGGTCTTGTTCTATAATGGGTTAATATTTCAAGGCTATTGGTCATTAGGAAGGCCTTGAGATAAGGTCCAGAAGCTACTGTGCAGGAACTGGATTAAATTTTTTTTATTATTTTTCAGCATTATTTAGAATGTTTTTACCTATTATAAATAAGTTTATTTAGCTTGTATTTATTTATTTTTTAAGATGGAATTTGATTTCAGTAATTACTATTGTGTGTAAGAGGTTTTGCTCATATTTCTTGGTATTTCAATGAACTACTATGACTTATTGAAGAATTAGCCAAGCTTCATGTCTTCTTTTATACTTCTCATTTGTGTCTCTTTATAGGCATTGTGTGGAGGCTTGGTTACTTATAGTGTTGGTGTCTTCGTATAGATTATTATTATTGTGTCAAACTAAATAACAAGTATGAATTTAGCTTTACTGAAAAGAGTTAATTTGATTGTGAATTTTTAGATCTTTATATCCACAAGGTTTGTATCAGAAACCTTATTAGTAAAGGCTCATACATCTTTGAACTTCTGCCTAATAAGTTTCTTTTGTATGGCCAATTCATCATTTTCAAAATCATTTGGATATAGTTAGCTTTCGGTATATATGCAGAATACTTCAGTGTTTTTTTCATGAACCACTAAAAATAAACATTGACTGATTATTGGCTATTTTAGGATTTTTTTTTTTTTAGTTTTAACTTTGATTATGGTTTATTAGCCATGTTCTTTTAAAAATTATAAATATAAATAGATCCTTCAAATTTATTGAAGTTATGATCGTAGTTTCTTT
>Ga0307517_10002593_pt1 | contig 28787 bp, 19 predicted proteins | sample 23_EM_MG_FD_194515 | JGI IMG/M metagenome (GOLD analysis project Ga0307517, IMG submission 194515) | Populus trichocarpa ectomycorrhiza microbial communities from riparian zone in the Pacific Northwest, United States - 23_EM | ecosystem: Host-associated > Plants > Roots > Unclassified | place... | reverse complement strand
CAGGACGTAAGGAACGTTGCGACGCAAGTCAGGACGCACAGGACGCACGGGACGCAGAATATCCGGCGCTTGCGTCAGGACGCAACGCCGGCGGATCAGACGCAAGATCCGTTTTTGCTGATGAATCCCCTGAGGCAACGTTGGAAACATGGCACCGAAGGCTTTGCCATCGGACCCTAGACAACCACAATGTTCAGTATATATCAGCAAAAGTTACAGATATGCAGGTTAAGAAAGAACGGGATGATACTAGCAAGGTATGTCCGGTTTGTGCCTTGGGGCGTCAGCACAAAGAGTCGCAAACAAAGCAACGAGAGAAGCCTACCGAACTCTTGAGTGTCGTTCACTCCGACCTATGTGGACCCATGCAGACTACTAGTATAAATGGTGAACGGTACTTCATCACATTCACCGACGAAATGAGTGGTAGGGTTAGTATATATCTCCTGCCTACCAAAGATGGAGCATTAGCAGCATTCCAGGCATATCGGGCAAGAGCCGAAAAAAGCAGCGGGAAAGAAATTAAGGCACTACGAACGGATGGGGGTGGAGAATACCTCAACAAGCAGTTTCTCCAATACCTAAAGGAAGATAGTATACACCACATTGTTAGCCCTCCATATAGCCCAGCGCAAAATGGGCTTGCCGAAAGAATGAACCGTACGATCATGGAAGGTGCTCGTTGTCTATTAGAAGACGCCAAAATCAGCAAGGAGTTTTGGGGACACGCGGTGCTTACCGCCGCACATATACACAATCGACTACCATCCGGAAGCCATAAGAGTATCTCCCCGATAGAACACGGGACAGGAAGGACCCCGAGTATCGGACACTTACGTATCTGGGGGTCTACAACATGGGTGCACATACCAAAGGAGAGGCGAAGAAAGCTGGATCCCAAGTCAGTAAAAGGTATCTTGGTCGGATATGAGGAGGATGCGGGGACAAAGGTTTACCGAGTATATGATCCAGAGAGCAAAAGATTGCTGCTTTCACGGGATGTAATTATCGACGAAGGGCGGAACCCAATCGAAGGAACCATTGCCGAACGCCAAAAGACCGGAATTGAATGGGAGTCAGAGTCACCACGGGAAAAACAAGCGAGTCGAGAGAGTTCGCCAGATCGATTTCATCCCCTCGAGAGCATCACCCCCCCGCCTGCCATTCTGGAAGACACTACAGTCAATGATATTCAGGAATCCATAACCCTACCACCACGATTAGTAACAGAAGCAATCCGAAGAGATATAGGGATGGCTAGAAACAGAGAAGAAGCACAGGAGAGGGAAACCGAGGTAGAGCCACGAAGGTCACAAAGAAATAGGGGGCCTGCAGAGATTTTTCACCAACGGGCTAATGTTGCGCTAATGGCTAAAGTCGTCGAATCAGAGCCACAGAGTTTAACCGAAGCGCTTAGCAGTGACAATAAGGCAGAATGGAGGCGCGCTTGGGAATCGGAGCTTGCCTCCTTGGCAAAGAACAACACATGGGTAGTTGAGCCGCTGCCAAAAGATCGCACCGCGATCGGGTGTCGTTCGTTATTTCAGAGAAAGCATGATGGGCGCTATAAGGCCAGACTGGTCGCGAAGGGGTATAGACAGAGGCAAGGGATCGACTACGAGGAAACCTTCGCTCCGGTAGCAAAGTTTACCACAATCCGACTTCTTCTGGCATTAACCTGCGAAAGTAACTGTGAGGTTTGTGGCATGGATGTCAAAACCGCATTTCTGAATAGTGAGTTAGCAGAAACTGTGTATATGGAACTTCCAGAGGGAGTTACTATTCCAGCAGAGACGAGCAGGAGCCCGGGGTATAGGCAACCGATGGCTTGCCGGTTACTAAAATCAATCTATAGATTGAAGCAATCCCCGCAGGCATGGTATGGCCGGATTAACAACTTCTTTTTATCGAATGGGTTTAGCCGAAGTGATGCAGATCACAGCCTATTTATCCACTACGATCACCAAGTTATCCTACTCCTCTATGTGGATGATCTTGTGCTAGCGGCGCCAACCTTAAACCAAATAGATTGGATACGTACCAAGCTGAACCAAGAATTTGAGATGACCGATCTCGGAGAAATACAGTCCTTCCTGGGACTCGAGATTGAGCGCAACCGGAGTGGCCGTACTTTGTTTCTATCACAAACACAGTATATTTATAAGATCCTGCACGATCATGGAATGCAAGACTGCAACCCAGTCAATAGTCCAGCAGACCCTCATATTCGCTTAGAAAAGAGCAGCCCTACCTTTCAGGCGACAGATACCGAGAGGCGCAGATACCAATCCGCCGTAGGTTCACTTATGTACGCAATGCTCGGTACACGTCCAGATATCTCCTACGCCGTCAGCAAAGTTAGTCAATACAGCACGAACCCAAATCCTATCCACTGGACTGCGGTCAAAAGGATTTTCCGATACCTGGCGGGAACATTGAACCGCGGACTGTACTTTGGAATTCAAGAGATGGGAAGGGGGTTCACCGACGTGGATTGGGGATCCGGGCATGACCGGAAGTCCATTGGGGGTTTTACTTTCCTCTTGAACGGGGCCGCTATATCTTGGAACAGCAAGAAGCAGAGTACCGTCGCTCTGTCCTCAACCGAAGCTGAGTACATGGCTTTGACCCAAGCCACGAAGGAGTCTATATGGCTTCAAGCACTTCCGTACGACCTTGGTGCTAGAAAGCACATTCCCGAGATCTCCCACATTCTCATAGACAACCAAGGCGCACTTGCCTTAGTATAGAACGCAGAGTTCCATGCACGCTCTAAGCATATTGACATTCAGTATCATTTCATACGTGAGCATCTGGAGACAGGGAAGATTATACTGAGCTACTGTCCGACAAATGAAAACACGGCTGATATTTTCACCAAAGCCCTGCCCGGGCCCGCCTTCACCAAACACAATCTCAGATTAGGACTCATTGACCGATCAATATTAATCCTAGAGCCTGAAGATACACCTGCAGGGAATCCGGGGATGGGAGCACCGGTGAGGGGAGGTGTTGTAAATCCCCGGCGCTCTCCGGATTCAAACACCGACAACTCCGGGGTGTAGAAGGTGCTAGAAAGATCGGAGAAATCCCCATGGCCGGACAAACGGTGATTGGTGCGATAAGAGGGGTTGATGATTGACCGGGCGGGGTAGAAAAGAGGGGAAAGCGGGGCAGTGAACATTGCGTGATAACTTGTGGAAATGGCGTGAGAGTGTTGAGTAGATGTGTGGAAGACTGAAGAATTATTGTGTATTTAAAGACTCCCCTCTGCCCGTCATTTCAGAGAGGCAGGTCAAGAAGCAAGTTATAAGTTAGTCTTTGATATAGTCTTTTGCATCCCCGAGCACTCCTCTTTGTCAACGGTACAACTTCTATTCGCCACATTTTGAGAGGAACCTACTGGTATAACAGTCATATGAGCTTGATGAGAAATATTTGGTGAACCTCCTGGTTAGGTGCACCTAGATAAGGAACATGACTAATATGGCTATCGGCCACTGGTGGTCTACCGCATGAGTCTCTTATAGTGCTATCTATTTGATACATCACGTCGAATGTTGCAAATCACCGGCGATCACCCAGCTCTAGCTCATGTTTCTTCTGTTCCTTTTCCTATCTTGTTAACCTATCGTTACTAGTTTTCTTTGTTACTTATTATCGAGCCAAGAGGGGGGATTACTATGCTGGTTGTATAGTAGAGCGGAGGATGTGCGCGCATGGCCGAAGACGATCAGAAGGCAAAGCGAGGGGGATATGACAAGAACTGAAAGAGCGGACCGGAATTCCACTGATGCGGTACCATCACCGGATAGACCTTTAGCCATCCAAGGAAGTTGTTAGAACCTTCTCCGTGTCCTGGGGACAGGAGGTGAGTGCGCTGGAAAACTCTTGTATTTTCTATATAAACCTAGTACTTCTCCGTGGGTAGAAAAGTGGGCGGGCAAGATACGATTCCCAGTATTGATAAAATTCCATTCGCCTTGACTTCATTCAAACCTTTCTTCCATTCTGTTTAGTCTCTCCTCCACGATCGACAGCTCATTGACAATAACGAAAACTGCTAGATACCGATTGCAGTACAAGCCTAGTGAGTTCTATGTACAAGAGAATATTTCGCTCAACACTACGAGCACTATCTGTAGTAACAAGTAGTGCAGAGATACTTACGCCATGTATCTTCATGAAACATCATTCGGACGGGCCCGCCCTAGGCCAATTTTCCACTGGCTGGGAGTCAAAACATATTTTAGCGAAATTTTATGGTATCATACAATAGGGGTTCTCCGACTCCATGCCTCGCTACTGCAAATCTCGCGACTCGGGCGGCGGTTGGGGGGTTCCGAGTTACCTTTCAGAAATGGAGGATCCCCCATCCAATTGGCACTCGCCTCACGCCAAGCGAACACTGTACAGAGGAGTAGAGATGGGCACAGGTGAAGAGAGGAGTAGATGTATATCATGGTAACTTGTCGCTGATCCAGGGGATTCACGGTGGTACCCATTATATTTATCAGTGTTCCCAACGGTCCGGGGGCCTGGCGGGGCTCTGCGGGGGGACTGCCAAGAGCTTTGGATGGGTGGGGACGGCCGGGGACGGTGGGGAAGAGCACGAGTGATGTCTTATGATATGAACATAATTCGTTTGGTGGATGATTTCAGCTTGGCTAGTGCCAGAGGTCCAGGTGCTGGGACTATAGTTCCATGTAGTCTGTCCGGCCCTCACCTTCCCGGGCGTATTCCGTCCTAGTACCCCCAAAAAGACTGAATATGAGCCGTAGTCCGTCCCGTCCTCCCACGAACAGGGATGGACTGGACGGCTGGGAACACTGATATTTATATAGTCTAATAAAAGCATATCAAACAGTTGTTAGCAGTATTCGCTAGCCTCCAAAGACCTGAAACAATAGGATTTGTGACCTTATACTAAAGTTTGTAGTCAAGATGTCAGTTTTTTGCAGAACTCACAGTGTAGAGTGATGGAGATGGTACATTTGTGTGCAAGTGTCATGATCACAAATGATATTCTTGATTTTGTTATCGATAAGGGTTGCTAGCCTCAGTTCACCTTAAGTAGCAAAAGCAATGCTTGTGCATGTTTATCTCTATGTCTCCACATATGTCCTATACCAGATGGACAATAGGGTAGAGATCTTCTTTTCTTGTTATAACACAAGCGTAAATACTAAATACTGATAGTTTATATTGAATCAGTATTTTATCACAGATAGATATAAAATTAATTATACTAAAGTATAGTCAACAATTATCGACTATACTTAACGGAGGCTTGAGCAGTGGTCATCATGAATCACCCAACCGGCCTCCAGTTTCATATCATTGGATCCTGGGACCCCCTCGTTTAGATCATGATTGAGCATTACCACCGTTATATACTTAATCATGATCGTGGCAATCACCATTTACCACTAACATGGGGTCAGCAATCAAGTTGATCTCGACACCATTGGGATTGATGGGCACTATGAGAAGCCTGTCTTGTGAGCTCTGTCCACCCTTCATACGCATGTTGTTTATGGGGGCCACTGCTAAGGGGATATCTGTCCCACCGATTTAGTCTTATAATTTCCAATAACTTGTGTCCTATTATAGGTAAGGCCTAGATATACTGTAGTTCACAATTGCCTTAAGAATCCTTATACTATCGTATACTGCCTCTCCTGTCTAAAACAAATAAGCTATATACATGTTATCTCACACTTAGAGAATTCTGTTGCTGGGAGAAGTGTGGAAAGAAGATAAAAAGGGAACGGAGGAAAAGACAGAGAGATAAAAAGGGAGCGGGCAAGTATTTGGAAGTAGAGGAATTGTGGATAGGATAGGATGGGGGAGCATGCCAAAAACTAAACTATCTCACAATAATGCAACTACTTCACCCCACCCACCGGGACCTAGCTACTCTGTAAACAGGAATCCGCGTCTACACACGCCCAAGTTGGATGCCGGGTTTCGGACAGGTGTGATAAGAACTATTAGATATGCGCTCACATCGGACCGGGCTTCCCCCGGGAGCAAAGGATGGCTAAGAACAGATGCTGCGAGCAACGCACCGCAAAAGGGAGGGATGCCGGGGATTTCTAAGGGGTGGTGTCTTCCCTGTCTGAGGATGCGCCGTGGGTCACCGCTTCTTGAGGCTGCAGTAGCTCAATCACTCCCAGATGGCCGTGTTTGGCTGCATGCTGGAATGGTGTTTGGCCGCCTTTATCGACCTTTCTAGGGTTGACCTCCTCCCGCCCGAGTAGCATTTTTACCACTCCCTCATGTGCATTACAAGCAGCAAGAGAGAGCGGTGTTCGGCCAGCGTCATTTGACTTGTCGGGATTAACCCTCTCTTGCTCCAGTAGTAGCTTTACTACTCCCGCAGCTCCACCCCAAGCGGCACACGCGAGCGGCGTGTCGCCATTTTTATCTGGCCTCTCGGGATTGACCTCTTCTCTCCCGAGCAATACTCGCACCGCACCCTCATGCCCACCCTGAGCAGCAATCGAGAGCGGTGTATTGCCATAATTGTCTGGCTTATCAGGGCTGACCCCTTCCCGTTCGAGTAGTATTGTTATGATTTCTTTATGCCCACCGCGAGCGGCGTGCCAGAGGGGTGTCCGGCCGTCATTATCTGGCCGGTCGGGGATGACACCTCCCCGCTCGAGTAGTATTTTTACTAGTCTCCAATATCCAAATTGGGCGGCAATCGAGAGCGGTGTTTGGCCGTCACAATTTGAGTTCTCAGGATCAACTCCTTCCTGCTGGAGTAGTATTCTCGCTACTCCCTCACGGCCACCAGAGGCAGCACAGGAGAGCGGTGTGTCGCCATCATCATCTTGACTCTCTAGATTAACCTCTTGTCTCCCGAGTAGTATTTTCAAAACATCCTCATGCCCCTTCCAAGCAGCAAGAGCGAGCGGTGTACTGCCGTGACTGTCTTGCTGGTCTGGGTTGACCTCTTTCCGCCCAAGTAATATGCTTACCACCTTTTTATGTCCTCCCCGAGCGGCATCGTGGAGCGCTGTTCGACCGTAATCATCAGGCTTGTCGGGGTAAACATCGCCCCGCGCGAGGAATGCCCTCACCACCCCCTCATGTCCCCTACAAGCGGCGCCATGGAGCGGCGTTAGACCGTAGATATCAGGTTTGTCGGGGCCAACCTCGTCCCGCGCGAGGAGTGCTTTCACCACCCCTTCATGTCCATCACAAGCGGCAACGTGGAGCGGTGTTCGACCGTGGATGTCAGGCTTGTCAGGGCAAATCTCGTCCCGCGCGAGGAGTGCTTTCACTACCCTTTCATTTCCACCCGAAGCGGCACCATGAAGAGGCATTTGGCCATCAATATCTGGGTTGTTGGGATTAACCTTGCCCTGCTCCAGTAGAACTTTCACCACTCCTTCATGCCCACCCAAAGCGGCACCATGGAGCGGCGTTCGGTCGTTATTGTTTAGCTTGTCGGGGCGGACCTTATCCTAGTCGAGTAGTACCCTCACCACTCCTTCACACCCACGCCAAGCAGCTCGCAAGAGCGGTGTGTCCCCGTTATTATCGGTCTTATCGGGGTCGACCTTTGCCTGTCGGAGTAATGTTTTTACGATTTCTTCGTGTCCACACTGGGCGGCAAGTGAGAGCGGTGTGTTGCCGTGATTATTGGGTTTATCGGGGTCGACCCCTACCTGTCGAAGTAGAATTTTTACGACTTCTTCATGCCCACCCCGGGCGGCATGCGACAGTGGTGTGTCACCCTCAATGTCTGCCTTATCAGGGTTGACTACTGCCTGTCCGAGTAGTATCTCCACTACTCCCTCGTGTCCATGCTTAGCAGCCCATGCAAGTGGAGTGTGCCCCCAAAAATCTCCTTTGTTGATATCATAACTTTCCAAGTCTATCAGAACAGCTACTACATCCACAATTCCGAAGAACGATGCGCAATGCAGTCCACTGAATCCGAATTTCATCTCCTGCCTCCGGAAACCAGAATAGGTTACTTGTTCAAGAAGCAATTGGGCAGATATGTGGCCACCATAATCTCGAAACAGCTCTAGTGCAAGTGATCTTCCGTGGCTTGAGAGATCCCTTTCCGCATGGACTCCCCAGTATCGGGAACAGTATCCGAGGAAGGGTGTCTCAAGGTTGTGGGGGTAGGCGGCGGAAAGGGCCTTGACCTGCTCGGAATTTAGATAGGTCAGGCAGACCTCTGCAATTTCCGAGTGAGGTCTACGGAAAATATGGGGATGAGCGGAAAGATACTCTTTAAGAGTAAAGTGAATCAGTCGCACGATTGATTCCTTATCCACAGTAATAAGCCCTTGGCAACAGTTTACTAACGTCGATATAGAGGGGACGTTCTCGGGATTGAAATGTGGTGAGCCTAGCTTGACCGCCAAGGCGTGGCAAAGCTCATTTGCTCTCAGCGGCCGCTCCGCATGACTTATCCACATTAAAGCTTCCATCCCAAGTTGTGATTTATCCCCGCCCAGCGCTTTTATCCGTTCAATCGTCGTACCGTAGGCATGTCCCAGTCCTAGCCCCTCGGTCATTTTGTTGAGCCGTTCACGTCTCCGATGTATGGTCGATTCTTGCAAGATTGCCTCAATATTTATGGAAACGAGTAGAAATCTAGGCACATCTATCAGCGGATAGTGTGGGACGGGATTATCAGCATAATTTTCTCTACCCACATTTCTGCTATATTCTCCTGAATCTTCTCCAAAATTTCAGCCTCCAAATTCGCATCCATAGCATCAGGCGTTTCATCACCGCTCAGTCTGGCACGAAGGAAGCTGGTGATATCGTCTGAGGTAGGGCCTACAGATACACTTGCCACACGTCCAGGAAGCCGCGTTTCAATTTCATCCCTGATATGCGGTCTTCCGGTCACGAATAATCGAGCGCTGGGGGACTTCGCGAGTATTGCCTTTAACGAATCAAAAATCCTGAATCGCTGAGCAGCCGTACATTCGTCCAATGCATCAATACAGATATATGTGCGCTGCGAAGACGTGATGAGTTGCAGCATCTTCACAATATCCACAAGTTGCGGTCTGCGCCCACCAGTGGACTCTTTCTGCTCCCGCAAGGTCCCTCGTATTTCCTCCAGGATCCCTCCCGTTCCGCTGACCATCTGCCGTAGTAAGGAGCCTAATACGTTGGTTGCAAACTGCTCATCTCGCGCTGCAAAATCGAAGTAAAAGCACGTAACGGGGGCGCACTCTCCACTCGCTTGATCGTTTAATCTGTCCACTACGAGCGAGCTGCCATCACCCCTTTTTAGCACGGGCTCACTTCTCTCTATGGAGGATGACCTTTATTACCTGATAAATGTCTTGCCGGCACCTGGATCTCCATAGCAAAACAGAACTGCCTTATCACCCTCACCTCCCCCACTCAATCCGCTCCATCTTCTAAATTCCTCTGTTTGTATGAGCCATTCTCCAACATTCTGGACACGGCGTTCTTGGATGTCCAGATGACGTAGACCCGGATCCAGGGGTGATAACCAGGTTAGGAACTGAGACCGATTATCGGCAATCGTGAGGTTGTTTGTAGTATTGAGACAGTTCGTACTATCCTGGATGGTGCATTGAGACATCTTGGACTGTTTCTTGCTTGCACTGTTCAGAAGCCGGAGTTTTTGAGTATCGTTGGTTGATGATATTCTCACCGGTGGGGGAAAGGCGAGGCCTTGTTAAACGAAAGTGGGGATTCCCTCATGTTACCGTACTTGTAACTCGCTGCTGCCTGAACAGCAACTGTTGCCTAGTATCGCATAATTCGTCGGTCGGGTGCTGCGCCCAAGAGGTCTCGTTCAGCCCATGAGGGGATCTGGAAATTATTCTTCCTTAATCGAAAATGGATTGACGTTATTTGGATAGTAGCTTTCCTTAACCGGAAACGATTACTTGGCATTTCAACTGAGACATATTCCACAAACTTCTTGGGCGCACTGACGGACTAAGGGATACAGTGTCCGAGAAATCCGGCTCAAGCTGTGCTAATGGTACAATATGAACCTACAGTGATGTTTATATCTTCGTGGCTATATTATGGGCAGTGTAGGGCAGTTGGTCTTATGAGAGGGTCTTTAGTCGCGACAAGATTATGTCTTTAGACAAAGGGCGCAACCTCTATTCCCAAAACAAGTAATGATCGCGATAGCTACGGTACACTCTTTTCTTACTTCTTCCCCAGGAGCAATTCCTAATCTCTATAGACAAGAGGAAGCTGGATTCGCGTCTGCCCTCTATTTTGGCCAACAGTTACCATCGCTGTGTGGTGATTGTAGTAGCCGGTGCGGCTATCTTGGTAATTTGCATATCGTCCTCTTGAAGAATTCCATAAATAAGCCTCCCTTAGGAACAGGCCTCAACCACCCGGAATGTAGCTCATGTAAGTAAGGCCCCGAAGATAATCCACAAATCTTCAATTTACCGTAGTTGGATAGGCTGTGTGGTTAATTTATGTGATACTACGGTAACCCACGGGAAATCAGAAACTGAGTGTCCCAGGCAAATTAAAACACCCTACGCCAAGCTAACAACAGAGGTTTTTTCGGTGAAGGGATTCTGGCGGTCTTCACACGTGACGGGCTGGAAATTCCCCAATGATGCCCATCCAACTGCGCCCCGAGGCACGCACGAACCCCAAACGCAGACCCTCACAGATCTCAGGTGCCGCAAGGTCGCTTAAACTCCACCAAAGGGCCCCTGCGCCCTCGGTGAGTTATTCTGCCATAGGAGATCCCTCAGAATATACATGAAGACACGCAGAACTACAGGCAGGTTTTACCAAGGGTGTCCGGGGATTTGAGGGCTATTGGCCATTGAGGGAATGTTCACCAGTCTCCACCCAGCCTGCCGAGAAACCGAGGGAGTAGCTAACGGGGATCAATTACAAACAATCTTTTGTGGTCCTGGCCTTGACTCACTTTTTCCCAGAGAAATCCCCTATTCGTTGCACCCCCTCCCAGTTTCCCCGCAGACACAGTTGGGACTACAATCACTAACTTCATACCCATGCTCCTACCTTAGATATCATAGCTAAATTCTGCATTAATCGTGCTTAAGCATGGGCTATGGAAGTCCAAGCAAGCTCACGAAATGCTCGCTGGCAATCACCGCGTCTCTTACAACCACAGCGATTGAAATTTCAACTTAGTTGACTTGTCATATTTTTGGTTTTGACCCATCCGATTCCTTGGACCCCTCTTCACGACGGCTTCAAGTCTTTAGTTTAAGAGCATCCTACTCCTACTCTAATTTCATCGCGGGAAGATAAATTTATCTCTTACCTCGGATTTTGTTTCACCTTTATCTATCCATCACTATCCGGTATCGATAAAGATGGTTAAGCGAAGTGTTACGATGTTTTCGGCAACCCAGGTTGCCAAAGAAGGGTTGGCTGTTTCGACAGCATTGTTAAAGATGGAGGACCTGGAGAGGGAGGTATCGAGATTGAGGCACCATGTTTCTGTTCTTTCGAGGCGGAATCAGGGGCTTCAGAAAGAGTTGGATGGGCAACGGAAGAGTGGTGAGAGGATGGCTTCGCAAAAGCAGCCTGAGCCGCAAGTGGTGGCTGAGCCCCCCGAGCCTGAGGAAAAAATGAGTGTGGCGCCTAGTGTGGCGTCGGGAGGTGAAATGTGGATGGTGCCTGAGGCGAAGCCGGCGGTGGCTTAGTCAAAAGTGGCGTTAATTGTGGAATCTGAGGTGGCGGAGGTGAGGCTGCCGAAGGGTAAGAAGAGGAGGTTGAACGTTGAGGATGGAGAGGAGAGTAGTGTTCGTTACGGGGCGGGGCGGGGCGGGTTTTCACTCGCCAGGCCCCGCCCTTACACGGGGCCGGGGGGGGTATTTCATCAGCAAAAAAAATCAGTTTGCGTTATTTGCATTTCAGCGCACCCTGCATCTTCTGGCTGCGTTCTCTGGGACAATTTTTTTGAAGTTATGTAATCAAAAAACCCGTTTCATTTTAAGATTAATCTAACAATTACGTAGACAAACATGAATTTTCAGCCCTAACAGACAACATTTACATGTCCATTTTGGCTTCTGAAGTTTAAAACTAGATTCATGGGATGCACAGGATGCTGACCAGATGCAAACTCCACTACAGGGTGCATTCAGATGTGTGTGGATGCAAAATCGAGTTTTTTTGCTGATGTTCTAGGGTAATCCCCGCCCCGCCCCCGCCCGGGGCCCACCCGCACTCATTCCCTGGACGGGGCCCCGTTTGTTACCACCCATTTTTAGCGGGGACCCGTCCGGGGTAAGGGTGGGGCGGGGGCCTGAGCGGGGACAGGGGCACGGAATGCCGAAAAAGACACCCCGCCCCAGGCCGTTGAGTGGGGCAGGGCGGGGAAAAGGGCCGGGGGCCCGCGTTTTCCGGGGCCCCGTCCGCCCCGTAACGAACTCTAGAGGAGAGCGAGGATGAAACCGAGGTGATGACGGTGATTCCGGTTGAGGAAAAGAGGGAGGTGATTGTGGCCCCATTGGGGCCAACACTTCAAACGTTGGCGGTGCCCCGAGGCCCTAGGTTGGCGGATGGACCTGCGGTCGGAGGGTGGAATGTGGTGAGGAGAGAGTACCGGTTTGTAGACCGGGGTTTATTAGGGATGCGCAATGGGATGGTGGGGGATATCTGCCGTACCAGAGGGAATTTTGCCCGTGCGCCGTTTGTTAATCGCGGGGGAGGATATGTGGGGAGGGGATATGGTCCTTACCGTTGAGGTTTGACCAGGGTCAGGAGGGGCTTAGGATTCGCAGGGGGCGGAGACCGTGGGCGCTAAAGACTCACATGAATAGGCTCGGGGCTTGTGTGTGGCTTGATGGGAGGGTAATAGTGGAGGGTGGTGGATTGAGGAGGTGTTTTTGAATATTGTTTTTTATTATTGTTTTTTGGTGGTTGTTGTTGGTGTTTTGATTTTTTGTGGTAAAGGGCGAGCAGCAGGCACAGGTCCACCTCACCCGTTAGGCGTACCAATAGGGTATTTGATTGCGGGGAAAGATGGGTTCGGGTCGACGGCCGCGTGTGCGAGTTGATGTATGTCTCTTGCTATTACACCGCTCGGGAGGATGGGTTGTTGAGTGGGTTGTTTGGGGGCTGATGAGTTGATTTGGATATTGTCGGTGACGGGGTGGATAAGTGGTGGGCCATAAGCTTTAGAGTAGCATGAGTGCCCCAATAGACAAAACTTTATAAAAAAAAAAAAAAAAATGCTCGCTGGCTGCAAATGCACTCCCTGGACAGATAAAAATAGCTTAGTCGTCAACTCTCCCTAGAAATATAACTTAATTCTTACAGTTTTCTATCATATCATATTGCACCGGACACTGCCCGTAGGTCCAACCCGGCGGGCATGACAATGTACAAAAGAAACCACCATTTATCTGACATCCACCCCCCCTCCAATTCCGCAGCAGATGGAATAGTGCTTTACGGCTGTCTCTTTGACCCTTCTATTTTCGGTCTAGATAGGGGAATCCCTAACGTAGAAGTATCAACCAGCATTGTGTTTCCTTGACACTGTTTGATAATGACCTTGAAAGAGCTCTATTACTAATATCAGTGTTCCCAAGCGGCTAGTCCGGCCATGATTTTGAAAAGCCTAGGTCAGTCCGGCTTAAATTATGAACGGCCGCCAAAGACTGCAGGCGCCCAGGCAACCGCCTAGTCCAGAGGATAAGGTAACTCAGGAAAAGCCGCCAGGTGCCCGGGTAAAGCCGTCAGATCCCGGGTAAAGCCGTCAGATCCCGGGTAAAGCCGCCAGATACCATGACAACGAGCAACGAGTGCTGCTCGCGTAAAACCCAACATTGATTGGCCAAGCTCTTCTCTTATGACATATTTTAAACTGAACTACATAAATTAACCGACAGATACCCAGGCCATTCATACTCGAATAGATATTTGCAAAAGCCGTCAGGCTGTTAGCTACTCTCGGCTAGATTAGAACAATAAATGCTACACGGTGTGTGTGCTTCTAGACCATCTTAAAGTAAATCAATGTCGCCAGCTTATCCATACATCCAATATCTAGTTCTTATGTTTGCGTCTTTTACTGTTGCGCATTTATTCGGACACCCCCCTCTTTTGGAAAGTTTTATCTCTGGAAGTAAGGTTTCATGAAAGCCGAGTGATCACAAAATGTTGAAACACTGGAAGTCACGCGTATCAACCCTGACCTTAATCTGCAGAAACGGCTTTTTTTTCTCCGCACATTGAGGTTAGGGTTAAAAACCTGATGCCTGTAATAAAATCAGACTATGTTCGGTAGAGAGCGGATTGGGATTCTTATTCTTTCTATCATATCATACGTCTCCGGACGTGCACTACATATATATATAAACTTGACTTTACAGAAAGAACTCTTGGTCCGCAACACCCTCAACCATTTTCTCCTATCTTCGCCCTCGATCCACCCAACCCCTCAGAAGTTTCCCCAAAATTCTTTTCCCTAATTCCATCCATTTCGTTTCATCCTCTTACACTGTTTCTCCCATCTTCTGTGATCCTTTGCGGTCTTGACACAGCTGTCTGTTTCCTAACCATCATAGTGTGACACTGATACATTCCAACTCCTGGCAAGCCTCGACCTCTAACCTCTAGTCTAAGTTACCCTAGTGCCAATTCCTAAAACATCCCAAACAATTCTGCTTTAGCTAACGTCTCAACCAAACATACCGTAACTCTTCTGATACCATACTACCTAATCGTGCAACCGTCATCAAACCCAATGCCCAGTGATGGACACGATCATGCTCGAGCAGAAAATTTGGCCCATGCTGGAGCATTGATCGAGCTCGATCGCACCAAAAATTTATGATCGAGCATGATCGTGTCCATCCAGTGTTCGCAAGCGGCCAGGTCGGCCTACAGATAACCGGGCGGCTTTCAGTCCGGCCAGGCTAGGCCGGCGCGAGACAGACCCGAGCTTCGTAGGCCAGGCGTTGGGGAAGCCTGCAGGCTTCATGGGTGCCTGGCGGCGGCGGCAGGCTTTCGGTATATTCCATGTGACAAGTCAATATTTCGTTGATGTGTGGGTGATATCTGCAGATATCTGAAAATGCCAGCAGGTATCTGTTGGTTTTTCAGTCTTGAGCCACACCATTTAAACTTAATAATATTCTGATAGGTTTTAGATATCCGGGTAGACAGAGAGGAGGTAGTTGCTTGTTTTCTCTTATCACTCGATTTATTGCTATAGCACGTTGACAAAATTAGGGCCTGTTTGAATGTAACGGTTCCGTTCCTTTCCCCATGCAAATCGCCCTTTTCCTTCCCTTAATTTTCAAAACGGAGAGAAGGCCATTTTCACAGTAGAAACGGTCGCCAAACAGGCCCTTAACCATTCACCCATGATCGACGGCAACGAAACTCTCCTTATCAGGTCGCCCTTTCAACACCACATAAAGAAATTTCTCCACATCAAATATTAATTTTTACTCAGTAGTCTACTATGTATTTACGTTATTAATTTATTTTTTAGTTTTCATACTAGTAAGGCTGGTGAGGGAGCGCTGTTCCCACGTTAGTTAGTTATGAGCGCGATCATGAGAGCAAGAGTGAATGGAAAGAAAGTTTCCTCCTCGGTTGCACGTTGATTCAGTATTTTGTGGCCGTAACTCTTGGCGTTTCAGCAGCTAATCTTATCTCAATCACATCTTATCACTCGATAGCCTGCAGATATCTGCTGCTGGTATCCCCTGCAGTGTTGATGGTGCCGAATTTCCCTACATCGTGATAAAGAGGCACTAGCAAGATTATCGTATTTCTCTGATTGGTGGATTCCATCTCATAGCTGTGTAAATCTCAACAGGTGCATTACCTAACAGCTGCGGACATCGCTCTCATATCAGGTTTAGTGCTCCTGTGGATGGAAAAAGATCTGCATCATAACTTAGCCTGAAATGCTTTGATATCACTCGATTGACATATCTAGAAAGGTGGGAAGCTAGTTTTTTAGTTTGCATTTTAGCGTGATGTAGGGGAATTCGGCACTATCGATACTGCAGGGGATAAGGTTTCTTTCACCTCTCAAATGTTTCTTCTAAGTCTCTATATTTGTTCTCAAGCCGGTTACAAGTTTTGTCTTCTTTACACTTTATTATTCCTTTTATTCCTATATACTTTCTTTCAATGCCTTTGTTCTTTGTTGCGGAAGTGTGATGGAAGCGGAACCAAGCCACCTGACTACAAGTATATAGCCTGCTTATATCTTTCCTATCATTCTTGTAGTAGTTGGTGGTAATCTATGATCTTGAATGTCAGCTATTATTACTTCTCTGTCGAAGTTGATTGCGCTTTGCTACATCTACAGTCCAGCCAGGCGCGCTCAAATAGGCCCTGAGAAGGGGCCCAAAAAAAAGCCCAGGTCGGCCGCGCTAAACTCCAGGCCTAACCGGGCTAGCCGCTTACGAACGCTGACTATGGTGGTTAGGAAACAGAACAATATCAAGACTGCAAAGGATTCGCAGGAGAGGAGAGAAACGGTGTAAGACGACGAAACGCGAAGGAAAATCAAAGAATAATAGTTTCTGGAAACGTCTGGGGAGTAGTGCGGATGGAGTGAAGATAGGGGAAGACCATGGTGGGTATTGCGGAGGAAGAGTTTTCTCGTTTTGTAAGGTCAAGTTTGTGGATACTGTGGGGCGAATACCGGGTTTTTCATACTCTAAATTGTTTTTATTTTTTTCTATGTATAATACTTTTATAGTTTTATAGCGCAGGTAGTGGTGGATGGCATGGCTGGAAGGGTTGTCACAAACTTGGAGATTAGGGGTAGGGTTCATAGGGCTTGTAGCTATCGCGGAGACTGGGAGAGAGACGAGAGCGAGAACAACCACCTTAAGGAGTGAGGACTTTCCGTATCGTGATCCTTCTTTTGTGAACTCATCGATTTTCATCTACGTGCTTGGCGAATCCCGATAGTGTGTGCGGCGATAGCCTCTACTGGTCTTTTCTTTTCTTTCTTTTCTCTCTATGATTTTCTGCGATTCGATCATTTACTTCGGCAAGAGAAGTATTTGTCTTTCAGACGGAACTTCCGCTTGTACCTGTTTGTCCTTTTCAATGGATAGGACACATCGGGAGACCTATAATAGAAAGAGTAAGCACCCCAATACACTTCTCTACCGAACGTAGCCTGATTTTATGTCTTATGATAGATAATATCCAACGCACGCTAAAAAAAAAAAAAAAAAAAGGTTGACGAATATGTTAACCTTTGTCTGCAATCAGCGAAGGTGAGATCTTGTGAAATAAAAATTCCAATTTTTGGTGCAAACTGGGGGGACGCGGGGGGGGGCGCAGGCGACATTTGTCACTAGGATTTTCCTGTGCGTTGCGGATCCGATTTTCCCCCCATGACCGACATAGCCTAACAGAGTACAGTGTTCTATTGTTTCGCATCCAAGTATGATGAATCGCGCGTAGGGATCCGGAATACTTTCACCACGGATGGCTAAAGTTTCGCATTGATGGAATGGATGTTGGGACAATTGAGGGATCATGGAATATCACTCGCATTGAGAATCTGGGTAGCTGCTTGAGCCTCCGTCTCTGTCCGGTATGGCCGACTGTGGAGTGATACGTCAGCCCGGGATGTGGCGGTGATGCGGCGAGTAAGGCCGCGCGAAACGGGGAAATCCTGGCAGCGTCTGTCCCTTATACATAGTCTGTGTTACCGCCCGCCCCTCTCACTCTCTTAATGAACCCTCCGCCGTTTCAACTGTAGCAGAATACGGCTTCAATGACGAGGTCCCAATTCGGCCTTGATAGCTAATATCACCCTAATAACACATGCTAGAAATGTCTCTATGATAGTTTACTTCGCATCATAGTTCATTACGCCTCAACACCTGATTGATTCTAACACAACTAACCCGGCTGAGCTGGTATTCAAGTTATCGGTGATACAGGAGAGAGTGTGTGAAGGGAGAGTTAGGGAACAAGGGAGAAATAGTACAACAAAATAAAGGGGTGAGCAAGCAATTGCCCTAAGGGGAAAACCAAACACAATAAAGGAAAACTAGAAGAGATCGACCGGATCTAGTCAGAACAATAGAACTAGGTCACCTCAACAGCAAGAGACCACAGCGCTTCTTAAGGACACGCTCGGAAGTCTCTACCCCACAAAGTGCGACAGGCAGTTTCAGGCGGAAGTGATAACATATGTACATTCCCCATTCAAAAGTATGCCATCATGCGGGGTCTCGGGCCCTTCCACCTCCGCTTTGTTTTCGGTTTGACAGGCTCCGGAGGTTCTAGAAGCGCGATCACCCTCTTATGGCCCTCCTTTTGCGCAGACATGAGAGGCGTCAGGCCGCAATCATCAGACTTGTCAGGGGTTACCTCTTGTCTCTCGAGGAGCATCTTCACCACACCGTCATGCCCACGCGCAGCAGCGGCCATGAGGGGTGTTTTCCCTTCATTATCTTGCTTGTCTGGGTCGACCTCTTCTCTGCTGAGCAATATTTTCACTAGTCCCTCATGCCCATTAGAAGCGGCACGCAGCAGAGGGGTTCGGCCGCAATTGTCTTGGCTGTCGGGATTGACCTCTTCGCGCTCGAGCAGTGCTTTCACAATTTTCTCCTTCCCGGACCATATAGCCTTCGCGAGCGGTGTACTGCCATCGTTACACGGTTTATCGGGGTCAACCTCGGCTCGTCTGAGTAGAACCTTTACCGCCTCGACACGCCCTTTACTAGCTGAATATGCGAGAGCCGTTTTGCCGGTATGATCTGCCGTGTTGGGATCGACTTCTTTCCGCTTGAGTAATAGTTTCACCACTCCTAGATGCCCTCCTTGGGAAGCATGTAGGAGCGGTGTTTTGGCCTGATGATCTGGCTTGTCGGGATCGACCTTTTCCCACGCGAGCAGTATTTTCACTACCCCCTCATGTCCTTTCTGAGAGGCATATGAGAGCGGTGTTTGACCATTATAGGAAGCCTTGTTAGGGTTGACCCGTTGGCCTCTGAGCAGAATCTTGACCACCTCCTCACGTCCACACCAAGCGGCATACAAGAGCGGTGTTAGGCCATCCTTATCTTGCTTGTCTGGGTTGATGTCTTCCCGCTCGAGCAGTCGTTTAACCACCCCCTCGTGTCCATTCTCGGCAGCATACGAGAGTGCTGTTCTGGCGTACTGACGACATGGCTTGTCAGGGCAGACCTCTTGCCGCCGGAGGAGCATTTCCACCACCCCTTCATGACCACTCCTGGCCGCATAGGAAAGCGGCCTTATGCCTTGACCATCGGGGCAGTCGGGGCTGACTTCCTCGCACATCAGTAGGGCTTTAACCGCCCTTTCATGTCCAGCCCGGGCGGCATGTGCTAGTGGTGTTTGGCCGTCATACTTTGGTTGGTCAGGGTCGATATCTTGCCGTTTGAGCAGCATTTGTATCACCTCCTCGTGTCCATTCTCAGCTGCATGCGAGAGTGGTGGTTTGCCACAACTGCCCAGGTTGTTGGGGTTGACATTATTCAATGCGAGCAGCATTTTCACCACTCCCGCATGCCCGTTCCGAGCAGCATGTGAGAGCGGTGTTTCGTTGTTCGCATCTTGTTTGTCTGGGGTGGCCCGTCCCTGCTCTAGTAGTAATTTCACCACTTCCTCATGTCCATTTTGAGCAGCCCACATCAGGGGAGTATATCTCCCAAAATGCCCTTTGTCGATACCAGGAGAGTGCATGTCTATCAAGGCAGTTACGAGCTCAACAATTCCAAAGAAAGATGCACAGTCGAGCCCAGTGAACTGGAAACCTGCACGAACATACACAGAGCTATATTTGGGCTGTCCTAAAAGTAATTTGACAGATATATGGCCATCATACTCTTGAAAAATCTTGAGCGCAAGTGACCTGGAGCGGTCTGAGAATTCCATTTTGGCATGAATTCCCCAGTTTAGAGAACAATATTCTAGAAAGGGAATTGCCTGAGCGTCGGGAGAGGAGTCAGATGAAAGGGCCCTGACCTGAGCGCAATTCAGATAGGTCAAGCATGACTCTGCTATTGCCGAGTGAGGCCTACCAAAAATATCCGGGCGGTAGGAGAGATACTCTTGGAGGGTAGAGTGGATCAGTCGGACACATGATCCCTCCTCATCCAGGGTGATGAGCCCTTGACAGCAGCCCACTACTGCCGAGATCGAAGGGACGTTGTCGGCATTGAAATCGATAGAACCAAGCCCCACTGCTAGGGCATGGCAGAGCTCATCAGCCCTCAATGTCCTCTCCGCATGACTGATCCACATCAAGGCATCAATTCCGAGCCTGGATTTATCGCCACCCTGTGCCTTTATCCGTTCTATCGCCGCACCATAAGCATCTTCCAACCCCAAGTCATCTGTCATTCCCATGAGCCTTTCTTGTTTCTGGGATACCGTCGATTCTTGCAGGATTGCTTCGATGCATAGGGAGGCGAGTAGAAACCTAAGTATATCTATTAGCGGGTAACGAGGGGCTGAATCGTTGACTCCACTCACGTTCCCGGTACGTTTCCTGGGGTGTTTTCCACGGTGTCTGCTTCCAAAAGCTCGTCCATGCCATCTGGAGCTATGTCCTCGGCTAGTCTAGTACGAAGGTATGGGATGATATCATCTTTGCTGGGGACCACAGATACACTTACCACTCGCCCAGAAAGATACTCTTCGATCTTAGCCTGAATATGGGGTCTCCCTGTCACGAATATCCGGGTGCCGGGGGACTTCTCAAGGATTTGTTTCAATGACTCAAGAACCTTGGCCAATTCGGCCCCCGCACATTCGTCAAGGGCGTCAATGCACAAAAATACGGGCTGTGAGGATGTGATGAGCTGCAGCATTTGTACGATGTTAACGAGCTGCGGTACAGGTCCATGAATGGAATTTCTCTGCTCTTGCAAGCCCCTCGATATTTCCCCGGAAACGGTTTTCATTCCACTGATAATCTGCTTCAACAAGGAACCCAGTATATCGGTGGCAGATAGCTCCTTTCGGGCCGCGAAGTCAGGGTAAAAACACGTAACGGTGGTGTTTTGTCCTCTGGCTTGGTCACGCAGCGAGTCCACAACTAGCGAACTATCATCGCAGCTAGTTAGCACGAGCTGCTGGCCCCGGTGAATAACCAGTGTTACCTGATAAATGTTTTTCCGACACCAGGACCTCCGTAGCAAAACAGAACTGCATCATCACCTGCATTTTCCTTCCTTGATCGGCACCACACTCTGAATTCTTCAGTTTGTATGAGCCATTCTCCGACCCCCTCGGTACGGCGCCCTTGAATGTTACCATGTTGTAAGCCGTGCTCCAGGGGTGATAACATGGTTAAGAGTCGAGTTCGATTATCGGGGATAGTGCTGTTGTTCCATTCATAATTAGAAGAGTCTGTAGAGTAGAAATAGTTCATGCCATGATTGGGGGCATACTAAGGCATCTTCCACCCTTAATTGTTCACGGACTTGAACGGGACGGGTTATTGAGTATGGTTAGTTGATGATGATTGCGGTGGAGGAACGAAGAAAGCGGGAGTTTGCTGGTGCAAGAGTGGAGTTGCGGGTATCAGTGAGAAAGAGTTGGGGAAAAAATTGAATTAAGGGATTTGGGAAGGAGGGGCTAGTGGGAGAATTTCTCGTGGCCGAAAAGAGTGACGTGACTGCTGAACCTAAATTTACCCTATCAATAGCCCTAGCCCAGGCCGAAACTAGAATCAGCCAAAATGAACCGAACAGCCCCGTGGGTGGAGCAATGCATTGTTCACACTGTCCCGGGCAACAAACCTCCAAAAAGAATCTTTGCTAGTCAGCCGCCATAATAATATTATACAGTAATATTTTCTGTTTTTTTGTGGGGACCCGAGACTGCTGGAGGGTGCACACTCTAAGAATTACTGCGATGGATTTAGTTTATTTATCCTTAACTTTTTGGCCGTTCGGTTGAGGAAGGGTTCTCTGCCTTGAGCTGAGAAAGTGGTATCAGTGGTCACTAGGAAGATTACTTGTTTGTCCGTGAATCAATTTGGTTAATTGTGTCAATGAACAAGACTATCTCCAAGTGAGGCGAAACAAGTACTCGCATAAAAAACTGGCGGGGCTCAGGGAAACTGACTGCTGATGGCGCAATTCTTATATACCGAATCCCTTCGTCCACTCCCATGTCTCGGGATGTTATAAAAGCTCGTGAAATTCGCTATCCTGGTGAGCTCGGTCATATTCGCATTTAGAAAAAGAGTTCCTGCGAAGGACTAGTGCTTTTCTCTCACGGTATCTAGTTTGAGCAACTCGACCGTATCGGATCTCGTTCACCGGCATTCGCACCCCTAGTTAAGCCTATTCTGGGCTGATGTGATGATTTACTGTGGTACCCGCCGACATAGCGGCTTTCAAGAGCTTTCAGTACTCGAATATACTCCCACGAAACTCTCTTGGCTCCGGATCCCCACGTCACGCGCCGAAAAATAGCCACTGCCTATTCTTTGCTCCTTTTATGTGACAGGCAGGCACCCCCTACATGTGGCAGCCTGCTGGTGTATACCCACGGCCGTTCACCTCTTATTTCGGGTAAGCACAAGGCATGATGCGGCAGTGAATGAATATGTCAGAAGATTCAGCTGGCCGAGGATAAATGTCAGAAGAAAAAAGATTCTATATTAGGAAGGATATAGGGAGGCTGATTCATCTATTTGTTCTTTTTGATTTCTATCTATTGCGCATCCACAGTCCTTCCACCCGTTCGCTTGCGTCTCTGTCAGTCATTCGCTTTTCAGTCCTTTATTATCTTCATGATATTGGTGTCTTCTAAAATTCTTTGATCATTATAATTGCTCTCAATTATTAATGATCTAGTGGTCAATTATTGACGATTGGATTCGCGGCGCTCGCCCCCAGTTTTGTTCAAGATGCTGCTCCGTAAAACACATGCTCCCCCACATTAACCACCATATCGGTTTCAGAAGCCAAGGGTTGATGTAACCTCTGATAGCCTTATCTACCGTAAGAACCAGAATAACCGAACCTCGCTCGAGGGCGTTGTAGTCGCATTAGCGATTAATGTCGGGTACTTGTTCTTTTTCTCTAGTCCTAAGCCGGCAGCTGAAGAGATCAGTTTTTTTCGCTGTGTTCTCTCCGCCTTATCTAGCAGGGAGGCTGTCGGATGTCTCAACTCGAGATTCTATTATTCCGGTCGTATTGTATGAGTAACAAGTGTACAAAGCACTGATTCTGTTTTAAACCACGAAGGATCTCTCACTAAACACCTAATGAGCAAGAAACATCTTTGTTGAAATCTACCGGCAGCTAGGGAAGGGCACACCACCCACCCGTTAAAATACCAAATCGGGCTTCCAGTAGGATAAATATTAGTTCCCAAGTTTACCTTTCATGAAATACCTAGCTGGCGCAGTGGTTAACACTCCTGTCGCAATAGCGGGAGCTCAGGAGTTCAATCCATGCTGACAATCAGTTATTATTGAACGATCCGTCATGTAGGGCAGGAGAATTAAAGAAATCCTGCCCTATGGGAACTGGGAGATTGAAGAACTTAGCCCTCATCAATAGGGCTGTGGGGTTTAACAATCCTGCTACGAGGTGGTAGAATCCGACTCTAGACCTTAAAGGTTGGCGATCGGCGGGTAGCAGAAGCAAATGGGACGGGGGGTTAGTATAGAAGAAATAAATAAAAGTAAAAAAAGAAGTATATAACAAAAAAGTAAAAAATAATAATAATATCAAAAAAATGGTTTTTTTATCTTAGAAAGGCCGCTGTTCCCCCTCTACTTATTTATTGCCCCGTATACATAGCTTTTTTTCTTCTTAAAGTGAGGTAGTACTAGTGGGGAGGGTACTGTGCCGCTACACAGGCGATTTCTTTTATTGCCAGATCTTTACCTAAGTCTTCACCCTATGCGTAGTGTCCTCAACGGGCTGAGACAGCATCCACCATGCTGACCTGCAGATAGCAGGTACCGTACGAGTAGAATCTTATGAAAGTCGGAATGGCGCTAAAGCGAAATGAGGTGAAACTAAGGCAGCCGAACCAACATGAAGGTATGGAGAACACCAAGTCGCCACAGTTTAAACATATAGAGAGTGGTGATTGGGCGGGGTCACGAAAATCATCACTAGCGCCATTCCGACTTTCATGTGATTCTACAGTAGAGGTACTGTTAGCAACAAGGTTCTGGCACAGCGGATTCAGAGTTAAGATACGGATTTGACACAAGTTGATTGTATATAGCAGATGTGGAGGAGTGTGACGAAGAGCTTACCAAAAGAAAGAACAATCGGAATGCAATCGAACTGAAGTGAAGAATAAGATAAAGTAAAGACAGATAGGAACGGAGTGCGGTAAACTGATAGTGAACAAATAATGGGAAAAACAGGCTTTCTTATATCCTAGCCATCCTCTGTCATGCTTCCTGCGCATGCACAATCCTTCTTCTCGCTTTCTCCGACCTAGTAGTTTCGGCATGCACCTTCGTGAATCCGGTCCGAGGTTCCTTCAGAATTCCCGAGGCGAAGGTATGGCGGCCAGCCGCAGGTTCAGTGTGAAGCCGAGGATAAGGTTCGGGTATCGTGAGTGTTCCTGTTTCAGTGCCGTATGATTGGTGTTTGTTCCATTAACCATGCAGAATCGTGGGCAGAAGTTGTATGAGCTAACAGTGGTGGAACAATGTTAGAGTAACGGTACGTAATAGTAGTTGCGTTTCGGATCCTGCCCGCATGGGAATATATGCATGTGGTGAGCAGTCAAAAATCCAACGTGTAAAGTCCACCACAACCAGGTTTTTGGGAAGCCTGCAGGCTTCATGGATCCCAGCGGGACAGACAGGTTTCCGGAATATTTCATCAGGTTAGTAAATATTTTGATTATACGCATCGGAGATCTTCAGATGCCCGCAAAAGAATACCTGTGGTTATCCAAAGATGACTGCCAAAATGTGGAGATGCAGGCAGATATCTGGAGATCAGGCTAGATCTTTGAATACTCCTGCCGCTATCGGCTTATCCACGATAGGTTCACGGCAACAGAAATAAAGAGTGTTATGAAAGGTTTCTGATATCCGGGTTGCGGGCGGGATAGGGTAATTTCAGGTTTTCCTTTATCACTCAATTCGTTTCCTCAATGGATATGAAGTAGCCTGACGCGAATGCTCCCCTTATATTCACTCAAGATAAGAATATGATAATATTGTGGGTACAATTGCGGTGCATTATCGTTATGGTTGAGTGCGGACTTCCAACCGCAAAGCCATGTCCGGCCCGGCCACCCAGCGGTTTCCGGTGCTTTATCCATAGTTCTTACAGTACTCAGTGTGGGAAAACCTCTCGATGGGATCACTTTGCACATATTTTTGATTTCCCTTGTAGTCTCAATCGCTTCCACACTTCTCAACGCCCCCAACAATTTTCCCGTGCCCAGCACATCCAGTGTATTAAGAACATAACTGAAAAGATAGAAAACAGAGAACACAAAGAATGGGGAAAAGATTGGAAGCTAAAGAAACACCAAGCTACATTCGCCGTATTTTTATTTGAGCGATAAAATCGTTCCATTGCCGGAGGCTTTGGTGAGGTTGTCTCTACCATTGTCGCTGGAGATCGTTGCCACCGATGTATCCCCGGATGACACTGGGGGCGCTTCGGTGTCGGATAGGGGAGGTTGGTGGCACAATAAAGGATACAGCTGTAAAGTAAGCCAGGTGTAGGGAGCTTGGTGATCTCGTGGTCGGGGGAGATCGGGGATAGTATTGTATATGTACCGGTTGTATTTACAAAGATCCCTGGTTGCTGAGTTTGGACCGCTCGCTTGAGAAGCGAACAGCTATACCTTTTCCCAACGACTCCCGAGGCGCGTATTTTTTTGTGAGTGATACCCTATGCCCTTTGTCTGGTTGGTAATGGGTTCCCCCAACCCGACGCCATGCCCCCTCGCTCAACGCTCCCGACTCTATAACGTCCTACCCCTGGATCATTGTGCCATGAAACTGTTGGTCTCGTTGATTGTTTCCGGTCGGATGAAATCTATTCCTGATCGCACTTCCAAAACCCCCTGCGCACTGTTGAACAATGCCACATTTTCCGTTAACCAAGTTAAGCGCGTGACAGGGAAGATCGATGATTGACATGAACACCGATTTGCTAGGAGCATTCTAAACTCCATGGACTCGTGTGCAGTACATAACACGGGGCATGGGTAGGTATCCTTGAACCACAACCTCCGACTAATTCATTTCAAAATGCCACGTGGGGAAATCCGCCCGCTGTGGTACGTGTTGTGTTTGTGTACTTTTCCACAATCTCCACGAGCATTCTTTCACCCCTTCATACCCAAAAATTTTCCTTTTCTAAGAGAACCCTCCGCATAAAGTTGGTTTATAGCCGAGGAGGGCCGGTGGGAAGGGGAGGAAAGGAGAAAAGGAGGAAAGGAAAACAAGGTCCTCACAATAGTTTACTAGAAGGGGGAGCAAATGCGATAAGGGGGAGGGAAATGCTACACTGTATAACTATCATCTCTCACGTTATTACTAATTCACCCCACAAACCAGTCTCTATCGGACTACGAAAATGGAAATGCATAGATCGTCACTCAGCCAAGATGGACACGTAGCTTCAGACGGGAGTAAGAAAAATAAGTGCATTTCCTATCTAGAGGGATTTCCTTCATCTATGCAGTATGAGGTCCGAATGCATTCCCTATTAGCAACATCGTACGGGATCGGGGGTGGGGAGTGATTTCGAGGGGGCGGTGCCCTAGGGGGCCCCAACGGCGGTACGGGGTACCCCTTGGTGAACCTGAAGCAGTGCCATCACCCTCTTATGGCCACCCCTAGCTGCGTATATGAGCGGTGTTTGACCACCAGTATCGGGCCTGTCAGGGTTGACTTCCTTCCGCCCCAGCAGCATCTTTACGACTCCCCCATGTCCCTCTTGAGCTGCCCAGGATAGTGGCGTCTTGCCTACATTATCTGACCCGTCCGGGTTAACCCCTGCCTGCTCGAGGAGTATCTTGACCACTCCCTCACGTCCCTTGTGAGCTGCGAAAGACAGCGGCGTTCTGCCAGCATGGTTCCACCTGTCAGGGTTAACTCCCTCCTGCTCGAGTAGTATCTTTACCACTCCCTCAAGTCCCCTCTCCGCTGCCACCGAGAGCGGCGTTCGGCCGTGCTTATCCGGCTTGTCGGGGTTAACGCTTTGCATCTCGAGTAGTAGTTTCACTACTCCCGAATATCCATAGCGCGCAGCAACAAAAAGTGGTGTTTCGCCGTCAAGCGCTGGTCTGCTGGGGTTGACCTCATCCCGCAGGAGGAGCATTTTCACTATCCCTTCATGTCCACTGGAAGCCGCATAGAAGAGCGGTGTCCAACCCTCATCATCGGCTGTGTCGGGGTTAACATCTTCCCGCCCGAGTAATATTTTCACCACTGCCTCATCCGCTGCTTCAGCCGCCCACATGAGAGGTGTTCGGCCCTCAGCATCAGCCTTATCGGGTTTGACCCCTTCCCTCCCGAGTAGTATTTCTACCGCGCCCGCATGCTCCGCCTGAGCTGCCCAAGCTAGTGGTGTTAGTCCATCATCATCTGGCTTGTTAGGTTTAACTCCTTCCCTGCCAACCAGTATTCTTACCACTCCGTCATGTCCATTCCCAGCCGCATGCGAGAGCGGTGTTCGGCCTTTAGCGTTTAGCTTGTTGGGATCAACTTGCTCAAGCTCGAGTAGCATTTTTACCACATCATCATGTCCGTTGTGAGCAGCCCATGCAAGTGATGTATGTCCCCCGAAATCTCCTGAGTTTATATCATAACCCATCTTGATCAAGGTAGCTACTACCTCAGTTATTCCGAAAAACGAAGCACAGTGGAGTCCGGTGAATGGGGAAAACGTAGAAAGACCTCTCGCTTCCAGGCACTCCTCTTGCTCTAAAAGCAATTTTTTGGAAATGTGGGAATCATATTCACGAAAGAGATCTAGGGCAAGTGATGTTCCATTGTCCGAGAGTTCCCTTTTAGCATGGACTCCCCAGTAGACTGAGCAATAGTGTAGCAAGGGTGTATCGGTGCTGTCGGAAGAGGTATCGGCTGACAAGGCCTTTACCGTCTTAGAATTCAGATAGGTGAGGCAGATCTCTGCCATAGCCGCATGAGGTCTAGAGAAAATATCCGGACTGGTAGAAAGATACTCGTTGAGACTAACGTGGATTAATCGTACCGTTGATCCCTCCCCATCCATAGTAATAAGACCTTGGGAGCAGCCCACCACTATGGATATCGAAGGGGCGTTGTCGCTTTTGAAATCGGTGGAGCCAAGCTCCACGGCAAGGACTTGGCAGAGCTCTCCCGGTGTCAACGGCCGTTCCGCGTGACTGATCCACATTAAAGCGTCCATCCCAATTCTCGATTTACTCGTTCCCTGCGCCCTTATCCGTTCGATCATGGTGCCGTAAGCATCTCCCAACTCTAATCCATCACTGATTTTGCTGAGCCTCTCTCGTCTCCGATATATCGTCTGTTCTTGTAATATTGCCTCGATATTTACCGAAAGGAGTAGAAACCTAAACATCTATATTAGCCAATAGTGTATAGTAGAATCCTTGGCATCGCTGCTCCTACTCACATTTGAGATATCCAATGAGGAATCTTCGCTAGGATATCTGCCTCGAGAATATCGTCCATGGCCAGTGTTCCCAACGGGCCAGGCCGTAGGCCGGGCTAAGGCAGGCCGCTCCGGAAGACAGCCTAGGCCCATATAGGCCGAATTCGATTGGCCTACGAAAGCCTATCAGGCCTGATAGGCGCCTACAGGCCCGGAGATTAGCGTTGA
>Ga0307517_10002592_pt1 | contig 28790 bp, 20 predicted proteins | sample 23_EM_MG_FD_194515 | JGI IMG/M metagenome (GOLD analysis project Ga0307517, IMG submission 194515) | Populus trichocarpa ectomycorrhiza microbial communities from riparian zone in the Pacific Northwest, United States - 23_EM | ecosystem: Host-associated > Plants > Roots > Unclassified | place... | reverse complement strand
CATAAACGGCTTTCTGATAATTGTAATAGGCCGTTTTGATCTCTTTAACCAGTTCGCGTTTATAAAGCAGCACTTCGGTTTTTTGCATATCCACCTGCTGCTTTTTGATCCGCTTATTATAGATCAGTTCAGCATTCAGGATGGGGAGGGTGGTGCGAAACTTGGCATCGTAAAAATTATCCGGGTTAAGCAGAATTCGCTGATTTTGCAACTGCGGAAAGGTGTTGCTGCCCGTCAACCGGTTTAGTGTGGAGTAAACTCCGTTAAACAGGTCACCGGTCGGGAAATCTATCGTGCGCCCACCATCGGCTTTGGTATAGGTTGTCGAAAAAGTCACCTGGGGCAGGAACATGCTTTTCGCTTCCTTCAGCGCGTAAATATTTTTTTCGAGTACAAAGTTTTGTTGCCTGATACTCTCATTGGAGGCAAGACCCTGCCGGATATACTCTTCCAGCCTGCCCTGCGCTTTTGCAAAGGGTGCAGCCAGTAAGGCCGACGATAAAAGCAAAAGTTGATATAATGTTTGATTTTTAAATTTCATTTTTAATCATTGTTTTAATTTTAAACATTGTTCAATAATAGTCGAAAAAAAAATACTAGCTTTTTTCAAGCAGCGCTACAAAAGATTCATATCCGTTCTGCATCAGTTCTTCGTTGGTTTTGCCAATAAAGCTTATAGTGCGGTGCTTGCAAAAAAGCGCACAGATTCCATGTACTACAGAAATGATCAGGAAAGTAAAATACTCCGTGTCCATATCAATAAACCTACCTTTCAACTGGCATTCCTTAACGATGCCCTGCATATAATTAATGGCTTCCTCAGCGATCAGGAAGCCTTCAGGTAATGAATCTTTAACAGGTTCGTCAACAATGAACATTAAGTTATAGTAATCTTTATTTTCCTGTGCGAACTGGATGAAAACGCGTCCTGATGCTTTCAACCTTTCAAAGGGATCACCGACCTTTTCCAATACCTTTAACTGGTTGAGCAGCAAGCGAAAGCCTTCTTTGTGCAATTCATGAAAGATTTCACTTTTATCTTTAAAATAAAAATAGATCGAGCCTGGACTATAGTTGATCTCCTGTGCGATATTGCGCATACTGGTCTGGTCATAGCCCTTTTCCAGGAATATCTTGCGCGCCCCGTTAAGGATGCGGTCGTGCATGTCCCGTTTCTCTTCCTGCTTCCGTTCTGCTATGCTCATATTATAATGATGTTTAGTGTACAAATATAAGATCGTCGGTTAAGCGGCCAAATGTGGCGATGGTATTTGTGTCCGTTTGCGCATCCCCGGACTAATCTTGCCCATAATGCTTACCGCAGCTTGCCTGTTCAGTAGTTTGAAACCAAACAGCATGAATCGGTTCTTCCAACCCTGCACCACCCTTGGTTTCCGCCTTTTTTGCAAGGCGTTAGCAAGTTCCCGGGCGACATCTTCTACCGAGGATACCACGAATTCAGGGAAATCACTCGTTTGCCGGCCCGCATGTGCGTGAAAGTCTGAGTTCGCCGCTCCTGGATTAAAACCCATCACGTAAACACCTTTGGGCTTAAACTCATACCATAATGATTCTGAGAAATTGGCAACAAAACTTTTGGTGGCTGCATACACAGAACCGCCCGGCAGCGAAGAATGGGCAAGCAACGAGCCAATATTGATGAGCGCATCCCCTTTGACAGCATTCTGTAAGAAGCTATAAGACAAAGTAACCAATGCTTGCATATTAAGCTGCATGGTAGCCAGCTGGTCTTCCAAAGGTATATCGGTAAAATTTCCGTAAGTACCGTTACCCGCGTTATTGATGAGAACATCGTACTTTTCAACGCTGAGACGTGTCGCCAGCTTTTGCAGATCCTCTTTGTTGTTTAGATCAGCAACCAGGATAGTGTGGGCGCTGCCGCTTAAACTGCTTAACGCCTTTTCGAGGCGGTCCCTGTTACGGGCTACCAGTGTGACCTGGTAATTCTGTTGTGCCAGCTCCCGGGCTGTTTCGAGCCCAATGCCCCCGCTGGCGCCTGTGATCAATGCTTTTTTCATGATTGCCTGTATTAATTTTAAACCGGGACAAATTTATTGAACAGTGTTCAATAAAGCAAAAAATAACAGATATCATTTTTAAAAACTGACATTAAAAACAGAAAAGGTTGGCTAATGAAGTTCACCCATTGCGGTGAGCTAAATTCGTCCATTACAATTTTGTTAATATTTTACTTCAAAAAGCGATAGATTATAGACGGTTCTCGCCAAAATTTCCAATTCTTCGCAGTTTCTCTATGAATTGGTTCGAAAAAACGCCACTGTGGGGAGCAAAATATCCCATATGGGATTTTAAGTCAAAAGATTATATATAGAGATCTTTAAAAGCCTTCAGATTAGTCTGGAGGCTTTTTTTTGCTATTTAGGATAAATATGACCACACCAATATTCCTTAATTTTTCCCCTACATCTTTGATATTCATAATAAAACCTGTGTTATTGCTACAGGCTACCCTACATATTATCGGCAACTTTGCTTTATCAAAACACAAACAAAAAGATAAAGCAATATGAAAACTCAAAAAACATGGTTAATAACCGGAGCCTCCAGAGGATTCGGTTTAGATATCACCAAAGCCGTTTTGGCATCAGGTGATCAGGTAGTGGCAACTGTTCGCAGTAATGCCGATGGCTTAAAAGCTCAATTCGATAACGATCCGAAATTATTCGTGGTTAACATGGACGTGACCAATAATGATCAGGTAAACAATGCTGTACAACAGGCTATCGCGCAGTTCAGGCGTATTGATGTTTTGGTGAATAACGCCGGTTACGGGTTACTTTCCGGGGTTGAAGAAGCAACCGATGCAGAGGTAAAAGCCAATTACGAGGTTAATGTATTCGGTACGTTAAATGTGATCAGGGCAGTATTGCCATTCATGCGCAAAAAACGCTCGGGCCATGTGATCAACATCTCCTCTGTTGGCGGACTGGGCGCTTATATTGGCTGGGGGCTTTATGGCTCTACTAAATTTGCCATTGAAGGTATTACCGAAGCCTTGGCGATGGAGCTTGCGCCACTCGGTATCTACGCGACCGTGGTTGCGCCAGGTTTTTTCCGCACCAACTTTCTGGATGAATCCTCCTTGATCAGCAGTAAACAGGTAATTACTGATTATGCCGAAACAGTTGGCGCTATGCGGGAGTTTGCCGCTAAAGTGAACTATCAGCAGCCCGGCGACCCGCAAAAACTGGCAGCGGCTTTTGTAAAATTAGGCAACTCAGAAAACCCGCCGGTACATCTGCCTTTAGGCAATGATACGCTACAACGTTTCCGCGAAAAGACAGCGGCTTTTGAACAGGATATCACCAGCTGGTATGATACCATCACCGGGACGGACCACGACGACGTTGCCTTAAAGACAGAATTGCAAGCAAATTAATCAACTCTCTATTAATAATCATTCAAAAATTAATTATCATGAAAACTAACATCAAAATCAACCTGGTAATATTTGCAATTACCTTGTTTAGCACTGTGTTAAAAGCACAACAACACGAAACCGGCTTTAAAATGCCGGCCTTAAACCCTAAAAGCCCATTAGCTGAATTGAGCGGCAACCATGTGGGTATCCGTGTACCCGACTATGCAAAAGCTATTAAATGGTACACCGAAAAGCTGGACTTCCGGGTGATCCACGAATGGCCTTATGCCGATGAAAAACTGGCTTATCTTGCCCCCGCCAATACGAACGCGTTTTGGATCGAGATACTGGCTGGCGGAAAATTAAAAGCCGTAACTAAATACATCGACTTGGGCAAAAGTCTGGAGGAGCCCGGGTTCCACCACATTTGTATGGATGTGACCAACGTTGACAGGACCATAGCGGAACTTAAAAAACGTGGTGTGACCATTGTAGGTAAAACCTTTTACTTACCTGCCATTGGCCGCAAGCTGGCTTTCATACAGGATCCATGGGGCAATATGATCGAATTGGCTGAAGTAGTAAAAAAATAAGCTTGAACACTTTTATACGCAGCGGCTTTTAGCAATTTAAAGGCCGTTGCGTATATTTGATTTTAAATGCTTTGTATAAGTCCCCGTTACCCGATATGATCAAAAGAACCTTAGACAGCAAAGTAATAGATACACTGCGCGACCTGCCGGATTTGATCCCCGTATTCCGTGAATATTTTGAGGACTGGACGATCCGCGTATTTAATCGCCAACAACACGAATGCCGTAATTACCTGTCACCCAACCGGCGGGAATTTTACAAAGCTTTGCTGATCACTAAAGGCACCGGCGTATTTACAATGGGTTTGAATACTTATTACATTGAGGAGCCAACGCTACTGTTCATCCACCCGAATGACATCATTTCCTGGAAAAACCTTTCGGAAGAATCGGGCGGCTATTACGTACTTTTCAAAAAAGCATTTATTAACCAACATATTCAACTCAAAGCTGTAATAGACAAATTCGGGTTGTTTGCCGATAAATCAAAAAGTGTGATCAGGCTGACCGAAAGTGAGGTGCCGCGCATCAGTCAGTATTTCGAAAAAATGCAGGAAGAAGAAATCGCTGGCGGTGAGTATAAAGAGGATGCCATGCAAGCTTTTTTGCAATTACTGATGGTTGAAAGCATGAAAGTGGCGCGTTATCCCAAACCTGATGAAGTGACGATAGATTATTCGCACATCCATAATTTTTTTGACCTGCTGGAAAAGGAAACATCAGGCATTAATTACATTACTCCTATCCGTATCAAAACCGCCAAGGAATTCGCTGACAACCTGCGCATGCATCCCAATTACCTCAACGCATTGCTTAAAAAACACACCGGACAGAATGCCAGCACCCACATCCGTAACCGAATTATAGATGAGGCGAAGGCGTTGTTGTTACAGACCAACTGGAGCCTGAATGATATCAGTTACAGTATTGGCTTCGCCGAGCAGCCCAATTTTAACCTGTTCTTTAAAAAGAATACCGGCATAACCCCGGCCGTATTCAGAAAACGCGCTTAAAGCGAGCTTTTTTTTTAAATTTCAATTCGATTCGGCCCAATTCCCAACTCGTCGTAATTTTTCAATAAATTGGTTCGAAAAAACGCCATTGTCCGGAGCAGAAGCCCCGCAGACATGCGAGGCTTTATTTTTCAATAAAAATAGCTAATTTAGAGTAATTACACCCTTTTTGGGGTTTTACGACAAATTCTTTTCTCACAAAAGGGATCGAAAATATATCGATACCGGACATTCTGTCACTGATAAAAAACTGCTCGAAAGTGCTGATAAGCAGTTCCGGCAAGTTATCCGTAAATCAGTCATTGATTAAAGGATTTGCTTAAATGTATTGCAAATTCAGCTGTCTTGATTTAGTCCGGAAGGGGACACAAAGTAAGTTTCGCAGTGAATTACCCTTTCTTCGAATTCCAGCAGAATGCCATTATCTTCAGAATAGTACACGGCTTTGTCATAATCTTCCCCAGCAAAACCTTTGATAGCTTGTATATCGGTCCACTCTGTAATGGTCCAAAAGTGGCAGCAATCTTCTTCCTTCCGTTGCCATACTTTTACTGACAGATTGCCTTTTGCCTGCAAATATTCCTTAGTTCCGTCATTGAGCAGGAACTGTAGGTAGTATCCTGCATTTTCAAGGCTTGTTCGGCCATGCCATATTCTTGTTATCATTTATTGGAGGTTTTATTCGTCAATTATCAGGAAGGCCTTCACCCTGATCATAAACTATACTTAAATTCAAATACTAAATGGAAGATCATAGTTCAACCATAGATGATATTAGGATAAATATTTGTTAGGAAAACGATCGATTTGCAAGCCACTTAACATTTATACTATACCTCATTGATTGCATGAAAATGGATTAAAGTACTTACTTCGAAATTAGAGCTAAAAATGTTCATTTCGATAACGTTCTCGCTGATTTATTCCCCAGTGTTCTCCATGTGGGCTTCATTTTTCATTAGTTTTACTTCAAGCAAGTGCAAGTTATTGGGCCGGGAAACTCAGGGAGCGGCTATGTTTTACCTGTCGCCTATTGCTTTGATCCAATAGTTTTTCCATCATTCCCGACTTGGCTTGGAGTTGAAGGAACAGGCACAGCCTATCCAGGCATAAGTCATACACATCAATTAAATGTGACAATTTAGGAGTATCCATATATTTCTAAAGACACGTTGAACAGCTCTTTATTGGATAAAATTGCAACATAAATATGAAAGTATCGATATGCATAACAAGATAAGTACTCATAACTTTAAAGACATCATTGCAAATTTTAACATCGCTCCCGGAGATTATGATGTTAAGCCTTTTGGTTCGGGGCATATCAATGACACATTTCTGCTCAAAACAGGATCCGGATATGACGAAGCCTACCTGCTTCAAAAAATCAATCATTTTGTTTTTAAGAATATCGACGGCTTGATGAACAATATGTCAAACGTGATAAATCATTTGATGGGAAAAGCGGAGGCTACCGACAAGCCACTGAAAGAGATTCTTGCATTGGTTCAGTGCAAAAACGGTAATTATTATTGCCAGGATGGTTTTGGGAATTACTGGCGGATGAGTTACTTTCTGAAGGATACTCAAAGCTATGATTTGGTTACGACAACCAAGCAGGCGTACCAGGGCGGATATGCTTTTGGCAATTTTCACTATTTGTTATGCGATCTGGATCCAGCCTTGCTGGTGGATACTATTCCCGATTTCCTGAATATTGAGAAAAGGCTCGATAGCCTGAATAAAGCTATGGAAAAAGACACCGTGGGGGTGCTCAGATACGTACCCACAGAATTGTCTTTCCTGCTTGAACGCGCAAGTAATATGGTAGAGATATTACAACTGGGCAAAGCGGGAATACTACCACTGCGTATCACTCATAATGATACGAAATTCAATAATATTTTGCTTGATCAGTACGACGAAATACAATGTATAATAGATCTTGATACGGTAATGCCTGGTTATTTGGCCTATGATTTTGGTGATGCTGTTCGTACGATCATCAATACCGCTGCTGAAGATGAAAAGAATCTGGATGCTATACAATTAAATATGCCGCTTTTTGAGGCGTTTGCAAAGGGGTACCTCGGTCAAACAGTGTCCTTTCTCACCGAACAAGAATTAAAGTCACTTGTAAAGGGCGTGTTGTTACTTCCATATATGCAAGCCGTCAGGTTTTTAACAGACTACCTGGAGGGAGATGTTTATTACAAGACCCATTTTCCGGGGCATAACCTGCAGCGCGCCAGGGCCCAGATTCAATTGCTTAAAATGCTTGAATCAAAAAAGGACGTACTGGCAGATATTGTACAAATGGAGTGGTTTAAATTAAAAAATGATTTAGAGTATCTGCAAACTTAAATCATGCAGATTAATCGCTGAAAGAAACTTTTAGTACCTATCCGGTTTAACACCAACAATTTATTCACTACATAGATTATGCAACGTTTAAATCTTTTAGAAGAAACAAGATTTGAGAAGGTGCCGGTTACAGTTTATCCGGACATGCTGGTTGCCTCCAAACAAGTAGCTAAACGTATTGAAGTCTTGATAAGGCAAAAAGCGGGCGAAGGGAAAGAGGCCGTATTAGGCCTGGCTACCGGTGCAACACCAGTTGCCGTTTATAAAGAGTTGGTTCGCCTGCACAAGGAAGAAGGCCTGAGTTTTAAAAATGTGGTTACTTTCAATCTTGATGAGTATTTTCCAATCGAGGCGTCTTCAGTTCAGAGCTATAAAATGTTTATGCAAAAGCATTTGTTTGATCATGTAGATATTGACTTTAATAACGTGCACATACCTGACGGTATACTAAAAAAGGAAGATGTGGCCGCATTTTCAATTGAATATGAAAAAAAGATAATTGCCTATGGCGGTCTTGACCTTCAAATATTGGGAATAGGACGTACGGGGCATATTGGTTTTAATGAACCTGGATCTGCTCCAAACTCAGGTACGCGTTTGGTTTCTTTGGATGACCTTACCCGTAGTGATGCCGCGCGGGACTTTGGCGGTAAAGCGAATGTACCGTCAAAAGCAATTACCATGGGAATCGGGACAATACTTGCGGCGCGCGAAATAATTTTAATGGCCTGGAGTGCTAAAAAAGCAGAGGTAATTAGAAAAGCCATTGAAGGCGAAATTTCCGCTGAAATACCCGCAACATACCTGCAGCTTTCAAATAATATAGAATTTGTTCTGGATATTGATGCGGCGTCTTTATTAACCCGGTACGATACACCCTGGTTGGTAAAGGACTGCAACTGGGACGAGCAACTGATAAGGAAAGCGGTTATCTGGTTGGCGCAGTTACTCGATAAACCTATATTAAAACTTACAGAAGACGATTATAATAGCCACGGTATGGCGCAACTGGCAACCGGGAACGGCCCGGTATATGACATCAACATTCAGATTTTCAATAAACTGCAGCATACTATAACGGGATGGCCTGGTGGCAAGCCTAATGCAGATGATAGCAACCGGCCAGAGCGCGCACTGCCGCTTAAAAAAAAGGTTATTATCTTTTCACCTCACCCGGATGATGATGTAATCTCTATGGGAGGCACATTTATACGATTGGCCGATCAAAACCATGATGTACATGTAGCTTATCAAACATCCGGCAATACCGCTGTCTGGGATGATGATACTTTGCGTTATGTAGAGTTTGCTATTGATTTCGCTAATAGCCAGGGGATTAGTACCCATAAACTGAAAGAGCTTTATGAAAAAATGTGGCTGTTTTTCCAAACTAAGCAACCTAACCAGGCGGACCTGGAAGAAATCAGGACAATAAAGGGATTAATTCGAAAGGGCGAAGCAACAGCAGGCGCCAGATTTGTCGGTTTGCCAGAGTTTTGTATCCATTTTATGGATCTCCCATTTTATGACAGGGCTAAAAATCAAAAACTTGTAAGTTATGAAGATGATATTTTACAAACAATGGAATTATTACAGGCAGTTAAACCTCATCAAGTGTTTGCTGCCGGTGACTTTGCTGACCCACATGGTACCCATAAAATCTGTTTCGACATCATTCTTCAGGCTTTAACCCGTTTAAAAGAGACTGAAAAGTGGACAAAAGATTGTTGGCTATGGTTATACCGGGGAGCATGGCATGAGTTTGACATTCATGAAATAGAAATGGCGGTCCCTCTTTCTCCTGACGAGGTTATGCGAAAACGCATGGCTATTTTTAAACATCAATCTCAAAAAGACATTCCGGTTTTTCCCGGAGAGGACGCGCGTGAATTTTGGGTAAGGGCAGAGCATCGTACCAGCGAAACTGCGAAGATATATAACCAATTGGGTCTGGCAGAATATGAGGCAATAGAAGCATTTGTAAGATTTGAATTTTGATAAGCAATTATATCATTAAGTTAATATGGAAAGAAGAACATTTATCAAGCAAAGCGCAATAGCAGCTGCCGGCATTACTATACTGCCCACGGGTAACCTTTTTGCTTCTGTACCAAACAAAGTAAAATTAGGATACATTGGTGTTGGTGTACGCGGTATGAGTCATATAGCTGAAGGACTACTTCGTGACGACGTAGAAATTGTTGCAATATGTGATACACAAGAAAGTTCCCTGAAGATTTGCCGGGAATTTATAGCTAAAAACGGCAATCCTAAAATAAAGGAATATACTGGTGGTCCTGACGCCTATAAACGTCTGCTTGATCATGAGGATATAGACGCTGTAATTATTGCCACTCCCTGGCAGTTCCATTATCAACAGGCTGTGGATGCGATGAAAGCAGGCAAGTATGTGGGTTGTGAAGTTATAGCAGGATTGACTGTTGAGGAGCATTGGAATATCGTGCACACCTCTGAATCAACGGGTATGCCTTATATGACACTTGAAAACGTATGCTATCGCCGGGACGTGATGGCTGCATTAAACATGGTAAGGCAGAACTTATTCGGTGAGTTAGTCCACTTAGAAGGGGGTTACCAGCATAATTTAAGAGCAGTTCTGTTCAATAATGGAAAGCAAATTCATGGTGGAGGTGTCGAATTTGGACCGAATGCAATAAGTGAGGCCCAATGGCGCACTCAGTTTAATATTGATGTAGACGGGGATATTTATCCAACCCATGGCGTTGGGCCATGTATGCATTACGCAAATATTAATGCGGGCAACCGTTTTACAAATTTGGTGTCATTCAGCTCTAAATCGCGTGGTTTGGCGGCTTATGTAGAGGAGCAATCGCCCGGGCATAAAAATTCGAAGATCAATTATAAAAATGGTGATGTAACAACGACTATGCTTAATTGCGCCAACGGCGAAACAGTATTGTTAAGTCATGATACTCACTTACCCAGACCTTATTCGTTAGGTTTCCGTGTTCAGGGTACAAAAGGGATTTGGATGGATGTGGCTAACAGTATATACATTGATCATCAGGCAAAAGAGGATGATGTATGGGATCCGGCAAAAATATGGTTTGATAAATATGATCATCCGCTTTGGAAAAAATATGAAAAGCTGGCCGAAGGCGCCGGTCATGGAGGTATGGACTGGTTTGTTTTCAATGCATTTATTGAGGCGGTTAAACAAAAAAGACAAACACCAATAGATGTTTATGATTCAGTTACGATGAGTGTTATAGCGCCTCTGTCCGTGAACTCATTAAAATCTGGAAATTCTTTGCAGGATTTTCCAGATTTTACAAAAGGGAAATGGAAAGAACGGAAAAACAACTTTGCCCTGGATGATAGCGGTTTTTAAATAGATAAAATCCTATACTACACCCATTTAACAGCACGAAAATAATTGGCAGCACGATACCTCATTTTCGATAACGTTCTCGCTGATTTATTCGGCCAAACCCTATCTAAGTGCCTCGCTTTTCATTAGTTTTACTTGAAGCAAGTGTTAAGGCAGCGTTAAATAATGCAGGATTTGCGAATTTTAAATTAATAAGCGGCTGTTTTCTTCGAGTGTAAAAAACGGCAAGATATTAATAGGAGTGCAGACTACTTTTAAGGCTTTTTCAAATACAACATATAAACTAATAAATGAAAAATAACCGAAGAGATTTTATAAAGTATACAGGAATTGCTGCCACTGCATTAGTAGGTGCAGCGTTGCCAGGACTTGCGATTGCCGATGATACTAACAACAAACCTATTAACACGGTTAAAGGAAGTCAGCGATTTAACATGAGTGGCTATGCTGCCCAAAAGATCGATAAAGTCAGGATAGGGTACATTGGGTTAGGAAGCAGGGGATCGGAAGCTGTTCCGCGTATAATTAATATCGAAGGGATCGAAGTAAGAGCTCTATGCGACATTAAACCAGCACAGGTGGAGTTGGCAAAGGAAAGTCTGAAGGGAACTCCGAACAACCCTGCTTTATATTCGGGTAGTGAAAATGAATGGAAGAAGTTATGCGAACGCAATGATATCGACCTGGTCTACATCTGCACTCCATGGAAATGGCATACGCAAATGGCTGTTTACGCAATGGAGCATGGTAAGCATGTTGCAGTAGAAGTACCAGCCGCGCAAACCATTGACGAATGCTGGCAACTGGTAGAAACTTCGGAAAAGACCAAACGCCATTGCGTTATGTTGGAAAACGAATGTTATGATTTCTTTGAACTACTGACTCTTAATATGGCACGCCAGGGCTTTTTCGGAGAAATCATTCATGGAGAAGGGGCTTACATTCATAGTATCGGAAGGTCGCTTTTTGATCCGGTACAACGACCGGGCCTATGGCGTCTTGACGAAAACGCTCATCGTAATGGCAATTTGTATCCTACACATGGGTTGGGCCCAATTTGCCAGATCATGAATATCAATTGTGGCGATAAAATGGACTTTTTAACCTCTGTAAGCACCAATGATTTCACTTTACATGATATAGCCGTAGAACTGGCTGCTAAGGATGCCTCGTATTCTAAGTATGTCGACAAACATTTTCGGGGCAATATGAATACATCTATTATACGAACTACAAAGGGAAGAACAATTATGCTGCAGCATGATACTTCTTCGCCTCGGCCTAAGTCCTCCAGGTATCTCATCAGCGGTACTAAAGCAACTATACAATGCGATGCCGGGCCGGCCAGGATCTCCACCAGTCATGATGGCTGGGTTTCGCCGGAGGTTTTTGCACAGATAGAGGCAAAATATACACTTCCATTTGTTTCGAAAGTGGGTGAATTGGCCAAAAAAGTGGGTGGACACGGCGGGATGGATTTTTTAACAGACTGGCGTTTAATTGATTGTTTACGTAACGGACTTCCGGTAGACCATGATGTTTACGATGCCGCTCTTTGGAGCTCGATAGTCCCTTTGAGCGAATGGTCGGTGGCAAACGGCTCGAAGCCGGTAGAGGTTCCGGATTTTACACGCGGAGCATGGCAATCTAATAAACCCTTCAACATTTCGTAGACCGGCAATCGGAATGCGGAAAAACTAAACTGGAATATACTGTCACAGTAAAGCAGGCTGAATGGCCGGGCTAACGAGAGAATTTATGCAAATATTTTTTAATAATAAATACTAATCACCTTTATGAGAGTTCATATCGAAAAAAATGCAAAAGATTTAGGCGTTATCGCCGGCGAGGCAGCTGCAAAGCAAATTCGCAAAGCAATAACAGAGAAGGGTACCGCGAATATCATCCTGGCTACCGGGACAAGTCAATTCGAGACATTAAAGGAGTTAATTAAAGCACCGGGAATAGTGTGGAACAAGGTGGTGATGTTTCATTTAGATGAATACATTAATATCCCTGTATCGCATAAAGCAAGTTTTCGAAAATATCTGACAGAACTTTTTCTTGACAAACTACCCCCATTAAAAGCTGCACACTTAATTAACGGAGAAGCAGACCCGAAAGCGGAATGTGCGCGATTGAACAAGCTTATTAATGACCATCCAATAGATGTTGCCTTAATCGGTATTGGTGAAAATTGTCATTTGGCATTCAATGACCCTCCTGCGGACTTTGAAACTACGGATCCTTATATCATTATTGATCAACTGGATGAGGATTGTAAACAGCAGCAAATGAATGAAGGTTGGTTTTCTTCATTGGAGGAAGTTCCGACGCAGGCGATTAGCATGTCGGTACAGCAAATCATCAAATCGAAACATATTATTTGTTCGGTCCCCGACTTGCGAAAAGCAAAAGCAGTTAAGAACTGCCTGGAGGAACAGGTCAGTAATTTGTTTCCGGCAACTATATTATCGCTGCATCCTGGTTGCGACCTGTTCCTGGAAACATTATCAGCCTCATTACTTTCAAACGATGCCTCTTACTATGAAATGAAAGCTAATTATGAAGATTAACATTTTGGAATAAGAATCGTAAATCAAGTTTTATAAAAGCAACTTAAATGCTCAAAAAAGTAAAATATACTCGCTATACAATAATATTGACGCTGTCAGTATTATTGTGTTTCAGATGTGCTGCGAAAGATATAAATACTTTCGATCATTACTTTAAGCTCCTTCCCAGGCCTCAAAATGTTCAATCTTTGAGCGGAGAAGGGTTGTTGTTTGCGAATCTTAAGGGTATTTGTCTGAACAACATTGATACGAACCTGGTTATTCCCGGCCTGCTAAGCAATCTTCCACGTTTAAATACTCAAACAAAAGGTTCCCTTTCATTAATAATTAAAAAGGGCCTGGTATTACCGTCAGATGAAGGCTACATTCTTTTGGTGAAAGATAAAAGAGTTGTCATTGAAGCGAAAAGCAAAAGCGGGTTATTTTATGGGATGCAAACCTTGAATCAATTGTTGGAGGATGCACACGATCAAAATGTCCCGATTCCAGCCTGCAAGATAACAGACTATCCAAATATCCCGGTCAGGGCTGTTCATATCGACCTGAAAAACCACCTGGATGCTGGCAATTATTATTATAAAACCATAGACCGTTTATCAGCAATCAAGATAAACAATATCATTTTTGAATTTGAGGATAAGCTTCGGTACAGAAAGGCAAAGGATGTAGGTGCCGCTGATGCAATCTCTATCGAGGAATTTGCTGCCATAAGCAAATATGCAAAAGACCGGTTTATTGAAATAAGTCCGCTGGTACAAGGTTTAGGGCATGCATCTTTTATTCTGAAGCATGATGCCTATAAGGATTTGCGCGATAACCCCGAGTCAGATTGGGTATTTGATCCCCTTAATCCCAAGACTTACGATCTCCAGTTTTCGATGTACGAAGATGCCATAGAAGCTACACCATATGGTAAATATCTGCATGTAGGTGGTGATGAAGTTGGCGCGTTAGGAAAATCTGAACTATCTAAAGCTTCGGGTAAAAGTCCCTTAGAGCTGCAAATGTATTGGCTAAAGAAAGTGACAGATTTTGCCCTGGAGCACCATCGGATCCCTATTTTTTGGGACGACATGGTGTTCAAATTGGGCAACCTGTATCAAACAACCTGGGATTCCACTTTAAGTACTAAGCAGGTTAATGAGCTTTGGGATAAAAACAAGGATATTCTCGATAAAAACATCCCTCTTTTTCCCAAAGACTGTATTTACATGCGCTGGAATTATGAGGCACCGGCTTCCGCCGGTAACATATTAGCAATTGATTGGTATAAGTCGCACAACCTGGATGTAATGCCGGCAACATCGGCACAGATGTCTTATGCAATGCTTCAACGTAACAAGTCAAACTTTCAATCTATTAAAGACTTTTGCCAGCTTACCGCTAAGAAAAAATTAAAAGGAATATTATGTACCGTATGGGACGACAGTTCCCCTCATTTTGAAACAACATGGCGGGGCCTGCATGATTTTGCATGGTTTAGCTGGAATGATAAAGATTATAGCGAGAAGGTGGTTCACGCAACGTTCAGGCATCGGTTTTACTCGCCCGATTTGGCAGGTGAGCGTTATGAATTCCAAAACATACTGGAAAATGCAGTAAGTATTTGGGATACAGCTTTTATAGTTCATGGCGACCGAGAAAATTATCACAAATCATTTCAGCTTGTGGATATGCCTGATAAACTGAAAAGCGGGCAATGGAGCTTGCTGTATAAAGACCGGTTGGCACAGGCTGAAAAAGCAGTATCCATGTACAATACAGTAAAACAGCGGATCGCAGAATCTTTGATACTGGCCAGAAGAAACCGGTACAATTTGGAGGTGCTTGAAGAGATAAATGAGCTGCAGGCGTACTCTTCCAAATTGCTGCTCCTGCTTAAGCAGTATGATGAAGCAACTTATTTAGCAGGTAAAAACCAGGTGCTGCACAGGATTAATGATTATGAAAATCAATTTCCAGTGATACGGTCGCACCTGGAAAAGGTGTTTGCGGTGACCCGCATTATGGATAGACCGGCAGGTTACCAATTGGATTCAAATCTTCATGCCCATTTGGCAAGCAGTACTTATAATACCGACTGGATGTACTGGTACGAACTGGCGATGAACAAAAAGGTATCGGAATGGATCCAGGCTAATCGCGTTGAGCAATGAAAAATTGAATGAAAGATAATCATAACGGATATAACTTATAATACAAATCAACCCTAGTATTTAATTATAAAACTTTGACCATGCAACACTTTACTCACTTACCATTCAAACCAGGCGCATTGAAATGGAAGATTATAACAAGTATACTACTTGTTATAACGCCGATCTTACTATTCGCACAAACGAAACCAATTTCGGGCATTGTAAAAGACGAAAATGGGAGTACTTTGCCGTATGTTACAGTTACGTTAAAAGGCGGAGAACAGGCTACCCAAACTGATTCATTAGGCAGGTTTTCTATATCCGCTGCTCCTGGTTCGGTACTGGTTTTATCGGCTGTTAGTTATGAGAAAAGTCAGGTTACGGTTGGTTCAAAAAACCAATACGTAATTATTCTTAAAAAGCTAACAAGTCAGTTAGGTGAAGTAATAGTGATAGGCTACGGCACACAGAAAAAGAGTGATCTTACCGGGTCAGTCAGCCGTGTAAAAGGCGAGGACTTGAAACTACTTCCGACACAGCGGGTTGACCAGGCTTTGCAGGGGCGTGCGCCGGGTGTATCTGTACAGAATACAGACGGATCTCCGGGTGGCAACACAGTAATTCGTATCAGGGGATCAAACTCTATAAATGGGGATAACAGTGCCCTTATTGTTATTGATGGATTACAGGGTGGTAACCTCAATTCATTAAATCCTAATGATATTTCGTCCATCGAAATTCTAAAGGACGCTTCTGCTACGGCCATATACGGGTCGCAGGGTGCCAATGGTGTTATATTGGTCACAACCAAACTGGGCAAGCAAGGAAAGGCAGTTATTAATTATACGTTTGATGGTAGTGTCGCCAACCTTAATAACAAGCCAAAACTGCTAAATGCGGCCGATTATGCAAGGGAAATAAATAAGGTGCGTTTGGCGCAAAATGGCAACGGGGCACAACCCCAGCCAATTTTTTCCGATGCAGAAATCCAGTCATTTCAAAAAAATGGTGGAACAGACTGGGTTGACCAGGTGTACAGACCAGCATATACCCAAAACCACCAGTTGTCCGTCAGTGGTGGTAGCGAGAAGGTTAGTTACTTAGTGTCGGGCGCCTATTTAAACCAGGAAGGTATCCTCATCAACTCTGCTTATGACCGTTATTCTATACGGGGAAATTTTAGAGGGGAAATCGCTAAATGGGTCAGTTTCGGGGCGAATTTGTCAACATCCAAAGAAAAATCGAACTCAGCCTTATTTGGCGGAAGCATTAATTACCCGGCCAACCCGGTAATAGCGGCACCCAGATTCTCACCGACCATTCCCGTGTATGATTCAGTGGGCAATTACAGCAAGGCAGCACTAAGGTACGCCAATCCAACGCTTTGGAACCCTGTTGCCAGCGCGAAGGAACCTATAATTAATAACGGTGTTATACGCAATAATATTAATGCCTACCTGGAATTTAAGCTACTGGAAGGCTTAACGCTGAAAGTTACCGGCGGTGCTATCCTAACCAATATAGACGACTACAACTTTTATAACAACAAAACATTTACAGGGTTAGCAAAGAATGGAAGTGGTAATATTTTTACCGATAACAACACATATTTCCAAAACTCCAACATACTCACCTATGATAAGACAATAAACAAAAGCCATTTTACCATTACTGCTGTTGCCGAACAGAAATATACCAAAGATTTTAATTCGACGATCAATGCCAGCGATTTTGCGGTGCAGCAAACGGGTGTTTTTGATGTGGGCGGGGCAAATACCGTAACTACTGCTTCGGCTTCATCAGAAAGAGTTATCAACTCTTACCTCGGTCGGGTAAACTATATTTTTGACAATAAATATCTCTTTACGGCCAGTTTAAGAGCTGATGGTTCATCTGTTTTTGGAAGCGACAATAAATGGGGCTACTTCCCGTCAGGATCGGTGGCATGGAGAGCTTCCGAAGAGCACTTTATTAAAGACCTTCATATATTTTCTGAGTTGAAATTCAGAGCCAGTTATGGTGTTACCGGTAACCAGGCCATTAATCCTTATCAAACTTTGGCGCATATTAGCTCGGGTTTTAATTACCCGTATTATGGAACAGATGTAACAAACCTGGGTTATTCCATTACCTCTACCGCTAACCCCAAGCTTAAATGGGAGAAAACAGCCCAAACTGATGCCGGAGTGGACATGTCGATATTCAATGGAAGATTAGAGTTCACTTTTGATTATTATAATAAACTTACCACAGACCTGTTGCTTCCGAGAGTCCTCCCAACTTACTCGGGATTGTCTTCTATTCTCGACAATGTTGGTTCTATCCGTAACCGGGGGATTGAGTTTTCAATTTCAGGAAATCCATTTATAGGAAAGTTTTCATGGAATACAGGCATTACTTTTTCTGCTAACAGGGCTAAAGTAATAGATCTGGGCGGTGTGGATCGTATTGGATTTGCATCAGGTGGATTCGGCGGACAGAGCGTTGGCAGTACATTTATGTACCTTGTAAAGGGCCAGCCCTATGGTGAGATGATCGGTTATGGATACGAAGGAGTTTGGAAAACAAGCGAAGCGGCACAGGCGGCTAAATATGGACAGTTGCCCGGAGACCCGCATTATGATGATGTGAATGGCGATGGTATCATCAATTCGCTGGATGAAAAAGTTATCGGTAATTCCGCCCCCAAATTCATTTTTGGATGGACGAATAAGTTTACATACTCAAATTTTGATCTCAGTTTTCTGATACAAGGCTCTAAGGGCAATAGTATATTTGATATATCAAGAATTGCGCTTGAATCGCCGGGCGGCACCAGCGCCGATCTTTTGAACAGATGGTCGCCGTCAAATCAGAACTCCTCCATTCCTGCAATAATTGATCAGGCTACAAGAGCTGCCGCGGGCTTGGTTAGTACGGTAAAAATACCTGGCAGTGCCGCCAATAGAACTTCCAGATGGGTAGAGGATGGATCTTATGCGCGCTTAAAAAATATTACTTTGGGCTACAGCCTGCCTGCAGCCGTATCACAACGGTTTCATGTAAGTAACCTCCGGGTGTATGTAAGTGCCACCAATTTAATAACGATCACAAAATATAAAGGCAGCGATCCCGAAGTAAGTTCATACACTGGTAATGATGCCCAGTTTGGTTCTGATTTTGGCACCTATCCGCAATCCAAAATATTCAATGTTGGATTAAATGTTTCATTATAAATAGTTATAAAAATGAGAAATTTAAATTTATTTACGAAGAAGATTGGCTACCAGTTAGTAGCTACGCTTATACTTTTATCGTCGTGCAAAAAATTGCAGGAAGTACCTAAAAGTGTGATTACTCCTGATAATTTTTACACCACCACCACCCAGATACAGTCCGCATACACGGCTTCTTTGAACGCGTTATGGGCCCGCAACCAGGGTTACTCGGCATATATGGACGACTTTAATCAGGATGACCAGATCGTCCGGGGTGACCTGAATATACCGGAAAACTATGGCGCCGAACTATGGGCCGCCCATTATTCAGCCTTGCTAAACATCAATACCGCCATAAAAGCCTTGAAGAAGGGATTGACAGGAGTAGACCAGGCTCAAATCGATGTACTGATGGGAGAGGGTAAATTTCTTCGGGCTTATAACTATTTTATGCTTGTGAGAATATTTGGGGGTGTTCCGCTGATTACTGAAGATACACCCGATCCGGTTACTGTGAAACTGGCACGCTCAACTGTTAAACAGGTTTACGATCAGATAATAAGTGATTTTACAGATGCTATAGCTAAACTCCCTGTAACACGTTCAGCAGATATGCGTGGGCTACCAACCAGGGATGCAGCTAAAGGATTGTTAGCAAAAGCCTATCTTACGATGGCTACCTTCCCGTTGAATGAACCGGAAAATTACGCTAAAGCAGCTGAAATGGCCGGCGAGGTTATTGATAGTGCAAATTATTCACTCGTGCCAGATATATCAACGCTATTCACTGTTGCCAATCAATACGGCCCGGAGATGATGTGGAGCCTGAACTCCAATGCGCAGAGCCAGGGCCCCGATCCGCGTATATGGTCTGACATGAGAGGTTTTGGTGATATTTGCGCCGAACCCGGCTGGGAACAGGCCTATCCAAAACAGCCAAGGAAGGATGCTTTTATAGAAACAACATTAGATGGGGTTCTTTATTATGACCTTGGCGATTACTGGCCGGGTGTTAAAAAGTTTCAATATGACGCACCCGCAGATTTTGCCGCTGGCCGATCTGTGGTCAATATGCCCGTTATACGTTTTGCCGATGTATTATTGATTTTTGCTGAAGCTGACAATATGGCCAAAGGTGGCCCCACACAAAAGGCTGTTGATGCGATTAACCGGGTGATTGACCGGGCAAATGGTCATGTGGTAAATGCAGAAGATCCTTTAGCCACTACCAGCCTAACTATGGCTGAATTTGATACTAAGGTAATATTGGAAAGAGATTATGAATTATGCTTTGAAATAGATCGATGGTTTGACCTTATAAGAAAGCATATTCTGAAACAAGAAAGTCTTCCTGATTATCAAATCAATTTTAGTGACGATGATTACTTATGGCCTATCCCGACAAATGATATTCAGGTGAATCCCTTACTTAAGCAAAATCCGGGATATTAAGTACCTTACCGCGTATACTGCTATTAGTTTCAAATGGTTTGGCAAAAAGCTGGAATGAAAAAAACTATACTTACCGGAATATTAATATCACTTTGTTCTGTGTTGTTTGCACAAAAAAGGCCAGCCCGGGAATCGATGCGGAAGTTAGTGACTGAGGACCTGGTATTTTCTGTACAGCAATATAAATCGATGATGCGCATTTTACCACCTGGTAAAATGCCTAAAACCTATGACGCGGCAACAGATAGCTTGGTGACAAGCGATTCAGAATGGTGGTGTAGCGGATTTTATCCGGGCACACTATGGTATTTATATGAATATTCATCTGACGCAGTAATAAAAAGGGAAGCAGAGAAGCGGATGGCAATGCTAAAAGGAGAGGCATTTAATTCGGGCAATCACGACCTTGGGTTTAAAATATTTTGCAGTTTCGGTAATGCCTATCGTATTACCGGACAACAAAAGTATAAAGAATCCATACTGATTGCTGCAAAATCTCTGGCAATGCGGTATCGTCCTTCTATTAAGTCGATTCAGTCATGGGACTCTTCCGCCATGTACAAATGCCCGGTAATTATTGATAATTTGATGAACCTTGAGTTGCTGGAATGGAGCGGTCAAAACGGCGGCGGCAAGCAATTGAATGAGATAGCTGTAAACCATGCGAATACGACCATAAAAAATCATTTTCGCCCTGATTACAGTTCCTACCATTTAATTGATTATGACTTATCAAGAGGTAAGGTGATGCGTAAGATCACGAGGCAGGGCGCAGCCGATTCTTCTGCATGGAGCAGAGGCCAGGCGTGGGGATTATATGGTTATACCATAATGTACCGGTTTACTAAAAATAACCAGTACTTGTTACAGGCAAAGCATATTGCAAAATTTATCCTGAATCATCCGCGTCTCCCATCTGATAAGATCCCCTACTGGGATTTTGATGCACCAGGTATTCCTAACACTTATCGCGATGCTTCAGCGGCTGCAATAATGGCATCCGCCTTTCTTGAATTAGGAAGGTATACAAACGGGCGGAGCCGGGTGCTGTATATTGCTACGGCGGAGAAAATAATTCAAACGCTATCCTCTCCTTTATACCGGGCTAAGCTGGGTACAAATGGTGGTTTTTTGCTCAAGCATAGTGTAGGGGCGATACCTTTTAAGTCTGAAGTGGATATGCCATTAACCTATGCCGATTACTATTTTGTGGAAGCTTTAATGAGATATAAAAAATGGTACCTATAGCAGACCGGAAAAGTATGAAAAGGATGTACCCCTTTTTTTTGAGAATGATATTATCAGCTTTAGTAATAATCGCTTTTGCTTCTGATGCATGGTGTCTATCCGGGAATCATGTTGTTGCAGATACGCTGACTTTTTATGATGCCCGCCAGTTCACTGTGATAGGCAGATTTCATAATGAAGATAACTATCGGAGGTTTCCACAGCGATATAAGGGTGTTTTGAGAGACCAGGTATGGGAAGAGAGTTTAAGCTCGGCAGGTATTTCTATCCGGTTTCGGACTAATGCAACACGTATAGCAGTAAGATGGTCATTAAGAGAAATTGACCCGTTATCAAAAGAGGCCGGATCTATCGGCACCGACGGGGTTGATTTGTATTGTAACACTGGGACAGGCTGGCAGTATGTGAATACCGGAAAGCCAAAACAAAAGATGAACCAGTTTATATTGCTGCGTAACGGAAAGGGAGAATGCAAAGAGTATTTGTTAAACCTTCCTTTGTACAACGGGGTTGATTCTCTTTCCATCGGAATAAATGCGACTGCAGAAATTTCGAAGCCGGTTGAAAAATATCTTATTGAAAAGAAACCGATCATCTATTATGGTAGCAGCATTACCCAGGGTGCGGCAGCCTCGCGACCAGGGATGGCTTATACTAATATTCTTTCACGAAAGTTAGACAGACCATTTATCAATTTTGGGTTTAGCGGAGAGGGGAAATTTGATCTGTCTGTAGCGTTGGCAATGAGCGAAGTGGATGCCTCTTTATACATTGTAGATTGTACCCCAAATTCTAAAAAGGACATCATATGTGACAGTGCAATAAAGGTAGTCAGGCTATTGAAAGCGAAAAGGCCATTGATACCGATTTTGTTGGCGGAAGCATTTTATTATGAAGATAGTTATTTTAATAAAGGCGATCTGTCTAACGTTGATGATAAAAGAAGGGAATTAAGGAGGGCGTTTGATCTGCTTAAACAATCAGGGATTAAGGGGTTGTATTATAAAAAAGGAGATGGATTAATTGGATATGATCATGAAGGAACTTCGGATGGAGTGCATCCGAACGATGTTGGTATGTTAAGATTTTCTGAACAAATGTTGCCTGTAATTAAATCCATTTTAAAACAGAAAATCAGCAAAAATGACTAAACAGGATAAACTGAACTTTGACCAGGAGCGTATTCTTTCTATCGATTTTTTTCGTGGTTTAACCATGTTTTTGCTGGTTTCGGGTTATGGCCAATTGTTTAATCCGGCTAGTAGTAATCAGATCGTTGCGGGCATTGGTAGGCAAATGGATCATGCCAACTGGCAAGGGCTTACTGCCTGGGATCTTATTCAGCCTTTTTTTATGTTTATTGTGGGGGTGGCGATGCCTTTTTCTTTTTCAAGGAAATGGGCTAAGGGCGAGAGTTGGAACAAGTCGTTCCGCGGTGTTTTGCGGCGCTCGCTATTATTGCTTTTTCTTGGCTGGCTTGTGTCTTCAGAAACAAAGTCTTCTTTTACAAACGTGCTGGCTCAGCTATCTGTTACCTACCTTATTGCTTTTTTGGTAATGCGCAAAGCCATAAAATGGCAATTGCTGGTTTCGGTTATATTAATTGTTTTAACCGATGTGATCTACCGGGTCTGGCCTGTTCAATGCTTTAATCAACCTTTTACCGCCGATCATAATTTTGGCTCATGGTTCGATGTTTTCCTGACTGGAGGCTTAAGCGAAGATAGATGGGTTGCATTTAACGCGATACCTACAACCGCGCACACCATTTGGGGGGTAATTGCGGGAATGATATTAATGAAAAATTATACGCCCCGAAAAAAAGTGGGCATACTGCTTATCATAGGTATTGCGGGTATCATAGCCGGGTACACGCTTGGTATGTATATTCCTGTTATCAAACGTATATGCACAAGCTCATTTATCATACTGAGCGGAGGTTATGCCTTTGTTGGCCTTGCTGTTTCTTACTTGCTTATCGATGTGCTCAATTTTAAAAAGGGCGCTACTTTTTTTGCAATTGTTGGCATGAACCCACTATTTATTTACCTGTTCTGGCATTCGGGGGGTAGACTTGTACTAATGAATCTTGCCAGGCCAGTCACAAACCGGCTGTTTGGCTGGATTAGTCCCGAAGCAATTACCATCGCCACCATACTTGTTGTATCTGGTATGATGTGGTATATCTGCTACTTTTTGTACAAGCGAAAAATATTCATCAAAATTTAAAAGTATCAAAGCTTGAATGACGACCATGTCTGATCCAACTGTTACTATTCAACCCCGGCAAAGATTGGTTTCCCTCGATTTTATGCGTGGGTTCATCATGATCTTACTGATACTAGAAGGAACAGAGGTGTATGATAAATTAGACGCAGCTACAACCGGTACTGGATTTAATGCTGTTGTTCAGCAATTTTTTCATCATCCCTGGAATGGTCTCCGGTTTTGGGATCTTATTCAGCCCGGATTTATGTTTATCGCCGGTGCTGCTATGTCCTATTCATTACATCGGCAGCAGGAGCAGGGTGTGCCATGGAAGCAATCGTTTATAAAAACATTCAAGCGATCTGCCCTTCTGTTATTCTGGGGTATATGGACAAGGATAATAAAGCCCGACGGTCTAAACTTTGAGCTATGGAATGTTTTAGCTCAGCTTGCATTTACAACGTTGATAGCCTTCCTTATTTTTCGCTGGTCAATTAAAAACCAGGTTCTTTTTAGCCTTTTTTTACTGGTGTTAACTGAAATCCTGTATCGTTTTACCAATGTAAACGGCTTTGATCAGCTGTTTACCGACCAGCATAACTTCGGAAACTATATCGATCTATTATTAGTGCATAAGATCAGCAAAGGCGGCTGGGTTACCATCAATTTTATTCCAACGGCCTGCCATACTATTTGGGGAATGATGGCCGGTTCGCTCTTGTTGTCAAATAAAGCCGCCTCTTTAAAGCTGAAGTGGTTATTGCTGGCCGGAATCCTATTGTTGGCTGTCGGGTACATCGAAGGTGCTACCATTACCCCGATCATTAAAAGAATTGCTACAAGCTCATTTGTCCTGGTTTCGGGCGGATGGTGCCTGATCGCGCTGGCATTTTTATACTGGTGGAATGATATTAAAGGGCATACCAAATATGCATGGGTCGTCACCGTAGTTGGAATGAATTCATTGTTTATCTACCTTTTTATAGAAACTATTTCCAGCGGGATTAACGAGTATGTTAATAAGATAGCGGCGGGTTTCCTAACGCCCGCCCATCTGCCGGTATTGTTGATCGGGATAATTGCATCCTTACTAACATTTTTACTAGAATGGTATTTATGCTGGTATTTGTTCAAGAAGAAAGTATTTATCAAAATATAGATTTAGCAGAATGGCATTTAATATCAAACAAGTTCAATATATGATTAGCGCTACATCAATATTTAAAATGATCACAAGGCTTGCTTGTCTGAGTTTGCCGGTAATTTTAATATCCTCTCAAAGTTACTCGCAGGAAAAAATAGCTAAACCCAGAAAAGATGTTCCGGGTGAGAAGTACTATACCATCGGCGATTTCAAGTCGGTTAAGAAGATCGACTCCCATATGCACCTAACCGAGGATATAGATACGGCATTTATTAACCAGGCCGAGGCGGACAATTTTAGGATGCTGACTATAAATGTATATAGCTCACCTGGTGACCCCATTGAGGAGCAGCAGGATTTTGCCATCAAGCTGATCAAGGCTCATCCCGGGCGACTTGCTTATGCTACTACCTTCTCTTTAAAAAACTACAATGAACCTGGCTGGCAAAGTGAAGTTATCGCTTATCTGAAGAATTCATTTGCCAAAGGGGCTGTTGCGGTTAAAGTATGGAAGAATGTGGGAATGCAACTGCGGGATAAAAATAATCAATTGGTTTTTGTCGATAACCCGAGGTTCGATACCATATTTAATTATCTTGCCATTAATCATATTCCCCTTATCGGTCATTTAGGCGAACATAAAAATTCATGGCTTCCGCTGGATAAAATGACTGTAAAAAACAACCACGACTACGCTGCGGTACATCCAGAAGAGTATATGTACTTGCATCCCGACCGGCCATCGTATGAGTACTACCTGAAAGTAAGAGATCATATGTTAGAAAAAAATCCAAATCTGCAGTTTATCGGGGCGCATTTAGGGTCTTTGGAGTGGAGTGTGGATGAACTTGCTAAAACACTCGATAAATATCCCAATATGGCAGTGGATATGGCTGAGCGCATCTCTCATCTGCAATACCAGGCAAAAACGAATTGGAAGGGTGTGCACGATTTTTTTATCAAGTACCAGGACAGAATATTATACGGAACAGACATGCGACATGATGCAATGGATATTGTAAATGCGCATATAACAACCCCGGAAGGATTAAGAAAGCATGCGCATGAAGTTTGGCTAAGGCATTGGCGATTTTTTACAACCAACGAAAAAATGAAGGCGCCTGAAGTTAAAGGAGAGTTTGATGGTTTAAAACTACCGCGCGAAGTGGTGGATAAAATATACTATAAAAATGCTCAACGATGGATAACTGGGATTACAGGCAGTAATAGAGAATAAAAAGAGCCTGAAAAATGGATCAATATAAATCAATAAATATGTCAGGATCGAAGATCAAAAACTACCGTTGGATTGTTTGCCTTTTTCTGTTTACCGCAACGACAATCAATTACATCGACAGGCAAATATTCGGTTTACTCAAGCCGGAGTTAGAGAAAGTCTTTAGCTGGACTGAAATGGACTACAGCAGAATTGTGATGGCATTTACCGCCTGTTATGCATTTGGTCAATTGACCTACGGAAGGATAATTGATAAAATTGGTACGAAGATGGGTTATACCATATCAATAACACTCTGGAGTATTGCCGCAATGCTTCATACCGCCGTTAAAAGTACTTTTGGATTTGGGCTGGTGAGGGGATTTCTCGGTTTAGGAGAGTCCGGAAATTACCCGGCAGGTGTTAAAACTACAGCGGAGTGGTTTCCAAAAAAGGAAAGAGCGCTTGCAATTGGCATATTGGATTCAGGTTCTAATATCGGGGCATGTGTTGGTCCTATTTTGGTTCCATTCTTATTAGCGGTTTACGGCTGGCAGGCGGCATTTCTAATAACGGGATCTTTAGGTTTTATATGGCTGATTTTATGGCTGATTTTTTATGAAATACCCTCAAAGCAAAAACGACTTACAAAATCTGAATTTGATTATATCCACAGCGATGATGAGTACAATACAGATATCACTACTGGCAAAGTGACTTGGGGCCGGTTACTGAAATTGAAGCAAACATGGGCGTTTATAGCTGGTAAGTTTTTTACTGATCCTATCTGGTTTTTTTTCCTGTTCTGGCTTCCTTCTTACTTTAATTCCTATTTTCATCTTGATCTTAAAAGGCCCAGTTTGCCGTTGGCAATTATTTACTCCGGGGCTATGTTAGGCAGTTTGGGTGGCGGCTATCTTTCATCATGGCTGATTAAAAAAGGATACCCTGTTTATAAAGCCAGGAAAATTGCCCTGTTTATATCAGCCATATGTGTTATTCTCATCATACTTTCAAGGTATACTACCAATATGTGGATCGTTGTAACATTAATAAGTATTTCAGTTGCTGCAAACCAGGCCTGGAGCGCTAATATTTTTGCAATAGTTCCGGATATGTTCCCAAAAAGAGCCATTAGTTCAGTGGTTGGTTTAGGCGGAATGGCCGGGGCCATTGGCAGTGTACTTTTCCCGCTCTTTATTGGTTATATTCTTGATTTTTATAAAGGTGCCGGTAACATTGTCGCCGGATACAATATTATTTTTATTATCTGCGGAAGCTCGTTTATGTTGGCCTGGGTAATCATACATTTCATCATACCTAAAATGCAAAAAGCAACACTTTAACCCGCGAGCTTTTAGATAATGGGCAAAATAAAGTTACCACCGTTTACTTTCCGGGCCATCGGAAAAATCGTATGCCTGGTTATCTTCATGCAGCTGATAGTCATTTGCTCTTTTGCACAGCTTTCGGTTCAAAAGCTTTTAACAGAAAACAGCCACAATCCTATAGGTTTAGATGTGACGATCCCCCGTTTCAGTTGGCAGTTGCTGAGCAATAAAAGAAATGTTTTTCTAAAAGCGTATGAGATACAGGTATTTATAGCAGGAAAGGATAATGCAGTTGTTTGGAACTCAGGTAAAGTAATGTCCGAACAATCGGTACTGATACCTTATTCGGGTGATACTCTTCAAAGTGGTAAAAAATACAAATGGCTGGTAAAAGTTTGGGATAATGTCGATGACTCACCTGAAACGAGCGATACTGCATCCTTTCAAATGGCTTTTTTAAAGGAAAGCGACTGGAAAGCAAAATGGATAGAGCCCGGTTATAAAGAAGACAGTGTTATGCGCCCAAGTCCATTGTTTAGAAAAAAATTTTCCACCTCTAAAGGTATCGCATCAGCAACAGCTTACATAACTGCTCATGGCCTATATGAGGCCAAAATTAACGGAGTTAAGATTGGTAATGCCTATTTTACACCAGGGTGGACATCTTACAACAAACGGTTGCAATACCAGGTATATGATGTAACAAAAATGATCACCAAAGGAAATAACGCCGTCTCCGTTTCGCTGGGCAATGGTTGGTATCGGGGGGTAATCGGTTTTAAAAATAAGAAGAATACCTATGGAAAAGATATTGCACTTCTTTTTCAACTGGAAATTATTTATGATGATGGCACTATAGAGACTGTCATTTCAGATGGAAGCTGGAAATCATCTACCGGAAGTATCCGCTATTCGGAAATTTATAATGGTGAAATAATTGATGCAAGAAAGGAGAAGAAAAACTGGGCCCTGCCGGGTTACGTTGATGCCGGCTGGAATGGAGTAAAAGTTACCAGTCATCCAATGAATGTATTGACAGCTACTTACAATGATTTGATAAAGAGGCAGGAAACTTTTAAACCGGTTAAAATATTAAAAACGCCTAAAGGTGAGCACGTAATTGATTTTGGCCAAAACCTGGCAGGCTGGGTAACCCTGAGAGTGAAAGGGAAGGCAGGTGATAAAATCGTTGTGTCGCATGCTGAAGTGTTGGATAAGGCCGGAAACTTTTACACAGCAAACCTTCGTGCAGCAAAAGCACAGGATACGTATATTTTAAAAGGGGGAGGTGAAGAAATATTCGAACCACATTTTACCTGGCATGGGTTCCGGTTTATAAAAGTAGTGGGCTATCCCGGCAAAATAAGGGCGGAAAATTTTACAGCGAATGCCTTGTATTCAGACATACCGGCTACCGGTACCTTTAAATCATCTAACCCATTGGTTAATCAGTTACAACATAATATTCAGTGGGGGCAAAAAGGCAACTTTCTGGATATACCTACTGATTGTCCGCAACGCGATGAACGTTTGG